>JADMIO010001190.1_pt1 | contig 31490 bp, 24 predicted proteins | sample 8958161 | NCBI WGS metagenome assembly JADMIO01 (sample SAMN16585339, study PRJNA669376) | soil metagenome | isolation source: Crop rotation soil | place: USA: Cullars Rotation, Alabama | collected 2011 | reverse complement strand
AGGTGAGCCAGTGTGATTACATTTGCGGCCTAACTGTGGCCAGTCCAGTTACGCTGGAGTCACTAGTATTTAGGTGACACTATAGAAGCGGCCGCGACAACTTGTCCACGTGGAATTCTAAGCTTAGGATCCCAATGTGCTGGAAAGCTTGACCACGCGATTGACCGCCTGCATGGCGAATTCCTGGAGGAACTCGGCGCGGCTGTTCAGGTCGAACTGGCGGACCAGGGCGGCCTGCATCCCTCCGTCGCCCCAATTCTGGCCGGCGGCGAAATATTCGGTGAAGGTCAATCCCGAGATATGGGTCAGGTAGGCCATCGTGACCACCTGCACGGCCCCGCCCGCCGCGTAGCCCACGAGCGTCGCCTTGAACATCCCGGCGATCAGAGACGTGGCGGCCTCGACCATACCCAGCTTCAGGAGCATCTGGATCATCTGGCCGCCGATCATCCGGACGTGCGACGTGGAAAGCTCCACTCCGTACACTGCGGCGATCTCGGAGATCATCTGGAACTGCACGGCGCCGGTAGCCATCAGGTCCAGCGCCGGGATCGGGTTCGTGAAGACCGTCCCGGCCGTGATCCACTGGAACTTGTCCACCACGGCCTGGGCTCGGACCCGGCGCTCGCGGTTGAGCTGCTCCTGGGCCGACTTGCCGACGAGGTGGGCTCGGAGCAGGAGGTTCCCCGCACGGAGGGCATCCCCCTCGCGCTTCAGGATCGCGGCGATCCGGTCTTCCAGGTCGCCCAGGTCCGGCTCCGGGACCTCCAGGACGGTCTCGGCCTGGCCGTCGGATCCGACGAACCGGGTGGGGATCGGCCGGGGGGCGGCGGCCACGGCCACCACGTCGGCGGGGGCCACAATCCCCGCGAGGCGTTCGCGGAGCTTCGCCAGGATCGCCGCGAGGTCCTCTTCGAGGAATCGGTCCTTCTTGTTCAGGACCACGATCGACCGCTTCCCTTGCCGGGCAAGGGCGGCCATCGGCTCGAACTCGGAGCGGACGGCGTCGTGGTCGAAGACGAAAAGGAGCAGGTCGGCCCTCGCCGCCAGGTCGCGGGCCTCGGCCTCCCGCGCGGCACCTCCCTCACCGATCTCGGACAGGCCGGGCGTGTCGGTAAGGAGCAGCGTGCCGTCGACACCCCGGATTGCGTGGGTGTGGTTCTCGCCCGACCGGGTGGTGCCCATCGTGGCCTCGGTCTTCCCCACGGCCTGGCCCAGCAGGGCGTTGATGAGCGAGGTCTTCCCGGCCGACCCCGTCCCGAAGACGACCACATGGAACCGGCGATGCTCGCGGTCGCGTCGCAGGGTCGCGATTTCGTTCTGGAGCCGGACCTTGGCCCCCTCATCGGCCACCTGCGCGATGACCGCCTCCGCCTTCTCGGCCTGGACCTCAGCGGCCTTCACGACGTCCGTGGGCGCCTGCGCCGGGGCACGATCGGCGTGTCCGAGTTTCCAGAATAGCCGGGCGGCGGCGAGGGCCGAGGCGCACGCGGCGAGGATCGCCAGGCTCACCAGGGCGATCGCCAGCGGAGGCGAGACCCTGGAGATCCGCTCGTGAAGCTCCCCCACGGAGGCCACCAGCGAGGCGACCATCGCAAGAGCAAGCACCGTCAGGCCGAGGGCCAGGGAGAACCGAGTGGAGGTCTTCATCCGAATGAGGCCCACTTCCGTCCGGCCGAGTCAGGAGATCACAACCATCATGGTAGTCATTCGCCGGATCGGTTTCGACATTCGGGCCGGAGCAGCGAGAAGTTCAGGGATCACAGACTTCGATTCCGAGAAGGGTCTGGCCTCCGAGAACGCGTCGCCGCCCGACGAACCGTCAACCCTTCCGACGGGAGAATCCATCAACGGTGGGAGGTCGAGACAGAGCCTCTCTGCGACATCCTTTCGAGGCCGGAACCGGACGAAAAATAGGCAACCCGAGGGTTGCCTATCTCAAGCCGTCCGAAAAGGCAACCCTCGGGTTGCCTTTTCGGCGGTTCGATCCGCGAGCCTCGACGTTTGCTCAACGCCTCCGTCCACCCAGCAGTCCGGCGACCAGGCTCCTCCCGCGGCGGGGAAGGGCGGCAGTCGGCGGGGCACCAGGCGCCTCGGTGGGAGGATTCAAGCCAGGTCCAGCGGGTGCATCGGCGGACGGCCGATCGGCGGGACGGGGCGGAGCGTCGGGGGCCGGCTGCGGGTCGAGGCCGGGCTCGGCGGCGGGTTTTGGGATGTTGTCGAACGGGGAGATCGGGTCGTTCGGCAGCGGAGGGAAGGTCCCGTCATTCGGCCGGGGGCCGGGGGTCGCTGGCCGCGCCCCGTCGCCCCGAGGAGTCGCGCCGCCCTCGCCATCGGGCCGGGCACCGTCGGGATTCGTCCCCCGTGTCTCGGACGGGTCGAGCGGGTCGAGCGGGCGCTTCCGCTTCTCTTCCTCCCAGTTCGGAGCCTCGGGGCTGGGGCATCCCCATCCGGGCGGGAACCGTCGCCAGCAGGTCGGATAATAGCCCCAGTAGTCCTGTCGGATCTGGCGGAACTGCGGATTCTCATGCGAGCACGGCGGACGCTCGCGTCGGATCGGCAGATTCGGGAAGAGCTGGGCGCTGGCCAGCGCCGGGGCGCCCAGGACCATCGTCAGCGCCAGCAGGGCCGTCGGCCGGCTCCTCCTCGGCAAGATCGTGCGCATCCTTCGCCTCGCTTGACTCGACACGGGACGCCCCTCGGCGTGACCGACCGGATCGGACTCGCCTTGCAGGAGCAAGCATCGCAATGACGATCGGGTCGGGTCCATCCGTCGCATCATGCCAACTGGCAGACGAGGAGCGGACCGAGGCGAGGTCCCGCGAGTTGTGAGGGATGGCCGAGAAGTCCGGCTTGCGCGCACCATCTCGATTCGGTGGATTGCGAGGAAAATTACAGCGGCTTTATCCCGAGCTCCGATAGATTTTACCGCGAGAACCGGTATTCCAGGCCGATCGGCCACGCGGCCCGGCCCGGGTGCGTGGAAGGTCCGATCGGCCCCATGTCCATGACGAGGAGTCCCGCCCGTGCAGAGGACCTTGCGTCGCATGGTGCTCGGAGTCGCGGTGCTCGGGATCGGGGTCGGGAGCCCTCGCGCGAACGCGCAAGGCCCTCGCTCCACGCCCGCCGCCCCGGCCAATCCGATCGCCCAGCCGTACATGAACCCCTACAACAACCCCTATCTGAACCCGGCACTTTCGGCCGGCACGACGAGCCGGAACGACGCCCTGATGTACCTATGGGCGGCTCAGCAACAACCCGGCGGACTGATGGGTCCCCGCAGCACTTCCGCGGCGTCTCCGCGACCGGCCGAGATGCCCCGTTCGGCCATGCAGCCGGGCGGCGGGGCGGCCCGCTACTTCAACCGGGGTCCGGCGAGCGGCCCGGACGATCTCAGTCGCCGCTACGGACGCCAGGACCGCTACTATTCCCACAATGGTCGCTAAGCGGCGAAACGGTCGAATCGTCGTGAAGGTCGAGACGTGACCTGCCGATACCATTTCTCGTCAAGGCCGATTTCGATCGATGTCGAGTCGGGCTCGCCCAGGTCGACGAGCCCGTGCGGCGGTCGCGACGGGCTTTCAGGGACGCAAGGATGGACGTCCGAAGGAACCGGGACGACGGCAACGTCGGCACGGTCCTTCCGGCCCCGGCGAGTCCGGGCAGGAGAGTGGCATGGAATGCGGACGGAAGGATCTCCGGCGCCTGGGACGAATGGTCCTGGCCCCGATGGCCCTCTGGGTCCTCAGCGGGTGTCAGAGCGTCAAGATACCCGAAGAGCAGATCGCCCAGACGAACCTTCCCGGTGAGCTGAGGAAGGTCTCTCTCCCCGACTACGTCGTCTCCCCGCCGGACATCCTGATCATCGAAGTGCTCGAGGCCCTGCCCGGACGGCCGATCGCCGGCGAGCGCCTGGTGCGGCCCGACGGAACCGTCACCCTGGGCTTCTACGGGGACCTGTACGTCAGCGGCCTGACGATGAAGGAGATCAAGGAGAAGCTGGTCATCCACCTTCGCAAATACCTGACCGACGAGGCCCTCGGACTGATCGGGCAGGAGGCCGGCGCCAATCCGGACGACGAGGCGAAGAAGATCCGGATCGACCCGGTGAACTCGGACCGCATCTTCGTCGACGTGGCCTCGTACAACAGCCAGGTCTACTACGTCCTCGGCGACGTCGGCTCTCCGGGACGGCTGCCTAGCACAGGGAACGAGACGGTCCTGGACGCGATCCAGTATGCCGGCGGGCTCGCCCCCGACGCCTCCGTCAACAACATCCGCCTCGTCCGTCCCGCCCCGCCGGGGGCCTGCTGCGCCCAGACCCTTCCCGTGAACCTGGCGGCCATCATGCAGGCCGGCGACACGACCACGAACTACCAGATCCTGCCCGGCGACCGCCTGTTCGTGTACCGCGACCCGATCGTGAGGACCACGATCTTCATCAACCGCCTGGCCGCGCCGTTCAATACGGTCCTCAACTCGATCCTGACCTACTCGTTCGCTGCGAGGAACGCCAAATCGATCGACGTGCCGATCAATGGCACGACGAACACCAACACCGGCAACCGTAGTGTGAACAGCGTCCCCCGGATCAGTGCCCCGGCCCGCTGACCTGCCGAGTTGACCTCGGAGGAATCGGGAAGTTCGACTCGAATTCCGACCGTCCCACGACCGACGATTAGAGAAGACGACGCCCGGCTCCCCCCGCCGCGGCCCGATCGGGGCGAGTTCGCCTCCGATCGTGGCCGCAGGGTGGAAGCCGGGCATCGGTTCGTCTAGACTAGTCGTTTTGGTGTGAGTGGACGACTTCGCGGGCGGGCGCGGATCGCGGTCGGTCCGGTCGCCGCGGACCCGGTCTCTCGGCGTCGGGGTCGTCTCGACCTCGCCCGACCGGGGGCCGGGCTGGGTCTTTTTGCGGCACGAGTCGGCCCGCCTCAACTGGTGACGCGGGCCGCCGTCCTGGAGCGAGTCGTTGATGAGCACTGCGCCGACCGAGACGTATTATCCGGGCCTGGAAGGCGTGATCGCCTGCGAGACGGCGATCTGCAACCTCGAAGGCCGCGAGGGGGAGGGGGGCCTCGAATATCGGGGCTACCGGATCGAGGATCTCGCCGGCGTGGTCTCGTACGAAGAGACCGCTTACCTGCTCCTCCACGGCGACTTGCCCGGTCGAGCCGAATTGACCCTCTTCTCCGATCGACTCAAGGCCGCGCGGGCCTTGCCCGAGCCGCTCGTGACCCTGTTCGGCCAGGTGCCGAACACGAATCATCCGATGGACCTCCTGCGGACATCGGTCAGCGTGCTCGCCCACTTCGACCCCGACGTGAACGCCCCGCCCACCGATCACGCCGCCAACGTCCGCAAGGCCGAGCGACTGATCGCCCAGATGCCCACGGCGATCGCCTACCGCGAGCGGATCTCCGCGGGCCAGGCCCCGATCCCGCCGCGGGACGACCTGGACCACTCGGCCAACTTCCTGCACATGATGAGCGGGCAGGTCCCGAGCGCGACCATGCGGACGGCGTTCGACCTCTCGCTGGTCCTCTACACCGAGCACGAGCTGAACGCCTCGACGTTCTCGGGGCGGGTCACGGTCTCGACCCTTTCCGACCTCCACTCCGGCATCGTGGCCGCGATCGGCACGCTCAAGGGGTCGCTCCACGGCGGGGCGAACGAGGAGGCCTGGAAGGTCCTGGAGCGGGTCGGCTCGCCCGAGAAAGCCGAGGCGTGGATCAAGGACGCCCTGGCCCGCAAGGAGCGGATCATGGGCTTCGGCCATCGCGTCTACAAGACCGGGGACCCCCGCGCACGGATCTTGAAATCCTGGTGCGCGACGCTCGCTTCCGAGGTCGGGGATACCCGCTGGGAGACGATGGCCGAGCCGATCGAGAAGGCCGTGACCGAGCAGAAGAAGCTGCCGCCGAACGTCGACTGGCCCAGTGCCCGTCTCTATCACTACATGGGACTGGACATCGACGTCTACACGCCCATCTTCGCCATGGCCCGCGTCGCAGGCTGGGCGGCCCACATCATCGAGCAGCTCGACCACAATCGCCTGATGCGACCCCGAGCCACATACACCGGCCCGCCCAATCGTCAGGTCAAGCCCCTCGGTGAAAGAGCCTGAAGCACGTCGCGAGAAGCGAGATCCCGGAGGAGGGTTCGCCCTCCTCCGGGATCTCGCTTCCGGCCGCTCATCTCGAGTCGTCTTTCTTGACGACCCTGGCCTGGACCTCGACGATCGTACCGTCGGCCATGGGCACCCGCACGACCAGCGGCCCATTCGCGATGGTGCGTAAACTGACCTCGGCCTCGTACTGTGAGGCTCCGGTGGCCGAGTTCAATTGCAGGCCCAGGGTCGACCCGCCTTCCTCGGCGAGGCACTGATCCACGTCGGGATCGGCCTTGGCCGAATCGTGGACGGCCGCGGCCGGGTGGGAAGGGGCCAGAGCCGCGGTCAGTCGACCGGGCGTGAATCCTGTGTAGGATCGCAGATGGGGCAGCGGGGCGATCCGACTCATGAGCCTGCTCGCTGCGACTTTCTCGTTCCCATCTTCCGGGCAGTCCGCGGCCCCCGAGCTTGTCACCGGCTTCGGTGCGGGGAAAAGGACCAGGTCGTCGCTGACCCCCTTCCGCGTTTCGTCGCCCGTCCGGTCGATCTCGACACCTTTCCCTTGGGCCCTGATGTGCAACTCCCTCTGCAGGTGCAGCACACTCTGGGCCAGCGGCGCGGGTTCCGCGGGCGTGGGGTTCGCTCGCGCCGGCCTGGACTGGAGGGTGGGGCGTGGCTCGGCGCTCGGGTCGGGCTCGGTGGGGTCGTCGTCTTCAGGCAGGGGCGGGAGCGGGACGATCGACCCGTCGGCGGCCAACGGAGTGGGAAGGTCCCGGCTGGGGGGGACCGCCATTGGCATCGCCGCCCTGACCTTCGGCGCAAACGCGACGTGGAACGAGGCGACCGGTAACGTCGCCGTGGGCAGCGGGAGCGCCCAGATCAGCAATGCGCCGTTCGCGATCGTTGGAGCAGGGGCCTTCCCGAGGTCCAGAATCGACGTGCCACGGGGCAATTCGATGGCCGGGCTCGTTGACCCACCTTCCCGTACGAACGGTACGCTCCATGCATGAGCACCGCTTCCGAGGACGACTCTGCCCCGCGCCGGGGGCGCGATGGTGGGGGAAGCCAGAGGCAGGATCATCGACGGGCCGATCGGCATCGGGGAGGCATGGGCGGTCGCTACGGCCGCCGAACTGGTCCAACCCCGGACGGCGGCCGGGTTCCGGGTCTCGAACGCGGCGCGGGACACGCTGGAATCGTCTTTCGGCAGGACCGGTTCGATGACGACGATCCTCTCTCGGACGACAGCCTTGCCCTGGGCGTCGGCGGCCGAGTAGGGCCCAAGGCCCACGATCAGGACCCCGTCGGTCGGGATAAGCCACTCGCCGGCCGCCCGTCCCGAGACCATGACGGGGACCTGGACCCGAGCGTTGACCGAGTTGGTCTTGCCGGTTTTCGGCTGGGTGACCGTCTCCTCTACTGTATAGCTGGGCATCGCGGTCAGATGCGTGGAGTTCACCGCGACCCTGGCCATCACGCCCTGGTCGACGGCCCGACAGGTCATCTCGACGTCGAAAGATTCAAGCAGATTATCCACCTCAGGGAAGAAGCCGACGCAGGTATTCTCCCCCGGAGGCCCATCGGCCCTCCGTCGCAGGTCGGCCACCACCCGACGTAGCTCGCCCTTCTTCACGGAAGCCGGGACTCCCAGACGGGCGGATACCTCGGGGGCCAACACGCTCTGCTCGGCCGAGCGTTCGAGGCCCCCGACCACGTCCTGGTTCGCCGTCCAAACGCAGGCCGTACCCTGCCTCGCGGCCGGCGCGAGCCGATTATGGATCGTGCCTCGCCACTCGATCCCCTTCATCTCCAGCATACGAACCCGCAGCCTCACCGAGTCAGCCGACGCCGAGGTCGGAGACGGGGCGGGCGAGTCGCTCCCGAGTAGCGCCATCGCCAAGAAACCCAGGGTCATGTTCATTCAGGCGCCTCCATCCATGAAGGGGATCGGGCCAGGGTCGGCCCGCGAAGAGTTGCGGGCGGGATCTTACGCCGGACCTTGTAAGGCGTCAATCGCGGCTCGTCGGATGAGCGGCCGGCGAACTTGAGTCCAATCTTGCCGTCCCTCAATGAGGCCGCGCGATCACTTGGGCCGAGGAGATATCGAAGGAACATCGGCGAAGATTCGAATTCCACGGCGTCGGCCCGTGGCGTAATAAGGACTTCTTCAACCCATGGCGTTCCCCGGTCCGTCCCATTAGGATGACGAGTGCTCGCATTTCCAACGCGATCCTGACCCTGTAAAGACAAGCGGGTTATGCGCTTTTCTCCCAGTCCATGTGGGCGGGCGACCTGGCGCGTCTCTTCATCATTGCCAGAAGAAATTTCTCACGGGCATTGGCGACTCATCCCTGACGAGCGGATGCAGTGGTTATACATTCACCATTGCCGTCGGCCGGCGACCCGCTCCGAGATTTCCCCGACGTAAGGAGCCTATGATGCGACGGCGCGGTTTCACCCTGATCGAGTTGCTGGTGGTCATCGCCATCATCGGCGTCCTGGTGGCGCTGCTGCTGCCGGCGGTGCAGTCGGCGCGCGAGGCCGCCCGGCGCTCGCAGTGCTCGAACAACCTGAAGCAGATCGGACTGGCCCTGCACAACTACGAGACCGGCGTCGGCGCCTTCCCCTATGGGGCCAATACTTACAACGTCACGTCCGGCGGAAACTGGGTCCTCTTCAGTCTGCCTTACCTCGAACAAAAGCCCTTATACGATGCCTTTAATTTCAATTTGAGGACCATCGACACCGCCAACACCACGGTCGTCCGTACTATCCTGAGTTCTCTCATCTGCCCGTCCGACCCGGGAGCGGACCCCGCACTCAAAACCGACCGAGGTGAGAGTAACCCGCAGATGGGCCTCTGGTACCCGGGGAACATGGGGCCGTCAAACATGGACAATCGCGTCCCATACTGCCCCCCCAGCCCGCCTGCTGCGGGTAATACGGTTCAGTCCTATTGCAGTCAGGGCAATTGGGGCAGCACGACCAGCACGAAAGCCGGCAAAATGGTGGGCTTTTTTGCAAGGTACGAGATGTCTCAGAGGATCGCCGGCGTCACCGACGGCATGAGCGGCACCCTCATGGTCGGTGAGTCCCTCCCCGACCACTGCAAGTATTTTGGAGCGTTTCAGCACAACTTTCCGATGTCCACAACAGCGATCCCCCTCGGTCTGATCAAGGAAACGGGTATCAGCACTTTTTATCAGAGCTGCGGCTACAAGAGCCGGCACGCCGGCGGAGCGAACTTCCTGATGGGCGACGGCACCGTCCGCTTCATCAAGGAGTCGATCAACTACCCGGTCTTCAATGCCATCGGGTCCGCCCGAGGAAATGAAGTCGTCTCTTCGGATCAGTATTGATCCTCGCGCTCATAAACTGAGCGGTACGCCATCCTGTGACCACTCATCTACCCTTCGTCGCCTACGTTCGGACCGGCGAGCCGTACGGATCGCGACACGTCGCCGACAGGCTCGGGAATTAGGCGTCGTACGACGAGATGCTGGAAGGTAAGCGGGAAGCGACGTCCCAGGATCGTTGCGATATTGGATGTTTGGGCACGGCTGATCTATTGGATTGGCGGGTTCGTCGAAGGATCGACTCGAATATCCAAAGAACCAGATCGTCGAATAGAAAATTATCGCTCTAGTCCATGGCGTGCCCCAATCCGGCCGATTAGGATGACGAGTAATCTCATTCCCCATGTCCGATTGTGCCCGGTGAAGTCTCGCGGGTTCGGTCTCACCCGGCTCCCATGCGGGAGAGTGCATCCGCGAACTCCATCATCGTCGGTCGATGGCCCCCCCTCGACGCCCGTGCCGGATCATCCTCTCGCGAGCAGATGACCTGGCCGCGGGTGCCCTCGGGGAACCGTCGCCTGATATCGGCCGTCGGCCGGCGACCCGCTCCGAGATTTCCCCGACGTAAGGAGCCTACGATGCGACGGCGCGGTTTCACCCTGATCGAGTTGCTGGTGGTCATCGCCATCATCGGCGTCCTGGTGGCGCTGCTGCTGCCGGCGGTGCAGTCGGCGCGCGAGGCCGCCCGGCGCTCGCAGTGCTCGAACAACCTGAAGCAGATCGGACTGGCCCTGCACAACTACGAGACCGGCGTCGGCGCCTTCCCCTATGGGGCCAACCAGTATCGCAATGTCACCACCGCCGCCGGGACCGTCCTGAACAAGTACGGCGGCAACTGGATCCTCTTCATCTTGCCGCACTTGGAGCAGAAGCCGTTGTTCGACGCCTTCAACTTCAGCCTGCGGACCAATGAGCCGACCGGCGACAATACGACGGTCGTCCGCACGATCCTTGCCTCCATGATCTGCCCGTCCGACCCGGAGAACGGCAACGCCCTGAAGAACGACCGCGACGAGACCGGAACGTCGATGGGTCTCTGGTACCCGGGGAACATGGGGCCGACCAACATGGACAACCAGGTCCCGTTCTGCCCGCCCAGCCCGGTCAATTCCGGCACCCAATCCTATTGCGCCCGAGGGAATTGGGGAACCACGACCGGCGATCCGAACGGCAAGATGATCGGCTTCTTCAGTCGGGCTGAAAGGTGCCAGAGGGTTTCGGGAGTCATCGACGGTCTGAGCAACACCCTCATGGTCGGCGAGACGCTCCCCGACCATTGTGCGTGGGCCGCCAACTACAACCACAACTTCCCGATGTCCTCTACGTCGATCCCGCTCAATTTACTCAAGGAAACGAATACCGGAGCCTACTACCGAAGTTGCGGCTACAAGAGCCGGCACGCCGGCGGAGCGAACTTCCTGATGGGCGACGGCACCGTCCGCTTCATCAAGGAGTCGATCAACTACGTAATCTACAACTCCATCGGGTCCGCCTCGGGGAACGAGGTCGTCTCCGGCGACCAGTATTAAGGCCGCGGGGTCGTCGTCGAGAATTCATGGGGCGTCGTCCCGGAGGTCTTGCAGAATTCGGGACGACCTCGGTGTTCATCGAGCTAAGGGAGAATCTCACGCGATGGGCGATCCGAATTGTGCCTTCCGCCGCCGCCAGCTATGCGCTCTGATGGTCTTTAGCCTCGTGCCGCTACTCGTGAGCGGATGTGGCGGGGCGGTAGCTGAGAAGGGTCTCGTACCCGTCAAAGGACGTGTTACGCTCGACGGCGGACCCTGGCCGAATCCTGGTCAGATCACCTTCGTCCCGACCGCCAAGACTCCGGAGCCGGGGAAACCCGCCGTGCGCTCGGCGGTCGCTACTTTCGACAAGGACGGCAATTTCAGCGTCGTAGGCGGCTATGGCGGGGCGGAAGGCCTCCACCCCGGCAAATACTGGGTCGCGGTCGACTGCCCGGAAGGGCCGGTGGAGATGCCTTTGCCCGGCAAGCCAGTCCAGCAAAAAAATGCCGCCCCGGCGAAGTTTCGGAACCCCGAGACCAGCGGGTTGAACCTGACCGTGGAGGCCGGAAAATCCCCCGAGGCAAACTTCGATATCAAGTCGAAGTAACTGACGTGGAGGTCACGCCGCGACGATCCTACCCTTCCGTTCCGTTCCGTGCGGAACCCGTGGCGCATCTCCGAGAGGCGGGTGCGATCGTCTCCGGTGTGTCCCGAGTATTGGATAGCAGAGCCGGATTCGGGGCCGTGACTGGCGGCCGGGCATGGGCGTCCGATACGATACACGCTCGTATTATGCCCCCACGCCCGGAGCCAGACCCGATGCCGACTCCTGATGAGATGTACGACGAGGCCGTGGACCTGAGGGACAAGGGCGACAAGGCCGCGGCAATTGCCAGGCTGGAGGAGGCCGTGGCGATCGATCGAGACTTTGCGATCGGCCACGGCATGCTCGCCAAGCTCTACGCCGACCTTGCGGAGACCGACAAGGCGATCGCCCACGCCAGGCGGGTGGTCGAGATCGAGCCGGACGATACGTTCAGCTACACGGCGCTGTCGGTGATCTATCAGAGGTGCGGGAAGATCCCGGAAGCCGAGGACGCCAAGGCCAGGGCCAACGCGATGCAGTTCGGGATGTGAAAGGTAGTGCCCTCCGGGCCAAGTGCTGCTGAACGGTCCGGCGAAGCTAGGGTCGTCCCACCGACGAACGGCCCGGTCGGTACTCCGGTCTATCCACGAAGCCGACGTGATCGAGGACCGGAGCGACATGCCGAGCCGGTCGCCGACTTTCCAGTCGCGTCGAGTCCCGTCCCCCGAACGGAGTGAAGTCCCACCATGCGTTTGTGTTCCCTGCTCAGCATCCCGCTGCTGGCCGCCGTGTCGAGCAGCAGCTTCGGGGCCGACGACCCCTGGTTGATGTCAAACCAGGGCCGACTCCTCTCCCTCTACACGCACCTTCACCGTCACCCCGAGCTGTCGTTCCGTGAGACTGAGACCGCGGCTCGCATCGCCGACGAGCTGCGAGCGGCCGGGGCCGAGGTCACGACCGGGGTCGGAAAGCTCGGCGTCGTGGCCGTCATGAAGAACGGGGCCGGGAAGACCGTCCTGGTCCGGTCCGACCTTGACGCCTTGCCGGTGACCGAGGCCACCGGGCTACCCTACGCCAGCAAGGTCACCACGAAGGACGACGAGGGCAACCCCGTGGGCGTGATGCACGCCTGCGGGCACGACATGCACATGACCTGCCTCGTCGGGCTGGCCCGCTGGCTGGGTGAGCACAAGGACCGCTGGTCGGGCACGGTCGTCCTGATCGGCCAGCCCGCCGAGGAGCGGGTCGGAGGGGCGAAGGAGATGCTCGCCGACGGCCTCTATACCCGGTTCCCTAGGCCGGATTACGCCCTCGCCCTGCACGTCGCCCACGACCTGGAAACCGGGAGGATCGGCTATCGCTCCGGCCCCGCGATGGCCTCGTCCACGTCGGTCGATATCCTCGTGAAGGGCAGGGGGGGCCACGGCGCGATGCCGCATAACACAGTCGATCCCATCGTACTGGCCGCCGCCCTCGTGCTCGACCTCCAGACAATCGTCAGCCGCGAGATCAGTCCGATCGAGCCGGCCGTGATTACCGTCGGCTCGATCCACGGCGGGAGCAAGCACAACATCATCCCCAGCGACGTGCATTTGCAATTGACCTTACGCGCTTTCCGCGACGATGTTCGCGACCAGCTTATCGAGGGTATCAAACGCCGCGCCTCGGCCCTGGCCGTGGCCCATCGCGCCCCGATGCCGACGGTCGAGGTCAGCGACGGCACTCCCGCGACGGTCAACACCCCGTCTCTCGTCTCGAAAGTCGTCCCAGCCCTGGTCAAGGAACTCGGCGAAGCGAACGTCGAGGAGGTCGACCAGACGATGGGAGCCGAGGATTTCGGGCTGTTCGGACAGGGCGGGGTCCCCACATTCATGTTCCGACTCGGCACGATCCCGCCCGAGAAAATCGCAGCCGCGAGGACGAAGGACCAGCCCCTGCCGTCGCTCCATTCCTCTCTCTACTACCCGGACCCGCTGCCCAGCCTGCGGACGGGAGTCCGGGCGATGTCGACGGCGGTGGCAGAGCTGTTGCCGAAGGACGGGAAGGATTGAATCGAGAACCATGCAGCCGCCCTATGAGATCCGCGACCCGAGCCTTCTGCTCAGCCCATCGCTCCTGATCTTCCGCGATCTACTGCGGAGGAATCTCGACGCCATGATCGCGATGGCCGGCTCTGCCAATCGGCTCCGGCCACACGTCAAGACGCACAAGATGCCCGAGATCATTCGGATGGTTGAGGCCCTCGGCATCTCGCGGCACAAGTGTGCCACGATCGCCGAGGCCGAGATGATCGCCCGCGTCGGGGGTCGTGACGTCCTGATCGCCTATCCGCTCGTCGGGCCAAACGTGGCCCGGCTGGTCGCGCTCGTCGACCGCTATCCCGAGACCACGTTCCGGGCGACGGTCGAAAGCCCGGAAGCCGCCCGGTCGCTCTCCGAGGCCATGTCCGCGATCCCGCGACGGACGCTCCCGGTGCTGGTGGATCTCGACATCGGCATGGGGCGCACGGGGATCGACCCGGACTCGGCCTTCGAGCTGTATCGACTGGTCGATCGCCTTCCCGGCGTTACGGTCGACGGCCTCCACGCCTATGACGGTCAGATCCGCGAGTTCGACCCGGAAGAGCGTCAACGTGCGGCCCGACCGGGCGTCGAGAGCGTCCTGCGGCTGCGAGATCGCCTGTTCGCGCAGGGCCTTCCGGTCCCGAGACTCGTCCTGGGCGGAACGCCGACCCTCCCGGTCCACGCGAGTCTCGATGAGCCAGGGGTCGAGCTCTCGGCGGGGACGTGCCCGCTTCACGACGAGGGGTATGCCTCGAAATTCCCCGACCTCCCGTTCATCCCGGCCGCACTCGTCCTCACCCGAGTCGTGAGCGGCCCCCGCGACGGCCGGATTACCCTCGATCTGGGCCACAAGGCGGTCGCGGCCGACCCCAAGGGCGATCGTCTTAAACTCATTGGTGTTCCTGGAGCGAAACTCGGCCCGCAGAGCGAGGAGCACCTCGTGGTCGAGACGCCGTCCGCCACGGACTTCCCGGCCGGAACGGCCTTACTGGCGATCCCGATGCATGTCTGCCCGACCGTCGCCCTGCATCGTTGGGCCTACGTGGTGGAGGGTGGCGAGGTCGTGGATCGTTGGGATGTCACGGCCCGCGACCGGGTGATTGGAGTTTGATGGGTCCCACCACGGTAAGGATTCAACCCCGCGATCGAACCTTCTGCGGCTGAGCCCGAATGGATTTGCGGTTATGCCACGACCGACTATCTCCGGCCGCCCCAGCGGAACATCCTGGACTTTGTCCGGTTGACTATTCGAGCAACGCCCTCACCTTCGTTTCCAGATCATCCATCGAGGTGAAGCTGACGCGATTCCGCACCTTGCGGCGAGGAAGCTCAGCCAGATCGCGATCTGTTCGAGGCACGAGGCGTGTGGCGAAATACCACCCTACGGGATGGGTCGCAGAGGGACGCCGCCCGGCTCGCCCGGCCCTTCAATCCGACAGACTTACCCACCAAGACGAGGCCGAATCGTTACCCCCGAGAGCTCGGAAATCAGCCGGACCAGCGGCTCGCCTGGTGGATATCTGGGTACTCGACAGCAAAATTCCACTGCATAGCATGTGGGTCGGCGGGGTGGTTCGGCAGGCTTACTCGGGCGTGATGCAAGCCATGACCGCCTCCGAGGATGATATCTCGACGGGGCGAGTGGGGCTACTCGAACGTCAGGCGACCCGTCCAAGAAAGCTCTTTGGGCAGGGCTTCTCTCCCCGAAAGCCTCGCGTGTGAGCCTTACGAAGGGCACGTAGGCGTCTTTCCTCACGGAGCCAACCTGCCCTGCCTCACGGTGCCGACTGAGATACGAGTCCTCCTATTCGATCGCGGGGGGAAGTGCGGACCATGTGTCATCCCTGAGGCACGAGCGGTCCAACTGGGAACTGGAAAGCATACAGCTTCGTCCCGCGTGCCGTGATGTGTAGAACGATCGGCTGCTCTCGCAACGTAGACAGGTCCACCTTGCCGCCCCAGCGAACCGGCGTATCCAGGAAGTTCCCGCCGATCTCCTCGCACTCCCCACGCGTGAATCCCGGGATGGGCTCGCCCCGGGCATCGCGGATCTCGACGAACGCTGTCCCCATCCCCCCCGTGTCGATATTGAGCCGAAGATGCGAGCCACGGAAGCGCAGAGGCGGGGTTGTCAGTGTCCCGCCCGAGTAGGCGAAGTCCGCCGACACAAAACCGTCCGGACGCTGCCGGATCGCCCCGATTGCGCCCTTCGACCTAACGACCTGGTCATATTCGGGCCGGAGGATGGCCGAGTCGTGCATCCTGCCGCTGGACCAGTAATATTGGTACAGGGCGTTGCCCCGGCGGATCATCCCCACGCCCATCATCGTCAGCCAACGATCCCATTCGTCCGGCAGGCCCATCGGGAAGTAGGGGCGGCGGTCCGGCCGCTCCCATCGGACCCCGTCGCGGCTGACGGCCATCTGCACCTCGATCAGCCCGTCGTCGTTGCCCGGCCGGAACCGGAACCAGGGCTGACGACGCGGCGAGAAGTGGCGGAACGGCGCCGGGAACATCAGGTACACGTCCTGCGCGTCAGGGTAGATGCAGGTCGCGTTGGAATACAGGTCGCTGTGCGGATCATCCTGCCCGTCGACGGACAGGACCACCGGGATGTTCTCCGGCGAGGGGGGGCTGAGGAGCGGGTCGGTGGGCCGGTAGGGCCAGGGCTTGAGCAGGTCGTCGGTCTCGAGCCGGCCGACGCGACGCTGGTTCTCACCTTCGCGGACGAAGACGCGCAGGAACACCACGTATTTCCCGATCCGGGGGTCCCAGTCGGCGATGAGCGATGTCTCGGGCCACATCGGCAGGACGCGGCCCGCCTCGGTGAAGTGGATGCCGTCCGCCGAATAGGACGCATAGACGCCTGCCCTGGCCGCGTCGTCCGTGACCCTCGACCGGAAGAGCTTGTAGCGGCGACCGGGGACATCGTTCGGGTCGACCATGATCGTCGCGTCGATGGCATCGTCGGGGTAGAGGACGTTGTTGGCCTTGCTGCCGTTGATCGCCACCAATCCCAGGGCGGGCTTGGTCCAGTTCAGTCCGTCATCGCTCTCGGCATAGCAAAGGCCATGGCCGGACTCCAGGAAGGCTCCATAGTACATTTTGGCCTTGCCACCGTCCTCGATGACGCGGAAATAGCCGCCCGTCCCTTTCTCCCACGGTTCCTTCGAGGAGTCGAGGACGATGCCGAGCTTCTGCGCCGGGTTCATCGTCAGAGCGACGCCGTCGCTCGCCGCGATGAATCGGCGATCGATGAAGAGCTGTTTGCGATCCCCGACCGTCAGGGGCCCCGTGTCTGGAGGGGCGTGATTTCCCCGGGCCGCAGCAGCGGTGGGGCGGGGGAGGGTCGACCCCAATAGCCCTCCCGCGACGGCGAGGAACTCCCGACGCCTGACGCCGTCGTCGATCATGGTCCACCGCCCCTCGGGGTGCCGCGGCAGTTCGCCGCCGGATCGCAGTGCCGGGGTGGTCGAGCCGCATCGACCATCCCTGCCCTTGTAAACGAGCGGTCACGATCGGGCAATGCATAGTCCGGCATCCGTCCCCCGCGCTTCGGCCGAGGCGTCTGTCATTCCCATGGAACCGTGATCCAGGTTACGCCCTTCGTCCTTCGAATGGCGTAACGACCCTTATCCGTGTGAGCCCCGACGCGGGCCATCACATGCGTACCCGGCTCCCGACTCCGCACCGTCTGGAAGTGACTCAGGCCGGCCCGGAGCGATCGTTGCAGGTCCGCCAGGCTCAGGAACAGCCGTTTGCGCGACGCCCGACATCGCAATGCCTTCCAGAAACGCTCGTCGAGGCGGCCCCCCGGAATATGCATCAGTCGAGCTTAGGATGCCCGAAACTTCCGAGCGGCTGATCGTGGCGAGACCGAGGAAGACGTGGTCTTCCCGCTCGTCGGATGCCCGGTAGCTGAACTCCGTGTCGCTGCGATCGCCGAGGGTCTCGCACAATCGACGGAAGCTCCACCGCTCCTCGGGGATCGTGACCGTGGAAAGCGCCTCACGCTCCCCGCCGAGCTCGGTCCGCTCGGCCACGAACGGTCACCGTGTCCTACGGAATCCGCCTTGACTGGTCGAACATTCGGGGCACTTGGTCAGCCTGGAAAGAGTGGATCGCGCCCGTCGTGGGTAGATCTCTACCTCGTTCCTGACGCGTCCTGAATAGGAGGCGTCGCGGTAGGTATCCCGCCGCCGATCTCCGCGTGATACGGGCTCATACCCCCTCGGGTCCGGAGCCCCACGAGCGGTAATTCTCCTCCAGATCTACGAGTCGTTCAAGTTGCCAATCCATCCATCCATCTTTACTTCTAAAAATGCAAATATTTTCGACGGACTCGCCCGGAGCGGCGCTGTAGGTCGCCCGACGCTCCTCGGCATCCCGAAAGACGTCGCTGACATGCTCGGCACATGCGTGGCCATACGTCTTCAACTCCGAGAATCGGCCATCGGTCCAGGAGGCGGCGATCTTGTAGGTCGCCGGCTTGCGGCAATTCGGAGAGCTACATCGGACGCCGATGACAGGCATGGACACTTCCTGACATAAATGAGCCGAGAGGCTAGCCAATCGAGACTGCACTGCGTGAAGCACAGGCATCGACTGCCCACAAAAACAGCAATAATACGCCGTCGTCCAAACCAATCCCGTTTCGGGACATGGGTAGTAACTTCGATGACAGCCAAGATATGCGGAAATACGAGGCCTGGGCCTCCAGCCGTTAGTCGTTCGAAACGCCTAGGTGGCGTCTCATTTGCGTTGGCCCCTCGACGGTGGTGACGCTCAAGCGGAACGAAGGTGCGAACGCCAAATTTTGCTTGCCTAAATCCATATCTTCATTTGGTTGGCCCAAGTAGACAATCCCCAATGCACCCAGGTATAAGCATGCCTGAAATCCTGGACCCGACGCCTCTGACCCCGGCGCGGTTCTTGATCGACGACTATCTGGAGCAGCAGGCCGACCTGACCGCCGTCGAGAGGTTCGCGCAACGTCACGCGGGGCGAGGCGAGCCGCTCCAGGCGAAATTTTACCGCGACTTGATCCCGCTGGCAACGCCCCGGCCGGGTCAGCAATACGCCTTCGAGGTGGACCTCGACCGTTGCTCGGGATGTAAAGCGTGCGTGACGGCCTGCCACGAGCTGAACGGGCTCGATGAGGAGGAAACGTGGCGGTCCGTCGGCCTCCTCCAGGGAGGGACGACCCTCCTCCCGGTCCTCCAGCACGTGACGTCCGCCTGCCACCACTGCCTCGACCCGGCCTGCCTGTACGGCTGCCCGGTTAACGCGTATGCGAAGGACCCGGTGACGGGGATCGTCAAGCACCTTGACGACCAGTGCATCGGCTGTCAGTACTGCATACTCAAATGCCCCTACGATGTCCCCAAGTATAACAAGAAGAAGGGGATCGTCCGTAAGTGCGACATGTGCAGCGACCGCCTCGGGGCCGGGGAGGCGCCCGCCTGCGTGCAGGCTTGCCCCACCACCGCGATCCGGATCGTCGTCGTCGACCAGCAGCAGGTCGTCGAGGACTGCGAGGCAAACCTCTTCCTCCCCGGCGCCCCCGATCCCGATTACACCCTGCCGACGACCGTCTACAAGACCGACCGGGCCTTGCCGAGGAACCTTCTCGCGGCGGACCACTACGCGGTGACGCCGGGACACGGGCATCTCGCCTTGGTCGTGATGCTCGTCCTGACCCAGATGTCGGTCGGGACGTTTGTGGCCGACCTCGTGCTCGACTCCCTGGTCGATGACGCCCTGGTGCCAGGCATCCGCCCGATACGGGTGATCGCCGCGTTGCTGGTCGGGACGCTCGGGATCGTCGCGGCGGTCGGCCATCTCGGCCGGCCGCTCTACGCCTTCCGGGCGATGATCGGGCTGCGAACCTCGTGGCTGAGCCGGGAGATCCTGGCGTTCGGGCTCTTCCCGGCCTTCGCCGCGGGCTACGTGGCCGACTTCTGGCTGCGCCGCCTGGGCCTCGACATCCCCGGTGCCCGGAACGTGCTGCAACCCCTGGCAGCGTGCTCCGGCCTGGCCGGGGTCCTCTGCTCGGTGATGATCTACGTCGACACCCGTCGGCCGTTCTGGAGCTTCCCGCTGACGGCCTTCAAGTTCTTCATGACGGGGGCGGTCCTGGGCATTCCCGCCGTGTTGCTCGTCTCCCTGCTGGGCGCCGCCTGGTCGGACTCGCTGACGTTCCGGGAGATCATGGGCCGATTCGGCAACCGGCTCCTAGTGGGGCTCGTCTCCGGGATGCTGATGAAGCTGGCGGTCGAGGCGATCGTCCTGACCCACCTCCGCGACAAGAAGCACACGCCCCTGAAGCGAACAGCCATCCTCCTGACTGGCGAGCTGCGCCCGATCGCGATCAATCGGCTCTTGCTGGGGATCGCCGGCGGGGTCTTGCTCCCGGCAATCCTCCTGGCCGGACCAGCGATTGTCGGGCCGGGCGGCTTCCGCCCGTCGGCAACCTTCGCGATCGTGGGCCTGATCGTCCTACTGACCCTGATCGGCGAGCTATTCGAGCGGTACATCTTCTTCACCGCGGCCGTCGCGTCCAAGATGCCGGGGGCGCTCGGGGCATGACCGTGGACAAGATGACGGACAAGCCGAGCCTAGGCGAGCGGGTCGGCTCGCTGATCCGACAATGGGACGGCAAGCTGACCCGCGAGCTCCTGCTGGCCCCCGGCGAATTCGGCCTGGGCAAGGTCCCGGCCAGGAGGCTACCCGACGCCACGACGACGATGACGTGCGGGTATTGCTCCACCGGCTGCGGCCTGAACATTCATATGAAGGATGGTGAGGCGATCGGCCTGACGCCCGCCACCGACTACCCAGTGAACCTCGGGATGGCCTGCCCCAAGGGCTGGGAGGCCCTGACCGTCCTCAAGTCCGACGACCGCGCCACGACGCCCTTGCTCCGTAATGCCCTGGGCCGGCTCGCCCCGGTCGATTGGGAGACGGCCCTGATCGCCTTCCGCGACCGATTTCAGGCCATCCAGCGCGAGCACGGCGACGAGTCGGTCGCGTTCCTGAGCACCGGCCAGATCGCCACCGAGGAGATGGCCCTGCTCGGCAGCCTGGCCAAGTTCGGCATGGGGATCGTCCACGGCGACGGCAACACGCGGCAATGCATGGCCACCGCCGTCGTCGCGTACAAGCAGGCGTTCGGTTTCGACGCTCCCCCCTACACCTACGACGACTTCGAGCAATCGGACGTCATTGTCCTAGTCGGGGCGAACCTCTGCGTGGCCCACCCGATCATGTGGGAGCGGATCGGCCGAAACCCGCACTCGCCCCGGATCATCGTCATCGATCCGCGCAAGACCGAGACGGCGATGGCTGCGACGACCCATCTGGCGATCCGGCCGAAGTCCGATCTGACCCTCTTCTACGGGATCGCCCGGATCTTGATCCGCGAAGGCTGGATCGACCGCGATTTTATCGACGCCCACACGACCGGCTTCCGCGAATTCGAGGAGCACCTCTTCCACTTCCCTCCACACCGGGTCACCAAATTCACCGGACTGGAAAAGCATCAAGTCCTCGACCTCGCCCGCGCCATCCACGAGGGGAAGCGGGTCTCGTTCTGGTGGACGATGGGGGTCAACCAGAGCTTTGAAGGCGTCCGGGTGGCGCAAAGCCTGATCAACCTGGCCCTCTTGACGGGCAACATCGGCCGACCCGGGACCGGGGCCAACTCGATCACCGGTCAGTGCAATGCGATGGGGTCGCGACTCTTCAGCAACACGACGAACCTCCTCGGTGGACACGACTTCCTCGACCCGGACCACCGCCGGAAGGTCGCGGATATCCTCAAGATCGACGAGGCCAGAATCCCGGCCCGGAATAGCTGGGCCTATGGCGAGATCGTCGAGGGGATCCGCGTGGGGAAGATCCGAGGCCTCTGGGTGATCGCCACCAACCCCGCGCACTCCTGGATCGACCAGAACGACTTCCGGGAACTCCGCAATCAGCTCGACTTCTTGGTCGTCCAGGACATGTACTCGACCACCGAGACCGCCCGGATCGCCGACTTGATCCTGCCGGCGGCGGCCTGGGGAGAGAAGGAAGGGACCCTCATCAACTCGGAGCGGCGGATCGGCCTGCTCAAGAAAGTTTCCCGAGCCCCGGGGCAGGCGCTCGCCGACTTCTCAATCTTTAAGCTGATCGCCCGGTACTGGGGCGTAGAGTCGCTCTTCGAGGAATGGAGCGACCCCGAGGCGGCCTTCCAGATCCTCAAGAAGCTCTCGGCGGGCCAACCCTGCGACATCAGCGGGATCGACGATTACCGGATGCTCGACGAACGCGGGGGTATTCAGTGGCCCTATCCCGCGACAGATCGTCCGGCCGGAGACGAGCGGCGCCTCTACGAGGACGGGACCTTCTATCATCCCGATGGGAGGGCGAAGTTCCTATTTGAAGAGCCCCGAGAGATGCCCGAGCCGCCCGACTACGAATACCCCACGATCCTGCTGACGGGCCGCGGCTCCGTCTCGCAGTGGCACACCCAGACCCGGACATCGAAGTCGGCCGTCCTACGCAAGCTCTACCCGCCCATGATCTACGTCGAGATCAATCCGGAAGACGCGCGACGGGAGGACCTTCAACCCAACCAGCTCGTCGTCGTGGAGTCGCGTCGCGGGCGGATCAAAGCCAAGGCGGTCGTCACCTACGCGGTCCGACCGGGCCAGGTCTTCATCCCTATGCATTACGACGCCGTCAACCAGCTGACCCATCCGTCCTTCGACCCGTACTCGAAGCAGCCCTCCTACAAGGCGTGCGCGGTCCGCATCCGCCACCCCCGTCACCTGGAAAGCCTCCGGCCGCATTGAAAGCTCGACCACCGGTGCGCACGCCCGATTGGCTCGGTCCCGCCGGGCGGACACGGACGACGCGGAGAGGATTCGCCCCATGATCGCAATTCATCAGAAATCCGATCAGCAGACCGTGGTCGTGATCGGCAACGGAATGGTCGGCCACCGGTTCTGCGAACGCCTGGTCGAGTACGACGACGAGCGGGCCTACCAGATCGTGACCTTCTGCGAGGAGCCGCGCCCGGCCTACGACCGCGTCCACCTGACGCAGTTCTTCGACCATCGCGACGCCGATCAGCTCCTGATGGCCCGTGAAGGGTGGTACGAGGAGAACGGTGTCACCCTGTTCGTCGGCGACAAGGCCGCGTCCATCGATCGCAAGGCCCGGGTCGTCCGCTCGGCGAAGGGGCGTGAGGTCCCCTATGACATCGTGATCCTGGCGACCGGCTCGGCTCCGTTCCTCCCGCCGGTCCCCGGGGTGGATAAGCGCGGGGTCTTCGTCTACCGGACGATCGAGGACCTGGAGCAGATCATCGCTTATTCGCAGCGGTCGAGGCGGGCGGCGGTCATAGGCGGCGGCCTGCTCGGCCTGGAGGCAGCCAAGGCCGTTTATGACCTCAAGCAGGAGACCCATGTCGTCGAGTTCGCGCCCCGGCTGATGCCCCGGCAGGTCGACGACGCGGGGTCGAGGACGCTCCTGAACAAGATCGAGGAACTGGGCGTCCGGGTCCACTTGAACAAGAGCACGAAGGAGATCGTCGGCAACGGCAAAGTCGCCGGGATGAGCTTCGCCGACGGGAGCCGACTGGACGTCGACATGGTCGTCGTCTCGGCGGGCATCCGCCCGCGCGACGAGCTGGCCTCGGCCGCGGGCGTGAAGGTCGGGCCGCGAGGCGGGGTCGCCGTCGACGACGAGTTGCGGACCTCCGATCCCTCCATCTTCGCGATCGGCGAGGTCGCACTGCACAAGAACATGATCTACGGCCTGGTGGCCCCCGGCTACGAGATGGCAGACGTCGTGGCCGCCAATCTGACGGGCCGGACGCGGACCTTCTCCGGCTACGACCTCTCCACCAAGCTCAAGCTGATGGGCGTGGACGTCGCAAGCTTCGGCGACTGCTTCGCGGACGAGAAATCGGCGCGGCCCATCACCTTCGAGGACCCGTTCGCGGGAACCTACAAGAAGCTCCTCTTTTCCCCCGACGGCAGCCGGCTCGTCGGCGGTATCCTGGTCGGCGACGCCTCCGACTACGGCACTCTCCTGATGCAATTCAAGAGCGGGAAGCCCCTGCCGGTCCCTCCCGGCGAACTCCTTGTGGGCAAGAAGAGCGAGGATTCGACGACCATCATTATCGGGGATGATTCCCAGGTCTGCTCGTGCAACAACGTCACGAAGATCCAGGTCTGCTCGGCCATCCGCGACCAGGGCCTGACGACGATGGCCGAGATCAAGTCCTGCACGAAGGCCGGGACCGGTTGCGGCGGCTGCATCCCGCTCGTGACCGACATCCTCAAGACCGAACTCCTGGCGTTGGGCAAGACGGTCAATAACGACCTCTGCGAACACTTTGCCTACACCCGCCAGGACCTCCTGGAAATCGTCAAGATCCGGGGGATTCGGACGTTCGGCGAGCTGATCGCCTCGCACGGCAAGGGCCACGGTTGCGAGGTCTGCAAGCCGGCGGTCGCCTCGATCCTCGCCAGCCTCTGGAACGAGCCGATCCTGGACCATGCCACCCTCCAGGACACCAACGACCGCTTCCTGGCCAACATCCAGCGGGGAGGGCTCTATTCGGTCGTCCCCCGAATCGCCGGCGGTGAGATCACCCCCGAGAAGCTGATCGTGCTGGGCGAAGTCGCCAGGAAGTACGGCCTCTACACCAAGATCACCGGCGGTCAACGCGTCGACATGTTCGGCGCACCGGCACATCAGCTCCCCGAGATCTGGGAAGACCTGGTCAACGCCGGCTTTGAGAGCGGGCATGCGTACGGGAAATCGATCCGGACCGTCAAGAGTTGCGTCGGCTCGACCTGGTGCCGCTACGGTGTGCAGGATTCGGTCGGTTTCGCCGTCCGGGTCGAGATGCGCTACCGGGGTATCCGGTCCCCCCACAAGCTCAAGTCGGCCGTCTCAGGCTGCATCCGCGAATGCGCCGAGGCCCAGAGCAAGGACTTCGGCCTGATCGCCACCGAGAAGGGGTGGAACCTCTTCGTCTGCGGGAACGGCGGGGCCAAGCCGCGTCATGCCGACCTCCTGGCCTCGGACCTCGACGAGGAGACGGCCATCAGGTACATCGACCGCTTCCTGATGTACTACATCCAGACGGCCGACCGATTGACCCGGACGTCGGTCTGGCTGGAGCGGATGGAAGGGGGGATCGACTACCTCCGCGACGTTATCATCAACGACCGCCTCGGGGTCTGTGACGAGTTGGAGAAGCAGATCCAGTTCCTCGTCGATACGTACAAATGCGAGTGGAAGGAGGTCGTCGAAAACCCCGAGCGTCGTCGGTTCTTCCGGCAGTTCGCCAATACGGACGAGACGGAGTCCGGCGTCGAGTTCGTGACCGAGCGGAACCAGCGCCGGCCCGCGGACTGGTCCAAGGATTTCGTCCCGATCGATCAGCTTGCGAACTCCGGAGTGCCGACACGGGACGAGGCCTCGCCCGAGTCGCGTTGGGTGCCGGTCGGTAAGGTTGCCGACTTCCCGGTGGACGGCGGCCGGACGATCCGCTACGGACGTTCCCAGTTGGCCGTCTTCCGGTTCGCGAGCCGGGGCGAGTGGTACGCCTGCCAGAACATGTGCCCTCACAAGAAGGAGATGGTCCTCGCCCGGGGGATCATCGGGGATCAGGGGGGCGTCCCCAAGGTCGCCTGCCCGCTCCACAAGAAGACGTTTTCCCTGGAATCGGGGACCTGCTTGACCGGCGAGGATTACCAGGTCCAGGTCTTCCCGGTCAAGCTCGAGGGCGAGGAAGTCTATCTGGAACTCCCTCCCGAACTCGAGCTCGAAGAGCAGATAGTGGCCCGGAATCCGTGCGCCGTCCAGTGCGTGTGAATCCCGATGGGTCGAGCGCAAGCAGCAGGCCATCCGGCCTTCGAAGGCTGTCACGAGGCGGATGCCGCCGTACGACATCCCGCCCTGGAAGACCGTTTCTTCCTTCTTCACCTGGCGAGGTGCCGGCACCTGAGGGGGCGTCCAAGAACAAATCCGTACTCCGAGCCATTCTGCTACACTCCTCTCCCAGGACTGATCTGGGGGCCGGGGAGCCGAAGGGATGTCGGAGCCAGTCGTTCACCAATGCCAATGCTCTGCCTGCTTCCGGACGGGCGAGCCTCTCGAAACGTCGCTCCACGCCCGGATGAACCTCCTGCTGAGCCGCCTCGACGAGCAGCAACGCCGCTGGTACGTCGCCGTGGAGTCCACCCGGGTCGGGTACGGCGGCGACCGGGAGCTGTCCGGGATCACCGGCATGAACGTCGAGACGATCCGGCGGGGGCGCCGTGAGCTGGACGACTCGCTCCGGGGACGCCCCACCGATCGGGTGCGGCTGCCGGGCGGGGGGCGACCGCCCGCCGAAAAAAAGTCCCGGACGTCGCCGCCAAGCTGAACGCCCTGGTCGAGGCCGAGACCGGCGGCGACCCGATGACCGAGCGGAAATGGGTCCGCAGCAGCCTGCGGCACCTCGGCGGCCTGCTGCGAGGCCGAGGCGTGGCCCTGTGCCGGGGGACCGTCGGGCGGCTCCTGAAGGGGCTCGGCTACTCCCTCCGGGCCAATGAGAAGCGGCTCACCGGCCCGCCCCACCCCGACCGGGACCGCCAGTTCGGCTACATCCAGCGCATCAAGCGACGCTTCCTCAAGGCCGGATGGCCGGTCATCAGCGTCGATGCCAAGAAGAAGGAGCTGGTCGGCGACTTCAAGAACGCCGGGCGGGCCTGGCGGCGGGAGCCCGACCCGGTCAATGCCCACGACTTCCGCCAGGACGCCAGCCACCGGGCGGCCCCCTACGGCGTGTACGACCTGACGCACGACCGGGGCTACGTGGCGGTGGGGACCTCGGCGGACACGGCGGAGTTCGCCGTCGATGCGATCGCCTCCTGGTGGGAGCAGCGGGGGTCGGTCGCCTTCCCCGGGGCCGACAAGATCCTGATCCTGGCCGACGCCGGTGGGAGCAACGGCTACCGCAACCGGCTGTGGAAGCTGCGGCTCCAGGAGCATTTGGTCGATCGCCTGGGTCTGGGCGTGACGGTGTGCCACTACCCGAGCGGGGCATCGAAGTGGAACCCGGTGGAGCATCGCCTCTTCGGCCCGGTCAGCGTGAACTGGGCGGGCAAGCCGCTGAGGTGCCTGGGGACGCTGCTGGGATACATCCGTGGGACCGTGACGGCGACGGGCCTGGAGGTGGCGGCGAAGCTCTTGGAGCGGACGTACGTCACGAAGATCAAGGTGACCAAGCGGGAGATGGAGGGGGTGCGACTGGTCCGTCACAAGGTGTGCCCGGACTGGAACTACACCATCAAACGCTGCTGGGGCAGTGTGACATTGCAGAATGCACCATGATGACAGTGCGGATTTGTTCTTGGACGCCCCCTGAGATGAGTCAAAGGCATGTCGTCTGCGGAGTTGCGACATGTAGAGCAAGAGAGGGTGACCGGCGACGATTGTGGTAGTTCTGGACACCTCGCCTCGGTCGGAGCCCTCCCATGCCCCCTCGCATGGCTACCGCCCCCAAACACCGCCGGCACAACCTCGCCGACGGGCTCAGCCCCGACGATATCTGCGCCACCTACTACACCGTGGGCAACCGCTGGCGCGACCGAGTTCTCGGACCGGTCACTACACCTACAGCAGCAGCCGAAAACTCATTGCGGACGTGGTTTCGGGTAGCCTAAAGTCCCGACCCCAATGAGCTGGCCAGCCCGTCCTCCCGAGATCCCCAATCAGAAGCCCCCTCCATACCCCGGACGACGTGATCGACCAGTGGCTCGGTCTGACCCAATCCTGGTGCGAGGCCACCCCCGACGAGGGAGGGCGTATGTCCCCGAGGGCGTCACCGTCCGACACAAGGCGAGAATCGACACCGAGTTGATCCGCAACGTCGCGGTCCTGTAGGCCGTCACCTTGGATCGGGTGACAGACGACGAGGCGTAAGGCGGCAAAACGACCTACTGGATGAGCTGGAACGCCTCGAGCAACGCTACGTGATGGAAATTCCCGCGACCACTCCGTCGTGGTCGCCGGGGCGTCGGCCATACCGGGCGACGATCTTGCGTTCCTCCGCAGCGCTCCCCGTCTGGCGGAGGCCACAGCCCTCGGACTAGGCTTTCGGACTTTCAGAACAGCCGTCATTGATAGATGAGCGGGCCCTCTGTAAGGACTTGGTATCCTGGGATTGCTTCACGACTCCAGGCACCTCGGCCCCACGGAGGCCCGCTCGTTGGACCAGCTCATCCCCTCGCTCGCTACCCTGGTAGCGGCGTTCTCCGACTGCTTCCATCACCAGGTCTTCCAGACGTTCCAGGCGCTGCTCGCCGGCTGGATCACCTGCCAGGGCCCACGGACCATCTCCGAGGTCTGGCTCGCCACCGGCCTGGCGGCCAAGCGGCACCACGACACCGCCTACGCCGTCTTCCACTCCGCCTGTTGGGAATGGGATGACCTGGGCCTCGTCACGGCCACGCTGATCTTGACCCACCTGGTCCCCGGCGGCGTCGTCTGGATCGCCGTCGACGACACGCTCTGCCACAAGCGGGGGGCCAAGGTCGCCTTCGGCGGCATCTTTCTCGACCCGGTGCTCTCGACCAAGAAGCACAAGACACTGCGGTTCGGCCTGAACTGGGTCGTGCTCGGCGTCGCCGTCACATTGCCGATGCGCCCGGACCGCCACGACTGCCTGCCGGTGCTCTGGCGGTGCTATCGCAAGAAGGGGCAGGCCGGATACCGGAGCCGCACCCAACTGGCCGCCCGGATGGCCCATCTGCTGGCCGAGCGGCTGCCCGGACGGACGTTCTGGCTGGTCGGCGACTCGGCGTACATCAACTCCGAGTTGATGAAGGGCCGCCCGGAGAACCTCCAGGTGCTCGGGCCGCTGCGGTGGGATGCGGCCTTGTATGAGTCGCCGGGGCCGTACCCTGGCCAGGGGCGACCGGCCAAGAAGGGGGAGCGCTTGCCGACGCCGCTGGCGATGATCGGGGACACGGCGGCCTACCCGGCGACCGAGGAGGTGATCGAGTTCCCGAAGCTGGAGCGTCGGCTCCGCATCCAGGTGGTGCGGGAGGTCCTGTGGTACACCGGCTGCGGCCAGAGCCCGGTCGTGGTGGTGCTGGTGCGTGACCCGCTGGGCCAGTGGCGTGACGAGGCCCTGGTGGCGACCGATCCGACGGTCTCGGCGACGTTCGTGATCCAGGGATACTGCCGGAGATGGAGTATCGAACTGGCGTTCTTCGACAGCAAACAGTATTTCGGGCTGCACGACCCTCGGGTCTGGAGTGAGCGGAGCGTGGAGCGGGCCCACCCGATGGCGTGGTTCGTGGGGGCGTTGACGGTGCTGTGGTATGCGGTCAGTGGTCATGCCGGTGCGCAGGTGGAGAGGGGCCGCCCCTGGTACCCCACGAAGGTGACGCCGACGTTCAGCAACATGCTGGGTGCGCTCCGGCTCCAGGTGTGGCGGCATCGGGTTTATGTGGCTTCGGGTTCCGAGGCGCCCTCACCAGAGTGCGTCGAAATGCTACTCCAGACGCTTTCCGCAGTAGCATAGGGGTCCGAAAGACAAGTCGGAGACGTGCTCCAGAACGGACTCGACCTTCCGGGGATTGAGGTGGACGCCGAACCGCGGGATCCCCTTGCGCTCGGAAGCGCGGGCCATGCAAGTGCGGCAGCGGCGCATGCGGCGGCTCTTGCCGGGGCCGTAGCGGCCGGTCACCGTCAGGATTTCGGTCCCGCGCTTGCAGTGGTCGGGGCAGCCGGAATTCAGACTCCAGAAGCGCGACAGGTCGTCCATGGTGCGGTGCGGTTGGTGCGAGGCCTCGGGCTGAACAAGGGTTCCGATCGACGACTCCTATACCCGACCGATCGTCTCCAGTGCGATGAAGCAGAGCCACGAGGGGGATAAGCTCAACGGAAGCGAAATGCGGGTCGGCATGGCCGGGGAACTGCCATCATGAGCCCCCAACGCCAAGACCGCGATGCTGACGCCAATAGTTACAGAGATGTCCGAACTCGCTGGGCTTTCCCCTGTCGTCCTGGAGTACCTCCGCAAGCCCCGGCTCCCCGAGCGGCTCGGCCAACACCGCCCACTTCCGGCCGGTCGCCAAGCCGATAACTCCGGTGACGGCCTTCATCACCGGCATCGCCCGGATCGGCCGCATCGATCGGGCGTTCGCCGGGGAGAGGGCCTGGCGGGGCTGTTGGGTCAGGATCGCTTCCCCTCCAGCGACCGGCTCGACGACCTGCTGGGCCGGGTCACCGACTGGCATCTTCGGCAGGTCGACCGCATCTACCAGCAGTATCTCGACGAGCGGTCGGGACAGAAGGCAGGTGCGGCGCATCTAAAGCAGGGCAGTTTCCGTGACGGAAGCTGTCTCCGGCCAGTAACTTCGGTTATCTCTCCTGGACCCGCAACCCAGCAGATCCGCCATGACCGCCCCAACCGACCTGGCCCTGACCCGTCATCTGGCCGCCTTGCCCGATCCCCGGGTCGATCGCACCAAGAAGCACCTCCTGGGCGATATCCTCATCATCACCCTCTGTGCCACCATCGCCGGGGCCGACTCCTGGCAGGAGGTCGAACGCTTCGGCCGGGTCAAACTCTCCTGGCTCGAGCAGTCCCTCAAGCTACCCAACAGCATCCCCTCGCATGACGCCTTCCGTCGGCTCTTCGCCCGCATCGATCCCAAGGCGTTCAACCGCTGCATGGCCGACTGGATGGCCGGGCTATGCGAGGCGACCGGGCTGGGTCACGTGGCCATCGACGGCAAGGCGGCCCGCTCGGCCAAGAGGGACACGTTCTGCGGCTGCCTGTCCCTGGTCAACGCCTGGGCCACCGGGAACCGGCTCATCCTCGGCCAAGAGGAGGTGGCCGAGGGCTCCAACGAGGTCGGCGCCATCCCCGAATTGCTCCGGGTGCTCAGCCTCAAGGGGGCCCTGGTGACGATCGATGCCGCCGGTTGCCAGAAGGACTTCGCCGAGCAGATCCGCCGGAAGGAGGCCGACTTCTTGTTGTGCGTCAAAGGCAATCAGCCGGATCTCGAAGCTGCCGTGCAAAAGGCGTTTGACCGTGCGTGCGAAGCCGACTTCGTGGGGGTGGAGCACGACGGCCACGAGGCGATCGAGAAGAGCCACGGGCGGCACGAGGAGCGGTACACCACGGTGATCTATGACCCCGAGGGGCTGCCGCCGGGGTGGCCCGACGTGGCGGCAGTGATCCTGGTGGGGCGGGAGCGAGAGCTCAAGGGAGTGCGGGCGGACACGTCGCACTGTAACCGTTCACACCCCGTTTACGATTTGGCCTTCGCGCCTTCTCGATAAATCCCCATCATCGTCTCCATGACGCCGCCTGCCTTGCCGATCACCCCCGAGCAACTCGCCTCGCTCACGCCCGAGCTTCGCTCGCTCGTGCGGACCTTGATCGATCATTACGAAGCACGCATCGCCGCCCTGGAGGCGGGACTGGCCGCGGCCGGGAGGACGCCCCGCAACTCCTCGCTGCCGCCGAGTTCCGAGCACCCGCACGCCAAGCCACCGGCGAGGCGGCCCGCCTCGAAGAAGAGACGCGGGGGCCAGCCCGGCCACGCCAAGCATGAGCGGGCCTTGCTCGCCGCGGAGCGGTGCGACGAGGTGGTCTCGCTCCGGCCGAACGCCTGCCGACGCTGCGGGAGCCGCCTCCAGGGCGACGATCCCGAACCGCTCCGACACCAGGTCTGGGACGTCCCCCCGATCCGGCCCCATGTGACGGAATACCGGCGGCATCGCCTGAGCTGCCCCGGCTGCGGCCAGAACACCTGCGGCGTGATGCCGCCCGGCGTGCCCATCGGCACGGCGGGG
>JADMIO011081453.1_pt1 | contig 31491 bp, 22 predicted proteins | sample 8958161 | NCBI WGS metagenome assembly JADMIO01 (sample SAMN16585339, study PRJNA669376) | soil metagenome | isolation source: Crop rotation soil | place: USA: Cullars Rotation, Alabama | collected 2011 | reverse complement strand
CCCGCCCCGCGGCGGGCAGCGCGCGATCCTTGCCCGGCCCGCTGTGCCAGAGCACGCCGTTGCGATAGATCCGCATCTGCCGGGCGAGGCCGTCATCGACGAACGTCCAGTGCACCCACTTGTCGCGGTAGTCGCTGGGCGCAGCCGCCCGGGTCAGCTTGTCGAGGCTCTGGCCGTTGCTGTCGAGCTCGAGCACCACGGCGCCGTTGGCATCGGGCACGCTGATGCGCATCAGCAGCTGCCCGGTGGGGCTCACTGCGCTCAGCACCACCGCGTTCTTGGGCAGGGTGACGCCGCCCTTGGCCCAGAAGCTCACGGTGAGCGCCTTGCCCCTGGGGAGGCTGCCGGCCGGCAGCTCCACGTAGTCGTCCACGCCGTCGAGCAGCAGGCCCCGGCGCTTACGGCGGAGCGCGGTGAGGTTCACCGTCTCGCCCTCCGGCCAGGGCTTATCGATGACGAACTGCGTGTCGCTGAGCTTGGTCACCAGGCAGGGGCCGTCGTGGCCCTTGGTGCCGGTGAGCTCGACCTCGTCACCGGCCTCGAGCAGGTGCCCGGGCGCGGTCACCTTGAGCTTGCCGTCGGGGGTCTTCTCGTAGCAGATGATCATGCCATCGAAGCGCAGGCCCGCTTCCTTCTCGATCTTGCGCCAGCTGCCCACCTGGGCATCGACCCACTGCACCGCGATTTCGAATGAATCGGCGGTCAGGTTGCCGACCGGGTAGACGCCGTCGTAGCTCTTGGTCCCAATGAGCTCGACGCGGTCGTAGGTCGCGAGCAGGCCCGCGGTCGAGGAGGTGACGAGCACCTGGTCCTCGGTGCGCAGGTCCATCGTGCCGCGCTCTATACGGGTGATCACCCCGTGGGATAGCGGCGTGGTGTCGCAGTACGGGCGGATCTCGTCGAGTGACGACAGCGGCAGGGCCACGTTGCGCTCCGTGGCGCGCAGGACGTTGGCGGTGGCCCCCTCGGCGATGCGCGAAAGCGTGCCGTCGGCCGCGATCGCGAAGCTCAGCGCCGCGATGCCCTTGTCGGTAGGCACCGCGAGCATGATGCGGGTGGCGATCTTGAACAGCTGCTTGGGCTCGCCGGCGCCCTCGCGCTGAACGTCGTAGCGCACGGCTGAGAAGCCGTTGATCACGGTGGCTCCGAGGTTGATGACGCGCCGCTGGATGCCCGGTATCACGCGGGGCACGAGGGTGGGGTCGGCGCTCGAGACCGGCTCGTAGACCATGAAATCGTGCACGTCGAAGCGGCCGTCCTCGCCCGCCGATAGCGTGGTAAGCGCGAGCCGCTCGCCCCTGCCGTCGTAGGCGAAGACGTGCCAGCGATAGACGTCGTGCTCGGTGGTGGGCACGAGCAACACCGAGAACCATCCGTCGCGCAGATCATCGATCATGCACAGCTCGGTGGTGGGCTCGAAGAAGTAGCTGCCGTCGAGGGCGGCGAAGCCGAGCGTGTCCTTGAACCCGGGGCTGGGCGCGAACTTCTGCTTGCTGCGCTGGTAGCGGATCTCGAGCTTGCGCGAGAGCGTGTTGATGCCGCCGTCGAGCACGAACCGGTCGCAGTAGAGCGTGCCCGCCTTCGACTGCCGGAACACATAGAGGTGGCCCTGCGCCGAGACGAGCTTCACCGGGGCCACGGCGGACTCGGTGCGCGTGTTGTAGCGCGAGCGGACGAGGTAGGTGGTGGGGCTGTCCGTGCGGGTCAGCTCCGCCTGCTCCTGTGTGAGCACCGAGGCATCCTCGGGGTCGGCCGGCAGCTCCAGCTCTCGCCACGCCTCCCAGCCGGGGCCGGGGGCGGCGAGGAACTGCGGTTCGAAGCCTTCCTGGCGCGTCGTGTACCAGATCCTGCCGTCAACATCGGTGCCGAACAGAAGCACCTTGCCCTCATGGGTGACGGTTTCGAGATGGGCGATCCGATCCTTCTGAAGCAGCATGATATCTCCCGACCATTGTGTAGAAATGCAGAAATCCCGCTGTGCCAACCGACACGACGCTCTACGGACGACAGAATCCAGCGAATCCGCGGAGGCGCTTTGTCGAAGTCACTGGACAGCCCTATAGCAAGTTCATCCACGCATAGGTGGAACAGACTGGCTTTAGGGCAGGGCCCTTGCCAAGTGACCCATCCGCGACGGTAATCCCGCGCCGCGGATAGTACTCAGTAGGTAAATTGAGTTACTTCTTCAAATAATCTAAAAAACGCTATTTAATTGGCAGAAACGCCTTAAATTCCCTGGTATAGAAGTAATCCCCCTTTCCTTTTTTGATATTTTTACTAGTTATCCGGTAAGTAAAAAGATACAAAATCGATTGTTTCGAATCCTAAGCTTTTTCTATAAATATCAATATCTTTTTCTGTAATGCTCCCAAAGCATTGGCTTTATCAACAATAAGGTGCGCCGCATTGGGATGGGAGTACCTGGACGCCCACCACCGTGTCATCCGGGGCGGAGCTCAGGGGATTTTAGGCATACGGCCCAATCGATGTCTGGGCGGTGGGAGATTCAGGGGCGGTCTTACGCTACCCGCCCTCATGGTCCGTCAAGACTTATGGCGGAGTTCCAAGCAACGCGCGATGTTAACCAGCGAGGAACCCTTGGCCTGCAGCAGCACCATGAGGTGGAAGAGCAGATCGGCAGCTTCGTTTTCGCAAGCTCGGGCATGATCGTTCTTGGCCGCGATCACCGTCTTGATGGCTTCTTCGCCAACCTGCTGGGCGATCCGAATCCAGTCCCTCCGCGATCAGCTTGCCGATATAGGAATTCGCCGGCGGATGGACAATGCGATCGGCGATGATCTGACTCAGGGTAGCCAAGAAAGCCAGCGACCTTTGACGCGCCGAGTCGCCGGAGCAGGTGCGCGTGCACGCATAGGTGTAAGCGTTCACCCCCCTATGCGGAGGATGAAGCGGTCAGGCAAGGGGACGAGGGGAGAAGAGAGGGGGCAGCGGGGTCGGTGTCAACAAGGACCCGGCCGCCGCACGCCTCGTGTTCGACCGGGCCTGCAAGGCCGGTGAGAACCTCTGTTGCGATGAACTGACCCCCCCGTCTTCCCTCTAGTTGCACTCGGGGCAGCGGCTCCGCGTCGCGATCGGGGCTGAGTCGTTCAGATGGGGTCAAGGCAGACGTAACTTCCGTCAGGCCGCCATCCGCAAGACCTCGGTAGCCCTGGAGGTCGGTAGGCGTGTTGGCGACTCGTCAGTGGTGTCCGACTTGCATGTGGATTCAAGCGGTGGAACTCGCGGACAACAGGAATGTCGAGGGCGGGCAACGGCTGGATCTGCGGCGCTGATCGTTCCCGCAGGGCCCGTCGCATGTTGGCAGCACGGAATGATAACGGTCTGTGGATGAGGCTTGGCGTTCTACGCGCTGAGTTCCTACCGAATTATGGCCAAGGTTGTACGGCTATTGCTGCATCAATAGGGTTAAATCGGTTGCACTCAGCACCGCCAAATCGGGAATTCCGTCGCCGTTCCAATCGCCTGTAGTGAGTGCGTTTGGATAAGACGTTGCTGTACTAGCTACACGTGTAGCTTTGTTACCTTGGCATGTACTCGCATTGCAGTGATAGACGTAGACGTCAAAGAATGCGGGTAAATTCTGGACCAACGCTACGACCTCGGGCCGTCCATCACAGTCAAGATCCACTAGCTTCAAGCCCGCGATTCTAGAGCTTGTTGGCTTTGGATCGTTCATAAGAACCAGCGGCTGAAACGAACCATCTCCTTTCCCATGCTGTATGACCAGCCACTGCCCTCCTACGGCGAGGTCGAGTTTCCCATCTCCGTCGAGATCGCCTAGGCGCATGAACTGCGGATCGCCGGTAAAGCCGGTGACGAGACTGTTCGACTTCACGGGCGCGAACGCCGGACCGCCGCTGAGTCCGCGGCATACGTAGAGATTTCCGCTACTGTATGAAGTCCCCACCAAGTCGGTAAGACCATCATTGTCGACATCGCCTACCGCCACAGAATAGGCACCGTCGCCGAGTTTAACGTTGATGGCATCACAGTCACTCATAGGAAAAGGCAGAAATGAACCACTGCCCTCGTTTCGCAAAGCTAGGAATTTACTGTTGAAGTAGTCGACTGCAACCAGATCAGGGCTCTTGTCGCCGTCGTTTAGCGATACAACACCGGAAGCATAAATTTGGCTGGTAGGATTGGTGGGAATAGCAACAGCGGGTTTGAAGCTCCCGCCACCCTGTCCTATCAGGATGTATAAATTTATACCGCCATAGCCAGTGACTACAAGATCTGTGAACCCATCGTTATTGAAATCAGCTGCATCAATGCCGATAATGCTGGTTGTGATAGTGCTAGTTGTCCCTGCCTTAAATGATCCTCCTTGGTTAAGAAGATATATGATTTCCCCAATATCAGTGCCAATGACGAGATCTGGTCTGCTGTCCCCATTAAGATCAGCGCTTGCTATCGCTTGTAGATTACCCATGAGAGGGGGAGTTATCGATACAAGTGGCTGCGTGAAGGTAGGCATGCTCGGGAGATACCGAAACATCCCGGGCGCTGTGAACAGCGACCCACCCTGGTTCTGCGCCTGAACCATAACCCCACCAGGCGTCGTCGCGGGCGGCGTACTTACGGTCCAGACGCCGCTGCTCTCGCTAGGAGAGGCCATCTGACCGCCGAACAGAACGCGCGTGCTTGGACCAAAGTTGCTGCCATTCAGCCGTACCCCTTGTCCGCCAGCCTGCGGGCCGCACAGGGGAGCGAAACTGGTCAGCACGGGTGGCATGGACGGGTCGTAGCTTAGGCCCAGGTCGGGCGACATCATGTCGCCAGGCATTGGCGTTATATAGGTTCCAAGCGAGATCGTGCCTGTTCGATGTTCTCCTGGCAGCCAAGACGGCTGCAGCGCCAACTGCCCCGCGAGCATTGGCTGGGCATCCGCGGCGAAAAGATACGCATGCGCTCGCACCTGGTCGATTGGCAGTGCGCCAAACACCGGGTCGGCCAGGACGCGCAATCGCGTTGGCAGGCTTACTGCTTGTGGGCTGTCGTTCACCACGGTTTTTTGGGTTCCACTGCCCAGGTCCCCGCCGGTTACCAGCACATCGAGCCGCTCGAACGCACCATCGCCCTCAATCCGTAAGTCCAGACAGCGCCCACCCTGGCCGTCGCAAACCGGCCGGCAGGCAGCGCCGCCAAGAAGCGGCAATATGGCAAGTGGTAGCCGGAGCCAGGCTGAACTCACACGCAGCATCGCGGCGCACCCTAGAGAGCCGACGGTCGCCATATGCTGTACTCCTGATGGGGGACGTAGATCAGACCCAGTGACAATCCGAGAGCAAGCGCCCCAGTGACAGCAATGCCAGTCGCCGTCCAGAATCCCCACGTCTTGTAGAACGGCCGCCTGCTCACTGGCTGCCCCATGCTTGCCGGCCGGAGGGGCCCTGGGACCAGCGCCAGCCCCGGTCCCGAGGATTGGGTCTGCTGAAGCTGCTGCTCGACCTCTGCTATGTACTGATTAGTGCGTTCCCGCTGGCGAGGGTCCCCTTCGGCACCTGCGTCAAGGTACCGGTGGTAGTATCCTCGCGCCTCTTGGTAGCGGCCAAGCTTTTGATTCACTCGGCCAAGATTGAAAAGCAGCAGAGGGTCTGCAGCCGTGGCATAGGCGCTTTTATATATGGCTAGAGCCTCGGCAAGCTTGCCCTCTTTGGACAGAGCACGCGCCTGGTCGCTGTAGCTCTGGCAACGCTTGTTTTCCTCACAGCGCGGGGTCGCAGCGTACAGCGGTCCCGCTGCGGCAGCCCACGCTCCGAGCAAGACCACCGAGACCATTGAGTAGTCAGTCCTCATACGCTGGGCGCTTCTTTTGGGATGGCGGAGAAAGGGGCGGCTTGAGCTTCGGCGCCGCGTGCAACGAGGAAACAGGCTTACGCACCGGCGCTGGCGATGCCAGCAGCGGTTTGTTCGCAGCCGCAGCCCCGAGTGTAGTCGCCCCGTTAGCCACTGCCGAGTTCGCGATGGGAGCTACTGCTGGGGAGACGGCTGCAGCAGGCGCGAGCGACCTGGCACTCGCTGTTGCCATGACCTCTTTTGACGCTGCCGGTGGGGCTATCGGGCCAGCGCTGGATGTGACCGCTGCCTTGTTGTGCGTCCCTATGATTCCAACGCGGCTGAAGCCAATCGCCGCCAGAGTCACCACAGCGAGCAGCCCTCCAAGGCCCAGCGCATACCTCGACCGAGCACGAGGCTTGAGCTCACCAGACGAACGCCCCATCGTGGAGGCTGGGACGCGGGAGATGCGGGTCTCGTCGCCCCCGTCCGGGCCTTCTGACATCCGCCGACCGTGGTGCGAAGCGCTGCGTCCGGGAGGCGCAGCCTCGGGTAACAAGGACTGAAGCCGCTCGATCTCTGCTGCCATCTGACGTGCTCGGGGACGCTTTTCCTTGTCCTTGACTAGCAGCCGGTGGATTAGTGCTGCAAGCGATGGTGGTACCTGAGGAACCAGAGTATCGAGCTGCGGTGGTTCTCGGAACAGGTGGCTGCCTATAAGTTCGCCGCCTCCTTCCGAGATGAAGGGTGGCCGCCCGGCGATCATCTCGTAAAATACGACTCCTAACGAGTAGACGTCTGTTCGCTCGTCGATCTCACCCGCTCCTCGGCATTGTTCCGGTGACATATAGAGCGGTGTACCCATCACTGCATGGGTAGCGGTCGCTCGCCCTCCGGCCCCCGCCAAACGCGCGATGCCAAAGTCGAGAACCTTGACTCGCTCGCCCCCGGGAGCGACCGGATCAGGTACCAACATCAGATTGTCGGGCTTGATATCGCGGTGCACAATGCCCTTCCCATGAGCAGCCGCGAGTGCATCGGCGGTCTGCCAAGCGATGTGCAGCACTTCAGCCAGAGAAATGCGCTCACGCTTTGCAGCCAGACGGTCGAGTCGATGGCCGAGTGACTCGCCGCGCAGAAACTCCATGACCAGGTAGGCACGACCGTCTGTGGTGTGGCCGTACTCGGAGATCTGCACGATGTTCGGGTGCTCGATGCGATTGACCGCCCGCGCTTCGTTGAACAAACGCTTGGTTGCTTCGCGATCTTGCGCGTACTGACCCGATAGCACCTTGATTGCCGCCCGTCGCTCTATCTCATCGTGGATGGCCTCGAAGACCTGTCCCATGCCGCCTTCTCCAAGGAGCCGGACAATGCGGTAAGGTCCGATCTGTGTGGGCGCAGGTAGCATACGAACACTCTTTTAGATTTTACAGAAATGTGCTTATTACGTCAACGGTATCTACGGCCTTTGTGCCCATGGAGAGATACTGCGCCCACCTGTCATAATGTCGGAAATCCCCCCGGAGGGCTGAGCCTCCAGCGACCGCCGAACCGTGGGCAGTGTCGGCTTCCATCAGGGCCAATCGGGGTCGGTCAGTTGCTGGCTTGGTCCACGATGTCTCTGTCAAGGTTAATTCCGACGGGAATAGACCTTTCGTCAGAACTCATCTGGACCGATCCGCGGTCTCGGTAGTAAACCCGCTCGCAGTCATCGCACACTACATTCCAAGGGCAGATTGGCAATGGGGCGACCTCACAAAACGGCCGGCTCTGCACACTGCTTGGGCTAACCGCCCGGCACGTCAATCAGCAGGCAATCCTGACCGATGGTGCGCAGAGTCAGGACCTGCAGCTACTCCTTGCTGCGGTCAACGACCGTCGGGTATTTCGGAGCACCCCGTACGGGGAGTCTTTCGGCTGGATCGGCGGAGCTTTTGGAAACACCGGCGGTCAATACTCTGATCCGGTAGCGATCGACCTGGGTCAACTGACTTTGCTCACCGCGTAAGCAATCGGCCGTCCGCGGCGGGCGGCCGATCCACGTATCATCAGTGCTCGCAAAGGCTCACCGCGCGGACGTTGAGCGATTGCTTGTGGCGTCGGCGCTCGTCCATGAGCTCGAGGCGGACGGCCAGGGCTTCTTCGTGGGGGATGACCCCTTGCTGCGCGGGCACATCTCGCGTTGACGGAATGGTGACGTTCGGGTCGACGAGCCAGAACACGATGACGCGGCGGCTCCCCTGGGTCGCGCCCGCGACAAGGGACAGTTTGCTCAGTTTGTGGATGTGTGAGTTCGGGAAGATGAGAATCCTACCTGCCGGCATCGCTACGCTACCGAGCGGAATCGTTCCCTCATCGACGATCTGCTCTACCGGGGCAGGTCGGCACTGGTCCATGTTCCAGAAGAGGCGCCCGGCCTCTTCGACGGTATACGCCCGCTTGAAGCTGAGTACCCCGCCTTCGAGCGCGTCGTCACGGTCGAGGATGTAGACGCAGGTTGCGATGATGTGCTCGTGGCTCATCCCCTCGACGTGCCAGACCCCCTCGTGGGACTCACCGGCGACCAGACGGTACTCGACGATCTTTGGGATAACCAGGAGTTCACGTCCACGAAGAGACGCTGGCGGGGCAGGCCTTTGCGCCTGGTCGGTGCACTCGGGGAGCTCTCCCTCGTGCTCAATGTCGTCGCACTCTTCTCGCCAGAACTTGGTGCTCTCGACGTAGCCGACGACACTCTCGAGGAGCGGCAGTGCCGTCGAAAAAAGTGCGGCCAGATCGTCGTAAACGGCGGCGTACCGCGTCGGGTCGAGGTTGTTGATATAGGATAAAGCGGTCACCCTGCCATTGTCGGCCACGTGGAAGGGCGTGGGTAGCCACTGGTAGCGGGAGGTCTCGAAGGGACGACCGAAGCGGTCGTGGCTTGGCGTCTCGCGGTGAAGGGCAGGGTTTTGGAGCACCGAGCGCCCTTCGATGTACGGGAAAAGGGAAGGGTGGACGAGATCGCGGACCTTTGTTCCTGAACCCGGGTGATAATCGACGGGCTCGCGGTCGATCAGCCGCTGAACGTCCGCCCGCAAGCGGTCAACGAGTGCGCCGTCGACGAGCCCATCCGCGAAGGCAACGCCGTCCGGACATGGGCGTCGCAGGTGCTTTTCCCAGGTCGTCGTGATGGTGGGGGACTCGGTGACGTGGAACCATCCATCGGGGACGACTTCCAGTTCCTGTCCCGTGGCTTCATCGCGCAGGAAGAGCGTTGCATCGCCCTTCGAAACCACCGTGGCTCTCTCCCCCGGGAATGGCTCACCGCTCGTCGTCTCGAGTTCATCGGGCTCAAACTCGACGATGTCTCCCGGCTGCGGAGCGTAGCCCTCGCCGAAGGTCAACAGTTCCTCGACGAAAGCAAAGTCGGTGGTTTGCGCGAAGTGGGCTGTGGACATCAAAACTCCTAGAGAACGTTTGGACCGGGCTGACAGGGGTTTCGAAGAAAAAAGCGAGCCAAAAGGTACAGGAGAGCACGCAGGATTGCTAGGGGGATTTCAAAGCAGACCAGCGACGCTCACTAGACCTGCAGGCACCAAGACGCCGCACTAGCGAGCCGGCTGCAAGATTCCTTGTCTTCGCTATATAGAGGTGAGATGCTCGCTGCTGCCGGTAGCGCTGCGGTGCCCGGCGCTGGCCTTGGGAAGACCCTGACTCTTGAAATGTGGCTGAAAATGGAAAACCAACTGGTTCGAGTAAAAACTTTACGGGTCTGGAAAGCAGCTCTGTTCTTTCTCGTTACCTTTTCGATGTGGTGTTTTATAGGGATTTATTATAATTCACAAGAACAGCATAGTAGATTTAAATACACACACTCACAAAATAGCAGCGAGATAGCCAGCATCACAAGCGAGACTACGATAAGATATAATCATTCGGAAGTGAGTTATAACCATTCGGAGGTAGTGGAGAGAAGCCGGACAGAGTCATATCAAGAAACTAGCCAGACTTTCTTCATGCTGGCCTTCTTTACACTCATAGGAGGGGTTATTACAATACCGATTTTAGGCATCGCTGCCCGCAAGGCAAGGCTGACGGAAGCACAGACGAATTCAGTAATTATACTTTCAATAAAAATGGATAAGACTAGTTATATTCTATCGTTTATTCAAATATTTTATATTGTAATGCTTAGTCTCTTTGCCTGGACTTTGCATCGAAAGCTCCTAGCTGACGATAGCTATATTCTCGCCTTCTTGATAATCGGAGTGATGATCATATCATGTTGGGTTCTGTGGACGTACAACCAGCGCCTTATCCGGTTTTCTGCACTGGCGCTCATCTTGTTTTATTTTATAGAACCCTGGATCATTTATGTAGACGTACTTCATCTCGATAGAAGCTATCACAATACCACCATAGGGGACGTCTTTCCAATATACTTGTGGCTGTTGCCGATCTTAATCATCCAGATCATTGCCCTGACCCGAGCGACGCCCAGGGATCGTGGCGCGATGCCGACAACGTCGACGTGAGCCGTCTGCAACCAAGGGCTGCCCGGAGTTGTGGTACGCGATGGGCCCGCTGCCGCTGCTGGTAGACGGCGGCGGGTCGGCGTGGCTGTTGAGGCAAGTCAGGTCAGTCCTGCCCCCTCGAAGTACCTGGTATGGGAGGAGTGGCCAGGGGCGTGCAATCAGTCGGAGTTTAACACGGTAAGGACGCGGAGCAGGGCTAGCTGCCGCTGCAGCGGGTACTCGGGCCGGCTCCGCTCTTGCTCGATGCGGCTACGCAGCGCCGCGAGCTGGTCGCTGCCACCGGGCTGCTCGCGCTCCTGCTCGATCAAGTTCAAAAGTGCCACGCGCACAGCGCTGCGGTAGGTGGTAGAGCGATCTGCCTGCGAGCTGCTCAGGAGCCCGAGCAGCCGCGCGCCAGCGTCTTGGAAGGATTCCGGCGTGTAGGCCACTTCGCCACTGCTGATGGCACCCAGGAGCGCGCCCTGATCAAAGCCGCGGGTGTGGCGCAGCAGGCGGAACTGGGCGTAGGACTGGTGCAGTTCCTCCACGTTCCGGCAGTCAGGGTCGTAGAGTTTCTCCTCGATGGCCGGGTGCGGGACCTGATAATTCAACGCCACCGCGGCCCAGCGGCAGCCCTTGCTGCCCTCTTGCTCGATATACTCATTCACCCAGCGGACCAGCTCCGTTCGATGCTCAAGAATCCGCTTTTCCTTGAGAATCCGGTCTTCTTCCGCATCATTGATGCGGTAGACGGCTTCGCAGGCGGCAAGCAGGTTCTGCTCGTAATCAGTCACTTCTCCCCTCAGATCCTCTTTGCCGGGGAGCCAGCCGACCACGTCGTGCAAGGCTACGCCGGCCCGCCGCGCCGCCCGGATCAGCCGATCGAGCTCACCGGTCCGGCGGTAGGTGGACTGGCTGGTGCGGTACGGACCGTCCAGATAGGTACGCAGGACGCGCTCGATTGCCTCACGGACCTCCTCGCCCCTGACTTCGCCGAAGAGCTGGTTCCAGTGATAGCCGGACGAACCGATCAGGTCTATGTATGGGAGCCACTGCGGGCCGGCCCAGGTCGGCGGGGCTGGGTGCGTGTTCGCCGGTTCGGCCGGCTCTTTTTCCGGGTTCTTCGCCGCGGCCGGCTCTTTTTCCGGGTTCTTCGCCGCGGCCGGCTCTTTTTCCGGATTCTTCGCCGCGGCCGGACGCTCGGGTTCACGGAGTCCGTACAGGGTCGCAGACACGATGAGCCCACTGTTCACTTTAATATCTCGGTTGCCGACCTTGAGCTTGATTAGCGCCCGCAGCACATCGATCGCCGCAAGGGACTCCGACGCGGCGCCCGGGGTGCTGTCAGTGCCCACGCGGGTCGACCCGCCCTCTGCTGCCGACTCCGTGGATTCCTCGGAATCCGCGGCCTCGCGGCGCGCGGATCGGCCGCGCTTGGATTTCTTTGGCGGCGTCGCGGACGCTTCCGGATCGGCGGTCGCAGTCGCGCCATCAGGAGACCGCGCGGCGTCCCCTGCAGGAGCCGCTTTGGGAACCTCGATCTGGGCGGACAGGAACGTGAGGAGCCGCTCGCTGGGCGCGCCCAACGAGACCAGGGCGCTAAGCGCGTCCAGGCGCTCCTTGATGGGGGTGGAGCGCTCCTCCAAAACCGCCAGGAATTGAGTACTTAGTTCGTCAACCAGTGCCGGGTTCTTGAGGCTCTTGGGCAGCGTCTCTTCCGGAGCGTGAGGCAACGAGGCGAGCCCCGCGATCAGCGCCTCCCGGGTATCGATCGCTTTGTCGGAGAGACGGGCGCTCAAGAGGCTGCGCAAGCTCGGATCGCGCCCCCGCCACTTTCGCAGCACGGCCAGAGCGACGTCGAACTGCCACGAGCCGGGCCGCGCTTCGGTCAGCTTGGCGGTAAAAAACGGCACCGCTCCCTCCTTGTTCGGGTCGGGACCCCCCGCCTTCAGCAGATTGGCGGCCAGGGCTCCGATCGCGTCGTAGGCATCGCTGCACTCGGTGGAGCGCTGCTTCTCGGCCTGGCACTTGCTGACTATCCCCTGGTAGGTCGCAAGGATCCTGGTCTGGTAATAAGAAACAACCTGCTGAGCCGGAACGGAATCTTTTTGCCCCTGGTTGGCGATGATCAGCCAATCGGCAACGATGCTGTCGGCAACCGCCGACTGCTTTGAATACACATTCCGCTTTTGTCCCAGGTAGGCGCTCCCGACGGTCGCCAGCTGCTCGCGGAGGGCTCCCTGGACGTCAAAGGACGGACCGAACCGGCGCGGACCGGGCCAGTACACCCGGTTCTGCTGGGCGAGTGAGGTGAACAGTCGTCTACTGACTTCACTGCTCGCCGCCACGTCCTCACGCAAAAGGCCGGTCGCCACGATGACATCAGCATCGCCGAGCAAGGGCTGCAACACCGGCAGTCCGCGCTTGAACACCACCTCGTCTTTTTCAATCTCCATGCGGTAGCTGGCGAAACGCATCACCCCAAAGGCCGACAAGGCAAGCAGAAACAGGACGCTGCGCAAGACCAGCCCGCGTGCGGTGCGACGCATGATCGTCCGCTCGCCATGGCTAAGCTGGGTGGGGCGCTGGCGGAACACCTGGAAGTAATCGCGCACCGGCAGGCGATAGCTCGGTTGGTATTCGGCCCGCATGAGCGCAGTGCGCAGGATCGACTCGCTGCGCTTTTTGCCGCTCGCCGCCGTACCCGTCGCCCTCTGAATGATGCCGGCCAGGTAATCGAGCGCCAGTCGGTAGCTGGTCACCAGCTCGCCCAGCTCGTTGCGTTGTCTGAATCCAACGATCAAGCCGTACTTCTGCGCCAGGTCATGCAGCACGGGTTCCAGCACCTGGGGGCTGACGTCCATCTCCGTTGCAAGCTGCGCCACAGAGCGGCTGACCGGCCGGCTCTGCGCGTCCTCTGTGGTGAAGTGAAGCAGCAGCTCCTGCACCCGGGGCGGCGGCAGCGTGGGCATCGATCGGATGATTCTGCCGATGTACGCGATGAGCAGATCCTGCTTGCCCGGATAGTCCGTAATCGTGCGGATGCGCCTGATCTCGACCAGGTGGCTGACCATCAGGCAGATGAGCTGCAGCTCGGCGGCATAGACGACTCGCCGGGTGCGTCCGAAGTGGATCTGTTCGATCGCCAGATCCTCGACCATGCGATCGATCAGTCCGACCGGCCACCCCGACCGGGTCGTGAACCGGCGCAAGAGCTCCTCGATGATCTCCCGGGCGGCGGGGACCTCGAAGGGCTGGATGGAGAGGCGCGCCTCGCCGCCGCCGCCCGCAGGCGGATTGGTGGCGCTGCGCGTCAAGTCGTCGATGAGCGTCAGCTGGTCGCTGCGCAGGCTAAAGACCAGTTGCACGTCCGGCACCGTGGTCGCAGGACCCCCGACGACACTGTGGAACAGCTCGATGAGCGCCAGCTGATCCTCAGAGGACACCGGATTTTTCCCGAATTCCTCAAACTGGTCGATAAGAAGGACGATCGGCATGTTGGCTCGCTGCCGCGCCTTCTCCAGGTCTTCGGTGATCCGGGTCGTCACCGGGTCATTGACTGGCAGGTCGGCGGCGACGCGCAGGGCCAGGCGCAGCGCATGCACCGGCTGGTCATTCATCGCGACGTAGATACAGCGGCACCCGACTTCGTCTTCGAGCCTGGGTATGACCCCGGCAAGCAGCAGGGAGGTCTTGCCACAGCCGCTCTCCCCCGAGAGGATCAGGTAGCGGGTGGTGGGGCTGGTGAGCTTCGCCAGGACATGCTCGATCTCGACCTCCCGTCCAAAGAACCCGTAGTGCTCGCGATCTTCCTGGGTCATCGGCCGCGGGCCGACGAAGCCCTTTCCACTCGGCGGTTTGGTTTCCTGCCACCGGCGCACCTGCCCGATGAGAGCCAGCACCCCAAGCACCAGGGCGAGAAAGGAAAGTCCTAGCCAAAGCGGCTGTTTCGCGAGCTGGCCGCTGCCATACAGAACTACCGTGCCGGCGGTGCCGATCGCGACGAGCAGGCCGGCAAGGATGCTGGCCGGTGTCCACAGGCTGGCCCTTTTCCCCGGAGCAGCAACGGATTTTCCCTCTGCTTCGGCCGACCCCTGCCTATCCAGCGACGATGATGACCGCGGTATGGGCAGGGCCGAATTCGACGACCGCGGTGATATGGGCAGGGCCGAATTCGACGACCGTGGTGATATGGGCAGGGCCGAATTCGACGACCGCGGTGGTATGGGCAGGGCCGAATTCGACGACCGCGGTATGGGCAGGCCTGGAATCGTGGACCGTGGCAAGGGCATCCCCGGATTCGTGGATCCCGGCGCGGGCACCCCCGGACTCGAGGACCGTGACACGGGCACCCCCGGACTTGACGACCCCGGCACGGGCACTCCCGGACTCGAGGACCGTGGCACGGGCACCCCTGGACTCGACGACCCCGCAGCGGGCAGGCCCGGATTTGACGACTGTACTATGGGCAAGCTGGGATTCGAGGACCGCGGCAGCGGTAGGGTCGGATTCGACGACCGTGCTACGGGCAGGCTTGAACTCGAGGACCGTGGCATCGGCGGGGGGGGCGATGGCGGAGCCGCAGGCTGGAGCAGCGGAGGTGGCGGCTGGAGTGCCGGGGGGGGCGGCGGCTTGGGCGGTCCGACGGCACGCGAGGTCGGGCGGGGCAGCGGCGGCAGCTCGGGCGGGTTGGTCTTCTTGGGCGTGCCCACCGAAGGATTGTACATCGTAGGCATATCGGCAGCGTTCATGTACGGAGAGGTAGGGTCGAGCCCCTCAAGGGCGTGGGGCAAAGCAGGCGGATTGGGCGGTGTGGGTGGTTTAGGCATGTCGCATTTCCCGTAGCCAGAGCCCCTCTCAGGGAGCTGGGCTCTGTGCGATCTGTGAGGATAGAAGGCTTATCTTACCAAGGATTCAAGGAGCTAAGCAATCGGAGTGCCTACTTGCTCACACCGGCGCTGCCACCCAAGACCGGGTAGCGCGGGCCCGGGCGTAGCATCGAACCAGGGGATCGGGAGCGTTGTGCAATCATTCCCACAGGATGTGCGGAAGTGCAGTCCGCAATGGGAGGCGGTAGTCTACTGCGACAGGCTGCTGCCGGGAAACTGACCCGGGATGAGGATGGGCAGCTCGATGTCGGTTGCGGTGACCGCATAGGGGTTTGGCACGGCAAGGATCGATCCGTCCAGTCCCGAGGCAATCGGCGGAATCGTGGTGCCCAGCGCCACGTTGACGACGTTGGTTGCCCCGGGGACGCTGGCCGCGCTGAGCACCGCCGAGTACTGGACATGGTGCTGGTAAAACAGCAGCCCGACCTGGTCGCCGTCCAGCAGGCGCTCGCCGATGGCCGGCAGCAGCACGGCGTTGTTGTTCACACCGGCGTTGGCAGTGTGGCTGCCTTCGCCAAAAGAAGTCACCTGATCATCGACGAGGATGGTGCTCGACCCGCGAACGATGCCGACGCCGACGTAGGCCGCTACCCTCTGCAGCGCCCCCGTTCCCCTGGCCACCGTCAGCTTGCCGATGCGCGGCACGCCGGCCAACACCTGGCCGCTGCCGCGGATGGTGATTACCGGTACGAACACCGGACTGAAGGTTAAGGGATTGACCGCCGCACTGAGGGTCAGCAGCGTCGCCGGCACCGCTCTGGAGCCGCTCTGGGTGCCGATCGGAATGCTCGGCAGCACTACCCCGACCGGCGTGACCTTGGGCGCTCCGACGGTATCGGCGACCGAGATGCAGACCGTGGGGATGGCCGCGAAAGCCGGCGAGGGGATTCCCTTGAGATAGCGGTCCAGCCACGCGAGGATCGATGGCACCCCCTGCACCGCGCCGCAGTTGGCGGGGCCCTCGAGCTGGTTGGCCAGCGGGTTCATATGCCCGCCCTCGGTGGTGAGCACGCGCACGTCGGCGCCGGTGGAGCCGAAGTACCGGGCGTTGTGATAGGTCTCGGTGACGTTGAACAGCACGTCGCGGTTGCCCTGCAGGAACAGCGCCGGCACCTTGCGCAGCAGCGCCTGGCTCTCGCCGAACTTCCACGGCTGGGCGGCGTCCTGCTGGGTCTCCAGGTAGCGCATGCCGTGCTGGTAGAAAAATGCGTCCATCTCTGTTCCCGGGACGGTGCGCGGGCTGGCGAGCGGTCCGGTCATGGCGCTTACCAGGTCGTCGCGCGTGCGCAGCGTGGAGGCGGTCGGCCCCTGGACGCCGATGAGGTTGCACAGCGTCTGCACCACCGGCGTGTTCGACACGCTGCCGACCTGCGCCAGCAGACAAAGCAGACCGTCGAAGGACAGCTTGACGCCGTTGCCCGGGAGCAGGCTGTAAAGCAGGTCGTTCCAGGTGCCGTTGGGAACCAGGGTGTCGACGCGGGGGTCGAGGGCGGCCAGCGGCATCTGGTAGCCGCCGCCGTAGCTGAAGCCGAGCGTCCCGACCTTGAGGTCTTTGGCGATGCCGGTGCCGGGCTCGGTCTGGAGGGCAAACTCGGCGGCGTGGTCGTACGCCCAGTCGAGGATCGCGCGCGCATCCTGGGTCTCGGCGTTGGCGTCGATGGTGCGGGCGTAGCCGCCGCCCTTGGCCGGGACGGACTCACCGTGGCCGCGCTCGTCGAAGCTGAGCACCACGTAGCCGTGGTAGGGGAGCGCCTGGGCGAGCTTGTTGATCGCCGGGAAGTGCGGGTCGGTGAAGGAGAGGTCGCCGCTGGCCGCCGCCGTGGTCAGCCGCGAGCCGCCGTAGCCGTGGCTGTGCAGGACCAGCGGAAAGGCGTCGCCCGGGCAGCGCGCGGGCAGCATTACGGTGAAATAGATCTGGGTGGTGGGTGTCGGGCCGGCCGTGGCATCCAGATCCGCGGGGACGTTGACGGTGACCGACTGGTGGATCACCGTGACCGGTGCCGGAGAGCTGCACGAAATCGACATGCCGCCGTCGGGTATCACGCCGCTGTCCGGGCTCGGCTGATCGCCCGTGGCGCTGCTGCCGCATGCCATAAAGAGCATGGCCAATCCACCGGCCAGTCCGCGAACAGGGGATGACATGGTACTCCTGCTTCCTGCTGGGAAGGGATGCTGATCGCCTCAGTATAGACCGGTAGGCTTGACCCGTACGCTCTGTCTACCCGGTATGAGCTAGAGGCGCGAAAACATTCCCAAAGTTCAAAGGGGTATAGCCCCAGAACCCCGCTGGCGTGATCAGCGGTCCTGGCGGAGCAGATTTTCGAGTTTACGTTTGTTGCCTGCGGACTTCCCCTGGCCAATGATCCTGTAGACCTGCAAGATATGAGGCAAGGGCAACGAGACTCGGAGCCGGAACTGCTCGCGGAACAGGATCTGGCTTGTGCCGGCGAGGACGTGGAGCTTGGCACCATCAGGCAGCTTCGCATACTCAGTGTTCACGCGGGCCGCCCACACCGCCTCATCTCCCCGGTCGCTGCGGAACCGCGCGGCGCTCCAGGCGACTACCGCGATGTGCAGGCGGGACTCGGGCGCAGTCTCGGCCAGCAGCGCCGTCTGCGCGATCGCGCCAACCTGGTCAAATCGGCCGGTCGCGACCAGGTACTCGGCTCGATCGGCAAGGAGGCGGGGGTTCTGCGGCTCCTGGTCGCGGGCCTGGGTGATCACCTCCAGGGCTAAATCTGGCTTGAGTTCAAGCTCCAGGCGCAGCCGAGCCAGAGTCCGCAGCATCTCTGCGGAGGACGGACGCCGGCTGGTCTGGCTGAGCAGTGAGACTAGCTCATCGCGGGCAAACTCCACCTTCTCGTTCGCGTCACCCATACCATAGAGCAGGAACCCGATGAGTACCGTCCCCGTCAGAAGCAGCACGGTCGGCAACCGCTTGAAAAATCGATTCCACCGCTCCTCTTTCTGACTTGCTCTCAGCAGCGTCCTGGCCTGGTCCGGGAAGTCATCCGGATAGTGCCGCTCGACGCTCTCGGCAAAGCGGAGCTGCTCCCCCGTGAGCAGCACCTTGTGCACTCGCCACTGGACCAGGAGCGCCTCCAGCTTCTCCAGCTGCGCGAGCAGCTCGCGGTCCTTTTGCAGCCACTCGGCAAGCCGCGGCCACCTGCGGATGAGCGCCTCGTGCGCCACCTCGACCGTCTGGTCGCTCTCTGCTCCCGAGCAGCAGAGGAGTCGCGCATCCACCAGCTCGGCCAGCACGTGATCGAAGCGAATCGCCGCCTCGGCAGAGGTGGGCCGCAGTGGCTGGATCGTCACCCGCTGACGGGTTCCATACGCGACGCCATCCCCCAGGTGAACCAGCCGCACCAGGAGGCGGTGGGCGATCTGCTGCTCGGCCTCACTCAGCCGGTGAAGGAGCGCATCGGCGTGCTGGCTGAGCGCGCCCGCGATCTGGCCTACCGCGTCATAGCCTGCCTGCGTCAGGGTCCGCCCGTCGCGGCGCAGCCATAATAAATCCAGCGTGTACTCGAGCAGCGGCAGGGCTCCGGGTTCGGCGCCCACGGCCTCCAGCATCCGGTTGGTCAGCCCTGATTCCAGGATCAATCCGACCCGGCGGGCGGGGCCCTCGATTGCGGCGCGGAGCTGTTCCACCCCGAGCTGCGCCACAAAGATCCGGTGCGCCTGGTCGTAGGCCACGCTGTCCAGGCGCCGGCCCGCCGGGTCGAGCACGATCCCGCCGCACTCGCCCAAGAAGTCGACCCGCAGCGTGACGATGATGCGGGTCCCCGAGGCCGGAGCTTCCGCCAAGCGCCACAGCCGCTGAACAAAGTCCTGCCGAACCGCCGGGTCCGCGACCTGGGTGAAGATTTCCTCGAACTGATCCACGACCAGCAGTACATCTTTGGCGGCGCCCGGACCTTGGGCAGCGCTGAGCGCGGCGGAAAGGGCCCGCAGCGGGTCCCTTCCGGGCTGCATGACCGACAGCTGCAATGCTTCGCCCGCAGCCTGAAGCAGTCGCGGAACCGCCCCCGCAAGCACCAGCGACGACTTGCCGCTCCCCGAGGCCCCGGCCACCACCAGGAAGCGCGGCCGACCGGCGGTTGGCGGCTGACCGGCGGTTGGCGGCCCACCGGCCTGTACAAGCTCGCCGAGGGCCGTAACCACCTGTTCAATCTCGCGGTCGCGTCCGAAAAAGAAGCGGCCGTGCTGCGGCTGGAACGCCAGGAGTCCGCGGAAGGGACGGAACACCACCGGCCGGCTGTCGTACCCGTCCTCTGGTCTGCAATACAGCTGCAGGTTGGCCCATTCCAGGTGCGCCGCATCACGGGCCAGGCGGTTGCGGACGGCGCGCAGCGCGTGTTGCACGGACTGCGTCTCGGCGATAAGCTCCCGGTAGAGCGTCTGGGTAAGCTGGTTCGCCGCGAGCACCGACAGCGGGTGGCGCGAGGCGATCACCTGAGCGAAGCCGGCCCGGTGAAGCGTCTGCGCCACGCTGCCAAGGTGGTTGCCCAGCGCCCCGCTGTTGCCCGAATCGCAGGCGCACAGCACTACCAGTCGGACCATATCTGAGAACGGAGCCAGGAGCTGACGCAGTCGGCCCGCGTCCATCACCACGGTCTGGTCCGGCTCTTCGCCGTCCAGCGCCAGTCCAAAGGTGCTTCCCGCGGCGCTGCCGTGACACAAAAGATGCAGTACCGCGATGGTCTGGCCCTGCACCCGGGACGCCTCTAGCGCCGCGACCAGGCGTCCGCAGGAGACCTGCGGGAGGATGTCGGTGGCGGAATCAAAAGGCAGGGAGCCGGCGCGGCAGGCGGCGAGGATGGCCTGCGCGTGCTCACGGGCCGGGACGGCGCCGGCGGCCGCCGACCACGCGAGCAGGATGCGGCCTCCCTCGCGCCCGGGCGATGCCGACTCCGGAGTCGTGCTCGTCTCGGGCCACTCATACTGGATAAGGACGTTCGGCAGCCCGCCCAGGTGCTGCCCCGTGCTCTTGAGCGTCAGCAGCTCCCACGGCAGCGCGTATAGTTCCGCCGCCGCGGAGCGAATCGTCAACAAGACCTCGCGCCCGGCCCGGCTGGCCGAAAGAATCTGCGCCTCGTGCTCGGCGAAGCCCAGGGGCCCAAGGAAGCGGCGCAGCGTCTCGCCGATGCGCTGCACCACGGCGGGGTCGTACCTGGGAAGTCGGATCGCGGCCAGATCAGAGAGGAGCGCCTGGTCCCACGGAAATTCTGCGGTCTGGAATCCTCCGCCACCCGTGCGCAGCAGATACGCCTGAGGCCGGAAGCGGAACGCATATGGATCGTCGGCCTGCTCAGCGCGCACGAACTCTAGAACGTACTGTTCAACCACCTGGCATCCTCATGATGTCATGGCACCACCCAAAGCTTGCCATAGATCCTGGGCGGACGGGCGGGATGGCTTAGCAGGTTCGCGCGGGATCGTTCCGCATCCGTTCCCCCAGGAGATTGGGCACTGTGGTCAGCGCCGGGAGTCTACTATCCGGATCTCAAGCCCGCCAACATCATGATCGAGCGCGCCGCCGATGGCAGCCTCTCCCCGATGGTGATGGACTTTGGCCTGACGCGACAGGCCGGCGAAGGGCAGGGACTGACCGGGTCGGGTACGGTGATGGGGACGACCGCCTACATGGCTCCTGAGCAAGCGCGAGGTGCTGCGTGCCACCTCGACCGTCGAGCCGATGTCTACAGCCTGGGCGCGACGCTGTACGGTCTGTTGGTCGGGGTTTGTTGGCCGCTCTTCCAGCCGCTGCTATTCGGCGTTGGTCCATGGTAGGTTTTGTAGTGAGAGACCAACTATGGACCCTGCCAACAACAACTCTTGGCGCACCCTCGCCCGGGCACTCGGGCAGCCGCATACTACCGACATTGTGCGGATTCCCGACCTGCAGGGACCGCTGTTCGACGAGGTGCGCTACACCTACGATCAGGAGTCCTTCCGGACCTGGTTCGAGGAGCACTTCGCCGGCCGTCTGGTCGACCCTCGGGATGCCTACCCGGAATGGCGCTTCAACCACCAGGCAGAGCCTGACGGCCAGAGCGGGTTCACCGAAGCTGGCCGCAACTCGTTCCTCTGCGTGTACGCTAAACTCAAGCACGAGGGGTTGTGGTCAGAGGTCAAGAGCGTGCGCTGGGTCGGCGAGACCGGTGAGATGACATTTTTACCCGAGCGGGGCTCGGCCCGCCTCCAGCAGTGGCTCCTGACCAGAGAGTACGGCGACTGGTGGCTCGCCAGCAAGGGGTCGCCTTGGGGCGTGCGCAGCCGCTTCCAGGGTGCGCAGCTGCACTTCCGTGGTTACAACAACCTCACGGAGCCCGACAACGCCCACATCGACCTGAACAATCCGGGCGATCCACCGGGCGGCCCTCCTAGCAGCGCCGGCGCCGAGCTCCCCGGGGCGATCATGCACTTTATCGAGGACCTGCACTTCCGCCGCGAATCCCACGAGTGGCACAAGCTGCGGGCGGCGCTGCAGGCGCAAGGGATCTGGCTCCCGCCCGTGGTGCTGTGAGCCGACCATGACCCGCCGACTGCTCCGCCTCGCCGGTCTCGCCGCGGTGGGACTGCTCGCTCAGGCGGTTACTCTGCCACTGCTGTGCAGGCGCTTCGAGCAGACCCGCTTCCAGCCGGACTTCCACGCCGCCCTGCGCGCCAAGGCGGGACTTCTCCAGGGAGCGTTCCATCTGGGCGGTACAGCGCTCCTGGTCGGGGTGCTCGTCACCCTGAGCTTCCCCTGCGCTGCCGACGAGTCAACGCAGTCCCGTCGCCGCGCCGCCCGTCCAATCGTCGCGCTGCTGCTGCTGTCCCTGGGGGTGTGGTTGCAGTGGGCGCTGCGCGGCTGGCCGAGCGCCGACCGGGTGGTCCTGATCGGTGGAATGGTCGGCCTCGGCTTGGGAACTCTACTGCCCATCGTCTCGGCGATGCAGCTGGTCCGAGGTGGCAAGGAGGGGTCGGCAGGCAAAGGGGCGCGCGCGCAGATAGTCGCACTGTATGCCCTGCTGGGCCTGACTTGGCTCTGGTCCCTGGCCTTTGGCCTGGTTCAGTTTCTGCTCGGCGTGTCGGCCTGAGCGGACTCCGGAATCGATCCTTCCGGAGCCCTTGCCGGTTTAGCGGCGGCGACGACGGAGCAGCGCGGTCAGGAGCGCGCCGAAGGCCAGCTGGACGCTCGGCCAGGCGGGACTCGTCGGGTCCATCGAGCAGGCGAAGCCGCCTCCGGCCAGCTTCAGCGCGAGGCCGTCGCCGAGCGGAGTCCGGGCCGAGTTGTCAGCGGGCGTCGGGTCCACCGCGCTGGCGGCATCGACGCTGACCCCGAGCTGCGGCGCCTCGCCGGTGGTCGTGGGGTTCGGCGTCACCACCTTGAGCGTGATCGGGGGTGCCGGGCCCACGTCGACGCGGTCGCGCGTGCACAGGTACGTCTGACCGTTGGGGACACAGCGCCAGCCATCGCCCTGGGCCGGCTGCACTACCTGCGTGTCAGGCGGCACCTGGGAGGACGACCGCCGAGTTCGCCGACCTCGCTCCGGCTGTCGCCGCCCCAGGTTGCTTGATTCGGACCGACCGTGAGCGCGTCCAGGTTATTGGCCCCGAACGTATAGCCGCCCCGGCCGCCACCGCCATCGGCAGTGAGCTTGTTGCCGTTGGCGATGTAGCCGGGATCGAGCGTCCAGGCCGCGCCGCCGGTAATCGCTTGGTCCATGACGCCCTGACCCTTGCCCCAGGGCTGGCCGTTCGCGGCGTTGGCACCACCACCACCGCCCGCGTTGTGCGCGTTGCCGCCGCCGCCGCCGTTGCCGGGAGCGCCGCGTCCGTAGCGCCCACCGCTGGCGTCGTAGTCGGCGCTGTAGCCACCGATGCCCTCACCCTTCTCGCCGCCTAGAGCCGCCATCGGGCTGCGGAAGATGCGCTGACCCATATTTGGCGGGGTCGTCGTGTTTTCGATCCTACCTTCGGTTCGGAAACCCGAACGTACACACTCAGCTGCAACGACCACAGGAGCGGTTGCAATAGTTCTGCATCCACGACTCGCCGCACTTGCCCCAGGACTTCTGCTGGGCGCAGGTATAATTGGCGTCGGGTGGATTGTCGGTGCACGGTGGAGGGGGCGTCGAAGAGGTGCAACGGCCGCAGCTCTGATTGCAATAGTTCTGCATCCACGACTCGCCGCACTTGCCCCAGGACTTCTGCTGCGCGCAGCTATAGTTACTATCTGGCGGAGTGTCGGTACAGGGGCCTGGGGGCGGGAGCGGTGGCACGGGGCCGATATCGCGCTGTCCAGTCACCTCGGCCGTGGTCTGATTGGTCGGGTTGGTCACCGCTGTGGAGGGCAGCTTCACGACGTCGACGACCGTTCCGTTGATCCGGACGTTGTAGGTCCCGCCCCGAGTCAGGTTGTTCCACACGAAGAAACCATTGTCATCGAGCTGTCCGGCAATCCATGCCCCGCCAGCGGCCGGCTGGACGTCGAATTGGGAGACCAGATATGGATCGTTGCGAACCTGGAGCGCGAACCAGCTCCCGCCACCGCTCCCCGTTTTCAACGCGTAGCGGCGGCGACCGGTCGACGCACAGGGAACGAGCCGCCACTGCGCGCCGGTGAGTCGCCCATTGGAGTCGATCGAGGGAGTCACTCCAGAATTTTTATAAAGATCCCAGTACAGGGCACAATGCACGTCGATTTGGTTGGTTGCGCATTCCGGGCACTCGTCGGCAATATTCCCCTTTACCGTCCTGCTCCCGAGCTTGATCTCGATACATGTGTTGCAAAGACCCGGTCCTTGGGCCACCCCAAGCGTTGCCGCCGCGGTGGCTCGATTGATGCCCGCCACCGTAGGCCCGGTTGGTAGCGGAAGCATGCACGTGTTGTTGACGGTGTTCATGTTCTTGGACGAGTCGCCGCAATACGCCTCCGCGGCCCAGCTCTGGTTATTGTTCGTAATACGATGGGTGAGCAGCGCAGTATGCCAATCGCCATAGAGCGGCTGGAAGGTCTGCATAATCTCAATGGAACTGTCTTCTTCGCTGGGGGCGCCGCATGCGGCAGTAACCAAGGCAGACATGACAATCGAAGCGAGGTAGTGAACGCGCGTCATGGCTAGTTGCTCCTTTTGACGGACGACCTCCCAGTCTCGCGAGGGTATGACGACCGCGGACTAGGTGCTGGCACCGACGGCGAAATAGCCGAAGAGCCTAAGCTAGTCCGTAGCTTGGCCCGCATATGTGACGTAGGTCAAGTATTCTTTTCCGCGGTCCCGCGGGGCAATACCGACCTCGCTTTACCAAGGCGCGATCATTCCAGTTTCACGGCACTGTTGCGAACGCGGATTGCTTTGTGCTGTGCCGAAACACTTGTCCACTTGAGTGATCTCGACTCATCCTGTGACAAGCCCGGATGGCCTGGATTTTAGAACTTGTCAGATTCCGAACTCTTTGCCAGGCGCTGTCTTTGGAACAGATCGCTTACCCCTATCTGCTAAGGGGAGGAAAGGAGCGTGGGTGTGGGGCGCCAGCCCCAATTTTGTGAACGACTGTTCATAGGGGCGTGTGGAACAGGGTATTCTCCCGCGCCCGATCGTGCGAGTCCCGACAGCGATAAAAAATGGTGTGCCAGGGACTGACATTGCGGGAGACCGGGTCACCGGGTGAGCCTCACCCCTTCAAAGCAGCGCCGTCAGATCCGCAACCACCAAATCGGGTCGCTGCGGCGGCGCCACGGTGCTCAGGTCGCTCTGTCGGGACACCCCGGTCAAGGTAAGGATGGTCCGCATGCCGACGCGCTTGGCGCCGGCGATGTCGGTTTCGAGGTTGTCGCCAATCAGCAGACATCCGGGTGGTGCGACCTGGAGGCGCTGGCACAGCTCTGCGAAGAACCTGGGCTCCGGCTTGCCGCAGAAGATGGGCTCCGCCTGGGCCGCGTAGCTGAGCATCCAGGTGAGCGCACCGGCGCCGAACTCCATCCCGCGGACGCTGGGGTACACGCGGTCGGCGCACAGGCCGATAATCTCGGCGCCGCCGCGCGCAAGCTGCAGCGCGGTAAACAAGCGCTCCGGGGTCACCGATGGGTTCTCGAGCGACGCGACTAGAATCGCGTCGCATGGCTCGCGGGGCTGCTCGACCCAGTCAACCAGCCCTTCGAGCAGCTGCGCGCACGACTCGCCGGCCAGGTGATAGATGCGCGGCTTGCGTGCGGGGCCGGAGCGCGGCAAGTTCTTCCGAACATAGTCACACGCAGCCACGGCGGCGGTGTAGATGCCGCCGGGATCGAGATGGATGCCAACCGCTTCCATCCGCTGCATCACTTTCAGCGGACTACTTCCCGAGTTACTGAGACACGCGAAGCGAACCCCCGTTTTCTTCAGATGATGGACTAGCTCGATGGCCCCAGGCAGCGGGTGCGTATCATGAAACAGCGTACCATCCAGATCAAGAAGGACGGCGGGATAGGCGGAAAAGTCGATCGGCATGGAAGCTGATTATCTTTATATACCATCCTGGCAAGTTAGGGTCGTCGGCCCCGCGCTGCCCAAGTGGCCTTGGACTTGACTCGGTCAGCGTCGGACGTGACTGCTTCTGGTTGACATGTTGTCGTGTTGTTCGTTATAACAGAACATGTCTGTTTTTATGGACGTCATCTTGAATTCACCGCTCGCCAAGCGGTTGCCGATCGGCTGTCTGACCGCCGTGCTGATTCTCCTTGGCTGCGACACCCGACAGAGTGCGCCGTCTAAGGCGGCGGGCAACACCGCCCTGCAGATTCTCAACGTCTCCTACGATCCCACCCGGGAGCTGTATGAGGAGATGAACCGCGCCTTCGTCGCATCCTGGAAGCGCGACCGCGGGCAGGAGCTGGCGGTCAACATGTCGCACGGCGGCTCCGGCAAGCAGGCGCGCGCCGTGATCGATGGGCTTTCGGCAGATGTGGTCACGCTCGCCCTGGCCTACGACGTGAACGCCATCGCCGGGTCGGGCCTGCTCTCCCCGGACTGGCAGGGGCGATTGCCCCACAACAGTACGCCGTACACCTCGACAATCGTCTTCCTGGTGCGCAAAAAAGACCCCAGGCCGATCCACGATTGGGAAGATCTGATCCAGCCCGGAGTCTCGATCATCACGCCCAACCCCAAGACCTCGGGCGGGGCGCGCTGGAACTACCTGGCCGCCTGGGCCTATGCGCTGCGCCGCGGCGGCGGGGACCAGGGCAAGGCCAAGGAGTTTATGCGCCAGCTGTTCCGCAACGTCGCGGTGCTGGACGCCGGAGCCCGGGCGGCCACTACGACGTTTGTCGAGCGCGGCATCGGCAACGTCCTCATCGCCTGGGAGAGCGAGGCGCGGCTGGCCCTGGAGAAGCCGGGAGGAGACCAATTTACCCTGGTTGTGCCATCGCTGAGCATTGTCGCCGAGCCGCCGGTCGCGGTGGTGGATCAAGTGGCGCGGCGGAAGGGGACGACAGGGGTCGCCAGCGCCTATCTGGAGTTTCTGTTTAGCGAGGCCGGGCAGAAAATTGCCGCCCGTCATCACTTCCGCCCCTGGCTGGCTACCGCGGTGCCATCGGGCGCGCCGTTCCCGCAGGGAGAAATGGTCACGGTCGACAACCTGGTCGGCGGCTGGGCGCAGGCGCAGGCTCAGCACTTCGCCGAGGGGGCTCTGTTCGATCAGATCTTCGAGCGGGGACCATGACCAGGCCCAGGACCAAGATGATTGGGCGCGGCGTGCTGCCGGGATTCTCTCTGGCGATCGGCGTGACCCTCTTTTATCTCGGACTGTTCGTGGTGCTGCCGCTGGGGGCGCTGTGGTGGAAAGGCAGCACGCTCGGGACAGCGCCGCTGTGGCAGACCCTGACCTCGGCGCGCGCGGTCGCCTCGTATCGGCTGAGCCTGGGCGCCGCACTGCTCGCTGCCGCAATCAACACCGTGTGCGGGCTGCTGGTCGCGTGGGTGCTGGTGCGCTATCGCTTCCCGGGGCGGGCGCTGGTCGATGCGCTGGTCGATCTGCCGTTCGCGCTGCCGACTTCCATCGGCGGCATCGCGCTTACTGCGCTGTACAGCGAGCACGGGCTGCTCGGCGCACCGCTTTCGCACCTGCTTGGCATCCGCGTCGCGTTCACCCGGGTCGGGGTCGTCGTCGCGCTGATCTTCGTCAGCCTGCCGTTCGTGGTAAGGGCGGTGCAGCCGGTACTCAGTGAGCTCGAAGTCGGTATCGAGGAGGCCGCAGTCACTCTTGGGGCGAGCCGCTGGCAGCTCTTTATCCGGGTGATCTTACCGATGCTGCTGCCGGCGCTGCTTACCGGCTTCGCGCTGGCCTTCGCGCGCGCCCTTGGGGAGTACGGCTCGGTGGTCTTTATCGCCGGAAACATGCCGATGAAGACCGAGATCACACCCCTTTTGATCATGACCCGGCTGGAGCAGTATGACTATGCCGGAGCGACCGCGCTGGCCCTGGCGATGTTGGTCGCTTCGTTTGCCCTCTTGGCCACGATCCACAGCCTGCAGGCGTGGAGCAGTCGGCGGTACGCCGGGGAGTAAAGGTGGTTATGCAGGACGCGCTTACCGAGCCGCGCTGGGTGCGCTGGCTGCTGATCAGCGGCGCGCTTGGCTTCCTTGGCCTGTTTCTGCTGGCGCCGCTCGCTCTGGTAATGGGGCAGGCGTTGCGGCAAGGGGTCACGCTGTACCTGTCGGCGCTGCGGCAGCCTGATACGCTTGCCGCGGTGCACTTGACGCTGATGGTGGCTGCGGTCACCGTCAGTGCCAACCTGCTGTTCGGGATTGCGGCGGCGTGGGCGATCACCCGATTCCGCTTTCGCGGCAAGGAGCTGCTTAATACCGTGATCGATCTGCCGCTCGGGGTCTCTCCGGTGACTGCCGGAATGATCTTCGTGCTTCTGGTCGGACAGCGGACGCCGCTTGGCGGCTTCCTCGCTGACCACGGTCTGCAGATCATCTTTGCGGTTCCAGGAATCGTCCTTGCAACTTTATTTGTCACCCTACCGTACATCGCGCGCGAGCTGATTGCGGTCATGGAGTCCCAGGGAATGGAAGAGGAAGAGGCTGCGCTGATGCTTGGCGCGAGCGGCTGGCAGAGCTTTTTCCGCATCACGTTGCCGAACATCAAGTGGGGGCTGCTTTACGGAGTGGTGCTATGCAGCGCCCGCGCGATGGGAGAGTTCGGCGCGGTCTCAGTGGTCTCGGGACATATCCGCGGCCTCACCAACACCGTGCCGTTGCACGTCGAGGCGCTTTACAACGAGTACCAGTTCGCCGCCGCGTTTGCCGTCGCATCGCTGCTGGCTGGGGTCGCGGTGTGCACGCTACTCGGTAAGCAGCTTATTGCCTGGCGGATGCGGCGACAGCAGCAGGAAGCCCGAGAGGAGCCTTATGAGCATCGAGCTGCGTGAGATCAGCAAGAAGTTCGGCGCCGTTCCGATCCTACGCAATATCAACCTGCGGATTCCGTCCGGGGCCCTGGTCGCGTTGCTTGGACCATCGGGCTCAGGGAAGACCACGCTGCTGCGTATTCTGGCCGGGCTTGAATGCCCCGACGCGGGAACGGTGCTGTATCAAGAGGAAGACACTACCGAGCGCCCGGCGCGGGACCGCAACGTCGGCTTTGTCTTCCAGCACTATGCCTTGTTCCGGCACATGAGCGTATTTGAAAACGTCGCCTTCGGACTGCGCGTAAGAGGAGTGGGTCGGGCCCTGGTTGAGCAGCGGGTGCGCGAGCTCTTGCGCCTGGTACAGCTGGAGGGGTTGGAGCACCGGTCGCCCACCCAGCTATCCGGAGGGCAGCGGCAGCGGGTGGCCCTGGCGCGCGCGCTGGCCACCCAGCCCAAGGTGCTGCTGCTGGACGAGCCGTTCGGCGCGCTGGACGCCAAGGTGCGGCAGGAGCTGCGCCAGTGGCTGCGCCGCATGCATGGCGAGCTGCAGGTGTCGAGCGTGCTGGTGACCCACGATCAGGAGGAGGCGCTGGAGGTGGCGGATCTGATCGTAATCATGAACCGTGGCCGCATCGAGCAGGTGGGGACTCCGCAAGAGGTCTTCGAGCGGCCCGCCAGTGCCTTTGTTCTCGACTTCATCGGCAAGGTCAACGCCTTCCGCGGGCGCGTGCAGAGCGGGCGGGTTTACGTCGGCGACTTCGCCTTGCCGTATCCCGAATACCCCCATGCAGAGTCCCAGCCGGCGACGGTATATGTGCGCCCGCATGAGCTCCAGCTGGGGCGGACCGAGCGCGGACCTAGCGGTCTGCAAGCGACGATTTCCCGTATGAATCCGACGGCGGTCGGGGTGCGGGTAGAGCTTTGTTCCGAGCAGCTCGGCGAGCCGATCGCCGCCCAGCTCTCGGAGGAGGGAGCCAGCGCGCTGCAGCTCAAAATGGGCGAGCGCGTCTTTTTGACACCACGGCGTGCTTACGTCTTTCTCGATAAGGATGCGGCTCGTTCGGCCTGAGCAATCGACTCTGGAGTCAGGTATGCGAGTTTCTGTCTACTGCGTTCGCGCCGCCGCCGTGCAGGCTGCCGCGGGAGTCATGGGGTTCCTTTTTCTGCTTACCCCGGCGGTCGCCACCCCTGCGCAAGCTGCGGCCGCAGAGCCTCCCCCTGCGGTGGCGTTACCGGCTGAGCAAGCCCCGCCTGGTCAATCGGCGGCGGTGCCACCGGGATCGCCGGCACCGCCGGTGCCAACCGCGCCGCTAGTCCCCCCGGCGCCAGCGGTACCATCCGCGCCGGCGGTACCATCCGCGCAGCGCCTGGCCGAGCTCGAGCGTCGCCAGCTCGACCTGGAGCAGCGGCAGCAAGCGAAGGGCACCCCGGCGCCGCCCGCGGGCGGGGTCACGATAACCGGTGGACCAGGGCGGGGCTTCACCGTCGCTACCACAGACGACCGCTTCGCCGCCACGGTACGCGGTCGCGTCCAGCTTCGCGACACCCTCTCTGCGAACCCGGAGGTGACCAACGAGCTGAATGTGAAGACCCTGCGTCTGTACCTGGCCGGACATGTACTTTCCCCCGCACTCAAGTACTGGATCCAGCTTGCGTTCGGCGGCAACGACTTCGACGCGAACTCCTCGTCGCCAATCTACGATGCCTGGGTCGAGTATACACGTCTGCGCGACCTGAACATCCGGGTGGGACAGTTCTTTGTTCCCTTTGATCGCGGCCGCACCGTGCGTGAGTTCGCGCTTCAGCTGGTCGATCGCCCGCAAGTGGTCAGCGAGCTATCCCTCGACCGCGACGTCGGCATCATGCTGTCATCGACCAACCTGCTGGGCACCCGGGACATCGTATCCTATAATCTTGGGATCTTCGGCGGCAAAGGCCGCAACCGCTTTGGCGGCGGACCCGTTGGCTTTCTGTACGTGCTACGACTGGCGGTGCGGCCGCTTGGCGCCTTTGATGATGAACAGGAAGGGGACCTGCTGCGCCTGCATCGCCCGCGGCTCATGATCGGCGTCGCGGGGGCGTACAATCAGAACACCAACCGTCAGCGTAGTACGACCGGGAACACGCTGACCCTGGGTGCCGTGGACTACATCCACTTCGCCGTCGATACCGTGTTCAAGTACGCCGGCTTCTCGCTCTTCTCCGAGGTGCTGTACCGCAAGGGCCAGATGGACTACCTGGATGGGATGAGCGCAGGGAAGCCGCTGCGCGAGTGGTCGCGTTCAGCGCTTGGCTACCTGGTGCAAGCGGGGATGATGCTCACCAGCAAGTTTGAGGTGTCGGCACGGTGGGAAGACCTGCGGACGCTGGAGCCCACCGATCCCGCTCTGCTGACGCTGGTCCAGACCCAGGGACACCAGCTGGGAAGCGGCATGAACCTGTACCTGAACGGCCACCTGTTCAAGGTTCAGGCGGACTACTTCTACCAGTTCGGCGACGACCTTTCGACCGGCCGCCACGTTGCCCGGCTGCAGCTCGACGCGACGTTCTGATTTGCCAACCTGGGATCGGGCCGGCGCGGGGGCTCCGCGAGCCTACGTGGAAGCGCGCAGCGTCATGCGGTTGTCCTGGCTGATGCGGGAGAACACCCGTTCGAGCTGCTCCAGCAGGGCTTCCCACGGGACTCCTTTGAGGATGTACCCGATTGCACCACACTTGCTCGCCACGGCCGCGACCTCCGAAGAGGCGGCGTTGGTGTACAGCACCATGGGGACGGTGAGACCGGTGCGGCGGTTGATCTCGATAAGCTGGTCACCGCGCAAAGCCGGCATATTGTAGTCAACCAGAACCAGGTCCGGAGTGTGCCTTTCCAGCACATTGGGATCCTAAGCTTAGAATTCCACGTGGACAAGTTGTCGCG
>JADMIO011235811.1_pt1 | contig 31492 bp, 21 predicted proteins | sample 8958161 | NCBI WGS metagenome assembly JADMIO01 (sample SAMN16585339, study PRJNA669376) | soil metagenome | isolation source: Crop rotation soil | place: USA: Cullars Rotation, Alabama | collected 2011 | reverse complement strand
CGGCATGAGCGGCCCCGCCCCTTCGTTCACGTGGTCGTCGAGGCAGAGCTGTCCGTAAACCGCGCCCGACGAGGCGAACAGGATCGGCTTGATCCCGTTCCGCCGCATGGCCTCGACCATGTTGAACGTGGCGACGACGCAATCGCGCAGGTCGCGGTCCGGCTGCGTGTGGCTGCCGATGATGTCCGTGTTGGCCGCCATGTGCCAGACGAGGTCGTGGCCCTTCGATTCCGCGGTGACGCGGTCCAGGTCCATCATGTCCGCGTGGACGAAATGCAGCTTCGGGTTCTTGAGGTGGCGCTCGATGAATTCCTTACGGCCGTTGGACAGGTTGTCGTAGACCGTGACCTCGTAGTCGTCCGCGAGGAGACGGTCGACGATGTGGCTGCCGATGAAACCGGAGCCGCCGGTCAGGAAGATTTTTCGGACACTCGTTCCCAGCAGTGGAGCATGTGTGGACATAGGGGCTACGCCGACTCCGCGATGACGATCATTTCCTTGGAAAAGCCCGGGCGCAACGTGGCCGCGATGCACTGGAGCCAGAAAAAGATTTTGGCGGCGACGCGCGCGCAGGTGGTCTTGTGCATCGCCATCGACGACGAGTCCTGGATGAGCCAGATGTATTCCTTCACCTGCAGCCCGGACTTCTTCATGAGCCAGTACATGTTCTTGCGCGAGAACGTGCTGACGTGGTCGTCGTTGATGACCTCTTCGCCGAACACCAGGATCTCGAGGAAGAAGCCGAACCCGTACGCGTGGGGCGTCGTCAGCAACACGACGCCGCCGGGCGCGAGATGTTTTTGCAGGCAGACCAGGAACGATCCGGGATTGGGAAGATGTTCGATGATTTCCGACGCGACGATGACCTCGAAGCCCCCGGGATATTTGTCGCGGATGTCGAAATTCTGGGCGTCGCCGACCAGGATGTTCCATCCCTTTTCCCGCAGCTGGTTCACCACCTCGGCATTGTAATCGAGGCCGGTCAGTTCCGACGCGACTTCCTTGAGCTGGCCGTGACGCCAGTCCGGCAGCAGCGTCGCCTCGAGCGTGTGGTTCACGCAGCCGACATCGAGCACGCGCTTGCCGCGGCAGCGGTCGAGGATGAACTGGTCTTTCTCCGTGCGAAAACTCATGGCCTTCCTTCCGGTTGCTACGTCTTGATCCGCCCGGCGCGAACGTCGGCGATCATCGACTGCACGGCCGCTTCGACCGCCTGCCGCGAGTTGCGCGCGTTCGCCCAACCCCGCGAGCGAATCTTCGCCGTGTCGAGCCGGTACACCGGCACGTCCGCCTTCCACCCGCGCGAGCCGCCGGTGAATTCGTATTTCACGTTCTTCAGCCCCATCCCCGCGACGACAATGTCCGCGACGTCGCGCACGGTGAGATGGTCCTGCGACGCGACGTTGAAATAATCGTAGCCCGGCGCCCGCTCGCCCTCGAGCAGCATGAACGCGTCGAGCACGTCGTCGATGTGGATGTACGGCTTGCTCTGCGTCCCGTCGCCGTAGATCAGCAGCTTCGCCGGCTCCTTGCTGAGCCGCACGATGAAATCGTAGGCGACGCCGTGGGTCTGGTTCGGGCCGACGACGTTGGCGAACCGGAACACGGTGCCGCGCATGTCGAACATGAAACTGTACGCGCTGATCAAGGCCTCGCACGCGAGCTTGCAGGCGCCGTAGGTCGAGACCGGGACCATCTTCGGGTATTCCTCCGGCACCGGCACGGGCGGGACCTCGCCGTACACGCCGCTGCCGGACGTGAAGATGATCCGCTTGAGGCCGGTCTTCCGCATCGCCTCGAGCGTATTGTGCGTGAGCAGCGTGCCGTTGACGAAGTCGATGTCCGGCTCCGTCGCCGCGCGCGCGATGTCGGAATTGGACGCGAGGTGGAAAACCGTGTCATGCCCCTCCATCGCCTTCGCGATCGCGGCCTGGTCCTGGGCGTTGCCTTCGACGATCCGCAGCCGCTTGTCGTCCGCGCGGTCGCCGAGGTGCCAGCGTCGGCCCGTGGAAAAGTTGTCGAAGACGGTGACCTGGCCGGAGGTCCTGGCGAGGAGGCGGTGGACGAGATGCGAGCCGATGAAGCCCGCGCCGCCGGTCACGAAATATTTGCGTTCTAGAGTTGATGCCATCAAAAATTTCCCCGCCCCGCAGCGGGGCGAGGCCTCGCCCCGATTCCATCGGGGCGGGCAATCGTCGGAACGTCTACTGGTCGAAGTCGTCCATCGGCGACATGTCGCTGACGACGCGCGAGCCGTTCAGGGTCGGGTGGATGCTGACCCTCGGCATCTCGTGCTTCGCCATGAACGCGTCGAGCTCGCGGCCCTTCACCGGGCAGTACAGCATGAGGAAGCCGCCGCCGCCGGCGCCGATGATCTTGCCGCCGAGCACGCCGAATTCCTTTTTCACCTGGTCATAAATCTGGTCGATCGACGAGAGGCTGATGCTCTTCGACATCGCGCGCTTGTTCTGCCAGTGCTCATCCATCAGCACGGCGAAACGGTCGAGATCGCGGTCCTCGAACGCCTTCCTGATCCTGCCGCCGATGTCCTTGATCTTCAGCAGCGAATCGACCACGCGCTGGTGGTCGGTGCTGTCCTTCTTCCGCGTCGCGTCGTCCTGCCCCTTCAGCACCGCCGTCGCGGAACGCTGCACGCCCGTGTAATAAATGTGCGTCTTGGACATGAGCTCGTTGATGGTGACGAAATCGACGGGGACTTTCTCGACCTTCACCTTGCCGTCCTTGCCGATGTCGAGGACCTGGAACCCGCCGTAGGCCGCGATGTACTGGTCCTGCTTGCCGACCGGCTCCTTCAGGATGTTCATCTCGATATGGCAGGCTTCCTCGGCGATCTCCTGGCGCGACGCGGATTCCTGCTTGAACGCGCGGACCGCGGTGAGCAGTCCCACGAGGTACGACCCCGACGAGCCGAGCCCGGCGCGCGCCGGCATGTCGGCGATGCTGGTCAGTTCGATGTTCTCGCGGACGCCGTGCAAGCGCAGCACTTCGCGCGCGAGCGGATGCTTGATCTCTTCGATCGAATCCACCGTCTCGACCTGGCTGTACCGGATGACGATCTTGCGGTCCGCCACGGACCGGCGGTTCAACATCACGTACATGTACTTGTTGATCGCCATCGTGAAGACGTAGCCGCCGTGCTTCTCGTAGAAAGAAGGCAGGTCGGTGCCGCCGCCGCCGAGCGTGATGCGAAAAGGTGTTCTAGTAATAATCATATGAAAGTCCTTACCTCCCGAACTTGAACAGGAAGATCACGAAGGTCGCGAAGCATTGCGCTCCGATCCTCTTCGCGAACTTTGCGATCTTCCTGTGAAAATCATTCCTCAGCTGATCCTAAATCCGCTCTTGGTTGCATCGTTGTAAAACATCTTCACGGTATCGAGCGACAGCTCTTCCAAATCCATGCCGAACTTCGCCGCCTTTGCGAGGATGTCCGGGGTGACGGTGATGATGTGGCAGCCCATCAGTTCGGCCTGCATGATGTTGAGGACCTCGCGGGGGCTGGCCCAGAGGAGTTCGGCTTTTGCGTTCGGTTTCAGGATGTTGAGCGACTCCTGCATGATTGGGAGCGGCTCGCGGCCGGTGTCGGCGATGCGGCCGGCGAAGACGGAGACGACGGACGGGACGGCGGGGTTCAGCGCAGCGGCGACTTCGCGGACCTGCTTGAGCGACAGGATCGCCGTCACGTTGAGCTTGATGCCCCGCTGTGACAGTTGCTTGATGAGCGGCGCGGCGGAAATCTTCTTCGTGTTCGTCACCGGGATCTTGACGTAGACGTTGTCCGCCAGCGCGGCGAGCTTCAGCGCCTGCTCGCGCATCTCGTCGAACTCGTCGGAAAAGACCTCGAACGAGATCGGCAGGTCCGTGACGACGCGCAGCACTTCCTGCGCGAAGGTCATGTAGTTGGTGATGCCGGCCTTGGCCATCAAGGTCGGGTTGGTCGTGAAGCCCTTGACGATCTTCTTGTTGTAGGCGTCGATGATCGCATCGAGGTCCGCCCCGTCGGAGAAGATCTTGAGCTTCATCTCGCTCAGTTTCAAAACGCGTTCGTTCTCAGGCATCGTAACCTCCTAAAGTGCTATGGGTCATCGGTCACTGGTCATTGGTGCGGGCGAATGACAAAGGACAAGGGACAAATGACAGGGACTCAATACTTCTTCCCGCCCGTCGCGGATTCCCACTTCGTCTGCTCGGCCTTCAATCCGGGATGCGTCACGATCGCGTGGCCGACGACGGAGTGGAACGATTCGGTGTGTGGCGTTACATGGTCCGCGTTCACGGTAGGAACTATAACACAGGCGTGCGCACTTTTCGCGGTGTAGCCGCCGGTGCGGCCGACGATGCCGACGATTTTCGCGCCGACCTGCTTCGCGAAGTCGATGGCCTTCACGAGGTTCGCGCTGATGTTCTTCTCCGCGTCGCCGCCGCCGACGGACAGGACGAAAATCACGTCCTTGCTCTTGAGGTGATTGCCCTGCAGCCAGCCGACGAAACTGTTTTCCCAGCCCTCGTCGTTCGTGCGCGCGGTCAGCTCGGCGACGTTGTCGGTCGCGCAGTAGGACTCGATGTGCACGATCTTGCGGAGATCGTTGACCATGTGCGACGCGGTCGCCGCGCTGCCGCCGACGCCGAGCACAAATACGCGGCCTTCCGCGGCCCGGGCGGCCGCGAGGATGTCCACGATGCCCTGCACGCTCGGGCGGGAGATGGTTTTGAGGATTTCGATGCCTTCGTTGAAGAATTGTTCGATAAAGTCCATGGCTCGGATTCTGGCAAACGCCCCTTTCTTGGTCAACGGATATGTAACCAGAAGTCCATCAACTGCTAAGAAGATTCTGACGCCCGGGGGCGGCCGTCAAAACTGGAAGTAAATGAAGGTCCGGGTGCCCGTGCTCCACAGCATCAGCAACATCACCAGCACGCCCGCGTAGATGACGGTCCGCGTCGCATAGGAATAGGTTTGCACGACAAGCGGGTTGTTCGCGCGTTCTTCGAGGTACTCGAAGAACCAAACCGGCGCGCACACCAGCGCGAGGCCGCTCAGGCCGGCCCAGAACGTCGCGTCCAGCACCGGATGCGCCACTGCGTCGTGCAGGAGCGTGGCGATGTGCGCGAATGACTGGGCGCGGAACAGGAGCCAGCCGAAACACACCGCGTGGAACATGCCGATCCGGCAGAGCCACGTCGTGATCACGCCGTGTTTGACCTCGCCCACCCGGTCCTTCACCACGAAACGATGGACAGCGAGCAGAACGCCGTGGAACGCGCCCCACAACACGTACGTCCAATTCGCCCCGTGCCAGAGGCCGCCGAGGAGCATCGTGACGATGAGGTTGATGTAGGTCCGGACCGGACCCCTGCGATTTCCGCCGAGCGGAATGTAGAGGTAATCGCGCAGCCAGGTGGAGAGACTGATGTGCCAGCGGCGCCAGAAGTCGCTCGGGTTGACCGTGAAATATGGCCGGCTGAAATTGATCATGAGCTCGAAGCCCATGAATTTGCTGATGCCCCGCGCGACGTCGCTGTAGCCCGAGAAGTCGCAGTAGATCTGGAACGCGAACGAATACACGCCGATCAACACCGTCCCGAGGTCGTTCGCGGCGCCCGGCTTGAAAATGACGTCGACCGTGGCGGCGAGGTTGTCGGCCACGACGGCCTTCTTGAACAGTCCCCACATCACCAGCCACGCGCCGGCGCGCAACTGCTCCCATGTGATCGTGCGCTTCTGCTGCACCTGGGGCAGCAGGACGCTGGCGCGCATGATGGGGCCGGCGACCAGGTGCGGGAAGAACGAGACGAAGACGGCGAACTCGAGGAAATTCCGGCTGGCCTTGAGATGGCCGCGGTACACGTCGATCGTGTAGTTCATCGTCTGGAACGTGTAGAATGAAATGCCCCACGGCAGGATGACGTTCAGGTGATGGACCGACACGTTCCAGCCGAAGTCCTGGAAAAGCGTCACGAGACTGTCCGCAAAAAAGTTGAAGTACTTGAAGAAGCCGAGGACGGTCAGGCTGACGACCAGGCTGATGCACAGCAGCCCCTTCTTCCGCCGCTGCAACGGCTCCGCCTCGATCATCTTCGCGAGGACGAAATCGACCGTCGTGGACAGCAGCAGGAGCGAAAGGAATTTCCAGTTCCAGAATCCGTAGAAGACGTAGCTGGCGACGAGAAGCAACAGGTTCTGCCCGCGATGCGGCAGCATCAGGTACAACGCGTAGAAGACCACGAAGAAGATCGCGAAATTTAGTGAGTTGAAAACCATGTGCTATCGTCTCGCCGCGTTCGCCATGATCTGCTGCGCGCGCTGGTCGTTCGGGAAGCGGCGCAGGATCTCCTGCAGCAGCTGTCCGACGAGGTCGCCGCGCCCCATCTCGTTCGCCGCCTCCACCCCATCCCACAACGCGCGGCTCAAATTTTCCGGCGTGTACTGCACGTTGCTGCCCACGGCCGTTTTGATGCTCAGTTCATACTGCGCAACTTCCCGCTCCTTGGCGTACTCCGCGAGGTCCAGCCGGCAGCCCTGGTCGTCGGGCCGCATCGCCAGCGCCTGTTTGTAGAGTTCGATGGTCTTCGCCGGATCGACCTTCTGCGAGCGCCCGATGCGCGCCGCGTTGAAAAGATCGAAGAACGGCTCCTCCTTCTCGATCTGCGCCTTCAACTCGCCCCAATTCGGGGGAGGTTGCAGGCCGCGCTTTTCCGCCTCGGAGGCAAAGAGGTTCGCGTCGGCATACTGGTACTCGCTCGCAAATTTATATGCGTTCCGCGCGTAGTACTCGGGTGACTCCAGGTACGCTTCGACCTTCTGCTTTTCCTCGCCGCTCATGAGTTGCAAGGCCAGCTGGTTCGCGAGTTCCTGCAGGCCCAATTCGGTGAGGTGGATGCCGTCCTTGTAGAAAAAGTGCGGCGGTTCCTGGTACAGCTTCTGGCGCTGCGGCATCACCTCGTACAGATCGAGCAGCTCGATGTTTTCCGATTTGGCCACGTCCCGCATCGCATTGTTGTAGAGGTCGCAGAGATATTTCCAGACCCCGAGCGGGCCGTCCGCCTTATCCTTATAAAGGTCGTAGAGATCGCTGTCCCAATCGCGCGGATTCTTCTGGTCGTTGAAGCGATTCCGGATCGCACTCTCGAGGCAACCGTCCGGCGGCGTCGTGAACACCAGGCGCATGTGGTGCTCGCGGCAGATGCGCACGAAGGTCCGGAGGTTGCGCTTGAATTCCTCCGGCGGCACGCGCTGCTCCATCTTGTGGCTGCGCAGCTTGTCGATGTAGAAGACGATCGCCTTGTAGAGCCGCGACTTGCCGAGGATCATCTGGATCTCCCGGCTCTTCGCGTCGGGCAGCACATGCGTGGAATCGCGGCGCCCGTCGTGGATCCAGCGGTCGTTCCAGCCCATCGACACCACGACCCAATCCGGATGCATCGGCATGATCTGCTGTTCCAGGATCTGCAGCATCTGGTACGTGCTGCTCGAGCCGACGCCGCCGTTCAACACCTCGTACTTGTTTGTCCCGAGCGCTTCGCGAAGCAATCGGTCGAGGCGTTCCGAGTACGACTCCTGCCCGCCGAGGGTGAACGAGTCGCCCAGGCTGGCGATGCGGATGACGCCGGGCGGCTTCTCCTCCACCCAGTCGCGCCCGCGGAAACCCTTGTTGTTCGTAATCGGCGTGTTCGGGACCGGCAGCCAGTAGTACGGGGGGACGAGCCGGTACGGGATATCGAGCTTGGTCGTCCCGAAATATTCCTGGTGTCCGCCCGCGACGTAGAAGAACCGGTTCGTGTTCAGGTCGCCCGGGATGAAATGCGCGGCGACTTCGGCGAGGACCAGGAGCGCGAGCCGCGGCGCGAGCGAAATCCACAGGTGACCCGCGATCGATTGCGGTTTCGGAAGAGGCGTCGCGGCAGCGTTCGCGCTTTTGTTCTCCGGCGCGGCCGGCCGTGCGGCGGGCCCGCCTTTTTTCGTGCGCTTGTCCTTGCTCACTTCACTTCATCCACTTGGAGGGCGTACAGCAACAACTGCGGATTCAGCGACGCGGGGGTCGGCAGGACTTCGAGCTGGTACTGCGTCGTCCCGGCGCCGATGACCAGGTTGCTAACGACGACTTCGCTGAAGCTGCCCGGCACCGCGGCGCGCTCGAGCACCTTCGCCCCGCTCGGCGCGTAGATGCTGATTTCGCAGCCGGAGGGCGGCGACATGACGCTGAGTTTGATCGTGACGTTGACCGGGCGGCCCGCGATGTTGCCGATGAAGAACGAGCCCGCGTTCGGCGTGATCAGCCAGTCGTTGTCCTGCGGGTCCTTCCCGTACGACCACTCCTCGCCGAAATAATGGTAGAGAATCTTGCCGCGCTGCTGCGCCAGTTTCGGCAGGTCGGACGTCTTGTTGTAGCAGACGTGGATGTGGTCCATCAGCCCCGTGTACCACTGCGCCTCGCCGAGCGGCAGCGTCTTCCATTTCACCAGCCACTCGTACGCCGGATCGGTCAGCCAGATCTGGTTCGCAAACAGTTTGTCGCGCGGCGGCGGGTCGTTGTGGACGAGCGACGGCGCGAGGAGATCGTCGGGCGTCAGCTCGATGTAGCACGCGAGCGGGAAGCGCAGGAAGAACGAGGTGATGCGCTGGCGCACCTGCAGCCGGATGTAGTCCTCCGCGGTGCTCCACACCGTCGGGTACGCGACGAATCGGCCGGGCGTCTGGTAAACCGCCGGGACCCCGCGCGCCTCGTAGCCGTTCCAATAGGAATAGATCCCGTTGTTCGGCATGTTCTGGTTCACCCAGTCCGCGATTGCCTTGTAGTTCTGGCTGCGGCACTCGATCTTTTCCACCATCCAGAGCGACGGCAGCATCCACGCGAGCAGCGGCGCGGCGAGGAGGAGGTGCGGCACCGGCCCGGCGATCTGCTTCCTCTTTTCGCTGATCCACTGCCCGAGGAAATCGAGGCCGAGCGCGGCACAGAGGAGAATCAACGGGAACATCGCCGAGTAGTAGCGCACCTCGAAGCGGCTCACGCGCAGCATGAACGTCTGCACGAGGAAATAGCCGAGCGTCGCCAGGCCCAGGAACATGAACAGGCGCCGGTCCGGCGACCGCCGCGCGGCGACGATGCCGAGCGCGAGGCACGCGACGAACGGCAGCAGCGACCACCAGCCCTCGCCCCACCCCATGTGGCCGATGACCTCGGGAAACACCGCGAGCGAAATGCGGTTGGCCGTCACCGCCTCGGTCGTCTTGAACCCGAACACGCGGAAGAGAAACGGGAGAAACGGCACGAACCCCGCGCCGAGCGTCGCCACCCAGAGCCCGAGCACCGGGCCCTTCAATTCCTTTCGCTTCTGCCGATCCCAGATCACGTTCGCCGCGAGCAGCGCCGACCAGGGTCCCATGAAAAGCAGTCCTGCGAGATGCGCCTGCAGAAGGCCCGCGGAAAAAAAGATGTACGCCGCGGCGTCCGGGTACGCGATGGCCTGCTCCAGGTCCCAGCGCCGCAGGAGCCGCACGCCGGCCCAGAGGACGCCGGTGGAAAAGAAGACGACCATCATGTAGTCGTACGCCTCGCGGGAGTAGTAGACGTGGAACGTGTTGAAAGCCGCCAGGAACATCAGCCACAGGCCGAGCCGGCGGTCCTTCACTTCCCGTCCGAGCAGGTACAGCAGGAGGATCGACGCGATGCCGAACAGCGCCAGCGGGAAGCGCGTCGAAACTTCGGACGGGAAATATTTGCCCTGCTCGCCGAAGACGTGGATCGAGGCGCGAAGCACCATCATCAGCATCGGCAGGCGGTGGTAGCTCGTGAACCGCTCGAGTTCCGTGTTCCAGATATCCGCATACGATTTGGCGTGCGCCGCATCGCGCACCACGTTGATCTCGTCGATCATGTACGACGCGTGCCCGAGCCAGAAGATGCGGCTGCACACGGCCGCGGCGAGGATCGCCCAGAAAAGAAACCGCATGCCGCTGCCGACCTGGTCGCGCCGCGCAAGCTGGTTCACCGGCACGATGATCGTGCTAAGGCCCTTGGTAGATGTCGTCGCCATGTCTTTTTTCGTGGGAGCGTGGAGCGTCAGAGCGTGGGAGCGTTTTGGCCGCACGCTCCGAACGCTCTAACGCTTCACGATCCTATCTCTGCGTGTACACCTGGTGGACGATCTCCAGCGCCGAGAGCGTGTCCCGCAGCCCGCCGCAAACCTCCGCTGTGCCGTCGATCGCCGCAACAAAATTCTCAAACTCTCTCGCCCACGATTCGTCCGCGCCCGGATACGTCCACTCCGTCGTCTCGGGCGGACCCATCTCCGGCAGCATCCTATAGTAGGTCAATTTCTCGGTCCCGTAACTTCCGCCAAGCCCGTCGATCTGTAACTTCCCGTAGCGCCCGAAGATCTCGAAGCAGAACATGTTTTTCCATTCCGTCCACGACGCGTGCAGCCACGCGGCCTGCCCCATCTTCGTCTTCAGGAGCAGGAACACGTTGTCCTCCACCTTCATGTCCCAAAAATAAGTCGGAGCATAGCCGGAGGTCGTCACGAATTCGCCGAGGAACCAGCGCGAGAGGTCGATGAGGTGGACGCCTTGGTCGATGGCCTCGCCGCCGCCGGAGATTTTCGCGTCGGCGCGCCACTCCTTATTATAGCCCGGCCGCGCGCCGTGGCCGTACCGGCCGCGGATGTACATGAGGGGGCCGAGCACGCCCGACTTGTGGATCTCGTAGGCCTTCTGCAGCGCGGGGTGGAAGCGGTGGTTGAAACCCGCCTTGACGACGCGATTCATCTCCTTCGCCTTGCGGTACGCGGCGCGCACTTCCTCCGGATTGCGTCCGCCCGGCTTCTCCACCAGCACGTGCTTGCCGGCTTCGAGCGCGGCGATCGTGACCCGGGCCAGCGAGTCGTGCGTCGTCGCGACGATCACCGCGTCGACCTCGGGCGAGGTCACGAGGTCCTTGAACGTGTCGGTGACGCGCGAACCGGGAATTTCCTGCGCGAGCGATTCCGCCTTGTCGCGGACGTGGTCAGTCACGAGCGTGACCTTGTGCGGCGCGGAGACGTTCCGCGCGCGCTTGAAGCCGATGAGCCCACAGCCGACGATGCCGATGTTCATGCCCTCACCTTGCCGCGCATGGTCGCGCCGTACCTGGAGGGCCACGCTTCGTCGTGGCCGTTTGAAGCCGATGCGGACGCGACGAAGCGCGTCCCTCCAGCTTGGTACTCCTCGTTCATGATGTCCGGTCCCCCCACGTTTTGGCCCGGTCTTTGGGCACGATGCGGCGCAGGGTGTAAATGTCCGTCGCGTCGAGGTCCGCCCGGAATTTCTGGAGGTCCTCCCACGGATCCCAGACCGCGCTGATGAGCCGGCCCGTGATGCCGTCGCTTTCCTTGGACGCGAGGTAGACGCAGAGCGACGTCGCGATGTCGAACGACGGTTGGGCGTCCTTTTTCTGCTTCGCCACTTCGTCGAAGTACGCCTTGCCCAGCGTCTCCTGGCCGACGTCGAGGAAGTCGCCGACGAGTTTCGTGAACAGGATGCCCGGCGCGACGGCATTCACGTCGATATGAAAATCCTTCAGCTCCACCGCGAGCGTCTCCGTGAAGCGCACGACGCCCGCCTTCGCCGCGGCATACGAACTCAGCTGCGGCAACGGCTTGGTCGCGCCGCCGCCGGACATCGTTAGGATCTTGCCGTACCGGTGCTTCTTCATCTCGCGCGCGGCGAGCATGCAGGGAAGGACGGTGCCGTTCAGGTTGATGTCGATGGCCTGCTTCCATTCATTCCAGTCGTTCGTGTCGGCCGTCCCGCGCGGCCCCGCGACGCCGGCGCAGTTCACCAGGATGTCGATCCGGGGGAATTGATCCGCGGCGCACTGGACCATGGAGCGGACGTCCGTCTCCTTCGTCACGTCCATCGGCATGATGACGACGTGCTGCCCGGGCCGGCTCCTCGCGACCAGCTCGTCGTGCAATTTCTGGAGCGGGCCGTGGCGGCGCGCGCAGAGAAGGACGCCCGCCCCTTCCGCCACGAAGCGGCGGGCGATCTGCTCGCCCAGCCCGTCGCTGGCACCCGTGACGATGGCGTATCGGTCGTTTAGCTTCACGAACGCGACTCAAGAAGCCAGGGATTCTTGATCATGTATTCGAGCGTCCGGAGGATGCCGTCGCGGATGCTGAGCTTCGGCCGCCAACCCAGCGCGCGGATGCGGCTGGCGTCGAGCAGGATGAAGGGGTTGTCGCCGACCCAGCCGCGGTCGCCGCCGGTGTAGTCGAGCCGCGGCTTGATGTTCAGGCGCTCGCAGATGTAGCCGATCGACTGGTTCACCGCGCAGTACTCCTCGGTGCCGAGGTTGAAGATGTTCACCTTGCCCGGCGCCTTTTCCAGCGCCGTGAAAATCGCGTCGATGCAATCCTGGGCGTAGAGGTACGACTTTTTCTGCGTGCCGTCGCCGAGCACCGTGAGCTTCGTCGGGTCCGCGCGCAGCGCCTTGTAAAAATCGAACACGTGCCCGTGGCTGTACCGTTCGCCGAGGATCGACACGAACCGGAAGATGAAGCAGCGGACGCCGAAGCCCTCGCAGTAGGCCTGGATCATCCCCTCGCCCGCCGCCTTCGAGGCGCCGTAGAGCGAGGTCTGGATCGGGAACGGCGCATCCTCCGGCGTGGGGATGACCTTGCACTCGCCGTAGATCGCGCCGGTGGAGGAGAACGCGATGCGCGCGACGTTGTTCTGGCGCATCGCCTCGAGGACGTTGAACGTGCCGATCGTGTTCTGGTCGAGATCGCGCCGCGGGTTGCTCGTGCCGAACCGCACGTCCGCGTTCGCCGCGAAATGGAATACCGTGTCCGCGCCCTTCATCGCCGCGCTCATCGCGGCCGCATCCAGCAGGTCGCCCTGGACGAAACGGAACGCGGGATTTTTGCCCGCGCCGTCGAGGTGCTGTTTGAAACCGGTCGAAAGGTTGTCGTACACCGTGACCTGGTGCCCGGCCTGCAGCAGGCGGTCGACCAGCGTGCTTCCGATGAAACCGGCGCCGCCGGTGACGAATGCCTTCATACGTTTTCCTGGAAATTAACCTTCCGGGCGACCATGTATTTGGGACGACCGCGGACTTCTTCGTAAATGCGGCCGATGTATTCGCCCATGATACCCAGACAAATTAATTGGACGCCACCCAAAAAGCTGATCATGAGGATCACCGGCGCCATGCCGGTCTCCATGCTCTGGCCGAGGACGACTTTCCGGCCGACGTAGAACAAGCCGAGCAACACGCTGAACCCGGCGACGGCGAACCCGGTCATCGTTGCGAGCGTCAGCGGCTTGCTCGAGAACGCGACGACGCCGTTGAGCCCGATCCGCAGCGAGCCGGTGATCTGGCTGTACTTCGAGTTCCCCGCCTTCCGCTCGTCGCGATCGTACGGGATGCACGCCTGGCGGTAGCCGACGTACGCGACCAGTCCGCGCAGGAACCCGTGCGTCTCGCGCAACGCGCGCAGGCCCTCGATCACCTTGCGGTCGATCAGGCGAAAGTCGCCCGTGTTGCGCGGGATCGGCACCTCCGAGATGCGGTTGATGACCCAGTAGCCGATGTACGAGACCACGCGCTTCGGCAGCGTCTCGCCCTTCCGGCTCGTCCGCTGCGCGAACACGACGTCGAAGCCCTCTTTCCACTTCGCGTACATCTCCGCGATCAGCTCTGGCGGATCCTGCAGGTCGACGTCGATCACGACGCACGCCTTGCCGTTGCACGATTCGATGCCCGCCATCGTCGACGCCGGCTGCCCCCAGCGGCGCGTCATCACGAGGAGGCGGATGCGCTTGTTCTTGAGGATCTCCTCGAGGATCACCTGGTCCGTGCGGTCCCGGCCCGGGTCCATGCTGAAGATGATTTCGTAGTCCTGCGTGATCTTCTCGACGATGGGCACGAGCCGCGCGAGAAACATCGGGATCGTCGATTCTTCCTGGTACACCGGGACGACGATGGACAATTCGATTTCGGAAGCCGTCGGCATTGAGACGGCTATGTTGCTTGCCGCGTCATGGGCTGTCAACGCGTAACCGATTGTAGCCGCCGCGGTAACGCGGTGGCTATTCCGGTCCTGCCACGGCGTTACCGCCGCGGCTACGGCGGCGGTGAATTCCCTTCCAATTCGCCCGCACTTAAATATTCTGGCCTCGTGAACGTCTCCATCGTCATCCCCGTCTTCAACGAAGAGGACAACATCGGCCCGCTCGCGGCCGAACTCGTCCCGTTGGAAAAGCAGATCCCCTCGCTCGAGGTCCTCCTCGTCGACGACGGCAGCACGGACACCACGTGGAAAAAAATCCAGGACCTGGCCCGGCAACACCCGGTCCTGCGCGGCATCCGCTCCGTCCGCAACGGCGGCCAGACCTCCGCGACGCTCATCGGTTTTCAACACGCGCGCGGCGACATCCTCGTCACGCTCGACGGCGACCTGCAGAACAATCCCGCGGATATTCCCGCCGTCGTCGCGGAGCTGAAGAACGGCGACTGCGATGTCGTCTGCGGCTACCGCGCGAAACGAAAAGACTCGTGGTCCCGCCGCGTCGGCTCGCGCATCGGCAACCGCATCCGGAACTGGGTGACGCAGGACGGCCTCATCGACACCGGCTGCAGCCTGAAAGCCTTCAAGAAGGAATGCGCGAAAGACATCCCCCCCGTCAACGGCGCCCACCGCTTCATGGGCGCGTACTTCAAACTGAACGGCCGCCGCATCAAACAAATCCCCGTCGACCACCGCCACCGCCAGTTCGGCACGTCGAAGTACACGAACCTGAAACGCCTGCCCAAAACCGCCTTCGACCTGGTCGGCTATCTCTGGTACCGGAAACGGAAACTGCCGGAGATTCCGGTCGAGCAAACCTGATTTTTCCAACGATTGGAAAAATCGCCGGAAATAATTCCAACGTCTGGAAATTCCAGGCAGGGCCCGCGCTTCAGCGGACGGCGACGGAGCGCCGTCCCTACCCGCTCGATTCCCCTTCGCTAGGGCCCGCGCTCCGTCGCGGGCCGCGTCCGATTCGGATCGGACGGCGACGGAGCGCCGTCCCTACCCGCTCGATATCCCCTTCGGTAGGGCCCGCGCTCCGCCGCGGGCCGCGCCTGATTCGGATCGGACGGCGACGGAGCGCCGTCCCTACCGGTCGGGCATAGACCATACGTACGGCCATTCACCCGGTTCGAAGCAGAGTCCCTGGCGCACGGGATTCATGCGGATGTAATGCGCCTTCTCATCAAACGACTCGTCGCTTCGAAGCCGATGCTCAAAGAAATCGCGCTGCCAACGGATGCCCAACGTGTGCGCCGTGAAATGTTTCCAATTTGAAATCGTCTTCTTGATGCCCGGATCCCGGGGAAAACTGATCAGCCCATGCAGATGATCCGGCATCAACACGAGCAGACGCGGCCACCACATGCCATGCTCGACATTGTGCACGACGGAATCCCAGATCAGGGGGCCCGTCGTCGTTGTGGCCAACTGGTTTGTTCCCCTCGGTCGCGCGTTGACCGTGATGAAATACAGCGAACCGTCCTGGACCCACGACGGAATATCGTGCGGCAATTTTTTGCGGCGCGGCAACTCGTTATCCCCTTCGGTAGGGCCCGCGCTCCGCCGCGGGCCACGTTTTGATTTGGATCGGCCGGCGACGGAGCGCCGTCCCTACCCGCTCGATGTCACCCGCCACGGGATGCCCGCGACGAACGAGAGGGCGGACAGCGTGCTGACGGAGGCGAGGACGGCGATGATCTGTTCGGGGCGCGCGTGCCAGAGGGCGACGCCGACGAGGTAGAGCGCGGCGCAGACGACGAGCGCGGGCGTTACTTTGAAACGGTGCTGCGCCATTTCGAAATTCATCAGCATGTACGTCACGGCCATCGGCGTGAGCGCCCACATCATCATCCGGAACAGGCGCGCGGTTTCGGGATCGCGGTCCTTGTACATCAGCAGCAACGGGAGCTGCGGGAAAATGGAGAAGACCACGAGGCCGCCGCCGATGATGGCGAAGGCCATGCCGAGGGCACGGAGCAGGAGCGTCCGGTTTGCGGCGGTCATGTGGCCGGTCGACACGACTTTCGGGAACATCGCGAACGCGATCGGCATCGGCAGGAAAATGATCGCGCGGCCGAGCGTCGCGGCCCGCGCGAACCGCGTCGCATCGTCGGGCAGGTAATGCCGCACGATCATCACGTCGATATTCATCACCAGCGCGAACGCGGAGAGCATCAGCACCGACTGCGCGAGATAGCCCCCGATCCCGACGACGGCCGCTTCGCTTCGCGGCGCGCCTCGAACCATGATCTGCACGCCTTTGATACCGATGATCAATACGACGAGCACGCCGATGCCTTGTGCAAGGACGCCGGCAATGGCCGTGCGCGAAATGAAGAGGGCGAAGAGCACGCTGACCACGAGCCGGATGAAACTCAGGCCCTGCAGGCACGCCGACATCCAGAAGAACGATTGCGTGCCCTGCAAGGCGCCGGAGCACAGCGGAACAAAAACCAGGGTGCCGGTGATCAGGGCCGTCAGGAAAACCGGGGTCGCGTCGGCGAGATGGAAGTAACGGGCAATCGGCCGGCCCGCCACCAGGCCGATCAAGACCGCCGGCACCGCGACCCAGAGCAGCCGCAAGAACCACTGCTTGATGAGCGGCACAATCCTGCCCGGATCGCCATCCTGCACCGCGCGCGCGGAGTAATGGGCGAAGGCCGATCGCAACGCCTCCAGGGGCGTGCCGATGATCAGCATGATGGCCAGCATCGACGAGAGGATGCCGTACTCGGGTCCCGGCAGCATCCGGCCCATCGCGCTGTGGAACAGGATATTGCAGACGCTGGAAATCTGCGCCGCCGCCATCAGCAGGATGCCGTGGCGGAAAATGCCTTCGTGGGATTTGGTCATGGCTTGTTCAACCGGATCACGCGGCCCAGCGTCATGTCGTACATCGTCACGATCCAGCGGAACGACGAGTAGATCAAACGCAGGCGGATCAGCGCGAGCGTCATCTCGATCGAGGCCCTCACGACTCTCACGCGCGACCCGGTGACATCGTGCCAGACGGTCGGCGTCTCGATGATGCGATAGCCGGCGCGGCGCAACTGGAAGAGCAGGTCGACGTCGAACGCCCACCTCGTCACGCCGATCAGCGGCAAAATCTTCTGCACCGCCTCGCGCGTCATCAATTTCGCGCCGCACTGCGTGTCGTGGATCTTGAGCGAGAAAAGACTGCGGACCATCCCGTTGAAGATGCGCGAGGCGACGCGTCGCGAGGCGGGCTGGCGGGGACTGACGTCGGACCGCGGGTCCCAGCGCGAGGCGATGATGCAACCCGCGTCGCCGATCTTGTCCACGAGATCCTGGAACGCCTCCGGCGGCGTCGAGCCGTCCGCGTCGACAAAGCCGATCAGCTCACCCTTCGCCTTGTCGAGCCCGAGCAGGATCGCCCCGCCCTTCCCGATCGCGCGCGGCTCCACGATCACGCCGACCTGCGGATGCTTCGCGGCGTAGCCGCGGACGACCTCCTCGGTCCGGTCGCGCGACCCGTTCACGACGACGACGAATTCCACGTCCGTCGCGTAGCGCGGGATGAAGTAGTCGAGGTACGCATCGAGCATGGGCTTTATGCGGTCCTGCTCGTTGTACGCGGGAATGACGATGGAGAGTTTCACTTGAGCTTGAGAATGTGCAGCGATGTCGCGCCCTGGCCGAACGACTTGAGCTCCTGGACCTCCGTGTACCGCTCGCGCACCTGCGACCAGAGCTGGTCCTGTTCTTCCGCCGCCAGCTCTTCCACTTCCGGCGATTTGATCGACAGGCTGTAACCGCTCAGCGCCGCGACCGGCGCCGTCGTCGTCCTCAACAGTTCCTGCATCATCTCGCGGTTCACGACGTGGATCGCCTCCGCGCGCTCGCGCGGGACGTCGGCAAAATACGCGAACGGCCCCAGCTCAAGGCCGCGCGGAACCTGCAGGCCCGCTTCGACCGCCAGGTACGTGTCCTGCGTGAGGAGCAGATCGCCCGGCTTGCTGTTCGCGCGGATCACCGCGGCCGCGTGCCGGAGTTCCTTGAGCGCGGGTTCCTTGCGCAGCCGCCACCAGATCCGGTCGCGGCCAAGGATCATCCAGCTCTGGTTGATCTGCGACGAGAACGCCGAGGCGATGCACAGGAGGAGGATCGCGACCAGCGCGCCCTTGGCGAGCCGCGCGTCGCCGAAGCATTGCATCCAGCGGACCGCCGCTGCCGCGAGCGCGGCGCAGAAAATCGGATAGAGCGGCACTTCGTAATCGTCGTACGGGAACGGCGCGGAGAAATGGACGAGCGAGATCAGCGCGACGGAAATCCAGACGGCGTACCCGAGTCGCGGCGCGTCCCCAATCCGCACGGGCCGCAGCCAGCTCAGGAGCATCACGAGGAAACCGAGCGCGATCGGAAAATAGTACGCCTGCACGAGCCGCGAGATGAAACCGCACTTGAAGACCAGCGCGGACATGAGCCCGCCGGCGGACCGTGCCGTGTGGTACTGGAACACGCCGAACAGGAAACCTTCGCGCGCGGTCAGGTACCACGGCAGGAAAATCAGGGCCAGGCCTGCGACGCCTCCGACGCCGTATGCGAGCCATGCGGCATCGCCGTGGCGCTTCCGATTGAGGAGGAGATAAAAACCGCCGACGGCCAGCGCCGCGCCACCCGTGATCCGCGAGCCGGCCGCGCCCGCGAGCAGCAGTCCCGCGAAGAACGCCGGCACGGCTCCGTTCTTCTCCTTTATATAGGAGAGCATCAGGAATCCGGCCGAGAGGAACACGCCGCACAGCGCGTACGTCTTAACTACCGTGGTGAAATAGCTTTGGTACACGTTGACCGCCGTCAGCATGAAAGCCAGCAGGCCCGCCGTCGCGCCCCACTCCTTCGGCGCGAGACGTTTCGCCAGCAGCGATGCAAACAGCGCCGCCGCAAAACCGAGGATCATCGTGAACAGTCGGCCGCCGGCAAGGCCGTACGCTTTGACCAGCGGGTACGCGAGAGCATACACGAACGGCAGCGCCGGCGCCTGCGTGAACGCGAAATCGCGGTACGGGTAATGCCCCTGCGTCACCTGCCCCGCCGCGTAGAGGTACCAGCCTTCGTCCTGGTTCAACTCGCCCATGTAGAGGTTCGCCGCGCCGAGGAACAGCGCGACGGCGAGGGAACACGCACCGATTGAGAACGCCCACGATCGCGATATCAAAGATTTTCTCCTCTACCTGAAGGTAGGGCCCGCGCTCCGTCGCGGGCCGCCTTCTCGCGATGATGCGGACGGCGACGGAGCGCCGTCCCTACCCAGGCGACGCGCATCATGAGCGAGTGCCTCCCAGGTTCTGCAGAAAATGCCGGAAGATCGCCGTGCCTGTGTCGAGGGCCGCCAAGTCGATGAACTCGTCCGACGTGTGCGCCTGGCGAATGCTGCCGGGACCGAAGACCGCGATCTCCGTGCAGGTCCGCGAGAAGGGACCCGCGTCGCTGTACCACGCGGCGCCTTCGGTCTTCGATGTGACGCCGGAGGCGGCGCAGCTTTCGATCATCCGTTTGATGAGGCCGGAATCCGCCGCGGTCTCAAAGGGAAAACCGTCCTTGATCTTGTGCATCTGCCAGCTCTTGATGTGGCCTTGCGCCTTGAGGCCGTCCAGTTCCTCGCCGATTTCCTTGAGGATGCGCGGATGGTCGTCGCCGGGGAGCGTGCGGCGGTCGACTTCGATGACGCAGCGGTCCGGGACGATGTTGATCGACGAGCCGCCGCGAATGAGGCCGATGTTCACCGTCGGCGCGCCGAGTACGGGATGCACGCGCTTCTTCCCTTCCCGCATCGTCAGGTCCTCGATCAACTCGACGGCGCGGCTCATCCCGCGAATCGCACTGACGCCGAGTGACGGATTCGACCCGTGCGCGGCGAGGCCTTCGACTTCCACTTCGAACCAGAGCGCGCCCTTGTGCGCGTGGACGATGTTGAGATCGGTCGGCTCGAGGACGATCGCCTCGTCGGCGCCGACGCCGAGTTCGACGAGCTCCTCCGCGCCGATGTTCCCCTTCTCCTCGCCCATCGCGCCCACGAAAACGACCTGCACGCCCGCCTCGGCGAGCTTTTCCAGGAGCGCCCTGTCCATCGCGAAAAGCGCCGCGGCCATCGGGCCCTTCGTGTCGCACGCGCCGCGCCCGTACAGTTTCCCGTCGCGCACGGTGCCCGCGAACGGCGGCACGGTCATGCCGTGGATGCCCTGCGTGTCGAGATGCGCCTCCAGCATGAACGAACGCTTCGGGCTCGCGGGGCCGAAGCGGCCGACGACGTTCGGCCGGCCGGTCGTGATCTTGTGCCAGTCGACCGTGAAGCCGAGCTTGGCCAGGTAGTTCGCGAGGAATTCCGCGAGGCGCGCCTCGCCGCCGATCGACGGGTCTTCCGTCAACGCCGGGTTCACGCTCGGGATCGAAACGAGGGTTTGAAGTAATTCCGCGACGGGTTTGAGCGCCATACGTCGGACCTTATGCGAGCATGGTGGTTTTGACAACCCAAGAGGGGTTTCTGAACAAATGGAAACGGGGACGCTGATGGCGTCCCCGTTTCTCGATCAGCTGGCCGACGAGCCTAGTACCCGTTCGGTCCGCCGTAACGACCCATGTCGTTGCGGGTGCCGTTCGCGTCGTTGTACGCCGCGGCCGGGTTGCCGGCGTTGACGCAGAGCGAGCCGGACTGCAGATGGAAGTCGCTCCCGCTCACAAAGAGCGGATTCGCACTGAGCGCTCCCGTGCCCCCCGACACGTTCAGGTAGGACGTGCCGTACGTGTCGTTGTATTCGACGACCACGCCCGGGTTCGGCGACAGGCGCGCGCGGATGCCGTACGCGGTGACCGACGAAACCAGGATGTTGTTCGCGATGTAGATGTTGCCGGGGTTGACGAGGTAGAGACCCACGCGCGTCCCGCCCACCACGCAGCCGGAATTCGGCGGATCCGCCACGACGTTGTTGACCACGCTGACGGGATCGTTCGTGTTCCACACCTCGACGCGGATGGCGCCGAGACTGCCGTTGGTGTTGCCGCACGTCGCGCCGCTCTTCGTGATGACGTTGTTCTCGATAGCCAGTTGCGAGAAGTAGCCGCTCGCGTCGATCGCGCCGCTCGAGTCCGCCGTGGTGAGGTCAAACAGGTTGCGCGTGATGCGCACCGGCTGGTTCGTCGTCGGGTTTTGCACCCACACGCCGCCGGCCTGGGCCCAGGCATAGCAGTTCGTCACCTGGTTGCCCGAGAAATCCAGCGAGCAGCCGTTGAAGAACCCCGCGCCGCCCCGTTGCCCGCCGCCGCGCTGGCGGTCGCTCACGTACGTGATGTTGCGGATCACGTTGCTCACGACCGTCACGCTGGAGGTGTAGGACTCGAAGCCGCCGCCGCTGTCGCCGCCGCCGCCGAACGGGTCGCGGTGGATGTTTTCAATCGTCGTGTTCTTCACCAGCACGTTGGTCGACAGGCTGATGTAGACGCCGGCCCGGCCGCCGCCGTTGAGGTCGAAGCCGTCCACCGTGATGCCGTCGCTGTTGATGATCTTGATTTTCTCCGCCGCGTTGGTGACCGAGCTCGCGACGCCCGCGCCGCGGAGCGTGAGGAACCCGCGCCCGAAAATCGTGACGGTCTCGGGGTAGATCCCCGCCGCGACCTGGATGACCGCGCCGGACACGGCGGCGTTCACGCCTTCCTGGATCGTGTTGAACGGGTTCGCCGCCGAGCCATTCTCGACGCCGGAATTGTTCGACGCGTTGACGTAGACCGTCCCGCTGATGAGGGGAACGACCGTGACGCTGACCGTTCCCGTGTTGCTGAAGAGCGCGCCGTCGTAGGCGCGGAAGCGGAACGAATCCGAGCCGTTGAAGCCGGCCGCCGGCGTGTAGGTCACGTTGGGCGGCGTGCCGCTCAGCGTTCCGTTCGCCGGGTTCACCGCGATGCTGTAGGTCAGGGAGCCGGAGTCGATATCCGACGCCGCCAGCGTGATCGCCTTAGCGACGCCCTGGGTCGTGGTCACACCCTGGTCGAAGGCGACCGGCGCGTCATTGACCGCCGTGACGGTGATCGAGACCGTCGCGACGTTGCTCGTCAGCGAACCGTCCGACGCGCGGAACGTGAAACTGTCGGACCCGAAATAATTTGCCGCCGGATTGTAGGTCACCGAAGGAGCCGTGCCCGAAAGCGAGCCGTGGGCCGGGCCGGCGACGATCGCGTACGTGAGCGCGTTGGTCTCCGCGTCGGTCGCGGTAAGCGTGATGGCCTTGCTCGTGTCCTCCGCGGTCGTGACGCTCTGTCCGTTCGCGACCGGCGCCGTGTTCGTGCTGCCGCCGCCACCGCCGCCGCCGAGGGTGTTGCCCGCGGGACCGCCGTAGGCGCCCATGTCGTTGCGCGAGCCGTCCGTGTCGTTGTACTGCGCCGCCGGGTTGCCCGCGTTGATCGCGGGTGAACCGGCCAGCAGGTGGAAATTGTCGTTCGTCGGGCTCACGAACAGCGGATCGGCGGCGAGGCTGCCCGTGCCCGCCGTCACGCCGGAGTAGGCCATGTTATGCGCGTCGTTGTAGTCGACCGTCGGCGTCATCGTGCTCTGGTTCCAGATCGCGTACTCGCCCGTCGGCGTGTAGTTGGTGTAGCCCGAGACGTCCTGGAAAATGTTGTTGCGGAACACGAGCGCGCCGACCGTGGACGAGCCGCTGCGGATGTGGACGCCTTTGAAGGGGCCGTAGTAGTGGTAAGCGGGATTGCGGAAGACGTTGTTCACGAAGTTATTTGTCGCGCCGGAGAACAGGTAGACGTCGACCATGCCGCCGCAATCGTAGCTGTAGCCCACGCCGTCCGTCCGGTAGAAGGGTCCGCACTCGTTGAACACGTTGCCCTTCACCTCGAGCAGGCCCATGCAATAGAGGTCGAGCGCGCCTTTCCAACCCGCTTTGACGTTCTTGAAGAAGTTGTCGCGGATGCTGACCTTGTAATTGGTGCCGTCGTTGTTGACGACCTGCAGGCCGCCGATCGTGCTGTTGCCCTGGCAGTCGATGACCTTGTTGTTCACGTAGTCCAGCGTGCAGGACCAGAAGTAGCCGGCCGGGTAGCCGTAGTCGACGGACATGTTCGTGAAGGTGTTGTTCATGACCGTCAGCTTCGAGAACTGGGCGTTGAGCCCGTACGCCCCCGCGGTATACATGCCCCGCACGGTATTGCCGTCGATCACGACGTTCGTCGAGTACTGCACCTTCAACCCGTTCACGCCGCTGTGGATGATGAAGCCGCGAATGGTCACATCGCGCGAGTTGTCGACGACGAACTTGTAGTCGGTCCCGTTATTGAGGAGCGCCCCCGCCGCGCCCTGCACCGTGAGGCTGTTCCGGTTCGTGATGTTCACCCGCTCCGTGTAGGTCCCCGCCGCCACCTGGACGACGCCGCTGACCGCCGCCGCATTCACGCCCTCCTGGATCGTGTTGTACGGGCTCGCCTGCGACCCGTTCTCGATCCCCGTGTTGTTCGCCACGTCCACGTAGATGGTCTGCCCGCCTGCGATACACGCCCCCGCGCCGATCCACAGCGCCGCCAACGCCACACGAATGCCCTGCTTCATACGATCATTCCTCCTTGATTGAATGTAAGCGGTTACAGTTTCATTCCGAAATAAATGCCCGCGAGCCGGCCGGGCACTGTGGGAAGGATGTAACCGATTACAATTTAAGAGGCAATATTAATCTGTTCGTGCACACGTAACTTCGCTAAGGATTAGCGTTTGCAAAAGACGTTGATGAAGCTTTTCAGGTCTAAGGGGAAATGGCCTTTGTACTAAGGATTTTGCATACCCGGTAGGGCCCGCGCTCCGCCGCGGGCCGGGAATCTAAGACCCGGACGGCGGCGGAGCGCCGTCCCTACCTGCCCCCTATGGGCGATATCTGCGAAATCCGCGGCAGAATCCCCTCCGCTCTTCCCGGCTGCATTCTCCGAAAAACACCATACATAGTGCTTGTCCCGATCTTGACCCACATGGTATAGATTTGAGCCAGTTATTGGATGAATTGGGATGTCTACCTGCCCTGTGCCATGCAGTCCGGCCGCGGTCGCACCACCTATTAAGAGGAGTACGCCTTGTACCTCAAAGCACTCGAACTAGTCGGTTTCAAGAGTTTCGCCGATAAAACGCGCCTGGAATTCGAACCGGGCATGACCGCCATCGTCGGTCCCAACGGCTGCGGCAAGTCCAACGTCGCCGACGCGATCCGCTGGGTCCTCGGCGAGCAGAGCCCGAAGGCGATGCGCGGGTCCAAGATGGAGGACGTGATCTTCACCGGCACCGATTCGCACAAGCAGCTCGGCATGGCGGAGGTTTCGATGACGCTGGCGGACTGCGAGTCCGCGCTCGGCATGGAGTTCAACGAGGTCACCGTCACGCGCCGCGTCTTCCGCTCGGGCGAAGGACAGTACTTCATCAATAAGGCACCCTGCCGACTCAAGGACATCCAGCGCCTGTTCATGGACACCGGCATCGGCACCAATTCCTACTCGCTCATGGAACAGGGCCGCATCGACAAGATCCTCTCGTCGCACCCCGAGGACCGCCGCGCCGTGTTCGAAGAGGCGTCCGGCATCACGAAGTACAAGTCCGACAAGAAGGAAGCGATGCGCAAGATGGAGCAGACGGAAGCGAACCTGCTCCGCCTCGACGACATCGTCCGCGAAGTGAAACGCCAGATCATCTCGCTCCAGCGCCAGGCCGGCAAAGCAAAACGCTACCAGACGCTGCAACTGCAGCTCCGCTCGCTCGACCTCTTCGCCACGCGCGACCGCCTCGCGACGCTCGGCCAGGAAATCGCGACGCTCGAGTCGCGCATCGCCTCGATCTCCGAACAGGACGAGGCCGCGCGCGCCGACATCGAGCAGACCGAGGCGAAAGCCGTCGAAACCCGCACCGCCCTCTCCGAACTCGACCAGCGCATCGCCGAGACGATGGACGCCGCGGTCAAGGCGCGCACGGAACTCGACCGTGTCAAAGAACTGATGCGGCACAACGAGGACCGCATCCAGGAACTCACCACCCTGTCCGAGCGCGATACGCGCGATGCCGACGAAGCGCGCGCCCGGCTCGAGCAGCACCAGGCCAGCCACGCGGAAGTCGTGCAGCAACTCGAGTCCGCCGGCGCCGAACACGCGAAGATCGAAAAGGAACTCGCGGAACACGTCGAACGACTCACCGGCTGCGAGCGCGATTTCGAAGAAGCCGGCAAGCTCATCCACAAGCTGCGCACCGAACAGCTCGACCACGACATGCGCGTGGCGAAACTGCAGAACGAATTGTCCACGCTCGACGCCGAGGAACGCACCAACGTCATCCGCCGCGAACGCCTCGCCGCGGAACTGAACGAACTGCAGCGCTCCCAGGAAATCTACAAGGCGCGCCAGGTCGAAACCGCCGCGCGGCTCGAGGAATTGCGCGCATCCGTCGCCCAGCACGACGCGCAGCTCAAGCTCCTGCTCGGCGACCAGGCCGACAAGTCCGCCGCGATCGCGCAGCTGCGCCAGCAGATCTCCGAACTGAACGCGCAGCTCGCGGGCAAGACCGCGCAGTGCGAACTCTTCCAGCAGAGCCAGGAACAGCGCGAAGGCTTCCCCGAAGGCGCGCGCATGATTTTGGATACCGGCAGCGCGCTCAAGTTCGACCGCGCGAACCTGCTCGGCACCCTCGCCGAACTCATCCGCACCGAGAGCGGCTACCACATCGCGCTCGAGGCCGCCGTCCGCCCGTGGCTCGATGCCATCGTCGTGAACAACGAGGCGACCGCCGCGGTCCTCCTGAAGGAACTCGAGACCACCGCCGCCGGCTCCGCCCGCATCCTCGCCGCGCAGATGGGCGACGCCACGCCCCCCATCCCGCCGCAGCACCTCGCGGGCATGGACCCGCTGATGGACCACCTCCGCTGCGCCGACCACATCACCGCGCTCATGCAGCGGATGATCGGCAGCGTGTACGTCGTCCGCACCGCGAGCGACATCATCTACCCGATCCCCGACGGCGTGACGTACGTCACGATGAACGGCTCGCTGATCAGCTGGAACGGCTCGGCGGAATACTGGAAGCGCGAGAACGCGCAGGCCAACCCCATCGCCCGGCAGCAGCTCATCGCCGACTGGACCGCCGAGATCGAGGCGCTTCGCACGAAGGCCGACGCCCTGAAAGCCAATCTCGCGGCGCTCACGAACGAGGAAATCTCCGTCGCCTCCGCGATCGCGCACGCGCGCACCTCGCTCGAGGAGAGCCGCCGCAAGCTCGCCGTCGCCGACGGCGAGAACCAGGTCATTTCGCAGGAAGCGCACCAGGCCGCCGAGCGCGTCGAGACCGTGCAATGGGAAGTGAAGGCGCTGAACGAGCAGAACAGCGGCGGCGACGATCGCCGCGCGGCCATCATCACCGACATCGAACAGACGCGCAAGCGGCAGGACGAGATCCGCACCACCGTCAGCGCGAAGACCGAAGAGCAGCGCGACCTTGAACAGCTCCGCAGCCGCGCGCTCGCCGAGGTGACCGAGCGCCGCGTGCAGTTTTCCGCCTGCACCCAGCGCGTCGAGTCCCTCACCCAGCGCCGCGAGCAGATCGCCGTCCGCGTCGAGGAACTCGAGTCCCTCATCGAGGAACGCTCGCGCGGCGTCAGCACCTACCAGGTTCGCATCGCGGAACTGAAGAAGACGATCGCAGACTCGACCGGCCGCGTGGCGCCGCTCGAGGAGGAAGTGACGAGGCACAGCCTCGCCATCGAGGAAGCCAAGGGCAAGCGCGACATCTTCACCGGCACGCTGCGGACGATCGACCTGGAGCTGCGCGACAAGCGTTCGAAGCTTGATGAAATCCGGAGCCGGAAGTCGCACAGCGAAATCGAAATCGCCGAACAGCGCGTCCGCCGCCAGAACCTGATCGACCGCGTGACCGGCGAGTACCGCATCAGCGTCGAGCAGATCAACGCCGAGCCGGAACCCGAATGGGAAGACGGCGCGCGTCCCGACCGCGACACGCTCGAGACGAACATCGCCGAAATCCGCACGAAGCTGGAAGCCATGGGCCCCGTCAACCTCGTCGCCATCGAGGAACACAAGGAACTCGAGGAACGCCTCGCCTTCCTGACGACCCAGCAGCAGGACCTCGTCGGCGCCAAGCAGCAGCTGATGGACCTGATCCGCGAGATCAACAAGAAGACCACGGAAATGTTCCAGCAGACCTTCAACGCCGTGAACCAGAACTTCCAGGAGATGTTCACGAAACTGTTCGGCGGCGGCACCGCGAAGCTGGTGATGGTCGACGAAAACGACGTCCTCGAATCCGGCATCGAAATCATCGCGCGCCCTCCCGGCAAGAAACTGCAAACCGTCTCGCTGCTCTCCGGCGGCGAACGCACGATGACCGCCGTCGCCCTGCTCTTCTCCCTGTACCTGGTGAAACCCAGCCCCTTCTGCGTGCTGGACGAATTGGACGCCGCCCTCGACGAAGCCAACATCGGCCGTTTCGTCAAGACGGTCCAGGGCTTCGTGGAACGCAGCCAGTTCGTGGTCATCACCCACAACCGCCAAACGATCTCCGCCGCCGCCGTCCTCTACGGCGTCACGATGGAACAGCAAGGCGTCTCGAAGATCGTCTCGGTTAAATTCAACGAGGGTCAGTCGAAACAGCCGCCCCCTCCGCCGCCCTCAGGTGGAACGGGCCCGACTGAACCAGCCCCGGTGACTGCATAACATCCAAATCGGCCTGCCACGGCATAGCTTCTGAGTGGAGCGGGAACCGCAAGGCGTCTCGACGGATCGATTCGGTGACGTTCAACGAAGACCAGAGCAAGCCGCCCCCATCCGCAGTCCGGTGACGGCCCAGCTGAACCTGCACCAATTCCGCCTAATTTGTCACTTCGCAATTGTTGAGTGAATTGTCATTTGCCGATGTTCAAGGCGTGATAACATTACGTCGCCATCTGTGTCCTCACTTATTATCATAAAAAGAGCATATGATTCGGTTGGCTGCGTGATCGTGGCGAAAATTGATATAGGTCCAGCCCAAATCTGGTTGCTTATAAGCCATGCATTTGGCTTAGTTATCATTGGCAATATAAAATGGCAGCATCCCCCCTCATGTTCCAATACCTCGAGGAGCGACCTCTTGGTGCTGCTTCCGGAATTCGACGTAAGAACGTGGCGGCCGTCGACGATCCAATCGGTACGACTGCGCAAATTCCTAACTGGAAACACAGCCTCTATACTTGGTCCAACGCTTACGCACTGGAAGGGAGAGAGTCCGTTGCTGAAACCGAGGGTGTTTGGTTGTTGTCTGAACTTCGGGTTCGACGACATTCGGGCGATCCCGGCCATGAGCAATGGCCACACCAAAAACGTGTCTATCCGCCGAATGTTGAGGCAATACATGACGCACCTAGCGTGCGAATCCACCACTACTTTCGAGTCTTTTCCGCGATCGGCTGTCGAAGGGTGGACCAAGCACGTGGAACCGTCGCCGTCGGCATCGAGGTGACTGAAGAGTGGCATAACCCCATTGACGGCATTATTTCATCAATCCCCCCGAGCAGTCCAGTACTTGGCTCTCATTGCATCGGCCTTCAGTGGTCTTCCTTAGACGAGATGTTTACCTTTCGAAACTCTTGGGGAAAAGAATGGGGACATAACGGACGGGGAAAAATTTCTCCAGACTTGATTGATCGCTACTTAGTTGAATCTTGGGCGATGGTAGGCGTCGCCCTATTTCCACCGTTGAATGCCAGATCCGGCTTGGTGGTTCTTCTTTGGAAATCAGCCGACGGCGGCCAAGAAGTCCATGGACGCGAGATCATTGACGCAACTTCCGGTGAGCGTATTGGATGGTGCCTATTGGTTCGACGTGGACATGTTCTGGATATCGAGGAATTATTTGTTTGGCCGTCGCATCGCCATCATGGCTATGGACGAGTTCTCGTAGACTTGGCTCTTGAGCTTGCACGGCAAATGCGTGTGAAGCTTCGAATCCTTGTTAGCTACGCAGACGCGGGGCCGTTGAATCGTCCTGCGCTTATTAGAATTGTGGATCTATGCGGACTTCACATGCATCCTTCGACTATCAAGGGCGTGGCTTTTCTCGGCCTTCAAGAACAATTTGCTGGAGATCTTCAAGAGCCGAAAATCCCCGAGCCCCCCGCTTCAATACGTGATCGCTTAAACCCCGCGAACGGGACACGATTGTACACGGTTTGGTTCGGGACAAACCGGAAGCCCATCGAACCCGACGATGCGACCAAGGGCTTCTCCAGTCAGCGTGATGGCAAGACACACTATGGTCTTTGCCGCGTGTCTATCCCAAAAACTCACCGCTTTGGGTCAACTGGCTCAGCATGGTGGAAACGTTGGCTGCGGTGCACCGATGATTCGCTTCAAGTGACCGAGCGTGTCGGCTTTGTTTTTACAGAGTTCTGGCGCAACCTTGCGGAGAACCTTCGGGAATGCGACATTGATGAGCAGGTGGGACTCGTTTTCTTGCATGGATACAACGTCGATTTTGACGAAGCCGCGATTCGAGCTGCTCAGATAGGTTTCGATCTCAAGGTTCCAGGTGTTACGGCATTTTTCAGTTGGCCGTCCTGCGGAACTTTATTGGGGTACCCGACAGATGAGAGCTGCATTGAGGCCAGTGAACCCTTCATCGCTGATTTTCTTCAAGACTTCGTCAGCCGGTCAGGCGTCAAACAGGTACACATTATCGCACATAGCATGGGAAGCCGTGGCTTGGTTCGAGCACTCCAACGTCTCGCCATGAAGTTATCCACGGAGACGGACGTTCCGTTCGGCCAGCTAATTGTGGCGGCACCGGATATTGATGCGGATACGTTCGCAGGGCTTTCTGGACTCTTTCCGCTCTTTAGCCAACGTACGACGTTGTACGCCTCGCCAGCAGACCGCGCTATTGCCGCGTCCCAATGGCTTCACGGCTATCCCCGAGCGGGCCTGACGCCGCATGTAACCGTAGTCGCTGGAGTTGATACTGTTGAGGTGCCTAATTTTAATTTGTTCGAGTTGCTCGGGCATGGATACTACGCGGAATCGGAAGGTCTGCTGCATGATATATTCGACTTGTTACACATGAATATGGCCCCCACGAAACGACAGCGGCTTGCTCTTGCTCAGACTCCCGGAGGATTGGATTATTGGGTTATGAGCCCGTGAGGCAATGCAACCTCCCACATGAGAAGATAAGTAGTTTTTAAGGGTGCCGATAACTTTCGAGTTGCACAAAATATTTGACAAGGGCAGTGATGGCAATTCAATTGCCAACCAAGTAACTTAGATACGCTCCTTACAACAGGATATTGGATTCGAATAATGCTCTCTATAATATCATGGCATTCCTCAGTTATTCATAATTATTTGATAGTGCAATTAATTTGACTCATATAATTAGTTATTGCATTTTAGGTTCAATATTCCTCGTGCATTGCCCAGAGACAACTAATGACTAAGCGCTGCCCGCGTGGAAGCATTCATTGTCACTGATCCGCGATTTAAAGCTTGTAGGCATCATCCTACGCGACATATCAGCGTCTTCCTGATACGCTTCTCCCGACGGATGGTGAATCTACGAGTGGTTGGATAGCCATCCGTGAATCGGATCAGACGGAGGTATCTTATGTTTACTCGCGGCTATCGAGCTACTATTTCATTAATGTTGTCTCTCATTTGCCTGAATGCAATCAACCCGGCTCAGTCAAAGGAGGCAATTGCTGCTGTGCCCGTTGGGACCCTTACCAGTTTCTCGCCTGGCACTTTGGGTTTCGAGCTGGGGGCATTGCTTGTCCTGACAGATGAAATTCGGAAACTTGCTGATGACGTTCTTGGCAAAGGGGACCAAATTTTGTCACGTCAACTGTATGTGGTAAGTGACACGATTCAATCTGCCATCCAACAGATAGAAACTGCGTACTCAGATCAACTGGATCACACAATGGATCGCGTTGATTCATCAGTGCAGAAGGGACTTCGCGATTTACGCGATACCATCGACCGTCTCGATGCAGCTGTTCAGAATGCCGGCGCTACAGCAGAGAATGTGGTAAATGATGCCGCCACTGAACTTCAAACAGCAATGGATCGGCTCCCCCTGATAAAGAAGACACCGGTTTTCATGGGGGTGATTCCTAGGGATCTACTTGGTAGTTTGGCGCAAGGCGATATTGAGATTCGTGGATATCGACTGTGGTCTACCAAGAAGAGCCCAGAAATCAAGATTAACGGCAAAAGCATTGACTCTGCCAATATCAGGCTAGCAGCTGCCGACAGAATCGCGATAACGCTTCCTGCAGACATCCTTAGCGACATCAATGCAAATGGCAATTCCTGCAGCCCTATCCTAGATTATACTCTCTTTCCAGCACATTGGGATCCTAAGCTTAGAATTCCACGTGGACAAGTTGTCGCG
>JADMIO011070304.1_pt1 | contig 31493 bp, 22 predicted proteins | sample 8958161 | NCBI WGS metagenome assembly JADMIO01 (sample SAMN16585339, study PRJNA669376) | soil metagenome | isolation source: Crop rotation soil | place: USA: Cullars Rotation, Alabama | collected 2011 | reverse complement strand
GCCGCGTTGGCTGCCGGCATCGCCGTAATCCATCCATCGGCCAGAATGCCGGCGCACACGACCGCACAGAGAATGACGCGGGCCGATCGGCGCCGAACGACGAGCCGGTTGAATGCGAGACCGGCCGCCGCCGACAGGCACAGCACGCCGATCATCCAGAAACGTGACGGCACGCGCAGCTCGTCGAAACCAGGCAAGGCCATGAGCCAGCGATACGGCGAGGGATCGAGCAGCACGGAATCGCGCACGCTGAGCACCGGCCCGCACGCGAGCAGCGCCATCAGCGGCACGCAGCCCGCATAAAAGACAAACGGGCTGCGCGTGGCGATCGCGCGGCGCACGGGCGCCATCCACAGCAGCACCGCGCCGCAAATCAGCATCACGATGACCGCGCGGGATGGGTTCGTCATTCTGAACAGCGTCCAGTCGCCGGCGTGAACTGAGACGGCGCCGCGCGCGAGCCAGATCAGAACAACGGTCAAACTCAGGACAAACACCACCGCCAGTGACCGTTGCAGCAGCACCTGTCGCCGTGACCGAAGCGTGCTGGCCTTGCGGCGTGACAATCCCAACACGACGCCGGCGGCGAGAAGCACGAGGACCGTAAGGCCTGGAAACAGCGTGTCTTTGCCCGACGACAAAATCCCCTGCCACGCGCGCACGAGCTCGGAGATCTGCAGAAACGAGTCTGGATGCGCGCTGAAAGCCTGTGCCTCGGCAAATGTCCGTTTGAGGCCGTAGTAATCGTGCACGTGCTGATAACCCAGGACGATCGGCAGCACGGCGATGCCGGCGATTGTCCACGCACCGAGGATCGCGAGTGACGCGCGCCGACGATCCGGACGCGTGCCGAAGTACGCGAGCCAGAGCCCGATCAGCACCGCGCCGAAGAGCATGTAATACCCGTTCGCCAGCGACTGCAGCACCCACGCGATCCCAAACATCGCGAGCCAGTACCGGCGTCTGGTATCGACGAAGGCGTGCAGCGCAAGGAGCGCCACCGGCAGCCAGTACGCCGACAGCGACTGCAGATGGCCAATCTCCGCTGAAACGCGGTAGGGCGAGAATCCGAACGCGAGTCCCGCGATGATCCCGGCGTCGATTCGGCTCGTGAGGCGGCGAACGAGCAGGTAGCACGCGAACGCCGAGAGCGGCCAGCTCAGGAAAAATGTGAGGTTGTAGGTCGTGACGACGTCGTGCGTCAGCCAGTAGATCGGCGTGGCGATTGGCGTCAGACCGAGCAGGTTTTCTGTCAGTGCCGTGACACCGGTCGCAGGATGAAACCACGGCTGGTTCCACCAGGCGTCCGTCAGCGGAACGACCGTCGCGTTCCACCACAGAATCGCCGCATTGAGCGCCGGGTCACCCGCGTTCACCGCGAGCCGCGTCCCCAGGTGGTCGAACAACGGCCGAACGTAGAAATACGCCAGCGCGGCGAAGCACAGGAACACGATCAGATGCCGCCGGCTCATCGGGCGCCATTGTTGTAGCATGCGGCCCATGAAGATGATGAGGGGACTCGCCGTAGCCGTGGCACTCGCCTCGCTCGCCGGCTTCGTGGGGCTCGCGCAGCCTGAAGCCCGCACGGCGCCACGGCCGCGCGTGACGTCACGCGCCGCGGGTCCGAGCTTCGAGATCCGGTTCAGTCCGGACGCGCGGAAAGAGGCCGTCACCGGCCGCGTCTATGTGGCCATCTCCCGGACCAACACGCGGCCCCCGATCGATCAGACCAGCCCGACCGGCGTGCCGCTCTTTGGCGTCAACGTCGAGAACCTCGCGGCCGGCCAACCCGCGGTCATCGACGCGAACACGTTCGGATTCCCCGTGCAAAGCCTGCGCGATCTGCCCGCTGGTGACTATTGGGCGCAGGCGTTCGTGAACGTGTACACGAAGTTCGTCCGCGCCGACGGCCACACGGTGTGGCTGCACATGGATCAGTGGGAAGGCCAGAACTGGAAGCGTTCACCCGGCAACATCAGCGGCACGCCCGTCCAGATTCACTTCGATCCCAGCTCATCGACGCCCATCGCACTGGTCGCCGACAAGGTTCTCCCTCCAATCGCGGTTCCGGCGGACACCGACACGACGAAGCGCATCAAGATTCAGAGCCAGATTCTGACGAACTGGTGGGGCCATCCGATCTTTCTCGGCGCCATCGTCACGCTGCCGCCCGGCTACGACACGCATCCGGATGTGAAGTATCCAATCGTGTACAACCAGGGTCACTTCCCCGCCGGCGGCGGAGGCGGCGCCCAAGCAGGCCGTGGCGGCGCGGCCGCCACACCGGCGCCGGCAGGTCCATTGCCGCGCATGATCACCGTGCAGCTGCAGCATCCGTCGCCGTACTACGACGACTCGTACGGTGTGAATTCGGAAAACAATGGCCCGTACGGCGACGCGATCATGCAGGAGCTGATCCCCGCGATCGAATCGCAGTTCCGCGTCATCCGGCAACCCTGGGCGCGTTTGCTCTCCGGCGGATCGACCGGCGGCTGGATCGCGCTCGCGCATCAGGTGTTCTATCCCGATTTCTACGGCGGCACGTTCGCGTCGTGTCCTGATTCGGTCGACTTCCGCTATCACCAGATCGTGAATATCTACAGCGATCCGAACGCGTACTACGTCGACAAGGGCTGGCTGAAAGTCGATCGGCCCGGCGAGCGCAGTCCCGACGGCAACGTCCTGTACTCGATGAAAGACGAAAACTGGTTCGAGCTGGTACAGGGCGATCACTCACGATCGGGCGGCCAGTGGGACATCTGGGAAGCGACGTATGGGCCGGTTGGCGCCGACGGGTATCCTCAGCCGATCTGGAACAAGAAGACCGGCGAGATCGACAAGAAGGTGGCCGAATACTGGAAGGCGCACTACGACCTGCGCAACATCGTGCAGTCCAACTGGACGACGCTCGGATTGAAAATCGCAAACAAGGTGAACATCTACGTCGGCGACGCCGACAGCTACTACCTGAACATGGGCGTGCACCAGTTCGATGACTTCATCCGCAAAGCCGACGATCCGAAGTGGACCGGCGAGATTCTCTTTCAGCCGATGGCCCCGCACTGCTGGGGCCCGCGCGGCGCGGAAATGACCCAGAAAATGGTCGCGCAGATGGAGCGGTCCGCGCCCCCGGGCGCGGACCTCAAGAGCTGGCGGTACTAGCGCCAGGTAAGCATTCGCCGCGTCCGAATCGTCCTGACTGGCGTCTAATAACCCCGGCACCGCTACATCTCAGCCCCGGAGGAACGTCATGCACCATGCAAGACGCGTTCGGGCACTTTTCGCCGCCGGAATCGTGATTCTGGCGGGTTTCTCGGTTTCCACCATTGGGCAGGTTTCATTCCAGGCGCTGCCGCCGCCGGCCGGGCCGGCGCAGGGCTCGGCGGAAACGGCCAAGGGTACGGGCATCATCATCGGCCAGGTCGTCGATGCTGTCGACGGCAAGCGCGGCATCGGCGGCGCGCTGGTGGCGATTACCGGCGCCGCGGCCTCGCAGTCGCAGGTCTTCCTCCCAACCGGCGAGATCATTGCCGCAGGCGCCGTGACTGGTGGGCCGAACGATCCGCCGCGGCAGGTGCTCACCGATGCCAGCGGCCGCTTCATGTTCCGGAACCTCGCCGCAGGCCGGTATTCACTCCGCGCGACGGCGTCGCCCTATCTGGGCGGGTCCTACGGCGCAACGCGGGCGGGCGGCGCCGCGCAGACGATCGAGCTCACGAAGGACGACGAGAAGCGCGATGGGATCGTGATCAAGATGTGGAAGGGCGCCACCATCAGCGGCACCGTGATCGATGAAGCGGGCGAGCCGGCGATTGGCGTACCCGTCCGATCGATTCGCCGTGTCGTCAACGGGGGGCGAATGCGGCTGCAGGCCCAATTCAGCGCCACGACTGACGATCGCGGAGTCTATCGGCTCAGCGGGCTGACGCCGGGCGACTACTTTGTCGGCGTCATTTCTACCAGCACCACGATGCCCGCAAGCACCGCCGACGCCTTTGCGCAGATCATGTTTTCCGGAAACTCCTACACCACATCCGACCTGTATCGAGAACTGATGAGTTCCTCGACGTCACCCGTCTCGATGATCATGGGTGGCGTCGGTGGCGGCGGGTATCGCGTCGGCGAGCTCATGTTCCAGCAGAGTGGCTACTTGGGAGGGGGCGCAGGAGCCAATGCACCCGCGCCGAGCGAGAACGGGCGCGTCCTGGCCTATCCCTCGACGTTCTACTCCGGTGCCGGCGTCATCGCACAGGCTACCCCGCTTAGCCTCGCGTCAGGTGACGACCGGACGCGAATCGATCTGCAATTGAAGTTGCTGCCCGCGATGAGAGTTTCGGGCGTCGTGATGGGTCCGGACGGCCCCGTGCGCAATCTTGGGCTCCGGCTCCTGCCCGCGGGTGTGGATGAATTCACGAGCGACAACGGGATTGAGGCCGCGTCAACGGTGACCGATGCGAACGGCGAGTTCACGTTTCTTGGAGTCACGCCTGGCGGGTACACCCTGAAGACGCTGCGCATTCCGCGGCCGGCGCCGGTCGCGGCTGGCAGGGGCGCCTCGTCGATGGTCGAAGTCATGGGGCCTGGCGGCTTGGTCATGGGCGTGAGTTCGGGAGGCGGCGCTCCAGCTACTCCGCCACAACCGCCACCACTGCCAGTGGAACCAACACTGTGGGCCACGACGTCCGTGTCGGTGAATGACCGCGATCTAACCGGGCTGGTGGTGACGCTTCGCGGCGGCGCCCGTCTCAGCGGGCGCATCGCGTTCGAGGGCGCCGCCGAAAAGCCGGCGCCCGAGCAGGTGCAGCAAACATCGATCAGCATGACGCCAGTGGCAAGCAGCCCCTCGGTGGCGTCGGTGGCCAAGCGCGTGGAGCCAGACGGCGCGTTTGCCACGAACGGTTACCCGCCCGGCCGGTATCTGATCAGCGCCGCGCTGCCCCCGAGCATCGCCGCCAAATGGAAATTCAAGTCGGTGACGCAGGGCGGGCGCGTCGTCTCGGATGAAGGGGTCGATCTGCAAGGCGCGGACGTCTCGGGCCTGGTCATCACGTTCACCGACCAGCTGGGGGAGATCAGCGGTACCGTCCGCACCGAGATCGGCGCGCCCGATCAAGCGGGCTCCGTCGTCGTGCTGCCCGCCGATTCGACGGCGTGGAAGGACGGCGTCATCAATACCCGCCGCATCCGCAGCGTCCGCCTGACCACGACCGGCTCGTTCACGTTCGCGGAGCTGCCACCGGGCACCTACTACGTCGCCGCGATCGCCAACGATCTGCCGGAAAGCTGGCAGCTCGCCGCGACGCTCGAGGCCATCAGTAGAATTGCGACGCGCGTGACGGTCGCGACTGGCGCCAAGGTCAGCCAGTCGCTCACGTCCCGGCCGATTCGGTGAGGTGGCCCATGCGTACCGGTCTCACACTGACACTCTCAATCGGCCTCGCGGTGACAACTCTCGTGGCGCAGCAGCGCACGCAGATGCCGATGCCGCCCTCAACCGGCACGGCCCAGATCAGCGGCACCATCGTCACCGACGAAGCGGCGCCGCGGCCGGTGCGGCGCGCGGTCGTCACGCTGACCATGGCGTCGATGCCCATCGGCCGTTCGACCACCACGGACGATGACGGCCGCTTCGCCTTCACACAGTTGCCCGCCGGCAACTATTCGGCGCCCCGCGCCAGTAAGGCCGGGTACGTTCCATCGACGTACGGCGAGAAACGGGTGTATGGCATCGGTGCACCGATCACGCTCGCGGAGGGTCAGCGCCTGCAGATCGCGTTCAAGATGATGCGCGGGGCCGTCATTACCGGCACTATTTTCGACCACGGCCGGCCCGCGGTCTCGGTGGAGGTCCAGGCGACGGCGATTCGCGTCGTCAACGGCGTGCGCGTGGCATCGGACAGCTACTACGGCGGCGGCGGATACGCCTCGACCGATGACCGCGGCGTGTACCGGATTCACAGTCTGCCGCCCGGTGACTATCTCGTCACCGTTTCGCGGTACACGAGCTCCACCGCCGCGCCGGTTCGGCCCATCACCGACGCGGAAATGGAATGGGCCCAACGGCAGCTTCAAGGCGGCATTGGAGCGGGATCGGCGACCCCCGCTGCAGGCATTCCGCCTCCACCGCCGGCACAGGCCGTGACGGGCGCGCCGGTCTTTTATCCCGGCACGACAGTCGGAGCTCGAGCTGTACCGGTCACACTCGTTGCGGGTCAGGAGCGGGGTGGAATCGACTTCAACCTGCAGGTCGTGCCGACGGCGCGCGTGGCCGGCATGGTGATCGGACTGGATGGCCAGCCTGCCGCCTCCGCTCAAGTCAGCCTGGTGCCGCGGATGGGTGCAGAAGCTGGCCGGGTGGAATCGATGCTGATCATGGATTCGATGCTGATGGGCCGGACCTCGGTCGTCGATGGCAAATTCTCTTTGCCGAGCGTCAAACCGGGCGACTACACGCTTGCGGTGCGCGGCGCGTCCCAATCGACTTCGCCTGCGCCCGCAGTTGCGGGCCGGGGTGGCCCGGCCCCGGTGTTGAATCTCTGGGCCAGCGCCGACATCAGCGTCAACGGGGTGGACCTCCCCGACGTCGTGGTTCGACTCCAGCCCGGCATCGACATCGCAGGCCGCGTCACTTTCGACGGGAGCGCCGAGAAACCCGCGGATCTCTCCACTGTCTTCGTGCGGTTGCGGTCGGCTCCAACGCCCGGCGTCACGGTCGCGGTCAGCGTCCCGTCGACGCCGTTGAATGCCGACGGCACGTTCGTCTTGAAAGGCGTGGCGCCGGGTCGCTATCTCGTCTCATCGACCATACCGGGCAGTGCGCTCACACCGGTGTGGACCATGAAATCCGCACGAATCGGGGACGTGGACGCGGCCGACCTCCCCTTCGAGGTTGTCCCCAATCGCGACAGTCCCGAGATCTCCGTGACCTACACCGACAAGACAGGCGAGCTGTCGGGCCGGCTGCTCGATGGCGCCGACAAGCCGACGTCGCAGCTCTCGATCATTCTGTTTCCGACTGACAAGGCCATGTGGTCGCAGTCCTCGCGACGGATCCGGCCGCCCGTGCGGCCGGCGAACGACGGCGTGTTCAAGTTCGGCAACCTCCTCGCCGGCGAATATTTCCTTGCCGCGCTCAGCGATTTCGACCAGACGGATGTCTACAAGCCCGAGTTCCTCGAACAGGTCGCCGCCGTGGCGATGAAGATCACCATCGCCGAAGGCGAAAAGAAAGTACAGGACCTGAAGATCTCAGGCGGACACTAGCGGCGCCACTAACCTCCGCCACCGATGCGCTTCTGATACGGCGGATGCGCGGGCGACGGCGGCAGCGCCGCAACCGCTTTCATCACCTCATCAATCGCGCGCTGCAGCTGCGTATCGCGCCCTTTCGCGAGCTCGGTCGGATCCTCTGGGACGCGGATGTCGGGCTCGACGCCGTGGCCTTCGGCGAACCACTGCCCTTGCGGGCTGTACTGGCGGAACGTCGGAACCGTCACGCCGCCGCCGTCGACCAGCGCCGGCGCACCGCTGATCCCAATCAGCCCGCCCCACGTACGCGTGCCGATGAGCGGCCCGAGCCCGGCTTCCTTGAAGTACGTCGGGAACGCATCGCCGCCCGATCCGCTCCAGCCGTTGATCAGCATGACCTTCGGCCCGCGATGGCCGACCGGCGGCCACTGCCAGCTTTCGCCATCGCGCACGGCAAAGTACGCGAGCGGCGGCCGGTTGAGCAGTTCGATGAACCGATCGGGAATCTGCCCGCCGCTGTTGAAGCGTTCATCGATCACCAGACCGTCCTTGTCCCACTGCGCCATGAATTGCCGCATCAGCTCGTTCTGCGCATCGACGCCGGTGCTCTGCACGTAGATGTAGCCGACGCGGCCCTTGGTCGCCTGATCGACCTGCTGGCGTCGCTCTTCAATCCACGCGCGATAGCGCAGCTCGACTTCGGATCCGAGACAATTCACCACCACGTCGCGCGCGCCGTCTTTTGATGTCGAGCCGTTGACCGTGAGCACGGCCGTCTTGCCGCCCAGGCCCTGGAAGTTCGACCACGGATCCGCCTGCGTGTTCATCGGCACGCCGTTCACGGCGAGCACGTACTCGCCTTCCTTGACGTTGATCCCGGGCTCGTCGAGCGGCGATCGGGCATCCGCATCCCAGGGCCCGCCGCGCACGATGCGTTTGATCCGCCACGCGTTGTTGGACTTCTCCCAATCCACGCCGAGCATGCCGACGGATTTCTGATCCGCTTCCTCCAAATCGCCGCCACTGCGATAGGTGTGCGATGCATTCAGCTCGGCAATCAGCTCGCCGAGGACGAAGTTCACGTCCCAGCGCGTCACGGCCTGTTCGAGGAGCGTCAGATAGACACCGCGCACTTCCGCCCAGTCCACGCCGTGCATGCCCGGGTCGTAGAACATGTCGCGCTCGAAGCGCGCGGCATCCTGGAACATCTGCTTCCATTCGGCGCGGGGATCGACCGGCACCTCGAGGTCGGCGATGCGCAGCGGCTTTTCAATCCGCTGGTTCGGCTTGAGCTCGATGATTGCGAACCGGCTGTTCTCGATGTTGGTTTGATCGATCTTCGCCACCAGCGCCTTCTTGCCGTCAGCGGTCACGGTCATCAGATCCGCGTCGTCAAGGAAGGTCGCTTCTTTGCGTGATTCGAAATCCCAGGCGACAACAGCACTCGGCTGCGGGCCATCGGGCGAGCCGGCACGCGGCAGGCGGCGATAGACGATCTTTCCGCTGAGTCCTGTGAGATCCGCATAGCCGCCGGCCGGGATCGGCAAGACCACTCCGCGCGCCTCAAAGCCGTCCTGATCGATGTCCACGGGTTTCGGCGCAGTCTTGTCCTCGGGTTTGCTGTCCTTAGCCGGCGAGTCCTCTTTCGGCTTCTCCGTCTTCGCCGGCTCGACGCTGTTGCGCGCGGCCACGGGCGATTTCACGTCCCTCCGCAACGGCACCGCGACGATGCGCGTCGAATTCGCGTAGGCCCAGGCGGAATCGAAGCTGCTGTAGACGGGCGTGAACGATCGCTCGGACGTGTAATAGAGATACTTGCCGTCCGGATCGAATGTGGGCCCCGTGTCGTTCAAATACGCGGACGTCACCTGCTTCGCGGTGTTGTTCTTCGTGTCGAAGAGATAGATCGCGCTGTTGCCGGTCGGCTTCGGCGGACGCGCCCACGTCAGCCAGCGCGAGTCGGCCGACCACTGGAACCGCCAGTTCTCGAGTGCCGGGTGTGAGTACCACTGCACGCCCTGATCGACGCTCGTCAGCGCGCCGCTCGACACATCGACGATGCGGATTTTCATCGTCTGATCGGCGAACGCAATCTTCTTGCTGTCCGGCGACCACTGCGGCGGATACCGGAACCCCGCGCCGAGCTTCGTGAGCACGCGTTCCGTACCCGTACCGTCAGCCGGCCGCACGGTGAGCTCGTATTCGCCGCTGCGATCGCTCCAGTAGGCGAGCGTCGCGCCGTCCGGAGACCAGCGCGGATACCGCTCCGCCACGCCGGATGAGCGCGTCAGATTGATGACCGGTCCAAATTCCGCGGGAACGGTCAGCACATCGCCGCGCGCCTCGAACACGGCGCGCTGGCCGGTCGGCGATACGTCGAACGACTGAATGGTCGACGCGGCTTTCTCGACGCGCGCGCGCAGCGACTGGCCGTCGGTAGACACCGTCACCGGCACTTCCGTCGTTTTTTCCGACTGCAAGTCGAGCAGATAGAGGTGCCCGCCGGCCTGGAACACGATCGAATTGCCGCCCATCGACGGAAACGTGATGTCAAAGCTCGTCATGGTCGTGATCTGGCGCAGGCGCGCGCCCGACGCGTCCATCGCCCAGATGTTGTTGCGGGCCACTTTGTCGCGGTCGGAGATGAAGTAAATCGTGTTGCCGCGCCACATGGGCTGCGCATCGTTCGCGTCGTTGTTCGTCAGGTTTTTCGACGCCATCGACGTCAGATCGAAGAGCCACAAATCCGGCGACCAGCCACCGCGATACCGCTTCCACGTCCGGAAATCCTGCGACTGCGGCATGTAGACGAACTGCTTGCCATCGGGAGAGAAGGCGCCGAATTCGCCGTACGGCACCGGCAGTTTCTCCGGCAGCCCGCCGCCGTCGGCGTTGACGAGATAGAACTGGCTGTAGCGCTGGCGCCCACTCTCGCGGCCGGACGCAAACAGAATGCGCTTGCCGTCCGGATGCCAGCCGATCACGCGATCTTCCATCGGGTGATACGTGAGCCGCACGGCTTCGCCGCCGGTCGATGGCATGACGTACACGTCGGTGTTGCCGTCGTAGTTCGCGCTGAAGGCGATGCGGCTGCCGTCGGGCGAAAATCGCGGAAAGCTCTCCTCGCCTTTTGCGGACGTGAGGCGCGTGGCGGCGCCGCCGGCCCGTGGCACGGTCCAGATGTCGCCGGCATAGACGAAGGCGATGTGCGTGGCCGAGACGTCCGGATACCGGAACATGCGCGCATCGGTCGCCGCCGACACGGCACGCCAGCCGAGTACGACGAGCACCGCCGTACAGGCGAACAGCAACAATCGCTTGGATGACATGGACACTCCCTCAGAAGACCAAGGACGGAGTGTACTGCGAGTCTGTTCGATGGACAGTCAATGGACAGTTAACAGGCAACAGTCAACAGTTAACAGGCTGGGTTCGGACCAACTGCCAACTGCCGACCTCCGCCCTGTTGCCTGTTGACTGTTAGGAAGCGCGTCTCGCCGTTTTGTACCGTTCGTTCCAGTACGGATCGTCGAGCCGGGACACAGTGACGCCGCGGCTGCCGGAAGCCTGCGCGAATTCGCCGGCGCCCAGGTACACGCCGACATGGCGGCTGCCGGATCGCGGTCCCATGCCTTGCGCCCGGAAGAACACGAGATCCCCCGGCTGAAGTCGAGTTCTCGCGACCGGCTTGCCGAACCGTTCCTGGTCCTCCACGGTGCGCGGCAGGTCCACGTGATAGACCTCCGCGTACACCATGCGCGAGAACGCCGAGCAATCAATGCCGGACTTGTTCGTTCCGCCGAGGCGGTACGGTGTGCCGTGCCAGTCGTCCTCCACATCGCGCAGCCGGCGTTCTGCGTCCGTCATCTTTCGCGCGGCTTCCGCCATGGTCATCGTCGAGCGCGCGGATGCGGACGCCGCCGCGGTCATGCCGGGCGCGATGCGCCGCGCCGACTGATAGACGGCCTTCCAACGCGCGTCGGAAAGCTTGCTGATGAGGACCGACGCGTCGCGCACCGACGCGACGAATTGCCCGTCGCCGACGTACACGCCCGCGTGGAGCGACTTCTTGAAATGCGACAGCGGATCGGCGTCATAGAAAACCAGATCACCCGGCTCGAGCTTGTCCTTCTGCACCGCGACGCCCATCGTCTTCCATTGATTGGGATCGCCGGGCAGGTCCGCGTCGAAGACGGCGCCGTAGACTTCACGGACGAACGCCGCATTCCCGATGCCGCTGTAGGTCGTGCCGTTGTTGCGATACGGCGTGCCCGCCCACGCGCGCGCGATGTCGCGCAGCAGCGCTTCGCGATCGCTTGCGGATGATTTCGGCGAGGACTGGCCGGACGCCGCGGGGCTCGCTGGGATGCCGGCCGTCAGCAGCAGGGCGGCCATGAAGCCGTGCGCAAATCGGACGTACGGGCGCATGCCCAGATTGTCGGAGCGAACCGCACGACGCGCCAGAGGGGGGTCAGACACGGGTCAGACACGGGTCAGACATCAAACGCCCATCACCTGACAGAATTTACGCGTTCACTGTCTGACTCGTGTCTGACCCGTGTCTGACCCCGGATTGATACACTGAGCGACGTGTCCCCGGCCCTGACTGCCCTCACAGCACTGCAAGCGCTCGATTCGGCCGCTGATATGGCCCGGAAGCGGCTTGCCGAGTTGCCGGCGGCCGAGCAGGCGATTCGCGCGCGCACGGCGACGGCCCGGGCGGCCGGAGACGCGGTCAAGGCCCGAATTCGGGAAAACACGACCGGCCGGCGTGGGCTCGAGAAAGACATCGCGGCCGTCGACACGCGGCTGGCCAAGTTCGACGACCACAAGGCCGCGGTGAAAACCAATCAGGAGTACACGGCCCTGCTCCACGAAATTGCTACGGCCAAAGCCGAGAAAGACGCGATCGAGGAGCGCCTGCTCGTGTTGATGGACGCGGCCGACGGCCTGGCCGCGGAGCTCAAGGCGTCGGACGCCGCCGTGAAGGAAGAACAAGCGAAAGGCGACGCGGCCCTGGCCGCGCTCGGCCAGGAGAAACAGGCCCTCGAGCAGGAGCTGGCGCGCCTGGCAGCCGAGCGTCAGCGCGCCGCGGCGGGCGCCGAGCCGCGCACGCTGGCGCTCTACGAACAGTTGATCAAGGGCCGGCGCGGGGTGGCGATTGCCGCCATTCAAGGCGATTTGTGCAGCGCCTGTCACGTCCGCCAGCGTCCGCACGTGCTCCAGCAGGTGCGCCGGAACGACAGCATCGTGCAGTGCGAAAGCTGCCAGCGCATCCTCTATTACGTGGCGCCGGCAGCCGAAGCGAACGCGCCGGCCACCAAGGCATGAGCGCGCCGCTGGCCGCCGGTCGATCGGTGACTGTCCACGTGGATGGCGGCGCCCGCGGCAATCCCGGGCCCGCCGGCTGGGGCGCGATCGTGCGCGATCCGGCGGGCGAAGTCCTCGCCGAGCTGTTCGGGGCGCTCCCCCATGCGACGAATAACGTCGCCGAGTACAACGGCTTGCTGTCCGCCCTGGAATGGTGCCGCGACCATCAGGCCAGGACCGTCCATGTGAAGTCAGATTCCCTGCTGATGGTGCAGCAGATGCGCGGGGTGTATAAGGTCAAGAACGAGGGCCTGAAGTCGCTCTACGGGCGCGCGCGCCTGCTGGCCCATGAAATTGGCGCGGTGACGTTCGAGCACGTCCGGCGCGAACTGAACAAGGACGCCGACCGGCTCGCGAATCTGGCCATGGATGAGGCAGAGGCAACGAACAATTCAGCAACTAACAACGAACAACGAACAACCTGATAACTGAAGAACCAAGCCTGTCCACTGTTAACTGTTCACTGTTAGCTGAAAAAAGTATGTCGGACGATCGCAAATACCGTCAGCGCGGCTATCAGGACTCCGGGCCGCGGGAGCGCACGCCGCAGGCGCCGCGCAAGCCGCCCGAGCCTCGCGATCCCCGTATGCCCCGCGATCCGCGCGTGCCGAACATGCCCGGCTTCCGGGAAGTATTCCGGTGCACGAAGTGCGGCAACATCGAAGGGCTCGAGGTCGCCGCCGACACGTTGTGCAGCAAGTGCGGCGTCGATCTCCATTCATGCGCACAGTGCGTGTCGTTCGACGGCGGGTCGACGTTCGAATGCATGCAGCCGATTCCCGCCCGCATCAGTCCCAAAGACGCGCGCAATGCATGCACGTTCTATTCGCCCCGCATCAAAGTCGAACGCGAAACCGGCTCAACGGCCGCGCCAAACACGGCAAAAAAAGCTTTCGACGATCTTTTCAAGTTCTAGCCAGAACCCCAATTGTTAGTTGCCAGTGGTCGAGTTGTGAGTTGTTGAGTTGTTGAGTTGTTAGTTGTTAGTTGTCAGTTGTTAGTTGTTCAGTTGTTAGTTGTTCAGTTGTTCGTTCTCGCAACTAATACTGTCGCCGCCAGGTCCCCAGTCGCGTTCAGCACCGTCGCGAACAAATCGGGAATCGCGTCCACGGCGATCAGAATGCCGACCCCTTCCACCGGCACGCCAATCGAGAGGAACAGCGGCGCGAGCATGAGGAAGGCGCCGCGCGGCACGCCGGGCGCGGCAAAAGCCAGAAAGATCGCCGCAAAGGCAATCGTCAGGTACGCGGTCAGTCCCAGGTCAACGTGGTAGTACCACGCGACGAACAACGTCCCGAACGTCCACGACACCGGCGCCGCAAATTTGAAGGTCGAGATGGCGACCGGCAGGACGAAGCCGGTGACGTTCTTCGGCAGCTTGAGATCCTCCTCGGCGCCGCGCACGAGCGCCGGCAACGAGGCAATCGATGAGCTCGACGAAAACGCGATGAGCTGCGCCGGCAGCGCCGCGCGCGCGAAGTCGCGCATCGGCAGCCGCGTGAAGATCAGCAGGACGGGATAAAGGAGCAGGACGAACAGCAGGCTGGCGATCGAATACGCCGCGATGTAGAAGCCGACCGCACCGGCCAGTCCCGCGCCGCCGTGCGCGCCGAGCGGCAGCATCAGCGCGAACACGCCGATCGGCGCGAGCCAGATGATCCAGCGCACGAGCACGAGGAGCGCGTCGCCCAGGGCGCCGAAGAATCGCAGCAATGTGTCGCGGCCGTCAGCCGTCGCCTGTGCAATCGCGACCGCCAGCAGCAGCGTGAAGAGGATCAACGGCAGCATGGCGCCATTCGCGGCGGCGGCCACGGGATTCGTGGGAATCAGCGACAGCAGCCAGTTCGAAAAGCTCACCACCGGCGCGCCGGCCGACAGCGAGCTGGCCGCTTCGGCTGCACCGGGCGGCAGCTCGGGGCGCACCGTCACCAGCTGCGACAGCCACGAGAACAGCGCGATGCCGAGCGGGAGAGCCAGAATCGCCGCACCTGTCAGCATCGCGATGAAGACGAGGAGCGTCCGGATCCCGATCCGGCCGATCGCGCCCGTTTTTGCCGCCGACGCCACGCCCGTGATCACGAGCGAGATGACGAGCGGAATCACGGTCATGCGGATCGCGTTGACCCACAGCTGACCGACGGGCGCCACCGCGTCGGCGGCGTTGATCAAGGTCGCATTATGCGAGGCGGCGATGGCCAGGCCACCGGCCAGGCCTGCGCCCAAACCAACGAGCACTCTCGTGCCTTCGGTCACCCAACACTCCTTTCAAGAGGCAACAGGCAACAGGCGACAGTCGACAGGCCACAGGCACCAGTCAACAGGCGCAGGCACCCGGCGCCTACATCATCAAGTCGCCGCCGTTGATGTCGAGTGACGCGCCGGTGATGTAACCGGCGCTCTCGGACGCGGCGAAACAAATCAGATCGGCCACTTCTCGCGAGGTGCCGAGACGCGGCACCGGAAACCCGGCGGCGAGACGGTCGAGCAGGTCCGGCGCGGCGCTCTCTCGCGTGAGCTCGGTATCGATCATGCCGGGGCAAACGGCGTTGACCGTGATGCCGTATTTGCCCAGCTCTTTCGCCGCCGCCCGCGTCAGGCCGAGCAGTCCGGTCTTCGACGCGGTGTAATGCGCGCCGCCGAGCGTGCTGACCTGGCGTCCGGCGGTCGACGAGATGTTTACGATGCGGCCGTAGCCCTGCGCCTTCATCGCCGGCAGGACCGCCTGCATGAGCAGAAACGGCGCCGTGAGGTTCACATCCATCGCGCGGCGCCATTCCTCCGCGGTGATGCGCTCGAACCGGGTCGTCAGCGGGAGGGCCGCATTGTTGATGAGGATGTCGATGCGCCCGAATGCGTCGAGTGTCTGTTGGACGATGGAGGCGGGACCGTCAGGTGCGGAAACGTCCGCGCCGATGCCGCGGACGCCCTCGCCGATTTCCGCGGCGACCTGATTCGCGCGGACGGCATCGCGCACGTTCAGCGCGACGCGGGCCCCGCGTTCGTGCAGCCGCTCCGCCACCGCGCGCCCGAGTCCGCGCGCGGCGCCCGTGACAATCGCCACGCGGCCGGTAAAGTCACCGACGGATTCCCCTCCCACAGGCGCGAAGTATATGGCGGGTACGACAGGTACGACAGGTACGACGGGTACGACGGGTACGACGGGTACGACAGGTACGACGGGTACGACGGGTACGACAGTCACGACGGTACGTCGCTTAACCGAGCCGTATGGCGGCGGCGAGGCGACCGGCCGCGTCGCCTTCGGCTCGGTAGGAAAAGCACGTATCGAGATTCATGGCCGTGCACAGGCCGGCGACGTCGATCGACGCGTCCGGCACGCCGGCTGCGATCAGCTGATCACGATTGGCTCGCCAGAGATCGAGGCGCCAGTGGGCCGGTCCGTCGGCGTGGAACCAGCCATCGGCCTGAGGCCAATCCGCGAACTGTCTCCGCACGCGCTCGTCTATCTGATAGCAGCACGCGCCGATGCTCGGTCCGATGGCGGCGACGAGATCGGCCGCTGGCACTCCGTGCGTGGAGGCGGCCTCCACCGTCGCGGCGGCGATGCCGGCGGCGGTGCCGCGCCAACCGGCATGAATCGCGGCGACGAGCCGGCGGCCGCGATCGGCGAGGAGGATCGGCACGCAGTCGGCGATGCGCACGCACACGGCGCGGTGCGGATCGAGAGAAATGATGGCGTCCGCCTCGACCGGCTCGCCGAGCGCAGCATCGGGTCGCACGACATGAATGGCGCGCCCGTGCACCTGCTTCACGCGCACGACGTCCGTGCCGGCACACCCGAGCGCCTGCCCTACGCGTTCGAAGTCCGGCGCGATCCGGTCCCCCGTGAACTCGAGTTGCCTGGTCGTGAACAGGTGGCGGGCGGCGCGCCCAAGCCGCTGATTGTGAAGCACTACGCCTGCGGGACTCTCAATCCAGGCAAAACCCTCGGCAACTGGAGGCGTCATCTCGAAGCCCTGAAATGCGGCTGGCGGAAACTGCAGGCGTCATCGGACAACGAAGTGGAGGAGCGCACGCGATTGGGGATCCACACCATCTTCAATTGACGCCGGCACTTACACGGTACATCACCCGGCCTCCCACCTTCTGGCGAGCGCGTTGCAGTGTCACCGGGCGCGTGAACAGCAGAGAGAAGAGGCACCCATGACCATCAAATTCACTCAGAACGACAAGGGCGCGCCGGCGGGCAAGCTGGCGGATGCCGAGCTGCACTTTTCGGGCGGACCGCTCGACGGACTGAAGCTCGTCGGGTTCGCCGTGTGGGAGCGCCGCGGCGGCGGCCGCAACGTGACCATGCCGGCCCGGCAGTACACGATGAATGGCGAGCGGCGCAGCTATGCCCTGCTCCGTCCCATTGTCGACAACGCCAGCCAGGATCGGCTGCGGGATCTCGTGCTCGACGCGTACAAGGAACACGAAGCCGAGCTCGCGCCAGCCATTTAGCCTGGCACGCGCTGCAGCTTCTGCGGCAGCGTCCACTCCGCGCGGAGGCTTTTGTCGAGCTCCTGCCGGAAGAAGCTCGTCTTCATGCCGCCGTCGATGATTTGCCACGGCAGGAAGTCGTCGCCGCTGCGATCGCGGTAGAGATAGGCGCCTGCGTCCAGGCCCGCCTCCGCCACGGCCGCACGCCAGTTGTGCCCGTTCTGTTCGGCCAGCTCGATCACGTCGGCGACCCGGCGGTCGCCGAGCGACAGCAGGCCCTGGAAAAAGGAATGCCGTTCAGACTTGATGTTGAAGTAGACGTTGTCCGTGTCGGCGACGAGCGCGCGCAGGCGGTCGATCGTGCGATCGATGACGCGCGCGTCGGTCATCGGCATCCACTGGTACGTGGTGCCGGGCTTGGGAATGAGCGGATTGACGGAGGCGACCAGCCGTCCCACCGTTCCCCGGGTCCGGGCGGCGCCCACCATCCGGTCTCGCATCTGGATCGTGAGATCACGAATGGCGACGAGGTCCTCGTCGGTCTCAGTCGGGATGCCGATCATGAAGTAGAGCTTCAAGTTCTCGAAACCGGCCCGGAAGATCAGCTCGGTCTTGTCGAGGATCTGCTCGTTGGTGACGGTCTTGTTGATGACCCGGCGGAGGCGATCGGACCCCGTTTCGGGCGCGATCGTGATCGACCGCTCACCGCTCTGGCGGAGGAGGGCCACGATCGTCTCCGTCAGGTCATCAAGCCGCAGCGACGCCGGGCTGATGCCGTAGCCCATCTCGATCAGGGACGCGAGAATCCGCTCGATTTCGGGGTGGTCACAGAGCGCGATCGACACCAGCCCGACGCGATTGGCATGCGGCCGCGCCGCGCGCGCGATTTCGAGAATGCGGTCGGCCGGGAACGGCCGGACGGGCAGATAGTTGTAGCCCGCCCAGCAGAAGCGGCAGAGGTTGGCGCACCCCCGGACCACTTCGATCAACAGTCGCGCACCGAACTCGGTATCGGGCGTGAAGATCGACGTGGCGGGCGGCTCGATCCGGTCGGCGGCCTTGATGGCGGCTTTCTGAACCGCCGCGGGGGCGCTGGTCCCGGGCTTGGGCGTGATGCCGGCGATGCGTCCGGGACCGTCGTACGTGACGTCGTACAAGCTCGGAATGTAGAACCCGCGCTTCACCGCGAGGGCATCGAGGAATCGACCCCGGTCTCTCGGGCTGTGGTCAGCGAATGTATCGACCAGTGCGGGCACGAGCAGCTCGGCCTCGCCGGCGGCGATCACGTCGGCAAACGGGGCGAGCGGCTCCGGATTCACAAACGTGATCGCGCCGCCAATCACGATGAGCGGATCGCGGGGATGGCGGCGCAGAGCTCGAGGCTCGAGGCGGGCGAGCCGCAACATGGTCACCACGTTCGGGTAGTCCCACTCGAAAGACACCGAGAACGCGAACACGTCGAACTCGCGGACGGGCGTCTGCGACTCGAGCGTGACCAACGGGGTCCGGCCCGCAGTGAACGCGGCAATCTCCTGCTTTCCGGGCAGAAACACGCGCTCGCAGACCACCCGCTCGTCCGCGTTGAAGAGCTGGTAAACAGTCTGAAGTCCGAGGTTCGACATCCCGACCCAGTAGGAATTCGGGAACGCGAGCGCGACACGCAGACGTCCGCCATGGGGCTTGCGGACGAACCCGACTTCGCGCGACAGCACGTCGAGGGCTTGATCGCGCGGGTCGAGAGGCTTGGACCCGCGGTCGGGCCGGCCGCCGAATCGAGCCGGGGGTTTTCGGGCAGTCACAGTGGTGTTCAGGCGCCACTCCGCGCGCCGATCTTCAGGCGCCGCCGGACGCGCAGGGCGTGGCTCTGGTCATTGTACCGTCGGCCGGAGCGCGCCCGATGACGACGGGCCCGGGACGGCTGGGGCCGGCGATATCAGCCTTCGTGCCGCCGAAGGAACGCCGGGACGTCGAGCGGAGAGGACTCCTCGTCCCCGGCCGGCGCGTCGTGGTCCGAAACGGATCGGAACGGAATGTTCGGCAGGTCAATTACCGGCCGTCGGACGACGCGGCTGGCGGAGGCGGCAGGCCGATCGACGACCGGGACGCGCGCGTTCGAATAGGCGCTGAGGTCAGTGGGAGTCGCACGCTGGGACTCAGCCACCGGACTGCGATTCAGCATCGCGTGGTCGAAGCCGGTCGCGATGACGGTGATCTTGACCTGTCCTTCCATCTTCGGATCGACCACGGCCCCGAAGATGATGTTCGCTTCTTCGTGGGCGGCGCTGTAAATGATGTCGGAGGCTTCGCTCACTTCGGCCAGTGTGAGGTCCGGTCCGCCGGTGACGTTGATGATGACGCCGCGGGCGCCCTGGACGGAGGCGTCCTCGAGCAGCGGGCTCGAAATCGCCGCGGTGGCGGCCAGCTTCGCGCGGTTGTCGCCTTGCGCGACGCCGGTACCCATGATCGCCATGCCCATGCGCAGCATGATGGTGCGCACGTCGGCGAAGTCCAGATTGATCAGACCCGGTACGAGGATGAGGTCCGAAATCCCCTGAATCGCCTGCCGCAGCACGTCGTCTGCCGTGGCGAAAGCTTCGGACATGCTGGTGGACTTCGCGACGGTCGCAAGCAGGCGCTCGTTGGGGATCATGATCATCGTGTCGACCGTCTCCGCGAGGTCGGTCACACCCAGATCCGCCTGCATCGCGCGCTTCCGGCCTTCGAACCGGAACGGTTTGGTGACGACGGCGATGGTCAGCGCCCCGAGCTGATTGGCGAGGCTCGCGATGACCGGCGCGGCGCCGGTGCCGGTGCCGCCGCCGAGCCCAGTCGTCACAAACACGAGGTCGGCGCCCGTGAGCGCCTCCAGAATGCGTTCGGTGTCCTCGAGCGCGGCTTCGCGTCCGACGATGGGATCGGCGCCGGCGCCCAATCCCTTCGTGAGCTGCCGTCCGATTTGAATCTTCGTGGGCGCGGCATTCGCCGCCAGCGCCTGTTCATCGGTATTCGCGACGATGAATTCGACCGAGTTGAAGCCGGCGCGGACCATGCGGTTGACGGCATTGCCGCCGCCTCCGCCGACGCCGATCACCTTAATCTTCGCGCCCGCGCGGGTTGCCTCCTCATCGAGCAGGAGCCGCAGCTTGTCCTGGGACTTGAGTGATCGTGCGTCCATGAGATTCCCTCTTTCGCGATCGAACCGGCTGTCAGAAAAATTCTTTGAACAGCGTGCGAATTCTACCTGTAATTCGTCCGATCGTACCAGCCCCCACGCGAGCCGGTTCCAGTTGCATGTTGCGATGCGTGTACGCGCAGAGGCCGACGGAGGTGGCGAACGCCGGACTGTTGACGTGATCGGCGAGTCCGCCGACGCCTTCGGGCGCGGCGCGGCGCACCGGCAGGTCAAAAATCTGCTCGGCGATGTCGGCCATGCCCTCGAGCAGCGCGCCGCCGCCGGTGATCACGATGCCGGAGTTGAGCGATTTCTCGAATCCGGCGCGGCGAATCTCGTCCCACAGCAGATGGCAGATTTCTTCCGCGCGCGGCTGCAGAATCTCCGACAGCACCTGCCGCGGCATCGTCCTGGCCCGGCGCCCGGCGATGCTGGCGACTTCCATCGTGTCTTTTTCAGCGACCAGGGCCGTCAGCGCACAGCCGGAGCGTCGCTTGAGTTTCTCGGCGTCCGGAATCGGCATGCGGAGGCCGACCGCGATGTCGTTGGTGAAGTGGTCGCCGCCGACGGCCACGACACCGGTGTGCCAGAGGCTGCCGCGCTCGAAGACCGCGAAGTCCGTCGTGCCGCCGCCGATGTCCACGAGAGCGACCCCGAGCTCCTTTTCATCGGGGGTCAGGACGGCGTCGCTCGCGGCGAGCTGTTCGAGCACGGTGTCGACGACCTCGACACCCGCGCGGTTGACGCAGGCGATCATGTTCTGCATCGACGAGGAGCTGCCCGTTACGACGTGCACGTTCACTTCGAGCCGGCCGCCGGTCATCCCCACCGGAACGGCAATGCCGTCCTGGTCATCGACGACGAAATCCTGAGGGAGCACGTGGAAAATCTCGCGCCCGCCGGGCAGGGCGACCGCCCGCGCGGCGTCGATGGCGCGCTTGACGTCTTCGCGCGTGATTTCCCGGTTCCGGCCGGCCACCGCCACAACGCCCCGGCTGTTGAACGCTTTGACGTGGGCGCCGGACAGTGCCAGGTACACGCTGTCGATTTCGATGCCCGCCGTCAGCTCAGCTTCGTCGATGGCCTTCTTGATGGCCTCGGCCGCCGAGTCGACGTTGTTCACAACGCCGCGCCGTATGCCCTTCGAGTCGGCCAGCCCAATCCCAATAATGTCCAGGTTCCCGTCGTCCATCACCTCGCCGACGATGGCGGCGATCTTGGAGGTGCCGACGTCCAAGCCGACCAGGTACCGCTCTCTCCGTGCCATGCTCACCCCAGACTACTCAACTTCGCTCGTGAATCACTTCACCCACATCCGGTCGCCGAACCGGAGGTCGTAATACTCGAGCACCGGCCGCTGCTCTCTGAGCCGCGGCGCGGTCTCCTCATACTGCTGCAATCGCTTCAGGAAGTCCCGATCTCCCAGCCGGAGTTCCGCCTGCTCTCCGTCGATCAACATCACGACGTTGTGCGGATTGGAAACGTCGAGCTGGGAGATGCGGCTGAACAGGTCGGGACGCGGCGAGATCTCGTGGAAAACGCGCTCGATGAGGGCGATCCGGTCGGGATCGGCCAACGGTCCGTCGGTCGTGTGCGTCAACAGCCCATCGACCACAGGCAAATCGAACTCACGATAGCGCGGCCCGAAGTTGTCGATCACGACACCGTTCGAGTCAACGAGATACTGCTGGCCGCGGAGCCGCGCGACAGCCAGCGGCGTGCGCTCGACGATCCGCACCTGCACGGTCGAGGGCAGGACGCGCCACAGTTCGGCACTCTCGACCCACTTCGAGGCGAGGAGCCGGAGACGATACTGCTCCAGGTTGACGCGGAGAATGCTCTGCCCCCGCAATCCATCCAGGCGGGTGTCCACTTCGTCTCCGGCGATTCGCGCGGCGCCCCGTACCACAACGTGATCGATCCGAAGGACGGCGGCATTCACCAATGCCCGCCCCAGCCACGCGACGATGATGAGGGCGGCGAGGCCGGCGCCACCATACCAGGCACTTCGAATCAGCAGTGTCCGCCAGTTTCGTCGTCTTCCGGGGCGATGATCGGAGCGGCGGAAGCGCTTGTCCGACGGGAACGGCAGATTGCCGGCGGCGGGCGGCAGTCCGCGGCGAATCGTCGGATCGGGTTTGCTCATGACGTACCTGCTTTCAGCGCGGTCAGAATTCGATCACCGACGCCGCCGATGGAACCGGCGCCGAGGGTCAGCACGAGGTCGCCGGGCCTGGCCATGGCGCGCACGTGCTCGGGAATGTCAGCGATGGACGGCACCACCTGGAGGTCGCGGACGTCGTGCCGGACCGCGTGCGCCAGGGCTTCGAGCGACGCGCCGGGGAGGGGCGCTTCACCGGCTGCGTAAATGTCCGTGAGGACGACCACGTCTGCAAGGGCGAGCGCCGGGCCGAACTCAGCGATCAGGTCCCTCGTGCGCGTGTACCGGTGCGGCTGAAATACCACGATGAGCCGTTTGGGACGGCCGGCGCGGGCGACCCGCAAGACGACGGCGATTTCGGTCGGGTGATGGCCGTAGTCATCGACGACCGTCACGCCTGCCGCGTCACCCTTCACGTCATATCGCCGCTCGGCGCCGGCGAAGCCCGCGAGCGCACCGGCGATGCGCGCGAACGGGACGCCAAGCTCCAGGCCGACGGCAACGGCCGCGAGGGCGTTCTGCAGGTTGTGGGTGCCGGGCACTTTCAGCGTGATCTCGCCTTCACCGGTGCCGCCGGGGACGCCGGGGATGGCGTAGCGCACGCCGCAGTGTCCCGATCGGCCGTCTGACGAGGGCGCGACGCCCATGACGTCCGCGTCATCGGAAAAGCCGTACGTGATTGTCCGGCGTCCGAGCCGCGGCAGCATCGCCCTCACCGGGGCATCGTCTACACAACAAACGACGGCTCCATAGAAGGGGACGCGGCCGGCGAAGTCCGTGAAAGCGTCGATGAGGCGGTCGAAGGAGCCGTAGGTTTCGAGGTGTTCGCGATCGATGTTGGTGATGACCGCGATGGATGGCGACAGTTTCAGGAACGAGCGATCGCTCTCGTCGGCCTCGGCGACCATGTATTCGCCGCGTCCGAGCCGGGCGTTGCTGCCAAACGCGCTGAGCCGGCCGCCAATGACGGCCGTCGGGTCCAGGCCGGCGCGCTCCAGCATCAGCGCGACCATGGAGGTCGTCGTGGTCTTGCCGTGGGCGCCGGCAATCGCGATGCCGAAGCGCAGGCGCATGAGCTCGGCGAGCATTTCGGCGCGTGGAATCACGGGCACGTGGCGGCGACGCGCTTCGGCGAGTTCCGGATTGCCGGCGGCGATCGCCGAGGACACCACGACCACGTCGGCCAGGCCGACGTTCGCCGCATCGTGTCCAATCGCTACCTGCACACCCAGCCTCGCCAATCGATCAGTGACGTCAGACCGTTTCGCATCCGAACCGCTGACCTCGTACCCCAAGTTCACGAGCAGCTCGGCAATGCCGCTCATGCCGATGCCGCCCACCCCGACAAAGTGCACCCGCCGCGTGCGCCCGAGCCACGTCCGGGTTCCTTCCGAGCCGTCGAGCGCCATTACGCCGCCCGACGCCCGGGACGCCCCGCCAGTTCGAGCAGCCGATCCACGATGCGCGTCGCCGCGTCGGGTTTGGCGAAGCCGCGAATCGCCGCCGCCATCCGCTCCCGCCGGCCGTCGTCTTCGACGAGGGCTGCGGCGGTGTCCGCGAGCTGCTCGGCGGTCAGATCCTTTTCTTCAAGCATCGCGGCGGCGCCGGCTCGGACGAGCAGCTCTGCGTTCTTCCGCTGATGGTCGTCGGTCGCCGCTGGAAACGGCACGAGGAGCGCGGCGCGGCCGGCCGCCGCCAGCTCGGCGAGCGTGGTCGCGCCCGCGCGCGAAATCACGAGGTCGGCCGCCGCCATTTCCTGCGCCATCGCATCGAGAAAGCGTTCGGTGCGCGCGTTGATGCCGGCGCGCGCGTACTGATCGCGGACGACGGCCTCGTCGCGAGGACCTGTTTGATGGACCAGGGTGATGCCGGCCTGCCGGCGAAAGAGCCGAGGCGCCGCGGCGGTCATTGCGACGTTCACTGCGTGCGCGCCCTGCGAGCCGCCGAGCACGAGTACGCGTTTCGCCGCGCGCGCGGCCGCAGGCGGGGTGTGTACGCCGGGGAGGCTTGCCTGAAAAAACTCCGCGCGGACGGGATTGCCGCTGATGAACCCACGCGTGCCGAAGTACGACAGCGTCTGGTCATACGTGACGGCCGCGGCACGGACCCAGGGCGCGAGCATGCGATTGGTGAGTCCCGGCACGGCGTTCTGTTCGAGCACGAGTGTAGGGATGCGCCGGAGGGCCGCAGCCATCACCACGGGGCCGGAGCTGAATCCGCCCACGCCCATGACGACATCCGGACGCCGGCGGCTGATCGCGCGCCAGCCTTCCCAGAAACTGACCGGCACGAGGGCCGCGCCGCGGGCGCGCGCGAGGGGCGACTTGCCCTTGATGCCCGTGCTGCGAATCAGGTCCAGCGGAAACCCCTCGAGCGGCACCACGCGCGCTTCGAGCCCCCGCGCGGTGCCGACAAAAGACACGCGCGCGTCCGGCACGCGGCGCAGCAGCTCACGGGCGACGGCAATCCCCGGATAGAGGTGCCCGCCGGTGCCGCCGCCTGCAATCACCAACGTCATTACCGCGCGTCCACGGCCGCCGCCGCGGCCGGCGAGGCCTGCTGCGAAATGTTGAGAAGGATGCCCATCGCCAGCAGATTGACGAGCAGCGATGACCCGCCGGCGCTGACCAGCGGGAGCGGGATGCCTTTGGTCGGCGCGAGACCCGTGGCGACGCTCATGTTGATGAAGGCCTGCATGCCCACCATCATCGCGAGCCCGATGCCGACGAGCGTCCCGAAGCGATCCGGCGCGAGCAGCGCAGCCCGCAACCCGCGCCAGGCGATGACGCCGAAACAGACGAGCAGCGCCGTCGTGCCGATCAGGCCGAGCTCCTCGCCGATCACCGCGAAGATGAAGTCGTTGTGCGGCTCAGGGAGGAAGAAGAGCTTCTGCACGCCTTTGTACAAGCCCAGACCGAACACGCCCCCGGACCCCAGCGCAATCTTCGATTGCTCGAGCTGAAAGTTTTCCGCCAGCTTGTGCGCGGTGGGATTGAGGAACGCGAGCACGCGCGCCGTGCGCCAGCCGTACGCCACGATGAAATACGTCAGCGCCGGCAGCATCAGCAGCACGACGCCGACCACCAGCCTCCAGCTCAACCCGGCCGCAAACACCATCGTCAGCACAATGAGCACGAGCACCGCGGACGTGCCGAGGTCGGGCTCTTTCACGATCAGGAACGCGAGCGCGCCGGTTACGACCGCAATCGGCAGCAGTGAATACCCGACCTCGTTGATGCGATGCATCCGGCGCTCGAGGATCGCGGCGGCGAAAATCACGGCAGCGAGTTTCGCCAGCTCGGATGGCTGCAGCGTCAGGCCGGGAATCGCGATCCAGCGGCGCGCGCCGTTGCGCTCGGTGAAGAAGAACACCGCCACAAGCCCCACGACGCAGATTGCCAGGAGCGTCCAGATGACTACTGGCCGGCGAAGATGGTGGTAGTCGGTCCGCATCGCCGCGAAGAGCAGGATGACCCCGAATATGGAAAGGCCGAGCTGCCGGGTCAGCGTGCCCTGCAGGTCGTGCAGATACGCCGACGCGCTCACCACCATCACGACGCTCGTGCATACCAGTGTGAGCGCCGCCCAGAACAACACCTTGTCGGACCGTAAAGTTCGTGCCATCGCCTGTCGCCTCCGTTCTTGCCACGCGCGATCGCGCTCAACAGTCATCAGCCGGACTGGACGAGGACACCGGCCTCACCGACCGTTACGGTCAGTGTTCCCAGCGGACGGCCCCCCGCCGCCGCATCCGATCTGATGACTGTTCAGCGCTCGAGGGCGGCCGCCCACCGGCGGACGCCCTGCGAATCGTTCACCCCTGCAACTCCCGAACGGCGTCCCGGAACCGTTCGCCTCGATCGACGTAATCGCGAAACATGTCGAAACTCGAACACGCCGGCGCGAGCAGGACCACGCCGCCAGGCGAAGCCATCTCGAACGCCGTGGCCACCGCCGCGGCCATCCCACCGGCACGGCGCACGGGCACCACGGCGCCGAGCGCTTCCTCAATCAGCGGCGCGGCTTCGCCAATCGCGACAATGCCGGTCGCGTGCGCACGCACGACGTCGCGCAGATCGCCAAAATCACCGCCCTTGTACCGGCCGCCCATGATCGCGACGATGCCGCGCGGGAAACTTTCGAGCGCCTTGGCCGCCGACGCGATGTTGGTCGCCTTTGAATCGTTGACGAAGGACACGCCGTCGATCTCAGCGACACGCTCGAGTGCGTGCGGCAGGCCCGTGAATCCCTCGACCGCGCGCCGCATGGCCGCAGGCGGAATGCCCGCGACACAGCCGACCGCCGTCGCGGCCAGGACATCGCCCAGCAGGTGCCGGCCCGGCAGCCGCACCGCTGACAGCGGCACCAGCGACGCCGTGCGGCCGTTGTCGCGGCGCACGATCTCGTCGCCGTGTACCGTGACGCCGTCCGCCAGGTCCGCATCGAGCGCGAAATCGAAGCGCCGCGCCTTCCCATCACCGGCGAGCGCCATCGAGGGCGCATCATCCGCGTTCACCACGGCCCAGTCGTCGGCGGTCTGATTGGCGAAAATGCGCTTCTTGGCCGCCGCGTAGGACTCGAATGTCGGATGCCGGTCGAGATGATCCGGCGAGAGATTCAGCAGCACCGCAATCCATGGATGGAAGCGGTCTGTCGTTTCGAGCTGGAAGCTGCTGACTTCGACGACGTGCACGGATTCAGACCGTGAGGCCGGCACTTGCGTGGACAGCGCGTTGCCGAGATTGCCGCCGGCCGTCGCGTCAACGCCCGCCTCTTTCAACATCCTCGCGGTCAGCGTCGTCGTGGTGGACTTCCCTTTCGTGCCGGTGATCGCGACCATCCGGCCCTTGAGCCAACGCGACGCCATTTCCACTTCACCGATGACGGGGACGCCCGCGCGCCGCGCGGCTTCGATCGCCGGCTGATCGGCAGGAACGCCCGGGCTCAGCACGACCAGATCCGCGTTCGCGAGCACGTCCGCGCGATGCGGTCCGACGTCGATCGTCGCGCCTCGAGCCCGCAACGGATCGGCGCCGTCCGGTTCGCGCAGATCGCTCAGCGTCACACGCGCGCCGCGATCGAGCAGCAGCTCTGCGGCGGCGATACCGCTTCGTCCGCCCCCGGCCACGACCACGTGTTGTCCCTGCACCGTGAAGCTCATGCGTTACCTCAGCTTCAGGGTGGTAAGGCTGAACAGCGCGAACAGAATCGCGAGCACGAGGAACCGCATGATGACTTTCGGTTCCTGCCAGCCGATCAGCTCGAAGTGGTGATGCAGCGGCGCCATGCGGAAGACGCGCTTGCCGGTGAGTTTGAAGGATGCGACCTGGATGATGACCGACAGGCCCTCGATGACGAAGACGCCGCCGACGATGGGCAGCAGCAGCTCCTGCTTGGTGAGCAGGGCGACCGTACCCAGCGCGCCACCGAGGCCGAGCGACCCGACGTCGCCCATGAACACGTCCGCCGGGTGGGCGTTCCACCACAGGAAACCGAGGCTCGCGCCGACAAGAGATCCGGCGAAGATCGTCAATTCGCCCGTCAGCTCGTTATGAGGGATGAGCAGGAAGCGCGAAATGCCGAAGTGGCTGGTCACGTACGCCAGCGCGGTATAGGCGCCCGCCGACACGGCGAACGTGCTGATCGCCAGGCCGTCGAGGCCGTCGGTGAGATTCACGGTATTCGTTGACGCGACGAGCAGCACCACGGCAAACGGCGCGTACAGCCAGCCGATGTTGGGATGCAGCTGCTTGAAGAACGGGAAGTACAGCTGCGTGTCGAAGAGCTTCGCGTCCGTCTGCGCCATCAGCACGAGGGCCACGCCGACACCCAGCGCCACGATGATTTGCGACGCGAATTTATAGCGCGCGAACAACCCGTGATGGGTGTGCCGGGTGATCTTCAGGTAGTCATCGGCGAATCCAATCGCGCCGAACGCCGCCGTCGCGCAGACCGCGATCCACACGTACGGATTCCGCAGGTTCGCCCACAGCAGCGTGGGAATGAACACCGCCGCCAGAATCAGCAGTCCGCCCATCGTCGGCGTGCCGGCCTTCGGCCGGTGGGTCGCTGGCCCGTCGGACCGCACGACCTGTCCCACCTGGAAATCACGCAGCCGGCGAATGAGCCACGGCCCGAGCAGGACGCTGATTGCAAACGCAGTCAGGCTCGCCACGGCGGTGCGGAACGTGATGTAGCGAATGATGTTGATGTCGAAGTAGCCCGAGAGCAGATGGAACAGCATCAGCGCGCACTCCCCGCCGCGAGTGCGTCAACGATGAGATCCATGCGCGTCCCGCGCGATCCCTTGACGAGCACGAGATCATCCGCGCCGACGAGCTCGCGGACCGGATCGCACGCCGATGCGGCATCCGGGAAACGGCGCGTGTCGGCTTCGGGCATGCCGGCCGCCACGGCGCCCGACACGAGACCGTCGGCGGCGGGTCCGCCGACCGCCACGAGCAGGTTGACGCCGGAGACCGCGGCCTGCCGGCCGCAGACTTCGTGCAGCCCGAGCGCGGACGCGCCGAGCTCGAGCATTTCGCCGAGCACGGCAATCCGGCGGCCGCTCGTCCCTGTCGCGGACAGCGCCTGCAGCATCGCGTTCATGGCAGCCGGACTCGCGTTGTAGGAATCGTCGATGAGGCGCGCGCCGTTCGGGAGGTGGACCTCCGAGCCGCGCCTCTTGACCGCCCGTGCGGCAGCGACGCGCGCGGTGATGTCAGCCGGCGCCACCCCCAGCTCGAGTGCGACGGTCACGGCCGCGAGCACGTTCATCAGATGGGCCCGGCCAGGGAGCGCGACCGGCGCAGTCAGGCTGCCGGACGCCGTCCGGATCTCAACTTCTGTACCGTCGAAGCCGCGATCGGTGACGTGAACGGCGCGGACGGTCGCGGACGGATCGAAGCCGAACGTGACGAGGCGGCCACGGAAGGCAGCCGTGTGCGCCATCACCAGCGGATCGTCGGCATTGACGACCGCGATGCTGCCGGCCCCGGCGCCTTCGAGAATCTCGGCCTTCGCGCGCGCGACCATTTCGCGCGATCCGAAATGCCCGATATGCGCGTCGCCCACATTCGTCCAGACACGCACGTCCGGCTCGGCCAAACCCACCAGCGTGCGAATTTCGCCGGCGTGATTCATCCCGAGCTCGACCACCGCCACGTCGGGACCGGCGGTCAACCCGGTGAGCGACAGCGGCAGGCCGATGTGATTGTTCAGGTTGCCGCGATTGCGGAAGACGCGGTACTTCGCCTCGAGAATGTCGGCGATGAGCTCTTTCGTGGAGGTCTTGCCGGCGCTGCCCGTGATGGCAATCACGCGCGCCTGCGACTGCCGCCGGATTTCACGGCCGATCGACTGCAGTGCGCCGATCGTGTCACGCACGATGACGACCGCCGCACCGGGCGCGTCGGTCGGCTGAGAAACCAGGACGCCGGCGGCGCCGCGCGCGACGGCCTGCGTCACGTAGTCGTGCCCGTCGACGCGATCGCCGCGGATCGCCACGAACAGCGCGCCCGGCTCCGTCGTGCGGCTGTCGATCGACACCGACGAAAACGGCGTGCCGCCCGCTCCGGAGGCAATCCGGCCGCCGGCGGCCTCAGCCACAAACTCCGCCGTGAGTGCGACAGTGGCCACGGCCGGCGTCACACCCGGGACCCGCGGCGGCGGTCAGCGAGCGCCGCCAGCGCAATTTCCACGTCGTCGAACGGGAGCGTCCGGTCGCCGATGACCTGATACTTTTCGTGTCCCTTGCCGGCGATGATCACGAGGTCGCCGGGCTCCGCCGATCGGATCGCGTTTTCGATCGCGCGCCGGCGATCCGGATTCACGACCAGCGGCGTCGCCGGGCGCTTGGGCGCGGATGGATCGGCGGGCGGCACAATGCCTCGCTTGATCTCTTCGATGATTCGCAGCGGATCTTCGGAGCGCGGATTGTCGGACGTGAGGACCACGACGTCGCTCAGCCGGGCGGCGACCGTGCCCATGAGCGGCCGCTTGGTCCGGTCGCGATCGCCGCCACAGCCAAACACGGAAATCAGCCGGCCCGACGTCAGCGGGCGCGCGGTCTCGAGCAGATTCTTCAGCGCGTCGTCGGTGTGCGCGTAATCGACGACGACACGGACGTCGTCGGTGGTGGCCGAGACGAGCTGGAAGCGGCCGGGCACGCCGTCGAGGCGCGCGATCCCCGCTTCGATCGTCTTGTGCGGCACACCGAGCGCGGACGCGGCCGCGGCGACGCCCAGAATGTTGTACACGTTCGGGCGGCCCACGAGCGGCGACCGGATCGAGAGCGCGCCCTTCGACGTCTCGATTTCGAACGCGAGCCCTTCGAGCGTGGACTGGATGGACGCGGCGTGAAAATCCGCCGCGCGCTGGATGCCGTACGTCACGACCGTGGGCAGGCTCGCGGCGAGCTCCTGGCCCCACGGATCGTCCACGTTCACGATGGACGGCGCGCCGGCCGGCAGCATCTCGAACAGCCGGCGCTTCGCCGCGAAGTACTGGTTCATGTCCTGATGAAAGTCGAGATGGTCGCGCGTGAGATTCGTGAAGATGCCGGCGCGGAATCGCAGGCCCGCGACGCGCTGGAGCACGAGCGCGTGCGAGGACACTTCCATCGCGCAGGCCTTGCAGCCGCGATCGGCCATTTCGCGCAGCAGCCGCTGCACTTCCGGCGCTTCCGGCGTCGTGTGCGACGCATCGCGCTCGTCCGCGGGATTCGGCCCGACGCGCACCGTGACGGTGCCCATGCGTCCGCACGGCAGGCCCGCGGCGTCCATCACCGCCGCGAGCAGATAAGTGGAGGTCGTCTTCCCATTGGTGCCCGTGACGCCGACGACCGTGAGCGCCTCGCTAGGGTGGCCATAAAAGATGCCGGACAGCTCCGCGAGCGCGAGCCGCGCGTCCGGCGTGCGAATCCAGGGGACGGCGATGCCGGCCGGCGCGGGCGTTTCCGCGATGATGGCGGCGGCGCCCCGTCGCGCGGCCTCGCCAGCGAACATCGCGCCATCGGCGCGCTGCCCGCGCACCGCGACGAACACGACGCCCTGCGACACTCCGCGCGAATCGTGCGTAATCCCGGCGAGCGGCAGGGCC
>JADMIO011814698.1_pt1 | contig 31494 bp, 25 predicted proteins | sample 8958161 | NCBI WGS metagenome assembly JADMIO01 (sample SAMN16585339, study PRJNA669376) | soil metagenome | isolation source: Crop rotation soil | place: USA: Cullars Rotation, Alabama | collected 2011 | reverse complement strand
CTTTCCCCCCATTTGACGAATTCTCCCCGCCGTGATGTACGCATCGCAACTCGGCACGCCGAGCCTTAATTGCCGGCCGTTTTCCCGGGGCCCAGGAGCTTTTCAAGCAGACGCCCCAGCTCCGGTCCACGAGCGCTGAGCGAGATGATCTTGCCCTCTTTGTCGGCCAGCATCACGGTGGGGATGCTCATGATGCCATAGTACGTGGGGAGTTCGCTGTCAAAGCCCTTGCCCTCCAGGATGGTGACCCAGGGAGTTTTTTCCTCGGCCAGGAACTTATCTACGGCTGCCCGATCGTCGTCGAGATTGACCCCCACCACGTCAAAGCCCAGGGCATGGTACTTTTCGTAGTTCGCCCGCACGTTGGGAATTTCTCTGAGGCAAGGCCCACACCAAGTGGCCCAAAAGTCGATCAGCACCACTTTGCCGCGGTAGCTCGCCCAGTCGAAAGGTTTGCCGTCGGACGTGGTCCCTTTGAGCTCGATGGGATTACCGATCAGGTTCATGCGTCGCGCCGCCCCTGTGAACGTCACCGCTTGGGCGCGAATTTGGGGATCGCGGCTGGTGGGGCAAACCTCGGCCAAGATCGCATAAATCTTGCCAGCCACTTCGGGCCGTCCGCCGTATTCGCAGCCCATCGCAACTTCACGCACAAACCTCAAATCTCCGTCGCCGAACGGTCGGTCGGTCAAACGATTCTTGAGATCAACCAGGAACTGTTTCTGTTCCTCGGGCGTGGCGTTCTTGAGCGCTGAATACGCCAAACTCTGAAAGATCATCTCGCGAGCGGTTTGGGAAACCTGCGAATCCTTATCCTTTTCTTGAGCCAGGATCTTCTGACCGGCGCCTTTGATGGCGACCATCGATTTCTCGCGATGCAAATCGGCTTCTTCCTGCGAGCCAGGTTCAAAATCCATGATGGATTTGATAAACGCCAACAACTTCTGCGAGTCCCCATCAGGGATCTCATACATCGCTGCAGAGGCCTTACCGGCTGCTGCTTTGTCGCCGCTTGGTTCGGCCGCGGAGGCGAGCGAACTCCAACCCCATAGCCCGACCGCGAGCAAAGCAAAGCAGGTAGTGCGATATTTCGACATGACGAACGTCCTTTTCCGAGTAACAAAGGGTATGCAATGGCGTTTTAGGCTATCGCAATTGGAAGCGCGACGCAATCGATTGCACGCTTGACAGCGTACCGATCTGAGCCCCATATTGCCGACAGACGCCCGGCTGGGACTAAACCGTCATCCTGACAAGGGATTATACCTTGAAAGACTTCGAATACGCTGCCGCCACGACGGTCGACGAAGCCGTTAGCTTGCTATCGGCGCGTGGTGACCGAGCCAAACTCCTCACAGGCGGCACCGATATCCTGGTGCAACTGCGCGAAGGCATGCGCGAGGCCGACCTCGTGGTGGATTTGAAGAAGATTCCGGAGCTTATGAAGCATAGCTTCAGCTCCACGGGCGGTTTGCAGCTGGGAGCCGCAGTACCTTGCAGCCGCATTTACGAAGACGCAGCCGTGGCCAAAGCCTATCCAGGCCTGGCAGATTCGGCCAAGATCATCGGCGGCTGGCAGATTCAAACGCGGGCCAGCATCGGTGGCAATCTTTGCAACTCGTCGCCGGCGGCCGACTCGATCCCCACGCTGATCGCCTATAACGTGACTTGTCATATTGTTGGCCCTGGCGGCAAGCGAACCGTGCCGGTGGCCAGTTTTTGCACAGGCCCCGGCCGCAATCAACTGGCGCGCGGCGAGGTGCTGACACTCCTCGAGTTTCCGGCGCCGCAGCCCAAGTCGAGCGCGGCGTATCTGCGGTTCATTCCGCGGAACGAAATGGACATCGCCGTCGTGGGGGTTGGCTCTTGGGTGCGCTTGAACGCAACTGGCGATCGCATCGAAGAAGCCCGCATCGCGCTCGGCGCAGTCGCCCCGACGCCACTGTTTGCTCAGGCGGCCTCTGACTGGCTGGCCGGGCAGCCGGCGACTGCTGCCACCTTTAGTAAAGCCGGCGAACTCGCGCGGCAAATCGCCAAACCGATTAGCGACAAACGCGGCACGTCTGAATATCGCGTGCATCTGGTGGGTGTGCTCGTGCAACGCACTTTGGCGATTGCCGTCGAGCGCGCCAAAGCGACCTAAGTGGCGGACTTATCGCGGAACCTGATTCTTCTGGTGAAATACGATCCATGGCTAAGCTCCACGTAAGTACGACGATCAATGGTGAGCCCACCGAATTCTTGTGCGAGGCCCGGCAAAGCCTGCTGGAGGTGCTGCGCGATACGCTGCGGCTGACCGGCGCCAAGGAAGGGTGCAACAACGGCAACTGCGGCGCCTGCACGGTGCTCCTCAACGGACAGCCTGTCGATAGCTGCCTGGTGTTGGCAGTGGAAGTCGAAGGTGCGCAGCTCACGACGGTCGAAGGGCTCGCCGCGCAGACCCATTTGCATCCGATCCAGCAGTGCTTTTTGGAAGACGCCGCGCTGCAGTGCGGAGTTTGCACGCCCGGTTTCCTGATGTCGACCAAAGCCCTGCTTGATAAGACGCCGAATCCCAGCGAGCACGACATTCGTTTTCAGCTGGCCGGCAATCTTTGTCGCTGCACCGGCTACGACAAAATCGTGCGTGCCGTGCAGGATGCGGCCAAACGCTTGAATGACGAGAAGTGCGACACGGCGAAAGCGAAAGTAGCAGCCCACTAGGCCGCTGAGCGTCAACTCGAGTCGTGAAGCCCCCAGATAACTAGTGCCTAACGCGGATCGGAGTTCCTCGCATGTCTCAATATAAAGTGATCGGCACTCGCCCCATTCGTCCCGACGGCGCCGACAAAGTCACCGGCCGCGCCATCTACAGCGCGGATCTCCAGCTCAACGGACTGGTGCATGGCAAGATCCTCCGCAGTCCGCACGCGCATGCGAACATCAAAAAGATCGACACATCTGCCGCCGAGAAACTGCCAGGGGTCGTTGCCGTCGCAACGGCTGCGGACTTGCCCGACTCGCAAGACAAGATGGCCGACCTGGGGGAAGGGGCTGTTAACCTGGCGCACCTGGCGTGCAATGTGCTCGCGCACAAGAAGGCCCTTTACCGCGGACATGCGGTGGCTGCCGTGGCGGCCATCAATCCCCACGTGGCCGAGGAAGCGCTCAAGCTCATCAAAGTTGAGTATGAAGTGCTGCCGGTGGTGATGGACGTCCTGGAAGCGATGAAGCCCGAGGCGCCACTCCTGCATCCGGACGTCTTTACCGACTCGATGGGCAAGAAGGCCGACAAGCCGAGCAATGTGGCGGTGCATCTGCACTTTGAAGTGGGCGATGTGGATGCGGCATTTAAGAAGGCGGATGTCGTCATTGAACGAGAGTTCAAGACGGCGAGCGTGCACCAAGGCTACATCGAACCGCACGTCTGCGTCGCCTTGTGGAACGAAGATCGCCGGCTGACGGTTTGGACATCCACCCAGGGAAGCTTTGCTGCCCGGGCTCAGGTCTCCGAGATCCTGCAGATTCCCGTCTCGCAAGTCACGGTCGTGCCGTGCGAGATCGGTGGTGGTTTTGGCGGCAAAATCAGCGTCTATCTGGAACCGGTTGCGGCAATCCTGAGTCGCAAATCGGGGCGGCCCGTGAAGATGACGATGAACCGCACCGAAGTGTTCGAAGGAACCGGCCCAACACCGGGTTCGTTCATGCGGGTGAAGCTGGGCGCCACGAAAGACGGCAAACTTGTGGCTGGCGAAGCCTGGCTGGCTTACGACGCCGGCGCTTTTCCCGGTGGCATGATCGGCCCTGGCTGCATGTGCGTGTTCAGCTGCTACGAACTGGCCGATGCGCGAGTCGACGGCTACGACGTGCTCGCCAACAAACCCAAGACTCAGCCCTATCGCGCGCCTGGCGCCACTCAAGCTGCGTTTGCTTGCGAAACGATCATCGACGAACTGGCCGAGAAGTTGGGTATCGACCCGATCGACCTGCGTCTAAAGAATGCTGCAAAGGAAGGGACGCGGCGTGTCGACGGGCCCGTCTATCCCAAGATCGGACTTGTCGAAACACTCGAGGCCGCCAAGAACAGCGACCACTGGAAGAGCAAGCTCGAAGGGCCGAACCGTGGCCGGGGCATCGCCGCTGGGTTCTGGTTCAACATTGGGCTCAAGTCGGCGGCGGCCGCCAATGTGAACAACGACGGCACGGTCACTTTGATCGAAGGCTCGACCGATATCGGCGGCTCGCGCGCGAGCATCGCCATGCAACTGGCCGAAACGCTGGGCATTGCCGCTGAGGATGTGAAGCCGCGCGTCGTCGATACCGACAGCGTGGGCTACACCGACGTCACCGGCGGCAGTCGAGTGACCTTCGCCACCGGCCTGGCTGCCTATCGCGTAGGTCTGGATCTGCAGAAGCAAATGTGCGAACGCGCCGCGCTGCTCTGGGAATGCAAACCGGAAGACGTTGAGTGCGCGGACGGCGTGTACAAGAACAACGGCCATTCGATCACGTTCAAAGAACTCGCCGGTAAGCTGCATCACACGGGGGGAGCCGTCGTGGGCCGCGCCGCCGTCGATGCCGCCGGACCGACGAACGGCTTCGGCGTGCAGATCGCGGATGTCGAAGTCGATCCCGATACTGGCAAGGTGACCGTCCTCCGCTACACCGTGCTGCAAGACGCCGGCAAGGCGATTCATCCCAGCTACGTCGAAGGACAGATGCAAGGTGGTGCAGTGCAAGGGATCGGCTGGGCGCTGAACGAGGAATACATCTTCGATCGCGAGGGACGTATGGAGAATGCCAGCTACCTCGACTATCGCATGCCCACGTCGCTCGATGTGCCGATGATCGACACCATCATTGTCGAAGTGGCCAATCCCGCGCATCCCTACGGTGTGAGAGGCGTCGGCGAAACGCCCATCGTCACACCGCCGGCGACGATGGCCAACGCCATTTATCGTGCGACCGGTGTGCGGATGCGCGAGCTGCCGATGTCGCCGCCGCGGCTCTGGAAGGCGATGCAAAAGTAGTCGCTGGCGAATGCTGCCAGGCGACCGCGGCCACCGGGGCCGGAACCTGCGCAGAGTGACGGAGTTAAATAGAGAACCTTTTTTCTTTATGGTCCGTTCACTTGCCCTGCTGCGCCGCTCTCCTATCATCCCACATTGACTTCTGCCAACCCCGAACATCTTGTCGAACGATCGACATGCCACGAGTCTTCATTCCCTCGATGATGCGCGATCTCACGGGCGGAGTGGCGCAAATTGATGTCGAGGCAGAAAATGTGCGACAGGTTATCAGCAAACTCGACATTCTCTACCCGGGCTTTGCGGCACGTGTGCTGCGTGATGGGGCCATGACGCCCGGCCTGGCGGTCTCGATCGATGGCGCGATGACCCCTTCGGCTCTCTGGGCACAAGTGCAGCCTGGGAGCGAAGTCCATTTTTTGCCGGCAATTGCCGGCGGGTGATGGCTTGATTGCATCGCGCTGCGCGAATGTTTGTTATTTTTGTGAATTCCCCTGGCAGACTTGCTTTGACCTTTCGCCTGCCTAAAATGAGCCCAGACCAGGGATACCTAACCCTGGGGCTGATGTTTAACTTACCAACGCTCCGCTTGCGTCCCTCCCGGCTATCTCGTTCCTCGTACGCTTGTACGCCAAATCTGTGAGCAACGTGCCGCAGCCGCCACAAGTCTGGGAACTGGTCCGGTTAACTGTTTGGTCCTTTCAATTTCCTTGGAGGTCTTACGATGAAAGCTGTTGTTACTTTTGCTGTGGCCGTCGTGTTGATGGCGAGCGCAGCTGTGGCTGCCGAATTGAAGAGCGGTCTGCAACCGGGCGCCTCGGTCCCGCCGTTCGATGTCGAGAAGGTCGCCGGCGCCGTCAATGATGGCAAGTCGGTTGGCGACAACTTCTGCTATCGCTGCATGTTGGGCAGCAAGCCCGTCGTCATGGTGTGGGCTCGCACCACCGACGAGAGCCTCGGCAAGCTCGTGAAGGAACTCGATGCCGCCATCGAAAAGAACGCCGACCAAAAGCTGTCGTCGTTCGTCAACGTGCTCGGCAAAGATGCTGATGCCGCCAAGGCCAACGCCAAGGCTTTCGCCGCCAAGCACAAGGTCGAGAACGTCGCCTTGGTCGTTCCCCAAGACAACGCCAATGGCCCGGATGACTACGCCATCAGCCCAGAAGCTGACGTGACCGTGCTCATCTACCGCGGTGGCAAGATTGCCGCCAACCACGCCGTTGCCAAGGGTGGACTGACCGAAGCCGAGATCAAGAGCATCATCGCCGACACCAGCAAGATCTTGAAGTAAGCTGGCGACGAGTTTGCTGCGTAAAACAAAACAGCCCGCGAGAATTTTCTCGCGGGCTGTTTTTTTTGTTGCCGTGCAGGAGCAACAGTTTTGGAGTCAACAGCAGCCCCGGCATATTCATGCCCGGCTGGAAGCAAGTTGCGTTCGATCACGACTACGACACGAGGTAGTCGTCCCAGAAGCCCTTGCGACGAGGCACAAGCGGCATCTGCATGATATGAAAGGCGCGAGCCATGCCGGCTCGACGGCGTTTCTGACGAATTGACCAGCCTTCGCGGATCTGCGCCGTCATCTCAGCGATCCGTTCCGGGCTGGGGACTGATTCCGGTTGATTGCCGCTAGTGTTGTCGAGTCGTCGGCGAATCATAGCACTCCCTTTCGTGATTTGTTTGTCAGAGGCCAGGTGGCCTCCGCGGTCTTGGGAGTGCATTAGCAAAAGCCGCGCCAATCGCTTCAAACGGGTGTCCCGCGGGCGTCCATGCGAAGATTTTGATCGTTCGCGATACATGCTGGTCGCTTGTCGACTTTTCCGTGCTGCCACCTTGAATTGCGCGATTGGAAACAGAACGACACGGCTGATTCCGACAGTTTTATCCACGAATTCCGACAAATGTTTGTCGCCTTTTCAGTTGAAGGCACGACAACACACACCGTCTGAAAAATCAGCCTTTTCAGAATTGGCATGCTTTCTGCACTTGCCATGTTCGTCGATCACCGCGTGCGTTCGCGGCGATCAGTCCCCCACAGATTTAGGGACGAATAACAACGACGGCCGCGGCCGTCTCCACGAAGGAGTGACACCATGAAGCGAATCACCGAAAAGATGCGATCGGGCAAAGCGGGTTGGATTCTGTTGTGGTTGATCGGCGTGCCGATTCCCATCCTCTTCTTGCTCTTCTTGGTGCGCGGCTGCACCTAATCGTTCATTGTGGCCGCATGGTCCGCTTTTCACAGGAGAATGAAATATGGAAACGTACTATCCCCAAATGGATCGTGGATCATGCGGTCTGACGGGCAGCTGTGGCGATGTCAACGTCGGCGAGACTGAACGGATGGCATCGGCGTTGGTGGGTGGTGTCCTGGCAGTGGGTGGTCTTCGCCACCTCGGATCCGTAAGTGGATTGTTGATGCTGGCCGCGGGCGGCGGGCTGCTCTATCGCAGTCTGACCGGCCATTGCGCCCTGTATCAGCAACTGGGCGTCAACACCAGCGAGCGACAGACTTCTGTGCCCAGGGCCGAGAATCATCTCGAGCCCCAAAGTGGCACGGGCTTTCGCGATGACTTTGACGAAGTCGACGAAGCGTCGTACGAGTCGTTTCCGGCCAGTGACCCTCCGGCCTACTCTTCGGCCGCGAGCGACCCGGGACCGCGCAACCCGCGGTAGGTAAGCATTCGACGGAGCAACGTTAACATCTCCGCGCTACTATTGTCGGGCGCGTGGTTCTCACAACTATGAGGTGAATTTATGGGTACGATTCTATTGATTATTCTTGTACTGCTCCTGGTGGGCGCTGTCCCCGCTTGGCCGCACAGCTCTGGATGGGGATATGGTCCCAGCGGCGGTCTCGGCCTGGTGCTGATCATCGTCCTGTTGCTGGCGGTTATGGGCCGGCTTCCCTGGTAACTTTCTTGCGTGACGAGATCAAGGTCTGGCGGCGCCGTCCAACGACGCCGCCAGACATTTCGGGGCGGCAAATTAAGATCCAGTCGCTTCCTAGGCAATCCACAGGCCTAGTGGGCAACCTCCAGCTGAGCGTTGCCGAATTCCAGTAACCCACGAAGAATTACGTAGAAAATACGCGCGGGCGGATGCAGGTTCTCGCTCAAGACTTTCAACGACTGGCGATACTGTGCACATCTTGATGCTTACCAATACCTATAAGCCGCATGTGGGCGGTGTCGCGCGCAGCGTGGAGTTCTTTGCGCACGAATATCGACGGGTAGGCAATCGTGTCACCGTCGTAGCGCCAACGTTTGAGAATCTCCCGCCCGACGAAGCCGACGTCATTCGGGTACCGGCCATCCAGAATTTCAATGGCAGCGACTTCTCTGTGCCCGTCCCGGCGCCGGGATTGATTTCCAGTGCGATGGGCGACACGGTTCCCGATGTCATACATGCCCATCACCCATTCCTGCTGGGCGACACGGCCCTGCGGCTGGCGGCGACTTACGGCGTGCCCGTCGTCTTCACACACCATACGCTGTACGACCAATACACGCATTATCTAGGGGGCGAGTCGGCGGCACTTTCGCGCATGGCGATCGAGATTGCCGTGGGCTATTGCAACCTTGTCGACGGGGTCATCGCGCCGAGCGAGAGCGTAGCCACGATGTTACGCGAGCACGGCGTGACCGTGCCGATCGAAGTCATTCCCACCGGCGTCGACACAGCACGATTCGCCGAGGGCGACGGACTGGCGTTTCGCGCGGCACACGATATTCCGCGTCAGGCCTTTGTGGTAGGCCACGTCGGCCGACTGGCTCCGGAGAAAAACCTCTCATTTCTGGCGAGCGCCGTCGCGGAATTCCTCGCGAGTGAACCGCAGGCCTACTTCATGATTGTGGGCACAGGACCGCTCGAGGACGAGATCAAAGCTACGTTCGAGGAGCGGTCTCTGAGCAATCGGCTACGCATGGTTGGCTTGCAGAGTGGTCAGGATCTGGTCAACGCGTATCGCGCGATGGATGTGTTTGCTTTTGCGTCGCAGAGCGAAACCCAGGGGATGGTTCTGACCGAAGCCATGGCCGCCGGCGCGCCGGTCGTTGCGCTCGACGGCCCTGGAGTGCGCGATGTGCTCGTGGATGGTCAAAATGGTCGCTTGCTTACCGAGGCAGCGCCAGCAGAATTCGCGAGCGCACTGGAATGGGTTCGCTCGCGAAACGAGCTCCAGCGAACAGAACTCAAGGCCAGCGCGCTGGCCACGGCCGATCGGTTCTCGATGCCGCGCACCGCCGCCCAAGCTCTGGCGTTTTATGAACAGCTGAAAGCGAAAGCGCCCCAGCCGCACGAGATTGACGACAGCCCCTGGGCTGCGGCTGTCCGTTGGCTCGATGCGGAATGGAAAATCCTGACGCATCATGCCAAAGCTGTCGGGGGAGCCATTGTGGAAGCCGTCACCGCCGACACGCAGGAGACGGAAAAATGATCCGCGCCCTGATCGACGGTTTCCGCCGCCTGCGCCGCCGCCTAAGCCGCAACGAAACCATGGTGCGCTGGCTCGGCCTGTCGCAGTCCGAGGGGACCGCAGACCAGCCTGGCCTGGTGATGATCCAGGTCGACGGACTTGCATTCAATCAGCTCACCCGCGCCCTGCGTAAGCGGCGAATGCCTTTTCTCCGCAAACTGATCCGCAAGCGCGGCTATGAACTGCACACAATGTATTCGGGACTGCCTTCGAGTACGCCGGCAGTCCAGGCGGAGATCTTTTACGGAGTTCGCTGCGCAGTGCCGGCCTTTGGCTATCGCGATGCCGAAAGCGGCAAGATCATCGCCATGTTCGACAATGCACCTGCCTGTCGAGTAGAGCAACGTCTGAACGGCGAAGCCGAAGGTTTGCTGACCGGCGGCAGCGCTTATAGCAATATCTACTCCGGCGGCGCTGCTGAGCCTCACTTCTGCGCTGTCACGATGGGATGGCACAGTGTGCTGCAAGTAAAAGGATGGCAACTCCTGGGCCTGGTCGCCTGGCATGCTTGGAGCATTGTGCGCATCTTTACCCTGATGATGGTCGAACTGGTCTTGGCTATTAAGGACGTGATCCACGGACAGATTCGTGGCCGGAATCTCGCTCGCGAGCTCAAGACGATTCCTAGCCGAGTTGGTGTGGCCGTCGGACTCCGCGAACTGATGACCATTGGAGCGTCGATTGACGTCACTCGAGGGCTGCCGATAGTCCAGTTGAATTTCTTAGGTTACGACGAACAATCACATCGTCGCGGGCCGGGCTCGGCGTTTGCCCATTGGTCGCTCCTGGGTATCGATGATGCCATCAAACGCATCTTCACCGCCGCCCGACGTTCAAATCGCCGCAAATACAGCGTGTGGATTTACTCCGATCATGGTCAAGAAAGAGTCACCTCCTACCGGCGACGATTTCATCGCACAATTCAGCAGGCCGTGGCTGAAGTCTTCGGCCAGGATGTGATCTCGATGCCCAGCGACAAGCCGGGCACAAATCACGCACCAGATCGTGCGAAGTGGCTGAAACGCAAGAACGAGGGAATCGAATCGACGGTTCAAGACCACGATGACATCCGGCCGGCTGCCGAGGGTGATTCAAATAAGGTCGAGGTGGCATCGCTCGGACCGATTGGTCACGTATACGTCCCCTATCAGATGACGGAAGAACAGCGAAAAGACCGAGCACAAGCCATGGTGCGAGAGGCCGGAGTTCCACTCGTAGCCTATGCCACGGGCAAAGGTCAAGCTACGGTGCTGACCAAACATGGCGATTTCGAATTGCCTGCCGACGCGGCCAAAGTGTTTGGCGAATCGCACCCATTCTTGGCCGATGTGGCTCAAGATTTTGTTTGCCTTGTCCATCATCCGTGCGCTGGAGACTTGGTGTTGGGCGGGTTTTCGTCGGATGAACCGCCTCTGACATTTGCCGAAGAGAATGGTGCGCACGCCGGCCCAGGCCTCGAAGAGACACGTGCGTTTGTGTTAACTCCTGCAGACGTTCAGTTGAGCGACGAAGATCGCGGCTACCTGCGGCCGTCGGATTTGCGAAGCGCGGCCATGCGGTACTTGGGACGCGAGGAACGCTCAAAGCCCCAGTCCGCGCCCGCCGAGCCCCCAAACAACCCTGCGCCAAACAACATCGCTCCCCCGCTTAACCCACTTGCCAGTTCGGATCCCTATAGCAGAGCTGGATAGACAGCTGGCAACACGGCTCCCCGCAAAGGAAGGCAATTCATCCATGTCGCGTAATCAAACCGCATCGAGTGCTTCGAGCCTCTATGGTTTGGTGTTGGTTGTATCGGTAGTGGCCATCTTATATTTTGCCAAAGAGGTTTTGATCCCGTTTACGCTCGCGATCATGTTGAGCTTTGTGCTCACACCGCTGGTGGATCGCTTGGAACACTGGCGACTTGGTCGAATCCCTTCGGTCTCAATCGCAGTCGCTCTATTGTGTATCGCGGTGATCGGCACTGGCTGGATCGTTGCGGATCAGATGGTCGACGTCGCCAACAACCTGCCTGCCTATAAGTCGAACATCCTCACGAAGATGCAGACGTTCACGCGTCAGGAGGATGGCGCGCTGACCCGAGCTAAGCAGGCTTTTGACGAGCTCTCTCAAGAGTTGACCGATCCCAAGGGCGTGCGCCCCAAGGCTCAAGATAAACCAGAAGACGCAGAAGAACGTCCGACCCAGCGCGAGCCAGTACCGGTGGCGATCGTGGCGGACCGAACTTCGCCGCTTGCGTGGGTACAAGGGTTGATGCCGCCGATGTTCAACGCCTTGGGCACCGCCGGCGCTGTGCTGCTGTTTGTGTTCTTCATGCTGCTCGAACGCGAAGATCTGCGCAATCGGGTGATACGCTTGATCGGCACGGGCAAGATCAGCTCCACGACGCAAGCACTGGACGACGCTGCGCACCGAGTCAGCCGATATCTGGCCATGCAGCTGGTCGTCAACGCGACCTACGGCTTCGTCGCTGCCGTGGGGCTCTATCTGATCGGAATTCCCAATGCCTTACTCTGGGGATTGCTGGCAGGCGTGCTGCGTTACATTCCATACATCGGGCCTTGGATCGCCGCCTCGGTGCCAATTCTGCTCGCCTTGGCGGTCTTCGACTCGTGGGCCCAGCCGATCTACGCCCTGAGCTTTTTCGTCGTGCTCGAGTTGCTTTCGAACAATGTGATGGAGCCAATTCTCTATCGTTCCAGCACAGGTGTTTCCACAATCGGATTGCTCGTAGCCGCCGTTTTTTGGACGTGGCTATGGGGAGCCATCGGCCTGGTGCTCGCCACACCGCTCACGGTATGTCTGACTGTATTAGGCCGGCACGTGCCGCGGCTCGAATTCCTGCACATTCTGCTTACCGATGAACCCGCGCTATCGCCCGCGGCGAGCTACTATCAGCGACTTCTCGCCGAGGATCAGGAAGAAGCCACCGAGCTCGTGGAAAAGAAGCTCGCTGAATCCACTCTGCTGGAAGTCTTCGACACTGTATTGCTGCCCGCCTTGACGCTAGCCGAACAGGATGGTCACCGCGGCAAGATCGAGGAAGATCAACGGGCCTTCGTTTGCGACAGCATTCAGGAAGCCGTCGAGGACATCGGCGACGGGCCTGAGAAGGTCGCTACCGATGGAGCAGTGAATGCGACTGTGACTCCCTTCGCTCGCACCATCATGTGCTTGCCGGCGCGCGATTCGGCCGATGAGATTGCCTCGGAGATGCTGGCTCCGCTGCTCGAATCTCGTGGGCACAAAGTTTTGAGGGCCTCGGTGCGATCGTTGGCCGGCGAGATGCTCGATCGTGTGCAGGAAGAGAACGTCGAGCTGGTTTACATTTCGGCAGTGCCTCCGTTCGCCATGACGCATGCCAAGTATCTCAGCAAACGACTGCGAGCCCGATTTCCGAAGCTGAAGATCATCGTCGGACTGTGGCATTCTCGCACCGGCGGCCGCAAAGCGAGCGATCACGCTCGTGCTGCGTCTGCCGACAAAGTCGTCATCACGCTGAGCGAGGCGATTGACTATGCGGAGCTGACTGTCGCATCAGGGCCAGCAGCCGCTGTGCCGCCGCTTGTGCAAACGACGGGTCGTTGATGTGCTCGTCGCGTTCTTCGATTTCAACGTCGTGCAGATTGTCGCGCAAGGCACATAGCAGTGCCTGGCGGGCTGCAGGATCATCGAACGGTTGCCCCTGGCGGTCGATGGCCGAAACGCCTCGCAAAGGAAACAGCACGCAGGTTGGCCCGGTGGACTGGCTCAGTTTGCGGCCAATATCGGCTCCGATTTGTGCGTTCTCCTCGGCCGTGGTCCGCATCAGCGTGACATGGGGATTGTGCCGATAGAAATTGCGACCAGTGAACTTCGCCGGCACGGTGTCGGGCGCGTGGAAGTTGACCATGTCTGTGGCGCCGACCGACACCACTTGCGGCACGCCTCGCCGTGCGGCGGCCGTCAATCGATGCGGGCCGGCGGTGAGCACACCTCCGACAAGTTCATCGGCCAATTCGGTGGTCGTGATGTCGAGCACCCCGGCGAAGACGCCGTCATTGATGAGCGATTCCATAGCCAGCCCACCGGCGCCTGTCGCATGGAAGACCAGCACTTCATAGCCCGCGTCTTGCAGAACTCGACGAGCCGCGTCGACGCACGGGGTTGTGACTCCGAACATCGTGGCGGCCACGAGCGGCCGATCGCTGCTTTGAGCAGCATCGCTAGGAAAGCTCACCAACCCAGCCATGGCCCGAGCGGCCTGATCAAGGACCGCGCGCGTGATTCGATTCAGTCCTGCAATATCGACGACGGCATTGAGCATCAAGATGTCTTTAGCGCCAACATAGTGCCGCACTTCGCCGGAGGCGAGCGTGCTGACCATCACTTTCGGCACACCCAGCGGCAATTCGCGCATGGCCGCGGTGCCGATCGTCGTTCCAGCAGAACCGCCAATCGCGAGCACACCAGCCACGCGCCCCGCGTCGTGCCACTGCTTGACCAGGTTGGCCGCGCCTTGGGCAGCCGTGGCGATCGCCAAGCCCCGATCGTTGCGGCCGGCAATCTCTTCGTGAGTTTTAACAGCTGCAGCGAAAACTTGGTTGCGATCGACATCGCCCTTCGCCTGCGGTGTGCCGATGCAGCTCACGTCGACTAGTAGCACGTTGACGTGCATCGCGCGCAGTCGGTCGCGCAGATACGCGGCCTCCAATCCCTTGGTGTCGAGGGTCGCAAGGAGAATGACCGAGGGAGGCACGTTCACTTCCGATGGTTCCATGGTCGCCTTTCGCTCCGCGAAAGTGTGCAGCTACCCGATCTTTTGCGTCTGGCCGGTTTCGGCTGCCTTGTAGCAGGCGAACACCGTTTGCAGCACGCGCAGGCTATCGGCGGCGTTGAGCGGTGGCTGGCCGTCGGTGGCGCAGGCTTTGACGACGTCGGCGACAAAGGGGGAATAGCCGCTCGGTTCGTTCGGGCCGTTGAAGAATTGCTTCTCGGCCGTCTTGCTGTCGCGAGTGCTGTACCAAGTGACGCTCGTCTTGTCCTTCGGTCTCACCAGTACCCAGCCGTGCTCGCCCCAGATCTTGATGTGCGAGTGGTAGCCCTTGTCGAGATAGTACCCCGACGTCAACGTGCCGAACGAGCCATTGTCGTACTTCATGAGCACGGCCGAAGAGTCTTCGACATCGATCGGTGCTCCGCCGACATTCCCAGTAAACGCGGCCACTTCCTGGATCTTCGACCCGGTGATGAACGTGGTCAGGTCGATCCAATGGATGCCGAGCCAAATCAGATGCCCGCCGCCGGCCTTCGACTTCTGGGCAAACCAACTTTTGGGATATGAGGCACTCATGGTTCGCGTATGGTCGGCGATCAGATGGGCCTCGAGCCCGTAGATCTTGCCGATCGCGCCACTCTGGACAATTCGCCGGGCTTCGACCACGGCCGGATGTGTGCGGTTTGCCAAGGCGAGCAGCAGGTTGCGATGCTTGGCCTCGGCCTTGGTCACCAGCGGCGCGAAATCCTCAACACCCACGCACGACGGCTTTTCGGCCAACACGTGGCAGTTGGCATCCAAGGCTGCGTCGATCACGGCCGGCGAGCCCAGGGCTTCCATCGTGATCAGGCACATCTCGGGCTGCTCCTGCTTGAGCAGCGTGGCGTGATCGAGGTAGACCTTCTTAAGCTTAGGGCCGAGGATCTTGCGAGCATCCTCTTCCCAGCGGCCGCTGGCATCGCACAAAACTACCGATTCGCACAGCGGCGCCTCGGCCAGGGCTGGAAGATATGCGCTGAGATGCGGCCCTGAGGCCTGCGTCAAAAGACCAACTTTGATTCCGCCAGCCACGGGCAAGTCTCCTGCAACGAACTGAGTGAAGACCACGGTCAGGGCTTCACTTTAGAACGCGCAAGAAGCAGATGCAATGCGTGGAAAGCGAAACGCCTGGCGTCGAGTATGTAGCCCGACGCCAGGCGTTTGTTAAGTCAACACTTCGCGATCTGCTTTACGAAATATCGAGCGAGATCAGATAACTGTCGAGTTTCTTCCGCAGGCTGTCTTCCTGCCCTTGCTTTTCGCTGATCTGTCCGCGCAGAGCTTCGACCTCGTCTTCTTGCTGAGCAAACTTGGTCACATAACGCTTGTAGAGATCCGTGTTGCGATCCAGTTGCTGCATGTTCTGACGGATGCGAGCCTGCTCTTGATCGATCACGGTGATCTTCTGTTGCAACAGAGCCCGTTGCTGGGCGACTTCCTGCATGTCGCGTTTTTGTTTGATCACTTCTTTCAGCGCCGTCTTCACCGCTTCGCTCACCAACTTGGCATTCAGGTAAATCGCAATCGTACCGTCGTCGAGGTTCGTGACACCGATCTGCTGCGACGTCGTACGCTCTTCTTCGATGCTCAACTTGGCCGGCTTGCCGGGTTCGGCTTGCACGGCAAATCGATACATATCGCGGGTCTTTTCGGCAGGGTCTTTGGGTGCCACCAACGTCCAGTTGGAGTCGAAGGGATATTCAATGAGCACATTCTTGTTCCGCTTCCCGGAATTCTTGATGACGTATTCCTGGCTGCGTTGCTGCTTGTGAACCGATTGCAGCGTGCCTTTGATGATCTTCACACTCAGCAACTGCTGCGGCTGATTTTTGCTGGTAGGAGCGACTTCCGTATCGAGATCCAGTGCATAGCTGATCAACCGCTCGCTGCCCGGCGGCAGATCTTCGATCTTGGCGTCGCCAGCATAGGCGCCGCCGTCGAACACGGTGATCGGCCCCTGCATCAGATGCAGCTCGGTCGAATTGGTCAGCTTGAGGCCGTTGAGCGGGTGCTTGGCCTGAACGCTCGGGTTATAGATCGAAACCTTCTCTCCTTTGACCGATTCGTTCACGATCGGCAGCATAGCTGACTGTTGGCGAGCAAGTGTGACCGGCGTGGCGATGACGTACTGGAACATCTCACCCACATCGGCTGCCTGGGCGACCGATTGCACGCCCGAGCTCTTGAAGTCTTGCAATGCCATGCTATCGGCCGCGGCCTTTTCGGCGAGCAGGCCGCGAGAACGATCCATGGCGCGATTACCCTTGGCCTGCTCGTCGCCAGGACGACCAAAGCCGCCAGCCAGTGCTGCTGAAGGTGCTGGCGGGGCCGCTGGAGCTCCATTCGACGCCTGGCGACGGAACTCCTGTTCCTTGCGAGCCAGATCCTGACCGTAGGTTTGCGGGCGGAGCGAGGCATAGAGCTCTTGTTGCACCACTGGTCGGGCGACATAGAGCGGTTCGTAAAGATCCATCACGAACGAAATCGGACGGCCGCTGACGAGCGTCAGATTGACCTTATTCCAGTCTTCCTCCGTGGTGTTCTCCACAATCGCCCAACCTTGCAGGAAGGGCGGCACATCGTCTTTGATCACCAAGCGATAGCTGGTCTTCCAGACGGGCGTTTCTTGGATGTAGCCGACGCGAACCGGGCGCTTCCCTTGCCCCAGAAAGTTCAAGCTGACGGTCTTCTTGTCGGTCGTATGTCCCAGGGCCAGCACATGCAACGCCTGACGCAATTCGGCGTCGAGCTTCGGATCGGCGAGCTTGATGCGGCCCACGCTTTCGAGCGGAACACTGCGGAGTCCATCTTCCGTGAGCAAGTTCAGGAGCTCGACTTCCACGACGGCGTTGTCACGGCCGACTTCCTTCTTGCGTGTCTCGACCCCCAGGATCAAGCCGGTGAGCTTGTTGGGAGCTTCGACCTCTACTCGCTCACCGCGAAGCTGCGTGAGAATTCCGCCGAGCGTGGGATTGGTGGTCAGGTCGACGGCAAACGTCTTCAAGGTTTTGGTGATAGGGTCTTTCGAGCCGTAGCTGACCGTTGAAATGCGGCCGCCTCCCAGGTCTTGCAGCACCATGCTTTTCAGCAGGTCGTTGATATCCTCGACGTTGAACTTGAGATCAATCCGAGCGTCGCCATCGACCTCGCCCCCATGTTCAAAGAAGCCCACGCCCGAGTTGAACATGACCACTTGCTTGAGTGGCAATTCCGCTTGCTTGGGTTCCTTTTCTTGGGCCGCAAGGGGCGCGGCGAAACCGACGATCGCTAGAACGATCGCCACCGATAAACGGGAGAGAGCACGTGTCATTACAAAGCTCCTGACAGAAACGTCGAGAAGAGACTGGGTCGAACCAATGATGTTCAATTTAAGCAGCGCGCACGGGTTCGCGCTGTCGTCCGATTAGACGGTCGACGGGGCGAAAAGGTTTTGGCCGTAAGCTCAGAAAGAACAGATAAGGAAGTATAGATCGGCCCGCAGGATTCCAGGCAAGCAAGGCCGTGCGCGTGGAGAGCAACCGTGCGCTCTCTGTATTTTCAAACTCCGCTCGTGGGACGGACGCCATCAGTGGAGGCATTCTCGCCGGAACCCGATGTCCGGCCTGAACTTCGGGAATCCAGTCCTCACATAAAAAAATCCCGATCGACCCGATGCTCTCGGGCCGACCGGGATGTTCGTTAGCGCGTGAACTACTTCACCGGGCGGATCTTGATGTTGCGATACGAGACCAAATTGCCATGGTCCTGCAGACTGATGTAGCCGCTGGTGGCTTTGCCAAAGAGCGGCATCTTGCCGAACTTGCTCTTGGCGACTTTGTCGTCCCAGTCCGCGCTCCCTTTGACGTACTCGCAGTACTTCACCCCGTTCATCGTGTGCTCGCACTTGGTCGGCGTGATTAAGATGCGGAGAGTGTTCCACTCGCCTGCGGGCTTGGTGGCGTCGGTATCGGACTTGTAGAGCTGATACAGCCAACCGGCCTTCTGTGGGTCGTGGCCATCTTTGTTGTCTTGCACCTGAATCTCCGGTCCGGTTTGCCAGGGCGTGCCCCCTTCTTCGGTCACGTGATACATGATGCCGCTGTTTCCGCCCGGCGAGATCTTGTAGTCGATCAAGAGCTCGAAGCTATCGAACTTGTCTTTGGTGATGATGTCGCCGGCGCCTTTGTCCACGCGGCTCAAGGTGCCTTCTTCAACCTTCCAGCCCGGGCTGATGGTGTCTTTCTTGTAGCTGCGCCAGCCGTCGGTGGACTTGCCGTCGAAGAGTAATTTCCAACCGGCTTTGGCTTCGTCGTCGGAGAGGGTGTTGGCCGGGGCATCGGCAGCACGAGCAACGTTAAACGATGCCGCATAAAGTGCGATCAATGCGGCGAGGGCAATCTTGGTAGTGAGGCGAATCATGGGGGCAAAACTCTCCTGGAAATCAATCTGTTTATCTGCAAAAACGACGGCCGTTTCGAGTTGCTATCCTAACTTGCTCGTTGCTCCACTGCAAAACTGGCGAGCGATTTCGCTATTTCCGCAACTCACGCACGCGACTGCGCGTCTCGGAGGTGGTATTGCCCGGCAGCACGCGTTATTCTGACGGCACGTTCATCTGGTCGCTGTGCGGCCTGCGATTTCCCTCCTGCTTATCTCACCTGAGGACATTCATGAGAAGACACCTGCACGCGTGGTTTTTGGCATTGGCCGCGCTCGCCGTGGCCAGCGGCGCATCGCCGGCCACTGCAGCCGACAAGGCGACAAAGTTTGCCCGCTTCGAAGTCGGCGGCAAGACAGCTTACGGCGTTGTCGAAGGAGACCAGGTTCAGCAGATCTCCGGCGACCTGTTCGGCGATTGGAAGAAGACCGACAAATCCTATCCTCTGTCGAGCGTCAAACTCCTGATTCCCACCGACGCCCGGCAGGTGTTTGCTTTGGCCGGTAACTATCGGAGTCATCTGAAAGATGCCGAGATTCCGCCCAAGTATCAAATCGTGCAGCCGTTCCTCAAGCCGCCCGCGTGCTTGATTGCCCAAGGGGAAAAGATTGTGATCCCCAAGGGAACCAATGACGTGCATTACGAGGCCGAACTGGTGCTCGTGATCGGCCGCAAGGCCAAGAATGTTTCCGAAGCCGACGCCATGAACTACGTGTTTGGCGTGACCTGCGGAAACGATGTCAGCGCTCGTGACTGGCAAAAGGACGACATCCAATGGTGGCGAGCCAAGGGCTCCGACACCTTCGGTCCGGTCGGTCCCTACATCGTCAGCGGCATCAACTACGCAGACTTGAACTTGAAGCTGATCCTCAACGGCGAGGTCAAGCAAGAGCAACGCACCAGCGAGTTGATCCACAGCATTCCGAAGACCGTGAGCGTGATCAGCAAGCACACCACGCTCTACCCAGGCGACCTGATCTTTACCGGCACGCCGGGGAAGACCTCGCCGATCAAGTCCGGCGACGTTGTCGAAGTCGACATCGAGCACGTCGGCGTGCTGAAGAACCCGGTAGTCGCCGCTGAATAAGCCGGCGCCGCTCAGCCAATAATCAGAGTCGAAACCTTCGCCCACGTGCGAGCGCCAAGAGCTCGCGCGTGGGCGTTCTTGCTATTGGCGTACTAACGCTGCAACAGGATGCGCAACTTTCGCAGCGCCAACTCCGCCATCTCCAAGTTCGGATCGTACTTCAGAGCCAGCTCGAGCTCGTCGTACGCCTCTTCGAGTTTTCCTTCGGAGATGAGCAACGTTCCCAAGTTGTAATGTGCGGCCGCGAATCTCGGTTGGAGGCGTAACGCCTGCTGATACTGCTTGCGAGCTTTGGTCTTTTTACCCTGCTCCGCGTAAACGGCTCCCAAGGTGATGACGGTTTGAGGGTCGTTGGGGGCGAGATCCATCGAGGTTCGCAATTCCTGTTCGGCCTCTTCCCACTGCCCTAGCTGCGCGAGCGCCTGAGCATAGCTGCGATGCATCGTGGCGTCGGTGGCTTTCTTGGCCAGTGCGATCCGGTAACGCTTGATCGCCTCTTGTGGTTGACCGGACATGGCCAGCAAATTCGCCAGGTTGCCTTGAGCATCGGCATTGCCGGGCTGCAGCGCAGTCGCTCGTTCAAACTCGGCTTGTGCCTCCGGCCAGCGTGCCTCGCGGGTCAACAGTTCGCCGAGCGCGTTATGGGCGTCGGCTTTGTCGGGATCAATCTTGATCGACTGGCGATACGCCTCGTCCGCATGCGGCACATCGCCAAGCTGAGCATAGCAACGGCCAAGGTTGTAGTGAGCTCGCGAGTTGTGCGGCGCTTTGAGGGCCGTGTCTCTCCAGATGCTCAGTTCGCTGGCGTAATCGCGGTTGCGGTCAACCGTGGCGAGCGAAAGCGCCAGAATCACCGCCACAGCAGGTGCGACCAGCATAAAGTTCTTGAGCGCTGGCCTGGTGTCCCAAGAAGCAAGCAATTTTTTCAGCGCCAAATATCCAACGATCACCGCGCAAACCACCAGCGGCGCGAGCGCCACATACATCCGATGCTCAAACATCAAGTCCACGATGGGCGCCACGCTGGAGGTAGGCGCGAGCAGCAGAAAGAATGTGCCCAGCAAGAAACCGATCCGTGGTCGCAAATACATGAGGGCCAGTGTGACGCCGAGCAGCCCAACCATCACGGCGATCGCCGGATAGAGCTGGCTTACGTCGCGCGTTGGCCAGGCAGGATCTAAGCAAAGTCCCGTGGGCCAGAACGTGAGTTGGAGATAATGCAAGATCGCAGCGGTTTGATTCGCCGCGTATTGCAGAGGCGACAGGCCCTCGACTTGGAACACGCCGGCTCGGGAGTAATCGGTATGACTCGCCATGACCAGCGCGAGCACTCCCCAGGAGCCGGCTAGCCCCACGTAGTACTTCCAACGTTCGACGAACAATTTCCGCCAAGAGCGGCTGACAAACACACGATCAAACCACAAGACTAAGAGCGGCGCCGTGACCATCGTCTCTTTACAGGCCATGCCGCAGGCACAGGCAATCACACTCCCCAACTGCCACCACGGCGTATTCTGGCAAAAGAAGCTGCGCACAAAGGCGTAGAGGGTGAGCAAGTAGAACAAGCCGGCTAGCGATTCGTAGCGCTGATACACATACGTCACGCTTTGCGTTTCCAGGGGGTGTACGAGCCAGATCGCAGCACAAACCAGGGCCAGCCCTTGCGTGGTCGTGGAGGTGGCAAATTCCTGGCCTGGCAACTCGAGGGTGCGCCGTACGATGCCCATTAGCGCTAGGGCCGCCAGAATATGAACCGTCAGATTCACGACGTGGTAGCCGCGCACGTCGAGTCCGCCCCAGGCGTAGTTGGCGGCAAAGGTCAGGAACGTCAGCGGCCGGCTTTCTCCCGCCCGAAACAAGCTGCTCAGCGACCAATCCGTGAGTTGAGTCAAATTGGGAACGGTAATATGCAGTCCGTCGAAAATGAACGGAGCATCGAGGCTGTTGGCGTAGACTGCCAGTCCCAGCAGGACGACAGCAAGGATACAGGCGAGGCGAATGAGTGCCATCGAGTTTGTAGGGACCTTCAGAGAAATGGGCGCTCGCTGCGGCCGGACAATGTTCATTGTAAGCCGGACTGGAGAAATCTCCTGCACTGCATTTCGCCTTATAACGTTGTGGCAGTTCCGTTTGCGCTGATTGCAACGAACGCAGCAGTCAGCCCGACGAACGGTCGCAATTCGCCTGCCACCCTTTTGGTCCCCTTGAGTTATTCATACGTTTCCCCTACAACTCGATGGTTCGCTACAGCCGCTGTCGGCTTACAAACTCTCCTGAGGACTGAACTCGGCAGAGTCTAGGTTGTTGGTTTTACCCTACTTGCGAGGGTAGGAGCCCGAACGACCCTTTTCTTTCGCGTCCCAAGGACGAAGGCGCACAGAATCGCCCTGTTTGGTCTGCTGCTCGCGCGAATTACGTCGACTCCTGGTGGCTTCCTGCCGACATTCATTCAAACGTCGGGCGCGACCCAGGGGTGACGGTACGCGCACAGCTTAGGAATGACCGTTACCGAGCGAATCTCCCTCCCAGGCCGCTATGATCGCTGAGACATCCCAGGCAAATAGTCCTTTACGAAAACGAACCGTCGCCGCTGACGGCCCCTTGAAATTCGCCGGACGCGACGGCTTTCAGGCTGAGCTACGCAATCGTGTGCAGGCGTACTTCGATACGACGGGCCTGCCGGTGCGCGACTGCGCAAGAATGTATGTGAAAACGGCGATCATCATGGCCTGGCTGGCCGGATCCTACGTGCTCTTGGTCGGCTTTGCGACCACCTGGTGGCAGGCATTGCCCCTGGCAATTTCACTGGGCATGGCGATGTCGGCTGTGGGCTTTAGTATTCAGCACGACGGCGGACACGGAGCCTATTCGGGCCGCAGTTGGATCAATCGAGCCATGGCTCTCACGCTCGATCTGCTCGGTGGCAGCAGCTATGTGTGGGCCAAGAAGCACAACTCGGTGCACCACACCTATTCCAACATTACCGACCACGACGACGACATCAATATTGGGTTTTTCGGCCGGTTATCGCCGCATCAGCCACGTTATTGGGTCCACCGCTGGCAGCATATTTACCTGTGGGCACTCTATGGTCTGCTGCCCATCAAATGGCAACTCTACGACGACTTTCGTGACGTGCTGCTAGGCCGGGTGGGCCAATATCGCTTCCCGCGGCCGCGCGGCTTGGATTTGGTGATCTTCGTCGGCGGCAAGGTGATCTTCTTCGCCTTGGCGTTTGCCCTCCCGCTGTACCTGCACTCGGCCTGGGCAGTGCTGGGCTGCTACCTGGCGGCGTCGTTCGCTCAGGGCGTGGCGCTCAGCGTAGTATTTCAATTGGCTCATTGCGTGGAAGAAGCCGCGTTTCCGCTGCCCAACGAAGACACCGGCAAAATGGAAAATGCCTGGGCCATCCATCAGGTGCAAACCACCGTCGATTTTGCCCAAGGCAATCGCTGGCTTTCCTGGTTTTGCGGGGGGCTCAACTTTCAGATCGAGCATCACCTGTTCCCGCAGATCTGCCATTTGCACTACCCGGCGATCGCCCCGATTGTGGAGCAAACCTGCCAGGACTTCGGCATCACTTACTCCACGCACGTCACGTTTCGCTCGAGCCTTGCATCGCACTATCGCTGGCTGAAGAGAATGGCCAAGCAGGGTGTGGAAACGTGCGGCAGCAAAGACCTGGGCGTTCAAAACGTCGGCGGGTAGGCGAGCCTTTCCAGTGCATCCAGCGTGGTTATCGATCCGCTGATTCGGCCTGCGCACAAGTCAAAGCTTATTGCCGCACTTCTCAGCGGCACGTGCCGCCGGGCAAGGCAAGGCCTGACTTGATTCCCTAGAACCGCACTCTATTTGCGGTCGGTTAAGATTTCGCAAGGCACTACAGCTAAATAGCTTGCGACGCTCGCTCGCACCTCGAGATCTTCTCTTGGCATGGCATCTGCTAGCTCTGCCCGCCAACTTAGCTGCTTTGATCGTTCTACGGCGGAAATGATCGTAAGCAGCAAGCACTACGGAATTGCATCATGTACGCGCGCCTGTGCGAAGGTTCTCCATATTCACCCTGTCCTTCACGGACAGTTTCGGTGAACTCACCACAACAGATCCTTCCCCGGCCGCACTTGCCAACCTTAGCGCGTCATGCGACGCGTAGGCAAACCCATCGGCTGTCGCCGGATTAACACGCAGTTGCCCATCGTGGCAGCGTTCCTGCGAGAGCGTATTTGCCCAGAGTTCAGTTTTTTCAGACTTTTTGCCTTTGGGAGCTTGGCCCTCAGGCAAGGACCGAAACGACCAAGCAAGTCCTTCTTGAAAGCGAGGCCTGCGTTATGAGACTGTTCGAAACGTTACGAGTTCCGATGTTGTGTTTGATGCTGTTTAGCATCGTAGCTTTGCCGACTTTGGCATGGGCTCAGGAAACTGAATCGACGAAAACCGCTGAGCCAGAGGCGGCGCCGGCAGCGCCGGCCTACGATCCGTTGCGTGCGATCGACAAGGGTGACAATGCCTGGATGCTTACCTCGTGCGCCCTAGTGCTCTTCATGACGACGCCAGGTTTGGCGATGTTCTACGGTGGTTTGGTGCGTAAGAAGAACGTCGTCAGTGTGCTGATGCAGTGCATCTTCTTGGAAGCCATGATGACCGTGATTTGGGTCACCTTCGGATACTCCCTGGCTTTCGGCGGTGCCCAACCCGACGGTTCCATGAATCCTTGGATTGGTGGCACGGACTTCTTATGGCTGCAGCAAGTGGCGCCGTATTGGAACGAGTCGAAACAGCTGGCGGTCGTTCCGACGCACCCGGTTTATGCCATTCCCTGGCTCACCCACATGCTCTTCCAAGGCATGTTCTTCATCATCACGCCAGCCCTGATCTGTGGCGCCTTTGCCGAACGTATGAAGTTCAGCGCCATGGTCCTCTACTCGCTTCTGTGGGGCGTGCTGATCTACTGCCCGCTATGCCACTGGGTATGGGGTGGCGGCATTTTGGGCTATGACGTAGCTGGCGGGATCAAGTATTGCGCCGGTGGCGCACTGGACTTCGCTGGTGGTACGGTGGTGCATATCAGCTCGGGTATCTCGGCTCTGGTTGCCGCTTTGCTGATCGGCAAGCGCGCCGGCTATCCCAAGGAACCGATGCCGCCGCACAACCTGGCCTTCACCGCACTGGGCGCTGGCATGTTGTGGGTAGGTTGGTTCGGCTTCAATGCCGGTAGCGCCATCGCCGCCGACGGCATTGCTGCCAGCGCTTTCGCCGCAACGCACATTGCCGCGGCTGCAGCTGCCCTCGCTTGGGCCGCCGTGGAAGTGATCAAGCACGGTAAGGCTACCTTGCTCGGCGCATCGTCTGGCGCGGTCGCCGGTCTGGTTTGCATCACGCCGGCTGCTGGCCACGTGCTGCCGATGAGTGCACTGATCATGGGTCTGATTGCGGGCGTCGTCTGCGCTCTGGCGTGCTTGGTGCTGAAGCCGAAACTCGGCTACGACGATTCGCTCGACGCGTTCGGCGTGCACGGGATCGGCGGCACCTTGGGCGCTATCCTCACGGGCGTGTTCGCCACGCGGGCAGTGTGGGACATCAACAACAAGCACGTGCCGCTCGGCTTGCTTGAAGGTGGCCCTGTGCTCAAGTCGCAAATCATCGCCACGGTCATCACTTGGGTCTTCGCGGCCGTGGGCTCGTTCATCCTGCTCAAGGTCGTCGATGTGGTCATCGGTCTACGGGTCACGCCGGAACAAGAAATGGAAGGCCTCGACGTGAATCAACACGGCGAAGAAGGCTACATCTTCACTTAGTAGTTGCGTGACCTGAAACGCTCTGGCATCGCAACGCCAGAAGGACGCCTTGGCTCGGGTGACTGAAAACAGTTTGCCCGAGCCAAGGTTTTTCTTTGCGCGCACACCAACCGATTCGGTAGGCGCTTGCCGCCAAACGACAGGCGGTAGCAGTCGTACGAAGTGCGAGCGAAATCTGCCAACTCACTAGCTGGCGTGCGCAACTGGAAGTCCAAGAATCAGACGCCGAGAGGTGCTCAGACGTCTTGTTCGCTGTCGTGCCCCAGCAGTTCATCCAGGAACGCATAGACCTGGTCGACGGCAGCTTCACGATCGCCATGTCGCACGGAGCTAACGACGCTGCGAACCGTGTTCGACAGGTTCGTGATCACCGTATTCAGGTTGTTCACGATGGTCGTCGTGCTGGGCAAATCGGTACTGTATGTGGAGACGATCGTGGGCTTGTTCAGCTCCAGCAGGTTGCTGGTGCCGCTTGCTGTCGAACTACTGCTGAGCGCACTGGCCACGAGTGAAGAACCGGGCTTGGTGTAAGGATCGGCATTGGCCATGTTCACTGTGTAGCCCAGGTCGATCATCGATGCAGCCGTGATACGGCTGAGCGGCATGGCAACTCCGCGAGATTCGACATAGCCGGTCATCAGCTCGGTGTCGAAAAGCGATTCTTTCCAATGCGAATCGCGCGTGCCGGAACCGCCGCCAGTTTCCAGCGGAATGCTCGTGCCGGTGACACCAAAGATCGTGTTGTACTCGGCTACCGCGTTCGCGCCCGTGTATCGCGAGCTGGTGGTGCCGGCCCCGGCGACCAGGCCCTTGTTGCTCCAGATCGTGCCTACCCCGAGGACGTGCCCCATTTCGTGGAGAATCACTCCATAGAAGGTGCCGTCGGCAATCATGGCGTTCATGTCGGCCGTGTCGAATTCCATCGAGCCATAGTAAGGGAGGGAACTGCCGCTGCGGAGTCGTTCAGGGCCAGCCTGACCGAGAACATTCCCCACACCATCAATGGCAACCGCACTGGCGCTGATCAGCAAATCGTCGATGGTTTGACCGTCGTAGGTGGCGTTGGGAAGATCGCCGACAATGATCGACTCCCACTTCAAAGCCGCTTGTTCAAAGATGGCTTGTTGTGCGGTGGTCAGTCCGCTGAAGGCAAACTGAATATCGAATCCGCCCGTCGTTGGAGGTGTCGTGGTCACGCCCGGGTCGACAGTGAGCGAATAGTTAGGATTGGCAGCGCCGGTCACGCGCACTAAGTAAGTGCCCGCCGCGAAGCCAGAGAGCGAGATCTGCTCGGTATTCGAGGTGCCGTCGGAAGTGCCAATCTGCGTGCCGCTGGAGCTGAACAGCCCGAGCGCCAGATTGCCTTGCGAATTGGTGAAATTGATGCGCACGAAGTCGCTGCTCGTGCCGGCGCCGTTCATGGTAAAGCTGTACCAGTCGGCCGTGTCGGCCAAGATCAGGTTGTTCACCGTGGCCGCGGCGGTAAGCGTGCCCAGACTTTTTGCAGCGCCTTGCGAGTCGTTGTCTTCATAGGAATCGTCGACCACCGTGGCGGTCGGTGGGTCGATGGTGAGCGAATAATTCGGATTTGTGGCCCCGGAGTTGCCATACACGCGCACAAAGTACGTTCCGGCGGCCCGCCCAGAGAGCGAAATCTGCTCCGAATTGGCAGTGCTGCTATTCGACGTGGCGAGTAGCGTGCCGGCCGAGTTGTAGAGTCCGAGCGCCAGGTTGCCTTGCGAGTTGGTGAAATTGATGCGGACGAAATCGCTGCTCGTCCCCGCGCCGCCGGTCGTGAAGCTGAACCAGTCGGCCGCATCGGCCAGCACCAGGTTGTTGACCGTTGCTACACCGGTCAAGGCACCCAGGCTGCTGGCCGTTTCTCGCGTGTCGTTGTCTTCGTAGGCATCGTCGACCACCGGAGTGGGCGCATCGATGGTCAGCGAGTAGTTCGGATTCGTGGCCCCTGAGACTCGCACCGAATAGGCGCCCGCGGCCCGTCCTGAGAGCGAAATCTGCTCTGTGTTGCCGGTCGTGTTTGACGTACCCAGGAGCGTGCCGGTCGAACTCCAGAGCTCAAGCGTCAGGTTGCCTTGCGAGTTGGTGAAGTTGATGCGAACGAAATCACTGCTGGTGCCCGTGGCGCTGGTTGAAAAATTGAACCAGTCGGCCGAGTCGGCCAGGACCAGATTGTTCACCGTGGCCACGCCAGTCAACGCCCCGAGATTGGTCGCCGTGGCCTGCGTGTCGTTGTTTTCGTAGGAGTCGTCGGTCAGGGCGCCTGGTGCGGAAATCGTGAGCGAGTAGTTAGGGTTCGTCACGGCGCGATAGCCGTAGGCATGCACATAATAGGTACCGGCCGCGAGCCCGCTGAGCGAAATCGTCTCGGTGTTTGTAGTTCCTTCCGAACGCTTGAGCAATGTGCCCGTCGAGTTGTAGAGCCTCAGATCGAGATCTCCCTGCGAATGCAGAAAGTTCATCGAGATCGAGTTGGCGCTGGTGGCGGCAGAAGTGATCGTAAATTTGTAGTAGTCGGCCCCGTCGGCCATGACCAGGTTGTTGAGCGTGGTTGTTCCACTCAATGTGCCCAGGTCTTTGGCCGTGGTGCGGGTGTCGTTTTCTTCGTAGGCATCGTCGGTGAGTGCCTTGGGGGATGAAGTCGTTGCGTTGCTGGTAACTCCTGCAATCGACTTGCCCACGAGACCTGCGTTGATGAGGTCGGCCAGATAGTTTCCCGCCGCCATCATGGCGCGATCTTCTAGTTGCTCAAGTCGGGAAGTGCGAGTGCGAAAGTTTAAGGTGCGAAGGGCGCGAGACCGCTGACGAGATGTGCGCAGCATCTATGACTTCCTGACGAAAGAGTTGCTGGGCCGCGGAGTTCGTCTGAGATGGCGCGGGGAGCCTGACAAACTGACGCGGATGAAAGTGGCGCTGGCCGTATTCTCGCGCCACTTCCTGAACAGGACGAAAAACGCGAGCGTATGTCACGCTGAATTGACATACAAAAGAAATATAGCAAATTCTTTTGCCTGTGCGCGAAAATCCGCAAAATTTGCGCAGCTAACTCAAATGCAACCATTCGCATGATTGCACGTGTCGTTTTCGCGACTCGCTGCCAAATGTCACCCGATTCCTGCGACAGCGAAACGGATTGGCGGGGTTTGATCAGAGAGTGCTGGCATGGTGAAAATCTGCACGGCAGAAGTTGTCGATAGCTGCCGATGCATGGTGAGTTCCAAAGAATGGCTCGACCGAGAGCCGGTAATCGAACCCGTGGTTGGTAAACTCATCACCGAGAGTCGTCGCCAAACCACACGTCCGAAACGACAATTACTTCAATGGTCTACAGCCTGACGCTTGCCGATCGCGTTCGCCATGCATTGGTCGGCGAACGAGGAACGAGCGAAAAGAAAATGTTTGGCGGCGTGGTCTTTTTGCTCCACGGCAACATGCTGGTGGGAATCTGGCAGTCGTCGCTGATTGTGCGACTGGGAGTCGACCAGGAGCAAGACGCGCTAGCCTTGCCGCATACACGACCCTTCGATGTAACGGGCCGACCCATGAAAGGGTGGGTAATGGTTGCCCCCGACGGTTTGGATCTCGACCGGGAATTGGCCAGTTGGGTCGAGCGAGCCTTGCGGTTCGTCGCGACGCTCCCACCGAAATGACCGCCTGGTCCGGCTTTAGGCCAGATGCTCAAGCAGCCGCTCAACCCCGGCAGTGATGGCAATCTCCCGCTTCGCAGCCACAAGTTCGATGGCCGCATGCGAATCGAGTTCCTGCGACTGCATGAGATATCCGGCCACGACCACCGCAGATCGGCTGCGGCCCGCGTGGCATTGCACCAGGACAGGCGGAGCCTGTTCGACTAATTCACTCAGAAACTCGATTGCGCGGCGAAATAGTCGCGGATCGTTGCCGGGTGCATCTTCCAGCGATACGACCTCAATACGCCGCAAACCGAGCGAGGCTGGATCACGGCCGTGCAAAGTTGCATCGAGGCTCAGGGCTGATTGCATCCCCTCGCGGCGCAGCAGCTCCGCATCGACGGCGTCGAGGTAATTGCCGATCGCGATCTGGTCGGTGATCCAATCCATTCAGTGTCGACACTTAGGGTTTGGCCTGTGCTTCGAGCCGCTGAATTCGCTCTTCCAGTTCACGCACACGACGTTCCAGCTGGTCGACACGCGATTCTTCGGGCATCGGGCGAACAGGGGCAGTGATAAGCGGCGGCGGCGAGCCATACTGCGGGGCGTCGCCAGGAATGAAACCGGGCTCAACAGGAACGCCCGGTCCAAGAGCTGGGCCAGCAGGCGCGGCCGGCAACGTCACCTTCACCGACGCCTCTTGCCCGCGACTGACATACGCAACGTCGATCTGAGCGCCGTAGCCGGCCTGACGAATGTAAGTTGCCAGATCGTCGGGTACGTTCACCGGCTGCCCGTTGACGGACAAGATCACGGCGCCCAACGGAATGCCAGCCTTCTCGGCAGCCGAGCCAACGACAACGGTTGTCACTAGTGCACCGGCGGTCGACGACAGACGATACTGCCGGGCCGCATCCTCGGTAACCGGCGAAGTGCGAACTCCGAGCTTTGGTCCACCACTCATCACCAATGGCGCTCCACCTCCCGGTGGTGGCAGAGCGGGCGGAGCGTCGGCGCCGTTTGCAGGCGGATTGTTAGGCTGTCGGCCAAACTGCGGAAAGGCCTGATCGGCGGGTGCAGGACGGGTACCCAGCGTGACCTCGAGTCGCTGCTCTGCGCCGTTTCGTATGACTTGAAAGTCAACCTTGCTTCCCACCGGAAGTCGCTGCAAGATCGGCCCCATATCGGAAATCTTGCCGACCGGCTGGCGATTGATTGCGGTAATCATGTCGTCCTTGCGAAGTCCTCCCTGTGCCGCTGGCCCATTCGGCATGACTTGCAACAATCGGACGCCGTTGCCAGTTTCGTTCTGATCGTCGGCCAGAATTCCCAAATAGCCTGGCTCGACTGCTGGAGCGGCGCCGCCGGGCGGTGGTCCGTCAAGTTGCTTGCGCACTTGCTGTTCGACGCGATCCAAAAGAGGCTGCGCCGAAGCCGTCGAGATAATCGCGCAGCTGAGGCCCACCATTGCCGCCGCGGTGAGAATCGATTTCATTGCCGTGCTCCACAAATCAGAGTGGGAATGTACCGCCGCATTATACGCCTCTTCGACGTTCAACGGGATAACGCTTCGTGGGCATTTCCAGTATTCTGGCCCTATGAATTCCGGCTCCGAAAACTCGCTCATCATTCAGCCTGCCCTGCCGACGGAGCGTGCTGCAGCAATCGACTTGGTCTTGCGCGATGCAACACCCCAGGTTCGTGCGAGCCTGGCAGCTAGCGAAGCAGCACGGAGCGGCATTTGGACGGCCAGCCGGGGCGGAAATCTCGTCGGCTCGATCTGGTTTAACGTACAGCCGGGACGAACCGCCGCAGTGTGGCCGCCGCGATTGCGTGACAACGAACCGCCTGCCACCGCGCTCGCTCTGCTCACTGCAGCGGTCACCGAATTGGATCGGCAGGCGATTCAACTTCTGCAGGTGCTGCTCCCGAGCGATATCGAGGCCGACGCTGAATTGCTCCGCCGCGCTGGGTTCACTCATTTGGCAGACTTGCTCTATCTGTTTAGTTCCACGGAGAAGATCTCGCCAAAGGAACCATCGAGCGCGCTGGAATTCGAACGCGTCACGGACGAATATTCCCCGCGTCTGGCTGAGATCGTCGAGCGGACCTATGAGGCGAGTCGAGACTGCCCGCAACTGAACGGCGCGCGGAACATGCGCGATATCATCGCCGGCTACCTTGCGACGGGCGACTCGCAAGCCGAGTATTGGCGCCTTTCCAGCACAGTGGGATCCGAAGCTTGGAATTCACGTGACTTGAAGTCG
>JADMIO011222180.1_pt1 | contig 31505 bp, 20 predicted proteins | sample 8958161 | NCBI WGS metagenome assembly JADMIO01 (sample SAMN16585339, study PRJNA669376) | soil metagenome | isolation source: Crop rotation soil | place: USA: Cullars Rotation, Alabama | collected 2011 | reverse complement strand
TCGTGTTCCACGTTAAGCCTCTTCCGCCAATACACTGGCATCTCCTTTCTCGCGCGCTCGCAGATGTCGATGAGATCGGCACGCGCAAGCAAATGCGCGGCAAGGTTCCGAAGGAACCGCGGAGAGCGCCGGGCGCATATCCCGAGGCAGACCAAGGAAACCAGCATGAGAAGCAAGACTGGATTGACGTACTCCACAAAACTCCCTCCATCTTGTTTGATGTCGATCGGGATCACTCGGCTACTCTATTGTGTTGGAGACGAGGCAGCGGCGAATCAGCATTGCGCCTAGGTATTTGATCATGGGGGAATCAATTGGTCGCGTGACCTGGGGCACCACCTAGTTTTCAAAATGCGCTGTACGTACTAGCGTGAGGTTTGATGGACCGGAACAGACGACCGTAGCAGGTCGCAATGAGAGTCTTGGCCATGAAAACCGCAAATCGCAGTTACACCCCTCCGTTGTCACTGACAGACGAGCTCCCGCCATCGGCACCTCGCGCCGTAAGAACACCCGTGATGTGGCAGGATTGGCGAAATATAACGTTCATGCATTGGCGTTACCCGGTCCGCGCGTTGCAGCCATTGCTGCCGGCAGGATTGACGATCGACAGTTTCGAGGGAACCGCCTGGCTTAGCTTGACGCCCTTCGAGGTCGCGAACCTACGCAGGCCACCCCTGCCGGCTCTGCCCTGGTTGTCGCATTTTCCAGAAACGAATGTCAGAACTTATGTGCGAGGGCCGGGCGGGGAGCCCGGCGTTTGGTTCTTTTCCCTTGAAGCCGGCCGAGCGCTGGCCGCATGGGGTGGCAAGGTTTTTTACTCGCTGCCATATCATCACGCTTCCATGGGTCTGAAAAAAGACGGGCGGTGGATTAGCTACTACAGCTCACGGAGTACGCCGACCGGCCCGGCAACTACGAACCTCGGAGTTCGTGTCCGCGAGCCGCTTTGCCCGGACGATCTGGCCACTTTCCTCACCGCCCGATTTCGCTTGTATACGGTGCGTGGGAATACTCTTCTATACGTCGACGTTGAACATGAAGCATGGCCCCTTGCACACGCCGATATTTGGCATCTTGACCAGACGCTAATCGCGACACTCGGCCTTGGCACTGTGCGCGGCGATCCGATCGTGCACTTTTCTTCTGGAGTCAGGACAAAGATAGGTCCGCCCCGTAGCGCCGCAGCCAGAGAGTCGGGGTTATAAGTTTATGGAGACTGAATCCAGCGCGATTCCGGTGAGCGAGGAAGAACAAAAACAAGCCAGGAAGCGTCAGTCGGTGGCGCCTCGCGTCATTCATGAGGCAGTTCGCAGGAGCGGCGAGGAAGAATTGCGCCGTCCTGCAGCGGCCTTAGCGTGGTCCGGCCTTGCCGCAGGCCTATCTATGGGGTTTTCCTTTGTTGCTGAAGCTCTTATTCACACTTATCTTCCCGACCGCGAATGGCGCAGGCTTATTGTTGCGTTCGGGTACCCGGTAGGGTTTCTGATCGTCATTCTAGGCAGACAGCAGTTGTTTACGGAGAATACGCTCACCGTAGTCATTCCCTTTATGGCGCATGTGAGCTGGTCCATGTTCGGGAAGGTATTGCGCCTTTGGGGCATTGTGCTGACGGCAAACATCGTAGGAGCTCATGTGTTCGCATGGGTAGTCGCCCACAGCACAGTTTTCAAACCTGAGATACAGGAGGCGATGCGCCAGCTCAGCCAGGAGGCAGCGGATGTGGGATTCGGAACAGCGCTTCTACGAGGGATATTCGCAGGGTGGTTGATCGCGTTGGTTGTATGGCTTTTGGCCGCAACGGTAGAGCCGTCCGTATCCACTATTTTTATCCTGACGTACCTGGTCGGACTGGGAGGGTTCACGCACGTCATCGCCGGTTCGACGGAGGTACTGTTTCTGGTAATGAGTGGAACACTGCCCTGGTGGTCCTTTGCTTTCGGCTATCTGATTCCATCCTTGATGGGCAACGTTCTCGGCGGTGTCTCTTTGGTTTCCGCACTCAACCATGCGCAGGTAGTTTCTGGTGAGTAATAGTCGTCAGAAACGAATGCGCAGCATAGCTAGTCACCAGAGCGGACGTGGAAGTCTTTGGCCTTAAGCTGGTTGGCATTACGGCGGAAAACGGCCGTAAGCTGCTCATCACGCTTATTGTGCTCGCGGCGATCTGGCTGGCGAGACGGGCACTTACCGCGGCGCTAAGCCGAATCGGCCGCGCCACTTCCAACAAGCACGCGGTTTTCTGGACTAACCAGGGAATCAGTTTGCTTGCGGCCGCCGCTCAGATCGTCTTCGTGCTCTCGATCTGGTTCGATGACCCCGGTCGCATCACCACGTTTCTAGGATTGGTGACGGCTGGCTTGGCGTTCGCGATGCAGCGCGTCATCACGGCCTTTGCGGGTTACTTCGTACTTCTAAGGGGAAAAACGTTCAACGTCGGCGAACGTATTCAGATGGGCGGTGTTCGAGGGGACGTGATGGCTCTTGGATTTATGCAGACCACCATCATGGAGATGGGTCAGGCCCCGGGTGAACAAGCCGACCACCCCGGCATGTGGATTGAGGGCAGGCAATACACCGGCCGAATCGTTACCGTTACCAACGATAAGATCTTCGATGAACCTGTCTACAACTACTCCCGTGATTTCCCATTCATCTGGGAGGAGATGAGGATCGGGATTCCATATAGCGCGGATCGCGACAAGGCTGAACAGATCCTTCTAGATGCCGCGCACCGGCACGTCCAAAAGCTGGCGGAGTTGGGAGAAGTGCAGCTTGTCGAGCTCGAAAGACGATATTTCATGCGACGCGAAGATCTGGTGCCGCGTGTGTACTGGCGGCTCACCGACAACTGGGTAGAGATGGCCATGCGGTTCATCGTACGGGATAGCGGCATTCGTGAACTGAAAGACCGCATGAGCCGCGATATTCTTGCCGGTCTCGACCGCGTCGGAATTCCGATAGCGTCCAGCACATACGAGATCGTCGGCATGCCCGATGTGAAGGTGCGGATTGATTCCCCACCCGCGAACCGCCAGCGTCGGCGCGCACGGTCTAGTACCTAAGTCAAAGGTGTCAACGCGGCCCGGTAGACTTCCACTTGATCCGCTGGATTCCAGTCGATGCCGGTTTCCTTGGACCAAATATTGGAAGCCTTCTCCATCATGTGGTGCATGACATTGAAATGCCGAACAGCCGTGCCAGCGGAGAGGCCCCCTTCCGTCAATCCTCGATACCATCTCTGAACCGCTGGGCCGTCCACTTCTCTAACGAACAGATGTGAGATCGTTGCCTCGTTATATAAACAATTCTCGGAAGCATAACAGTCTCCTGGCGGGGACCGATATGCGTACGCGTTATCAAAAGCCGAACCCTCGCCGGGGGCCAAGTTGCTTCCGATAGTGCTCCTTAACGGGCTGTTTCAAGGCCGCTGCGTCGCCGAGCGGTCGCCATTGGTCCCGCTTGCAACAGTCATAACGCGGGTCACCGATATCAGTGCGGACGAGCGGCTGGATTCAGTACCGTCTGTTAACGGTACCTGCGGCGCGACCCGACGAAGTGAAATATACGGTTGGATATTCACCAAGTTGATGGGCGTGGATTGTAACTATGTGCCAGACTTAACGTATTGTCCGACCGTCACTGTACCGCAGCAATCAGATTCGCCAGCAATTCAGTGCGTGAGGAGGCCGTTTCAAAAGCGCTAGAGAGGTTGGCATGTCGGCATTGAAAATGAGAACCTTTTTTATATGCTCCATTTTCGTTCTGTTTGGAAGCATCACTCACGGGCAATCCACGCCGGCACTCCAACCACCCAGCCAAACGTACGTCTATGAATTTACCAGCACCGCTTCCGCCAAAGCACCTGTAGTACCCGCGTTGAATTTGGGTGCCTCGTTTTCTTTTGAATTCTGGATGAAGTTGAACCCTTACGCGCTCCCCAACCAGCTAAGCGTACCGGTTTTCCATAAGGATATCCCGAACAGCGGAGCGGATCCGTTCTTCGCATACAATCTCAGCCTAAGTCCAGCTAACCAGCTCCTCTACTATCAGTCCACTGGCAGCCCTGGCAGCGATCGCGGAGTCTCTCAGTTCGGCCCCGCTCTGACGCCTGGGCAGTGGCACCACATCGCCATCGTCAGTAGTAATCTGCAGGTGACGCTGTACCTGAATGGACTGCAGCAGGCTCAGTTTACGGCTGCGGGTCCGCCGCCGATTAATTCCCTTCCTCTCCAGCTCGGCGGCTCCCAGATCTTTTTACGCCAGTTCCGGATCTGGGGGCGCGCGCTGTCACCGGTGGAAATTCAGTCGTCTGCGACCACTCAACTCACTGGAAGCGAGTCCGGATTGATTGTCGATTGGCCGCTCGACGACGGACAGGGCGTGGCACCCCGCGACATCGGCCCGAACCACCTGCCCCTACAGCTAGTGAAGGGCACCGCATACTTCACATATCTATTCCCGATCTGGGCGCGGACTGAGATTGTGGACGGCGGGCCATATTTCCAGGTCCAAAGATTGGCGGTTCCACCGGCCACCATTACCGCGCCTGCGGTCTACACGATCCCGATCGATTTTAACTCGGACGGCAACATTGACTTACTTTCGTGCCAGACAGGAGTGAGTCCTCCCCTGCCATGTGCAGCCTTTCGTAACGATGGCAAGGGCAATTTTACTGATCTCACGACGCAGGTCCTAGGGCCAAATCCGCCGAAGTTTGAGACGGCGCGCGACTACTGTGTCGCCGATTTCAATGGGGATGGCCGCGCCGACGTGTTCATAGCCAACACCGGCGAAGGTGGCGGTACTGACCTTCTTGCAAATAATGGAGGCCAGAGCGCTCTTCTTATACAAACACCCGATGGGAAGCTTGAAGATAGGACGGCGGCCGCAGGACTACCCCAGCAGCGCATATTCACGCACAATGTGGCGTGCGGCGATATTGACGGGAATGGAACTGTCGAGATCTATTTGGCAAACCAGAACTCACCCGCCGGTGCGTACAGGGGCGGGCCGCAGATTTGGTTGAACGACGGTCAAGGCCATTTCAGTTTGGGGGATCCGGCTCGGCTGCCCGCAATACTGTACTCGGGCAACGGAAATTATCCTACAGGCAAATTTATCGACGTCAACAACAGCGGGCATCTTGATCTGTACGTGGGGTCCAATGGCACCGAGAACCAGCCAAAGGATCTGCTCCTTCTAAACGATGGTCATGGGTTCTTCACGGTGGCGCCGGACAACGCTTTGCCTGCCAGGTACGGAGGCCGAGACTGGGGCACGGTGAGTATGCGGGTCGTCGACTTTGATGGTGACGGCTGGCCAGACTTGATTAACACCGTGTTCGGCCTGAATTACTGCGAGGGTGCCGTCCAGATACTCCTCAACGACCACGATGGAACTTTTCGTGATGCGACAAACCTGTTCCAACAGCCTGCTTGGGCGCGGCACGGCAGCCTATTCTCGGACGGTAACGTCTACGTGGACCCGGTTTACGCGGCTGATTTTAACGGCGATGGTTCCATGGACCTCTTGGTCCAGGGCGTCAACCAACCATCGCGCCTCTTTCTGAACACTGGACCAAGTGGCGGCAGCCGTCTTGTAGAAGTTACCGAATCTCTGCCGGCCTCAGGTGAGCTATTTGCCGTCGCGGACTTCAACAACGATGGCTTGCCGGATATTGCCGCGTTCATCCAGAATTGCTGTGGCTCCCCCCTCCCGCTGGAAACCTGGCTTACCCGCCGCCCTTTCTTGGTCCCGCCGGATCTGATCCCTCCTCTGGCGGCGGGCCCGTTCTTTCTTCGAGGCAGCGTGTTCAATTCCGCCAGTTTCTCCGCGAATGCTCTTGCGCCCGGCGAATTCATCACAATTTTCGGGAGTAACCTCGGCCCAGCAACGTTCGCAGTCGCCTCTCCCGCCGATGGCACCTTTCCCAGACAGCTCTCTGGCACTCGGGTTTTATTTAACAACGTCGCCGCGCCGATCATCTATACTTCGGCAGGTGCGGTGATCACGGTCGTTCCGTTCAGCGTCGTTCCAGGGACTTTTGCCAATGTCGTGGTCGAATATCAGGGTAGCCAGTCACCCGCTGTGCCCATTTTCGTCGCGAGTAGCGCACCGGGATTATTCACAAGCAATAGCAGTGGAGCTGGTCCTGCTGCTGTCCTGAATGTCGATTCGGCTACGGGGGCGGTAAGCTTGAACACAACAGAGAATCCCGCTTCGCCCGGAGGGCTTGTCGTGGCCTATATTACCGGGGCTGGACAAACTAGTCCGCCATCCCAGGACGGAGTTGTCGCTACAAGCGGCGGAGGAATGGCGCTGCCGATCGCGGCCGGTCTTAACTTCTTACTCGCGGCCTACGGGAGTGGCCCCACAGACTGTGCATCAAATGCTGGGTGTCGACCGGTGGAAGTGCTCGACGCCGGCCCAGCGCCAGGAATTGTAGCAGGCGTCACGCAAGTCAATATGCGTCTTCCTAGCCCATTGCCGAGTGGCACCTACAATCTAGGAATATCGGCCGGCGGAATCTGGAGCCAGTGGCTCGTCTCGATTTCCATTCGCTAATCGGCGGGAAACTTCGTGATTGCGCAAGGTCACCGACACTTCACGTCGAAGCGGCTTTCTCCGGAAATGGCCGCAATTCAGTCTCCTGACCGCTGCGATCACGATCCACACGGCCATGAACCATGCAAGCTCGAACATTATCACGCCGAAAACACGTGAGCAGGAACCAACCAGGCGAGTGTCGGCATCGGCGGATTGACGTATACGTGAATAGGTTCACGAGTGATGCGCAGGTCGAACTTGCGTTGCTCGGTCCTGCCCGAGCTCGGGTTTGTGTAGTAAGCGCGTGCTTTCGACGGGAAGCGACACAACGGTCGCGTCGTCTTTCAACACTGCCTGGATTTTGGATTCGTTTAGGATGACGGGCGATTGAGCCTGCGCGCCCGCGAGTGACACCACCGCCGCTACTGCGGCGAACAACGTTCCCCGCATAACCCCTCCTGCGGAAACCCCATCTCCGCAACACCACCTAACGTGCCGACAGAATACACCCGAAAGTCGAGTACTGCAAGCATCAATTTAATTGTCAATATGCAGGAAATATTGTCTTAGTACAATCCACGACGGAGCGGGCTGCGGTGATGCAACTGTTCGAGCCGTTTGGATATCGGACGGAAACAGCTTAGCGCGTATCACCGTCAGGTTGAACTGGCGAGTTCGCATTCTCTTCCAAGTAGAGTTCAACCTTCGCTTTGACGGTGCGCCGGTCCAGACCCATGCGGCGTGCGGCTTCTTCGTAACTGCCTGTCAGGCGATACATCTGCGCCGCGTAGCGAGCCAGCAGTTGATCGGCGGTGAATTCACAGCGCTGAAGACGCGCGGCGAAGTCATTCGGAATGGAACCACTCTTCGGTTGGAGCATCGGACGATAACTCCCGCGAATAATCACGTTTCTTACGCACTGCTCCAATTCGCGAAAATTGCCGGGCCACTCGTAATCGCTGGGCAAATGCGAGGCGATCCATTGCTCGACCTCGGGCAGGCTTCGTTCGGCCTCTTCCCCCACGGTTCGCAGTGTCATGTAGTGGAGCAGTTCGCGAAACGCGGCAGGAGAATCGCGAATCTGGTCGGCCAGCGACGGCGTCTGCACCAGATCAGCACAGAGGCGATAGTAGAGATCCTCGCGGAACCGGCCGGACTGAATCTCCAGCGGCAGGTTGCGATTGGTGGCAGCGATCAGCTTACCGTGAAACTCGCGTGCCGCCGTGTCGCCAACGGGTGAGAACCTGCGCGTTTCAATTACGCGGAGTAGTTTCACCTGGATCGCGAGATCCATCTCTCCGAGCTCATCCAGAAACACAGAACCGGACGGAGGGCAGGTCTCAAGCCAGCCTTTGCGATCACCTATGGCCCCCGTAAACGAACCGCGACGATGGCCAAACAACTCGGATTCGATCAGGGTCGGTGAGAACGCAGCGATGTTAATAGCCAGGAAAGCATCCGCGCGCGCATCGGCGAACTCTTTGCGCTCTGGATCAAACGGAACGTAACGCGATCCGGCGATGGCGCGCGCTATCAGCTCCTTGCCGGTGCCGGACGGGCCGGTGATCAAGGTCGGGAACTCACCCATCTTGCGGTAAAGCACTCGGCGGTAGCGCCGCATGTCGTGGGTGAAGATGGATTGCCAAATGCTGGCGCGCAGTTGTCCCGCCGGCATGGAGTTGCCGATGATGTTGTCGTAAATGAGATGGAACGCGCGCTGGATCTGCCGGAAGCAGGCGAACACGTGCTCGGGTTCAAGAGCGCTGTGAAACTGTTTGCCAGGGACCTGACATAAGCGGTTCCAATCCGCGAGGAAGTCGGAATAGAAATTCCATTTTCCGCGCGCGTCGACGAAGCGAAGATAGTATCTCTGATAGAGCAGATAGTGGACAGATTCCTCGTAGATGGTCCACTCGTCATAGTGCACATCGGAGGCTGCTGCGAGAACCGACTGAAGAGTCTCGATCCGATCTTCCAGCTTGCGATGAAGTAAAGTAACGTTCTCTCGAGTGGCGTCTGGATCACTCACCGACGCGCTCCAGACCACCCCTCGCGATACGAACTCAGACCCGAGCGCTGCCCGTTCCAGGTCTATGCGTTCCGGTAGAAACGGGTTGCTGTAGCCAAGACTCGCAACCGCAGCCAAAAACCGGTGGTCTTTGCTCGAAAAGGACTTCATACATAAAATGTACATCCAAATACATTTGCTGTCTGACCTATGATTGGCGGCAAACGTAAGCCACTGAAATATAAGCCTTAAAAGTGGACTCGCATTTGGCCGGCGAACTGCGATTAGCTACTCCATGGACACCGGAACCGGGTATCGGACCTTATTAAGGGACGCGCGATTCGAAGCCTTCTTGTGGACGCAGTTCCTCGGCGCGTTCAATGACAACGTTTATAAGATGATCGTCTCGGTGGGAGCAGTCGAACTCGCCGCCGACCAACTTCTCGGCGCTCACTATCTGGCCTTGGCGGGTGCGGTGTTCGTGGCTCCGTTCCTTTTGCTCGCGGGGTACGCGGGACAGATTGCCGACCGGTTTAGCAAGACTCGCGTTCTTCAGGTCACCAAAGCGTTCGAGATCGTGATCATGATCGCTGGCATGGTGGCACTGGCCGCGCAGAGTATCAACATGCTGCTGGTTGTGCTTTGCCTGTTGGCTGTTCAGGCCAACTTCTTCAGTCCCGCCAAATACGGCATCTTGCCCGAGATCGTAGAAGAGCAGCAGATCACTCGCGCGAATGGACTGCTGGAGCTTTCGACATTTGCGGCGATTGTGCTGGGAACCAGTGTCGGGTCGCTGCTCTTTGCGCGCTGGAAAGGCGAGCCGCTGCTGCTTGGTGGAACGCTCTTGGGGATCGCGTTCCTAGGATCGTTAACCAGTTTGTTCCTGCCCAAGGTACAGGCTTCCGGCTCGCAAGAGCGATTTCACTGGAATCCGCTGGCCGAGGTATGGACCGGCGCGAAGCATATGTACGCTAACCGCCCTCTTTGGCTCACAACTTTGGGGATCTCCTACTTTTGGTTCGTCGGTGCGCTGTTCCAGATGACCGTGGTTCTGATCGGCAGTGAGTCCATGCACTTGTCTGAAATCAGAACGGGACTGCTGGTCACATCCCTCGCGATCGGGATCGGTTTGGGAAGCATCGCCGCGGGATTGCTCTCCGGCGATGGAATCGAGATCGGCTTGGTGCCGTGCGGAGCTGCGCTGCTGGGAGTCTTTACTCTGATCTCCGGTTCGTCTCACTCCTTTGGATCGCTCGCCCTTTGGCTGGCATGCGCGGGATTTGCCGGAGGCCTATTCATCGTGCCGCTAAACGCATTTCTTCAAGAGCAGGGGAACCAAGAGGAGAAAGGCCGGCTGCTGGCTACGAACAACTTCTTGAACATGCTCGGCGTGATCATGGCGTCGGGAGCGCTGTACGTTCTGCACGACATCCTGCGCTGGACTCCTTTCCACATCCTGACCGGAGCCGGAGCGTTGACGCTCGGTGCGACGATTTACATCGCCTGGGTGACGCCCGCGCCTCTGGCGAGGCTGGTGGTGTGGTGCTGCACGAACATCCTCTTCAAGATACGCGTGGTGGGTGCGAACAACATTCCTAAGACGGCTGGCGCGATCATCGTCTCCAATCATGTCTCCTACGCGGATGCTGTCCTGCTGGGTTGCGTCACGCCTCGACTGATCCGATTCCTGATGTGGCAGCCGATCTATGAAAATCGCTGGCTGAATCCGTTTTGCCGATTGTTCCAGGCCATTCCGCTGGCGACGCAATCGCCGAAAGAATCCTTACGCGCGCTGCGGAATGCGCGGACGGAACTGGAGAAAGGCGAACTCATCGGCATCTTTCCCGAAGGCGAGCTGACTCGCACCGGTCACGTGAAGCCGTTCGAGCGCGGCGTGGAGCTGATCGGGCGCGGCCTTGCGTCGGCAACCGTGATTCCGATTTATCTGGATGGTTTGTGGGGACACGCACTCAGTCTCAAAGGGGGCAAAACATTCGGAGCATCCCGCCTCCGGCTTCGTCATGAGGTAACGATCTATGTGGGAGAGCCGGTCATGGGCACGGTGGATGCCGCGCAGCTCTACCAGAAGGTTATGGAACTCGGCAGGGCCGCTGCGGAATATCGCAAGAGCGCGGAAAGTACTCTCGGGCATCGTTTCGTAAGAGCGGCCAGGCGGAACTGGTCCGCGCAGGCGTTGGCGGATTCGACGGGCAAGCAGCTCCAATTTGGGGAAACTCTTACTGCAGCACTGCTCATGAAAAACTGGGTTGCCAGGAATACTGAAAGCCAGAAATGCGTCGGATTGCTGCTTCCTGCTTCCGTCGGCGGCGCGCTCGCCAATCTGGGGGTGACCCTCGCCGGAAAAACTGCGGTGAACTTGAACTTCACCTCCGGCGACGAGGCGATGAAATACGCGATCCGCGCGTGTGAGATACGAACCATCCTCTCGTCGCGCGCCTTCTATGAAAAAGCCAAGCTTCCGGAACTGCCGGGGGTCGTGTTTCTGGAGGATATCCTTCCGGCCTTCACGCGGCGAGAGAAAGCGAGGGCTGCGATATCCGCGCGATGCGTGCCTTCCCGGCGGTTAGCAGGTGACGCGAAGCCGGACGATCTGGCAGCAGTCATCTTTTCGAGCGGTAGCACGGGCACGCCGAAGGGAGTGATGCTATCGCACTGGAATCTGATCGCGAACGTGGAAGCAGCGGCCGAAGTCTACTGGGTCGGGTCGACGGATTGCATGTTGGGCGCGCTGCCGTTCTTCCATTCTTTCGGCTACACGTACACGCTGTGGCTTCCGATGCTAAACGGCTTCAAATCCGTGTTTCATGCCAATCCGATGGATGCCAAGACGATTGGAGAATTAGCCGGCGCGCATCATCCGACATTCTTCTTATCGACTCCGACATTTTGCCTGGGTTACTTGCGCAAATGCACGCGCGAGCAATTCGCAAGCATTCGCTATCTGCTGGTAGGTGCGGAGAAGTTGCGGCCGGCGCTGGCAGAATCGTTCGAAAAGAAGTTCGGCGTGACGCCGCTCGAAGGCTATGGCTGCACGGAAATGGGACCCGCGGTTTCCGTAAATGCTGGATCGAAGGAACTGAGCGGCTATCAGTCCGGTAGCGTGGGACGGCCACTCCCGAACGTTTCTGTGCGGATCGTCGATCCGGAGACGTTCGTTCCGCGCGCGATGGGTGAAACAGGATTGCTACTCGTGGACGGTCCGAGCCGTATGTTGGGCTATCTAGGCGCGCCGGACCGAACTGCGCAGGCATTGCATGACGGCTACTATGTGACCGGCGACCTGGCTTTCGTCGATGAGCGGGGGTTCCTCCACATCGTCGACCGGTTGGCGCGTTTCAGCAAGATCGCCGGGGAGATGGTTTCGCATTTGAAGATCGAGGAGTCGCTGGCGGGGATCCTCAAAGCGGATCGCTGCCTGGTTACAGGAATTCCGGACGAGCGCCGCGGGGAGCGTTTGGTAGTGCTTTACGAAGGCGATCGCGCGACACCGGCCGAGATGGCAGGGCACCTAGAGACCGAAGGTCTACCGGCTTTGTGGATTCCGAAGCTCAACGACTTTCATTGTGTGGAAGCCATTCCCTTGTTGGGCTCTGGAAAGGTAGATCTGATCGCCGCAAAGGCAGTTGCATTGCAATTCGCGCAGTCCATGGCAGCGGAAGCGGTATGACACGGCCATCTACTTGTGATCGGCAGTGGCCCTATGTGGTTCTGCTTCTCGCAGTGGTCTACATGCTTGTTGCACCGTCCCTCCACCAGGACGAGACGTATCATCTGTTCGCGGATTCGCGCACTCTCCTCGGGATCCCATACTTCTGGAATGTCGTCTCCAATCTGCCATTCGCCGTGGTGGGATTTCTCGGCTTATGGAGGCTACGAGGATTGTCCGCGAAAGTCTTATTCTTGGGCGTATTTCTCACATGCGTGGGCTCTACCTACTACCACTGGGCGCCGAGCGACGCACGCCTGGTCTACGATCGATTGCCCATGACCTTGGTGTTCACGGCCTTTCTTGCACATCTCATGGCGGAAGGTGCAGGATCACGCCAGGAGATGCGACTAGTATTGCTGCTCGTAACAGCGGGCATTGGGAGCGTCGTATGGTGGCGGATAACCAGCGACCTGAGGCCGTATGCGGTGGTGCAGTTCGGTCCGCTATTGCTCTTGCTGCCGAAACTACGTACGGTCCACGATGCGAAGCTTCTGGGCTCGGCACTGGGATTCTACGTGCTCGCGAAACTGGCCGAGCACTACGACGGAGCAATCTATTCCATCGTGAAGATCGGCGGGCATGCGTGGAAACACGTCCTCGCCGGACTTGCCTCCTATTGGATTTTTCGTTGGTGGCAATTGGAAACAGATCTGACGCCGGGACGAGCACGTCACGCACATTGAGCTTGGGTCGTCGCTGTGGCAACGACGCATCGCGGATGACAGCTTTCGATTCCTCAGAATCCCGATGCTCTCGAAGCTAGTGGTGCGCCAGAGAAGATTCGAACTTCCACTTTGCAGGGTTTGAGCCTGCCGCCTCTTCCGTTGGGCTACTGGCGCATTAGTGCGGGTGAGTGGATTCGAACCACCAGGTGTCGCTGAGTTTAAATCAGCCGCATTTACCGTTCTGCTACACCCGCAAAGAAATGGTGGGCGCCGCGCGAGTTGAACGCGCCGCGTCTCCTAAGGAGATCTGGGGCTACAGCCCAGTGCCGCCAGCCGATATCGACCTGACGCCCATGGCCGAGAGCCTGGGAATCGAACCCAGTCGCCTGTTACGGCTTACGGCATTAGCAGTGCCGCGGCTTACCATCTGCCTCGCTCTCGGTGGCACACGGGCAGTGATTCGAACACTGTGCATCAGTTTTGGAGGCTGACTGCTCTCCCAGGAGCACCCGTGCAACATTGGCGGAGGGTAGGAGATTCGAACTCCTGTGCCCTTTCGGTGCGGCAGTTTTCGAGACTGCGGGGCTACCAATTGCCCATACCCTCCTATGTCAAAGATCTGGTACCGGACCTCGGATTCGAACCGAGACTGTTCTGTTCCTAAGACAGACGCCTCCTGCCAGTTGGGCTAGTCCGGCATAGACCACTCGCACGGAGTCGAACCGTGAATAGTCGCTTTCCAGGCGACGCCTTGGCCGTTCAGGATCGAGTGGAAAGTGAAATTAGAGTGAGGAACAATAACTGCCGAGTCGTGATGACCACAGGCAGGCGCGCGATAGGCGGGATAAACTCAGTGCGCGATTCATGGCTAAAGAATAATCGTTAAACCTGAAAGTGTCAATAATAAATTGGCAGGGGCGCTCAGAATCGAACTGAGTCATGCAGGGGTCAGAATCCTGCGCCTTCCCATTTGGCTACGCCCCATCGAAAATGTTTGGTGGCTGGAGGAGCGCTCGAATCTCCGTAGTCGGTTTTTCAGACCGATGCTAGTCCGTCTCAGCTATCCAGCCACGACTCCGAGCCGCTCGCGGCGCTTCCCTTGCTAGGTTAGGGCTGGGTAAGCAACCGCGTAACGGCTCGAACTTTGGCGGAGCCAGCGGGATTCGAACCCGCGGTCTCAAGCGTGACAAGCTTGCGGGGACGGCCGGACTCCCCTATGACTCCGTGAACCTTGGAAGCCCGCTCGGGATTCGAACCCGAATCTGAACGTTCGTAATGTTCTGTCCTGATCCATTGGACGAACGGGCCGTGGTAGCGCCGACGAGAGTCGAACTCGCATCCAGAGATTGAAAATCTCCGATCCTAAACCGTTAGACGACAGCGCCAAAATTAATCCTTGAACGGATCGAACTCGTTTTCCCCGGCCATTGCGACTCCAAGCGGACGCAACGTATGAAGAATCCGAATCGTTCCTCCGTGTTCCTCCAGTACCTCCGGTAGCCGCTTGTAACAGTGCGGCGATTCATCGACGCCCGCTCCGCGCAGCGTGACGTTCTCTCGCGATACCCAGTCCTTCATCATTTCCGTCGTGACCAGGGCGGGCCGGAGAACTGCACCGGTCTTTCGATCGGTCTTGCCCTTGGCCTGCATCCGGCCCATGACTCTTCCGGCACCATGAACGGTCGAGTAGAGAGTCTTATCCGCGAGCTCGTTCTCAACGCCCTCGATGATTACTGAAATATCGCCCATCGAGCCGCCGACGAATCCCTTTTGTCCGGGAAACGCCGGCGTCGCGCCCTTGCGAACCACCCACAATTCCTGGCCGGCGTGTGTTTCCTTCCACGCAAAGTTGTGGTGGTTGTGCACGGAGTCCATGATCTTCGCGCCCAGAATCTTGGCAACGCGAGCACAAACCCAGTCCCGGCCTGCGTAGGCATATCGTCCGGCCAATTTCATTGCCGCGATATAGTCCTGCCCTTCCGTTGATCGGCTGTCGAGAGCGACGGGCGCTGAATCCATATCATCCTTGGCGCCAGCGCGTCTCAGAAACCGTGTCGCGATCTTGTGACCAAATCCACGAGAACCGAAATGCACGCCGATCCAAATCCGGCCGAGCTCATCCTCGAAAATATCGACATAGTGGTTCCCCGAGCCCACCGTACCCAGTTGTGCGCGAGCCATGTCGCGCAGCGATGTCAGCTTCCATGCCGCGCTGTTGGCGCCCTGAGTGATCTGCCACGCATCGTCGTTGTTATCGTCGAACAACTCATGGTCGACCACCTCATCTCGGTTCTTGCGACCGAGACCGAAGCTGATCGTGCCCCAGACGTCATCCATAATCTTGGAAATGTTTGCTTTCACGTCCGCGGCGTCGGCATCGGTCAATATGGCTTTGTTTCCGCAGCCGATGTCGTATCCGACGCCGGAGGGACTCACCAGATGTTCGTGCGCGATGACCCCGCCGATCGGGACTCCGTACCCCTTGTGATGGTCGGCCATCATGGCGACCTGGCCAAAAATGTAATAGCAGGTCTTGATCTGCTTGAGGGCGCCCTCGTCGACCATTGCTCCGAATACTGGAATTCCGTCAATCATTCGCATACAAACTCTCCTTTGGTGAGACCGGAGGGATTCGAACCCTTCCTGGTTCTGGTTAAAAGCCAGATGCTCGGCCACTGAGCGACGGTCTCGAATACTTTGGGGCGCCCGGTTGGAATCGAACCAACTGCCACTCGATTAAGAATCGAGAGCTCATCCTGATGAGCTTCGAGCGCATTGCTTGGTAGCTCCCCCACGGATCGAACGTGGCGTCCCCGGCTTATGAGGCCGGCGCTTTCACCCTGTAAGCTAGAGAGCCAAAATGGCTGGGAGGCAGGGACTCGAACCCTGGTAGCAAGATTCAAAATCTCGCGTCCTTGCCGCTGAACGACCTCCCATCAACTGGAACGCCCGCCGCGGATCGAACGCGGGACCTGCCGTTTAGAAAACGGCTGCTCTAATCCGACTGAGCTACGGGCGCTCATGACTCCGAAAGTAGACCGCATAATAGAACACCATCGCGGCGACGCCGGCGCCGAAAAACCACGACGCCGGTCCGCGCAAACCATCTCCATAGAAAAACTCGCCCGTCATCCAAATCGCATTGGCCGAAATCCAGCAGGCCACCGCGATGCTGTGAAAGACTTCGTGAACGTCCTTCCTGCTGTTCCATGTCAAATGCAACTGTACGGCCAGCGTCGGCGCGATCATCGACATGCCGAGCCAGTGCCAACTGTGGCACCAGCCCGTATCTTTCAATAGCCAGAGAAACACGTGAGCGTTCTCATAAGCGCGTTCATTCCTGAAGATTTTCAATTACGATGTGCTGTCTCCTTTGTTCTGCGTTTACAACATCTGGTCCCTTCGGCATGAGTCGAGCATGCGTCGATCGGTTATCAACCGATTGCTCTGCCCTTGAGCTACGAAGGGTGATTAAAATGGTGCCCCGTGATGGATTCGAACCACCGACGCCCAGTGTGTAGGACTGGCGCTCTGGCCGCTGAGCTAACAGGGCATGGCTCCGAGGGCTGGACTCGAACCAGCGACGGGATTTTCTCCTCCTGATTAACAGTCAGGCGCCTGCTACCAACTCGGCTACCTCGGAATGAAATTTGGTCGGGGATCGGTGAATCGAACACCGGATCTCTTGTGCCCAAGACAAGCGCCTTCCCACTCGGCTAATCCCCGATTTACAAATATTCAGTTGTCAAAGAACTGGTAGCAGCGCACGGACTCGAACCGTGATCGCTTCCTTCGGACGGAAGCATCCTAATCCATTGAACGACGCCGCCAAATTGGAACAGGCGTTCGGAGTCGAACCGAAATCTCCTCGTTAGGACCGAGGCATTCTGTCCCTTGAACTACGCCCGCATGGGGTGACCGGAGAGAATCGAACTCTCGTGGACTGGTTCACAGCCAGCCGCCTGAACCACTCGGCTACGGCCACATCTGGTGGATCTCCGGGGAATTGAACCCCGACATCTTCCTTGCAAGGGAAGCGTGCTCCCGTTATCACTAGAGACCCGAGCTTGGAGCGATCTATCGGAGTCGAACCGATGTTCCGACGTTGGCAACGTCGGGTCCTTGCCGCTAGACGAAGATCGCCAATGGAGCGAACGGCGAGAGTCGAACTCGCGTCTCTGGTTTGGAAGACCAGGGCACCAGCCGCTATACCACGCTCGCTTGAAAATGGATCTGGCGGGGATACTCGAAATCCCAACCTCAGCCTTACCAAGGCCGTGCGCTGCCGCTTGCGCCACGCCAGAACGAGTTGGAGCTGGAGCGGAGAATCGAACTCCGGTAACCGCGTTACGAATGCGGCGCTCTGCCGACTGAGCTACACCAGCAGTAACCTTGTAATTCCTTGAATTTACGCCGCTAAGCTTAGCAGTTTTGTTGCCTAGCGGCTGAATTGGTCCAGGCGCGCCGCTTCAAAAGTGACGTTGCCGGATTTGGGGTTTCTGGAGCTGGCGGCAGGAATCGAACCTGCGAGGGAGGCCATACAAAGGGCTCCGCCCGCCACGGGCGCCAGCCCGTGTGTTCCTGTCGACAATGTGCTCATCAACCGCACGGACCAATATTGCCAGAGGAAAGTGTGTGTGTCAACCGTTACTTTTCCTCATTGACGCGATTTAAGTTCTGGGAACAATCTCGAACCATGTGACATCTAGAAACACGTTCACGCAGGTACGTAGCGCCAGTCGATGGTTGATTGTTTCTGAAGCGCAGAGGCCTCTAATTTACTGTTGTTGTAGGCTGTAAACAATAGAAAGTAATTCGACCACCGAGGAGGTAGTGGAAAATGCTAACAGGTTTTCCCGCTTATTCCGTCCGGAGTGCCATCTTTTTGCTCGCGCTTCCTCTGATCGCGCAAACGCCAGAGCCAGCAAAGTCTGCTTTGGAACGGCGAGGATTGTTTCACGCCACCGTCCAAGGACGGTTCGTGTCTGCGGAGGGGACGCCGGTCGCAGGCGTGCGAGTGGTGTTGAATGCCGGGCGAGCGAGAACATTTCCATTGGTGACCGCCCTTACCGGATCAGACGGGAGATTCGTCATACGCGACGTGAACAGCTCGTATATGCCTGATCTGCGCTGGCATCCGCCGGAGCGATGGTTGAAAGGGGGGATTGCACTCGCGGGTGAGAGTAGCGGCACCATCGACGTCGGAACCATCCGCCTTCAGCCCGACAGTGTGATTCGCGTTTCCGTGGAAATTGTAGGCGGACCAGCCTTAGAAGCTCGGGACCGCGAACCGACGGTCGTTCTTCAAGGCAAATCGCAATTCGGACCGCGCATCGTTGCCGAAACGATTGGCTCATATCGCGTCCTTCGCCAGATTCCGTTCGATGAAGGGAATTGGGAGATTTCGCTCTACACCAAGGGCCGCTCGGAATACTTCCGAGGTCCCTTCCACGTCCAAAGGGGACGCCGGGATCAGATGTTGCTGATTAAACTGCTACGAGACACCGTCAAGACTCAAAACCAGTATTCCGCGGAAGGGAAGATGGAAATCAGTGAGGTGCTCCTGCCCCCGGCAACACTGGAGCGCGGATTTCGGGCAAGCGGCCGCCTGTTGGCTCCCGATGGCAGTCCTATCCAAGGGGCATTCGTCGGAATGAATGATTTTTTCCTGGCGCGCACTCCACCCCAATGGACCACTTCCAGTACGGACGGACAATTCGATCTTCAGTACACCTCAACTGGCTGCACTAATCCCTCTGTGTCTTACGGCGATAGCGATTTCATCCGGCTCGAGGGACAGACGTTTAACGAAAAATGCGATGACGTATGGAAAGGTCCTCGCGATCTGGTGATCGCGCAGGCGAGCCGTCTGACGTTAAGGGTTACAGGAGCTGACGCCGCGGGGACTCGTGCATTTTGGTGGCACGATTCGTTCGGATGGCAGCAGTTTTCATCCCTCAGACCTTGGATTTCCTTAAGCAGTTTCGAGCAAATGGCGGTGAAAGTTGAGGCTCCCGGCTTTCTTCCCTTGATCCAAACGATGGAGCTACCAAGTCTGAGTCGTGTCAATGGAAACGATGAAAAACCGCCTGCCGAGGTGCCGGTCGACTTTCACTTCGATGCAGGTGCTCGACGTCAACTGACCGTGCGGGCAGGAGGCAAACCGTTGCCTGGCGCTACGGTCGATCTGGAATGGATCGAAAACCTTGACAGGGACAGCCGCAGGCAAGTAGCGACCTATCTCACCCCTGCAGACGGTAAGATCAGCCTCGCTGGGGGTGCAGACCGCATCATAGAAGCGTTCATCTACGCGGACGGTTACGAACCCCGCCGCGCCCGGTGGAACACTGGGGATGAGTTGGTGCTGGATCTGACGCCGCGGGATGCGACCTTGTCTTTCACAAATCGCGAGTCTGCGGCCTTAGCGCGGGTCCGTCCCGCAGGACTTCCGGGCTCGGTCCGAAGCGTCAGGCTGGATGTTGGAAGCTCCTCCGTGAAAGTCGCCGCAGGTGAGTATGACATCACTATGTATAGCGATCGTGGCGGCGTTCTGGGCTACCAACGGCTGCGTGTGGCTGCGGGAGAGACGAAGACCCTAGATGCCGCGGTCGATCAGCGTCCGCGCCTGACCCTTCACTATTCCAACGCCGGGTGGCAGTCCAGTGTCTCCGATTTCACACCTCGCGGCGGGGCAGTGGGCTGGGCGGCGATGATCACAGTCGGTGGAACACTCTCGGTGCGCGATGTGCCCGCGACACTCATCCGAGAGACTTCGGAGGAAGCGGTTTATCTGCTCTCCCGTGCAGGGCGCGTGCACATTGAGATGAGCCGTCCGGCCGCGCCGCTGCTTTGGCGTGAGTTGGAGGTGCGGCCGGGGGAATCCTTAACGGTGGATGTTCCTCACGACGAGGCAACTATCGAGGGAGCCATGACCAGCTACGAAACGGGGATAGGCAATATCCACGGGATCGCCGGACCTCGACTCCAACTGATTGCCGATGATCCATCCAGCTGGTCGGTGACAGATTATCTACCGGCAAAAGAGAAAGACGGGACGTTTAGAATTCGCGGCATTCCGCCCGGAAACTATCATGTCTATCACCACTTGATCGCTGAACCAAAGACATACACCTTCGAAGGGAAGACCCAGACTTATACGGCGCCGACGTCCGCGTGGGGAGGAGTCCCGGTTAAAGTAATTGCGGGGGAAACTGCTCATTTGCGTGATTTTGCCAGCGATCCGTTGGGCAATCTAAATGTGCGAATTTTGGACGCATCCGGACGACCGCTGGAGCAGGCGACGATTCGGATTCGTGATCGTATGTCGGATTCGTGGCGCCAGGTGGAGGAAAATCCGGCACAACTGGAGCAAGCCGGTCAACCCATCCCCTACCCTGCCAGCGCCAGAATCGTCGCAGGACGGGCCATGCTCCCGAACATCCGCTCAGGCTGGCTTGAGTTCGCTGTCGAGACTGACGCTGGTCCCTCCTACGCCTATACGATGCCGGTAACGCTGGGACAAGAGTTACAGGTCACCCTCCCGGCAGGAGGCGCGCAATGAAGGCTGCCTTCGTAGGGTTGCTCCTGGCTGTTTGCAGCTATGCACAAACATCGCCAACGGGGGCTGAATTCAGAACACTCGAGATTACCTATCGCCTGCAAGCCAGCGGAAGGCTAAGTGAAACGCAGCAGGGCGAACTGGCCTTGTACGACTCCCCCTTACTGAACGAATTTCGGCGATTGGCCATACCTCGTCGAAATAGCGCAGGAGATGTTCGAGTCGACTCATTGCAGTTGGTTCGTGTGGGCCAGACAACCCCCATAATGGTCGCCGTTGAAAAGACACCGGAGTTCTTCATTTGGGATGTCGCCGAGGCTCAGGCGAGCGATGTGGTTCGTTTCCGTGTGGAGCAGCCGGTGGATCCTACAGCCGAGGGGATCGGCGGTTGGTGGTACGTGAACTCTGCGCAGGCTTCGTTGCCGATTCGAGATGGCGTAGTCCAGCTGCTGCTGCCGGAGGGATTCAAAGGATCGGTAGCGCGAGCGGACGAGAAGACTCTGGGCGATGATTACCGCTGGGCTCTGGGTGGTGTAAAGGGGGCTGATGCCATCGCGCGGTTCACGCTAAGTTCGTTTTCAGATTGGTCCGGAGTAGCCCAGTGGGTCTCGTCTAAGTGTCGCCCTACAATTGGTCCGGCAATTACTCAACTCGCCAGCCAAATCCGCGGCGCTGAAACCCAGGCGGGGGCAAGGGTCGCAACGGCAATTCGTGCAGTCCAACAGCGCATAGCTGCGTCGACCGAAACGCACGCAAGTGTCTCCTGCCGGCCGCTCGATGCGGTTCTGGAATCCGGGACGGGGAGCGGGACAGAACTGCAGATGGTACTCGCGGCGCTCCTGCAAGCGCTCGGGACGCCCGCGGAACGGGTTCTAACTGGCCGTGAAGATCTCGCAAGCGCAACGCCGGATCCGGAAGCCTTCACTGGTGAACTATTGCGTCTGAATGTCGGCGGCAAACTGCGCTGGGTCGATGCGCGCCATCTGGAGAACGGTTTGACTGGTCTGCCGCTTTCGAGAGCAGGGGAGATTTCGTTGCCATTGCTCGACACGCCGGGGCCCGAGCGAATCGCGTGGTCAACGCCCCTCGTTCGTATCCCAGGAGCGGAGATCGATACTGCTTCCCTTTCGGCCGAACTTGAAGGTACATCCGCGGACTCAGGGCTCTTGTACGTTTCGCTTCGCGCCTCCGCTACAGGGGCACTCTCTCAGGAATTTGAAGGCGGATCTGGCAAACAGCCGTTCGCCTCTTTCGTGAAAGATCTCCCTGTCCGATCGGCTTCCAGTAGCATGGCATCTCCATCGACATCCAACTCTGAGTTCGTCGCCCATAAGGCCGACTTTTTCAGCACTGTTGAGAGACGTCTCCAGACGCCCTTAAACGTCGTCGAGTTGATGCGCGAGCCGCTCGCGATGTCGGACGGATCACTCATCCTGGGGGCGCCGGGCTCATACAGAGAATCGATTCGATTCGCAGTTCCGTCGAACCGTATCTTAGCGGGAACGCAGCGCACGGAAATTGAAAAACCCTACGCCCGGTACCGGTCCGAATCCCGTTTGGAAGGAAACGTCCTCATGGTAACGCGCGAGCTTGAAATCGTTGCGCCGCTCGTAAGTCCCACACTCGCCTCAGAAGCGAAGGTGATGTGGAGTCAGATTCAAAAGGACCAAAATCGTAAGTTTACTCTCACGCGCACGGGACAAGTTGACTGGAATGCCCTCGCGTCAAGCCTTCCGCCATACCAACTATTGACCACGGGCTGGAAACTCTACCGGGACAATCAGGACTACGACGGCGCGCTTATTCTGCTTGATCGAGCCATCCAGGCGAATCAAGCGCAAGCGAAGTATTGGAAGAGCCAGGTTCTTTCTGCTGTGGGTCGCTGGGATGATGCGATCCAAGCGCTGGAGGAGCAGATTCAAGCCGATCCTAAATACCAAATCGCCTATACGGCTCTCGCGTCCATGTATATGACACGCGAGCAGACGGACAAAGCTGCTGACGTGCTCCATCGATGGTTGATATCGAACCCGAGCGACAGAGCAGTTCGCGCAGGGCTGGTACGAAGCTATCTTGCCGGCGGCAAGGCAGCGGAGGCCGAAGAGGCCGCGACGAACCTCACGCTTCCAGCTCCGCTCGATCGCTACCTCAACATAGACCGGACGACTGCACGAGTGTGCCAGGGAAAAGCAGGCAAAGCAGACCTTGAGACGGCTTGGATGCGTCCCGCACCCAATGACCTGGACGGCGTTGCTAAAAACCTTCTGGCGTGCAACGCTGACCCGGAATTGATTCGGGATTTGCTCACGCAAGGGCTTGAGCTGGTTCGCCCATTTGTCGATCTACGTACGAATGATCTCCGTTCGGTATTCGCGGCCCAGTTTGCACATGCACGGCTGCTTACACAACGCGGACGGCTCTACCTTCGAACGGGAAACACCGCCGGCGGCATCGCCGATCTGCGCGCTTCGGTAAACATGACGCAGAATCCTCAAACCATGGCGATCTTGGCTCAAGCATTGTGGCAGTCGGGAAACCGTGAGGAAGCCTTTCAGCTTTGGGCGGACGCAACAGCTACTGGAATGGTGTCGATCGAATCGGTCCCGCAGGAAGCGCGGCTATCTCTCCCAAACGCGAAGCTGGTGGAGCAGAACTGGTACGAGGCCGCGAAATTGCCGTTGAATCCGCTCCCGCCTGGCGACCTTGAACCTCACTACTATTACGTGTGTGCTAAGGAAGACGGTTCTGTGGACCGAGTTCGGGACTTGAACCCGGAACCGTCTCCGGGAGACGCATTGACGGCCGTCCGACGTCTGATGTTCCCCCCACTCATCGTTGACGGAAAAGAACTACCTACTGCACACGTTGTCCGCCTAACCGCCGATCCCAGCGGATCCGCGACGCTCTTTCATTCGAATTCTGAAAATACGTTCGTCCGAATGACCACTCTCGCTCCCGCTAATTTCCCGGTTCAGCCTGCCGCAGCAGCCGCAGGGGCGGCGGCGAGAGCTGCGGAGAGCTCTGCAAATCAGCAGTAGAGCCAACTATGGAACCTGAGCTTGCAGGAATCAGGGGAGTTCATTCAGCGATATCTGCTGGCATCCGAGCCCAGTGCTGCTCACGAACCGCTCGGATGAAACTGGTTGGTGCCCTTTGTTCTGTGGGTTCTCGATCCGCCTCCTTAAAGATTGTTTTGAGTTCGCCTACGCAAGCAAGAAGGAGGACCTTACACGCTAAAACGGATTTCCGGAAATCGCCCCGCGAGCAAGCAAAAATGAGCGGTAACCGCAAAGATTGAGCGCGAGCCGTAATGGATACCGTCAGAACCCGAACGCCCGGCCGGCACCGAGGATCATCACCAGCGTGATGCCCGCGATGGCAAATTCTCCAATGGCTCCCACCGCGAGTGGGCGAAGCCCTTGTTTGCGCAGCTCACGAACATTCGTGCGCAAACCCACGCCGGCAAACGTAAGCAGGAACGCCCATCGGGAGAGGTTCGCCAGATCGCCGATCTGTGCCTTCGAGAACAAGCCCATGGTCGCAAGCAGGGAAATTACCAGGAAGCCCAAAACGAACTTGGGAAACTTCTGCCAGAGAAACGTGGCCTTGTTGGCGATTTCACGCGCCTGACTCTTCCGGGACCAATACAATGCATATCCCAGCACCACGAAACCGATCGTCGCGTTCCGCATGGTTTTTGCCAGCACCGCGAACTTCGCAGCGGCATCTGAAAATAGAGCGCCCGCGGCAGTGGCTTCCGCGGTGTTGTCCACCGCCAGACCGGCCCACAAGCCGTAGGCCTGGTCCCCCATGCCCAGGGCGTGTCCGATAAACGGGAATGCCACCAGACTGAACGCTCCCAACGCCAGGATCGCGCCAATTGCGTAGGAAACATCCTCGTCGTCCGCGTCGATGGCGCCTTTCGAGGCGATGATCGCGGAAACCCCGCAGATAGACGATCCGATCGCCAGCAGGCTGGTCAGCTTAGGCGTCAAGCCGAACCGGCGCCCGAGCCATGTCATCAGAGCGATGGACACCGCAAGCTCGATAGTCACCAGACCGAGGCTCAGCGTGCCGAGCTTCATCACGTCGCCGAGTAGGAATCGCGAGCCTTGAAAGACGATCCCGATCTTCAGCCAGAACTCATACGTATCGACGCCAGCACGGAACAGCGCAGGGACCCCAACGGTATTTGAGATCGCCAACCCGAAAAGGATGGCCCATAGTACGTACTCGATATTTGGAAGCGCGATATGGTGGGCCTTCCCATAAGCGGTAATCGACTGCTCGGTCACCTTGCCGGCCAACCCAATCACGGCCAGCAGAACAATGCCCGGGATCAAGCGGATGAATCCGCCGCTTCTTACTGCCTCTCCGGCCGGTGTGGCTGTAATCGTTGGGTTCATGGCAGTGTCATCACCAGGGAATGGTTGGAATCAATCCCAGCCGTATCAGCGCTGCCGTGGCCAAGCCGACGATCACCGACCACCAATCCAGGGTCAACCTTTTCACGCGTTCCATTCTATCCCCGTTTCATTTGCGAGCGTCGATTCACCTACGTGCCTCGATCAATTCCCGAGCGATTTCCGTCACGGTTCTTCGGCTCCGCCGGCTAGCGACGCGCAGGTGCCGATGGGCCTCCTCCTCCGACATACCCTGCGTGTTTTGCAGGACCGCCTTCGCCTGCGCGGTCAATTCGCGCGCCGCCAATTCTTCTTCCACACTTTTGAGCAGTTGTTCCATTAGTTCACTGGATGGGCGCGGGCGGAGCACGATCTCAATATGCCGGATAAGTGTAGCCACCGCATCCGTTTCGCTCGTATTGTCAAGAAGACCGCGCGCGCGGTCGGCGATCTTCGAGCTGGCGAGTTCGACTTCTAAAGCTGCGACCCGCGCTGCGACCGCTGCGTAGGCTTCAGTTCGCTGCCCAAACTCCCAGATCGCTTCCGCTGCCGCTCGGATGCGGCCAAGTACGAGTTGCGAATGGGGTGGGATCTCCGGCGCAAGAAAACCGAAAACCAGCCTCGCTGCCTCAGCACCATTCGCCCGCAGCGGGAAAGATACGATCTGGATGCCGTCCCGCACGGTCGACGGCACCGACCAGCCGGAAGAACACTTCTCCACACTCAGCCCACTGCTGGGATCCAGCGCATAGAGAGTGTATCCGTCCGCTCCCGCCTCGCGAACCCCCAGCAGCGCGAGCAAATGCAGAGTGTTAAGAACGGCTCCGTCAGGTGTCTCAGCGAGGTCCATTTTGGTTCACTTTTTCAATTTCCGCGTTCACTGTCTGGCGTTCGAAGACTCCGTGCGCAAAGATCTGTCGACGTCGCGCATGCCTTCGTGGCATGCTTCTTCCCAATGCTCATAGGTCGATTGATCGACGCCGTAACTTCCGAATACGTCCTTCTTCAGCTCGAAGCCGAACGTCCACGGCCGTGTGTACACGGAAGGATCGTCGAACCGGGCTCCGTATTTCAGGTTGTTCGCATCCATGAACTCAAATCGTTCCACGATGTGGACTTTGTCGCTGGCGAAGTCACCGGCGCGGCTCAGGCGGCCCTTGGAATTGTTGTTGGTGACGTCTACCACCAAGGTCGTCCCCTCCCAGTGCCCGCGCGAATCGCCCATCCACAGCTTTATGTTCTCGCCCACATGCGGATGTCCATCCAGCGGAATTACCCGATAGGAGTGTCCGCCCTCGTGCACGAAAACCACGTAGCCGTCGTATTGAAGAATGTGAACGTCATGCCAGGTTAGTTGCCGGACCGCGCCCAGCGGCAGGCAGAGCTGTTGTGGATCGAGATGCGCTTGGCTGGTCGGCTCGAAGTAATTCTTGAGGAGCTCCTGCTGCCGCGCCCTGGACCATGGCTGATATGGAACTTCGCCATCGGGAGTATCCACGATCCTGCTGGGAGCTTTCGCAGGCCTCTCGCGTTTTCCACCCACCCGGCCTTCGGGCGGATCGATGCACCCAACCTCCCCCTTCGGATTGGTCAAACAGCCCATTCCGTAGTCTTTGGCGACCCAGTAGCCTTGCACGTCCGGTTGGCCGTCCGGTGTGCGAGCAGGCGTCCATGTTGGTGCCGCTTTCTTGGGCTCCTGGCCGGCGGTGTGTTGCGGCAGTACAAACAAAGCGCCCAACGACAATGCGGACGCGCAATAGATGAAGGCAGGAAGTCGAAGCTTCATAGAGTGTTCCTCACGGATAGTACTTGTCAATATCGAATGCGTAGCATTCGTAATCCAGAAGTTGAAAGTCTTTCTCGGTGCGGCGATAGAGCACCATGTTCATGTTCCAGGGCCTGGTGAAGACTTTCGGATCCTCAATCCGCACCTGATAGTTGATGTGATCGGCGTCCGTGAGCGTATAGCGCTCAATCACGTGCAGGTCTTCGCTGTGAAAGTTGCCCGCCCGATCGAACCATGTCTTATCGTTGAAATGGACGTTGTCCACCACCAGCGTGTCGCCCTCCCACTTCGCCCGCGCGTCACCCATCCACCAGTCGATTGGTCCTGGAGGATGCGGTGTTCCATTAAGGTAGACGAAGCGATTTGTATGAGCGTATTCGTAGAGGATCGTTATGATCGGTGCTCCCGACGCCTGAAAGATCTGAAAGGGGTGTCCCGAGTAGGTGATCCGCGGAACGCCCAATAAGTAGCACTTCCCCTCCGGATCGGCGATCGCGCGGTTCTGGTAATTCTCTTCCTTCTTCGCCAGGGCCCAGGGTTGATAGGGAATCTCATTGCCTTCGACTACACCTTGACCTCCGGGAACGCCCTTCTGCGCCGCATGGTCCTGAATGTCGAACGCCGCGGTGTTCAGGACCTGCCAGAAGCCCGAGAGGTTCGGCTTGCCGTCTTTCAACCGTGGAATAGAACTGGCGGTTTGCGCAGCAATGGGCAGGCACAATAGAGAGCCCACCAATGCTTTCGATAAAAGAATGGCTTTCATGGTTATTCCGGGTCTTTATTCAGGATCGGGGGCGCCGGTTCCAGAGCCTCCAACCAGCAGGTTTCGTCCATCCGGCAACTTGACGCTGGTGCCGTTGATCGTCGCCGACCCGTCTTTTGCCAGATAGCCCTTCACCACCAACTCGAGTCCTGGCGGGAAATCAGTCTTGCGCAGGCCTTTCCTCAGCATGGCGTTCGGACTGCCGAACTCGATCGCCCAATTCACAGTCTTGCCATCTTTGTCGGTAGCCGTTATGTGTACCCAGCCGTGCGGATTCACCCATTCCACGCTGGTCAATTTCCCCGTGAGAACGATGGGCTTGTTCGCGTCGTATTCGGCGGCGAAAGCGTGATGCGCGTAGGCTGGGGCCGTCACGGAAATCGCACCGACGCTTGCGATAAATGCAATCAGTGTTTTTTTCATGATGATCTCCTACTTGGTGCTGGCCGATTCTTTTGGCGCCTGACCTTTGAGCAGGGTCCCGCCTTCTGTCTCGTAGGTTTCAGCTCCAACCGCGCCCGCGACTTTGAAACCTTTGCTATCGAGCAAGTCGGCAGCCTTGCTTGCGCGAGCGGCATGATTGGAAACCGTGACGATGATCCTGTCTTTCGGGATGTCGGCCAAATGCTTCTCTAATTCCCCGTTCTGAATACTCAGATACACGGGAAATCCTCCGATGGTGGAGATCTCATCTGGGCGTCGAACATCGATCAGCAACACCTGCCCGGGTTTCGCCAGCAAGGCGTCCAGATCTGCCCGTGTGAGGGTCTTCGCTTTCGCGGGCGCGGCCTTTTCCGTGGTAGCCGCCTGCTTTGGCGAACCGCCCTGTTGGGCGAACGAAATCGACGCGGCCAGCAATGTGAATAAGATGAATTTACGCATTGGGATATTCCTTTCGTGTTTGGTTTTAGAACAGAATCTTCAAGCCGATCTGGTTATCGCGAGGCGTTCCCGCGGAAGAGATCTGACCAAATTGGGGGCTGCCCACGATGGTGTTGGGATTGCCAAGCGCCGGCGTGTTGGTCGCATTGAACGACTCCAGCCGAAGCTGGGCGGTGATCCGTTCCGTCAAGCGGAACGTTTTGTGCGCAGCCAAATCCAGGTTGAACAGGCCCGGCCCGCGCAGGATATTCCGGCCCGCGTTGCCATACGTGAATGGAGCATTCTTGGCGAACGCCGCCGTGTTGAACCACTGCTGCACGGTCGGATTATCCAGATGCCAATCGCCGACGACGTTGGGTCGATCGGCCTGGCCCGAATTGGAAGGCGTCCCGTTCACGCTAAGATTCAACGGCTGACCGCTGTTGACCGAGACAATGGGTCCCACGCTCCATCCGCCGAGAATCGCGTTCAACGGTCCGCCCCAATGCGCGCCGTGAGCTTGGCCTCTTCCGAAGGGCAACGCATAGACCGCGCTGCCAACGAAGTGATGCGTCATATCCTGGCTCGACACAGAGCGCTCGGCTGCCCAGTTCAGCGGGTTCTGCAAGTTATTGGTGTCCCCCAGCGCGATGGACTTCGAGTACGAGTAAGACGCGATAAACGTCAGCCCCTTGGCATAACGCTTCTCGATCTTTGATTGCAGCGCGTGGTAGCGGCTGTAGCCGTCCTTCTGGATACGAATGACATCCGCCAGACTGACTGCGTAGGGCGTGCCCGGCACAACAACCGATGTGTAACGACGGCGGGTGTTGACGTCACCGGCGGCGAGCGTCGATGGATTACCGTCGAACTGGCGCAGCGCATGATCGAGCTTGTTACCGTAGTAGCCGATCTCAAGTACAATGCCGCCCGGTAATTCTCTCTGAATGTTAAAGTTCCATTGCTGCGACATGGGCCAGACCGCGCCTCGATCGTAGGAAACCAATTGCACACTTTGCGCGAATTGAGGCGAGAGCGCCGTGGCCGGCAATCCTTGATTCAAGAACAACGTCGGAACATTCGGATTGGTGGAAAGATTGACGCGGAGATGGTTGGGCGGATTGATTTCCATCGATTGCATTCCGCCCGAGGTGGTCAGATTCGAATAGAAAATGCCGTAGCCGCCGCGCAGAACCGTCTTGTTGCCGGGAAGGCTATAGGCGAACCCAAACCTCGGCGCGAACTGGTTGTAGTCGACACCCTGGAGCGCGCGCGAGGCCCGGCCATCGCCTTGAGCTCCCGCCACCACGATGGTCGGACTTGCGGGATTGGTGTCGATATCGAAATTTGCAATCCTGTTGTTCTTTTCGACCGGCGGAGGACTGAGCTCGTAGCGCAGCCCGAAATTCAAGGTCAGGCGCCGGCTGATTTTCCAGTCGTCCTGAACAAAGAGGTGGCTGAACGGCGTGCGGTTTTGAAGGTAGGCGACATCGGAAAGACTCTCCGACGCCGCGGTGCCGAGAAGAAAGTCCGCGAGGGCGCTGCCTCCCGAAGTATTCACTGGGTTGCGTGTGAACTGCCCGTTGAAGTTGAAGATGCCGCCGATCTGCTGCGAGCTGAGGAAGTTCGTTTGGAGCCAATAGGCCTGCACGCCGAATTTGACGTTGTGAGACGCCTTGTTCCAGGTAAGATCCGCGGAAAGCTGGCGATCCTGACTGCCCGATCTATTGGGCGTGTTCGAGACGCCCAGAGACTGGAAACCCGTGATGGTCATGTTCGCCAGGCCGGGGATGGAGTGATTCACGCCGGGCAGACCGACCAGGGCGCTAAGGTTGTCTGTGCCACCGTAAATCTGATTGAAGAGAAAATAATTCCACCCCGCGCGCACCGAGCCGACCAAATTTGGAGTGAAGACCTTGTTGTAGCCGAAGACAAAGCCGTGGCTGTCCACCGTGGATGCGCCCGCGGCCGCGATATATCCCACCTGTGGATTTGGAGGCAGGCTGGCAACAGGTCCGTAATCCTGCGTCTGCGAACTGTAGCGGAAAAACAGGTTCTGCCGGTCGCTCACGATCTGATCCACGCGAAAATCCCAATGCCGCGGATCCTGATTCTGCGGGCTGGCGTAAACGAAATTGTTGGTTGCAGCCGAGGTTTGGGGCAGCGGATACCAGCTCGCCAGTTGGGCAGCGATCGGGTCGAATCGCGTCAAGGGGACTTGATTCCCCACGAATGGAGTCCGCGTGTTCGTCGTGGAGTTGTAGGTGAGCGGATCGTAAATGGTCGATGAGAATAGGCCCGTCCTTTGGTTCACCGTCGGAACGGTATTGACCTGCGTGCTGCTCTGACGCACGCGGGCAATCTCAAAATCGCCAAATATGAACAGCTTGTTGCGGATGATGGGACCGCCAGCGCTGGCGCCGAAGTCATTGCGCTTGTAGGGCGATTTCGAAGTCGCAAAGTATTGCTTGGCGTCCAGCGCTTCATTCCGCACGAAGTCGTAGGCCGTTCCATGCAAGTCGTTGGTGCCGGATTTAATTGACACGCTGACTACGCCGGAGGAGGAACGTCCGAACTCAGCGGAGTAGCTATTGGTGACGACCCTGAACTCCTGAATCGCATCTACCGAGGGTTTGATGACTTCTTTCTGGTTGCCGTGGGTCGGGAGGATCGTTTGGCTGTTGTTATCCATCCCGTCCAGCGTGAACGCGATTGCTGTGCCCACCTGTCCGCCCACGCTAATGCCGACTCCGCTGGTCGAAGGGACCGTACCCGACGAAAGCGCGGCGAGCTGCAGATAGTCGCGCCCGTTGAGCGGAAGATTCTGGATTTGCTGATTGCCGATGACTGTGCCAACCGTCGCATCCGAAGTCTGGAGAAGCGGGGCCGAAGCCTCAACGGTTACGCTTTCTGAAGCCTGGCCCAGTTCCAGTACGGCATCGACCTGGCGTACATCGCCAAGGTTCAGGACGACGCCTTTTTGGTTGAAACGCTTGAAGCCATCGGCTTCGACGTTGATCGCGTACTCACCGATGCGAACCGGCGGCGTACGGTACTGGCCATGGTCGTCCGTGTGAACTTGAATCTTGGCGTCAGTAGCCAGATGAGTCAGTGTTACGGTCGCCGACTTTCCAGCACATTGGGATCCTAAGCTTAGAATTCCACGTGGACAAGTTGTCGCG
>JADMIO010845988.1_pt1 | contig 31506 bp, 37 predicted proteins | sample 8958161 | NCBI WGS metagenome assembly JADMIO01 (sample SAMN16585339, study PRJNA669376) | soil metagenome | isolation source: Crop rotation soil | place: USA: Cullars Rotation, Alabama | collected 2011 | reverse complement strand
CGACAACTTGTCCACGTGGAATTCTAAGCTTAGGATCCCAATGTGCTGGAAAGCGATGAAGACGAGATCGGTTTTATCCAGCCAGGTGTTGGGATTGTCTCGCAAAGAGAAGGGCGGCGGGGGCATGTCGCCGTTGTCTTTAAGGACTGGACTGCGCGGGCCCATGCCGCCCATGTGCACCCACATGCTGGCGCTGCCAGGGCCGCCGTTGAAGCAGAAGGTGACGGGGCGCTTGGTGTGGTCGGCGTCGTCGAGGGTGTAGGCGACGTAGAACATGTGGGCTTCGGTGTCGCCGTTGGTGTTCTGGATGGGCATCTGCTGGACGGTAGCGGTGTAGTGGAGGGGTTTGCCATCGACGGTGATGGCGTGCTTGCTGACGGTGGGTGTTTCATCGACGTTGGTGGCGGTGGGCGCACCGCGATTGCCGGTTGATCCTGGCTGCGTGGTTGCCTCAAGAGGACCGGTAGGAACGGCGGGCGCGGCACCGCGGCCGCGGTCCGGGGTGGTGACGCCGGGAGGTGCGCCGGGGGGAGAGGTCTGGGTGTTGGCGCGATTCTGCGCGAAGAGCGTGGGAGCGAGGCAGAGAACCAGCGCAGAGGGGAGGAGTTTCTTCATAGCGGGCTCCGAAGCGAAGGAGTGACTTGGGCGAAGCGTAGCTTGAGGCGCGCGCGATGGCAATGGAAAAAGATGGCGCGCGTTGTAAGAGCGATAGCGAGATCACATGTGCTTTGATTTTATATACAGGAGTCGGCATGAAACGTGCGCAGCGCCAGGTGGAACGAGTACCGATGTTGTTGGCGCTGGCGTGCGCGGGGTGCGCGATGCTGGGGGCGTGCACCTCGGATCCTTTTGCAGAAAACAACGCGGCTGCGCCCGGCGCACAGGGCAAGACCGCATTGCTCGTGCCTCTCACCCCCCCATCGTTGCCGCCGCTGGATCCGCAGAAGGTGCAGGACCAGGATGACATGACTTGGGCGGATTATCACCCGATTCCGGGCGTGGACTGGGCAGATATGGCGCGCAAGCCGGCAGAGCGGACGATCAAGGTGGCGGTGCTGACGGCGGACTTTGACGATCAGCCGTTTGTGATCACTCAGAAGAAAGGGTCGGACATCCTGGGAAATCCGCAGATTGACCCGGTGCCGCGGGAACAGGTATCGAAGTTTTATGCGGACTTCTGGAACAGCCGCAGCCCGCTGCACCATGGGCACACGGTGAACGAATACTGGATGGAGCAATCGCACGGAAAGATCGGCGTGTCGTTTGATGCGTTCGGGCCGTATCACATGCCCAAGAAGCTGTATCAATATGGACTGCGCGAGTTTGGACAGAACAACTCCGGGCCGGCGGGTGTAGCGATCGATGGAAATCTGTCGCCGGATTGTGATGCCATGTGGCGCGCGGAGGCGGGCGAGAATGTGCGGTCAAATTATCAGCTCGTGCTGCGGCTTTTTGCGGGGTATGACGAGACCTGCCTGTGGCAGGAATTTGGGGAGATGAAATTCCAGACGAAGGAGGACATCACGGCGGAGTTCGGCAATCCCGACCCGACGAAGCCGCGCTGGGCGCCGACGCGGTATGTCCCCTGGACGAGTTGGAAGGCGGCGGAGATGCCCTGGAGTAACTCGAGCATCATTAACGGCGAGAGTTCGGGATCCATCGTGCATGAAGTCTCGCACGCGGCATTTTCAATTGGCGACAACAACAACAATCCGTATGTGGAACCTTATCGCCGCGTGGGGGCGGGACCGTGGGACATCATGGACCGCGGATCATTTAACGGGCCGGGCGGGCCGCACAACCGCTGGCAGGTGCCGGTGATCGCGGGCGGCGCGATGCCGGCGGGGTTGATGCTGCGGCAGAAGATTCAGTTCAAATTTGTACAGCCGTCGGACGTGTTGACGTTGAGCCGCGAGGGGCTGGCGAAGAGCGGGCTGGCGGTGGCGAAGGTGGTGGCGCGATCGGCAGAACCTGGCGCACGCGGGCTGGCGGGGATCATGGTGCAATTGGACGGCGCGGAGGTGCCGATTCCTGCGGCGGCGACGCAGTCAGCAGGCGGCCGCGGGCGCGGCGGCCGCGGCGGTGCTGCAACAGCACCGGCAAACGAAGGTGAGGATGTCGCAGCCGCGGGACGCGGACCGGCGACAGCACCGGCAACGGGTCCCACGGCACGCGGCCGCGGGCGCGGCGGACCGGCGCCCGTGGCAACCGCCACGCGCGATCGCACACCCTGGGAAGACCCGGCAACGCATCCGCTTTCGCAGGGCATTCCGGACTTCAACAACTACACACTCGAGGTGGTGCAGCGGATCGGGTTCGATTCCTTCTGCCCGGACAACGGCGTTTTGATCGCGAAAAACAAGGACCGCGCCAGCAGCAACGGCGGGCCGAACTCCTACAACATCTTCAACTGGGTCATCGATGCCCACCCGGAAGACATCAACAAGGTGGACTTCAAGCGGCCCAATGGCGAGAAGGTGATGCGGACGATCGCCGACTATCGCCAGCTCAATGATGCCCTCTTTCACGCGGGCCTGAACTCGGGCAGTCAGTTCGAATGGGAAGACACGCCCAACCGCCTGCACTTTTACATCGTGGATATGCAGAAGGATGCGCAGGGCGTGCTCTCCTACACGCTGGCGGTGAAGTCGCTGGATGGCGGCGGACCGCAGCAGCGAGGCGTGGCGCTGGAGGCTCTTGGGACGACGGTGCGCGCTGCGAACACTCCCTGCAATTTCGAGCTGACCAACACGGGCAAGCCGGCGGCGGTACCGGCCTCAATACATCCGCAGGACGCAAGCAGTTACCTTGGATCCGATGTCTATCGTCTGAGCGTCTCCGTGGATGGCGGCGGCTGGACGGCGCAGTTGCGCAACGGCCTTGCCGCAGTAAAGGCCGGTGAGATGCAGAAGGTTCCCGTCTTTGTTTCACATGGCGCCCGCGCCGCGAAAAATGCCACCGTCACGCTGACGGCCACATCGGAAAGCGATCCATCGAAAACGATTTCCGCGGTTTGCCACGTGTCGCAATAGAAGGCGTTTGACGGCCTGGAGACAAAAACGAATAACCCCGCGCTGCAAGCGATAGCAGCGCGGGGGGAGTTGAATAAAGGTCCAAGTTCGGAGTGTCGACAACACATCGACTAGGAGATGGATTTCAGGCGGTGCTCAAGAGACTCCAACTCCCTGGTCAGGCCTTGGGGTAACCGATCCCCGAACTTGGCATAGTGTTCGCGGATGCTGGGAAGTTCCGCCAGCCAGCCTTCCGCATCAACTTTTAAAAGTTCTTTCATATCCTTGTCTTCCACCGGCAGCCCGGCGCGATCGATCGAGCCCGGCGTGGGCAGATAGCCGATGGCCGTTTCGGTGGCAAGCTGTGTATCGCTGATCGGCCTGTTGCAGCGGTCAAAGACCCACTTAAGCACGCGCGAGTTTTCGCCGTAACCGGGCCACAGAAAACGCCCGTCGGCATTCTTGCGGAACCAGTTCACGTAGAAAATGCGCGGCAGCTTCGAGGGGTCTTTGCCGTGCGTGCCGACCTTCAGCCAATGGGCAAAGTAATCGCCCATGTGGTAGCCACAGAAGGGCAGCATGGCCATGGGATCGCGCCGGAGGGCGCCGACTTTCCCGGTCGCGGCTGCCGTGGTTTCGGAAGCCATGATCGATCCGAGGAAGACTCCATGCTGCCAACCCAGCGCCTCGTTCACCAAAGGAACGACCCCGGCGCGTCTGCCGCCGAAGAGAATGGCGGAGATGGGAACACCCCTGGGGTCCTCCCATTCCGAAGCGATGACGGGGCACTGGCGTGCTGGTACGGTGAAACGCGCATTGGGGTGAGCGGCCTTGCGCCGGCTCTTGGGAGTCCAGGGACGCCGCATCCAGTCGATCAGCGTGTCGGGCGGCGGCTTGGTCATATCTTCCCACCAGACATCGTCGTCGCTGGTGAGCGCACAATTGGTGAAGAGGGCATTGTGCGTGATGGTCTTCATCGCGTTGGGATTGGAGGCGTAGCTTGTCCCGGGGGCGACGCCGAAAAAGCCAGCTTCGGGGTTGATCGCATGAAGCCGGCCGTCAGGTCCGAACTTCATCCAGGCGATGTCATCGCCGATGGTTTCGACTTTCCAGCCGACGAGGGTTGGGTCCATCATGGCAAGGTTCGTCTTGCCGCAAGCGCTGGGGAATGCCCCGGCGATGTACTTCACCACGCCCTCGGGTGACGTGAGCTTGAGGATGAGCATGTGCTCGGCGAGCCATCCTTCGTCCCGGGCCTGGACGGAGGCAATGCGAAGCGCGTGGCATTTCTTGCCAAGGAGCGCATTGCCCCCGTACCCGGAGCCAAACGACCAGATTTCCCGGGTCTCGGGAAAATGACAGATGTATTTGTGTTGGGCGTTGCAGGGCCACGGCTCATCCGCACTCGTGTCATCGAGCGGCGCGCCGACCGAGTGCAGCCCGCGGACGAAATCACCGTCCGCCCCCAGTGCATCGAGCACCTTTGTCCCCACGCGGGTCATCATGTGCATGCTCACGACGACGTAGGGCGAATCAGAAATCTCCACGCCAATTTTCGCAATGGGCGAACCGATCGGGCCCATGGAGTACGGGATCACGTACAGCGTCCGGCCACGCATGCAGCCGGCGAAAAGCTTGGTGAGCTTTTCCTTCATCTCGAAGGGCTCGGCCCAGTTGTTGGTTGGTCCCGCATCGGAGCGACGCTCGGAGCAGATGAACGTGAACTGCTCCACACGCGCCACATCCCCCGGATCCGAGCGGCAGAAATAGGAGTTAGGGCGCTTCTCGGGGTTTAACTGGATGAAGGTGCCTGTCTCCACCATCGCATGACAGAGGACGTCATATTCTTTTTGCGAGCCATCGCACCAGTGAACAGCATCCGGCGTGGTGAGTGCTGCGATCTCATCAACCCACGTGATCAGTCGTTTATTCTTGGTCATGGGCACGATCTCCTCAGGGATGGCATTATGACCAAGAGAGGACCGAAGTGTGACATTTTCAGTGAGATTTGAGGAAAGATAGGCTGTCATGACGTTCTCCGAACAAGAGAGAGACAGGACCGAGCCGGGGAGCATATTATAGACTTTTTACTCTTTTATTATCGTACAGTTTTTCACTAAGTCAACACTGCCCAGAAGATTTTTAGTTGAAAAAGTGTTCAGTGGGGCGTAAATTCCGCTATAAGAACCGGTTGTGTGACATGGGTCCGGGAGCGACTGGCCCAAAAAGGAGACTTTGCGTGATCTTTTCCAACCCCAGTGAATATGCCATCCGGGCCCTGTCGGAACTGGTCATTATGAGCCAGGACACCACCACGCCCAGCACCCGGCGGGCGGGCTATGTCATGCTGGACAAGCTTACGGAACAGGCAGGCCTGCCGCGGGAATTTCTGGCCAAAATCTTCCGGCAACTGGTGGAGGGCGGGGTTCTGACAAGCGCCAAGGGTCCGGGCGGCGGGTTTGCCCTCGCGCGCCCCGCGCACGACATTTCGCTGTTGAACGTGATCGAAGTGATCGACGGCGGCCACCAGATTGAAGGATGCGTCGTCGGCCTGGCCAAGTGCAACGACCACATGCCCTGCCCGCAGCACGACCTCTTCAAACCCATCCGCCAGCGCCTTCGCGCGTATCTCTCCACGACGACGCTTGCCGACACGGCAGCCAGTCTGAAAGAAAAGAAGGCCCTGAGCCTGCAGGACACCGTGCTCGCCGCCACCGAGGGCGAGAACAAGTAACCCCCCCCTCTGCCCTGCCAAGTTCGAGACCGAACCACCACCAATCCCGGCAACCGTCGGGATTTTTTATGCGCTGCAAACGCCTGGCAAACACGTCAACGCGCGTTCGCTTCCGACTATCCGCACCGCATAAAGCCTAATGATCGCGTAGATACTTTGACGTGGTCGAAGTGAAACTCCGTGCGAACAATGGAGCATCAACCGCTTCATTCCTCTTTCAGCACGGAGTTGATCATGCTGGTACAGATCGCCACCCGGAAAGTCCCCCTCACTCCCTCCTTCCGCCAGTTCATCCTCGACCAGGTGCTGGCCGTCATGGACAAATTTGCGGCGAAGATTCATTCCGTCCAGGTCGAACTGCGCGACAAAAACGGCCGCCGGGGCGGCGGCGACAAGCGCGTGCGTATCCGCGTGATGCTTGCCGAGGATTCGGTTCCCCTCACTGTCGAGGAAGAACGTGCCAGCATCCGCCTGGCGATCCGCCATGCGGTGGCGAAGGCCGGATCAGGCGTGCGCAGCATGCTGCGCAAACATTGATAGCACGCTGGTCAGACAAGCATCCATTCCAGTCCAAATGAAATGCCCGCGCTCTTGCGAACGCGGGCATTTCACAATTTTCAGAAAAAGGTCGCCTCAGCTTAAGCCGCGGCGGGTTCCTTCTTCGACTTCTTCTTCGACGGGGCCTTGGTCTGCACCTTGCCGATGCCCACCAGCTGCACGATCACGTAATCCGTGGCATCGCCGATCTTCCATTCGGAAGTCTTTACGATGCGGGTGTAGCCGCCGTTACGGTCCTTGAACGAGGGCCCGATTTCCTTGAACAGCTTCTGGACGACGGTGTCATCCGCAAGCAAGTCCCGGTCGGCCGGGTCGGCCATGAGGCGGTCGTTCAAGCGCGAGATCACGAGGCGCCGGGCATGAAGGGTGCCCTTCCGTGCCTGAGTGATGATCGGCTCAATGAACCGCACGAGTTCCTTGGCCCGGGGCAGCGAGGTCTTGATCTGCCCGTGCTCGATCAGCGATTGCGCCATATTGCGAAGCATGGCAAGCCGATGGGACGGGGTCGCGGAGAGACGGCGACCAACTACTCTGTGACGCATGGGAATATCCTTTAGTGGTCAGGGGTCAGCGGCCGGTGTTCAGCTGCGGCCGGGTCATCTCTGACCACTGGCCACTGCCTACCGGCAACTCCCATTTACTGTGCCGCCGCCTGGGGTTCCGCCGGCGCACCGCCGAGCGTCATCCCGAGGGAGAGGCCCAAATCCTGCAGCTTGCGTTTCACTTCACGAAGGCTGGTCTTGCCGAAGCTGCGTACTTTCAGCAGGTCGCCTTCCGTCATCTTGACGAGGTCGCCAATGGTGTGAATCTTGGCCGATTCGAGGCAGTTGCTGGCGCGGACGGAGAGATCCATCGTGCCAATCGGCTGGTTCAGCCGGTTCTGCAATTCCTCGTTCATCTGCGGGGTCGCGACAATGTCGTTGTCGAGCATCTCGGCATCCAGGTTGTCGCCCGGCTCGAAATACTGCACGAACGCATTGAGGTGCTTCCGCAGGATCTTGGCAGCTTCCACCAGCGCCATGTCCGGCGTGATGGTGCCGTTGGTCCAGATCTCCATGATCAGGCGGTCATAGTTGGTCTTCTGGCCCACGCGGGTGTCTTCCGTCTTGTAACGGACGCGCGTCACGGGGGAGTAGACCGAGTCGATGGGGATCACGCCGATGATCTGTTCCTCGGGCGTGTTTTCCAGCGACGTCACAAAGCCGCGGCCCTTGTGGATTTCGAGTTCCATGATGAACTCGTTGTCGTTGGTCAGGGTCGCGATGACCTGGTTCTTGTTGTGGACGGTGATGGAGGCGTCTCCGGTGAGGTCGCCGCCGGTAACCACGCCCGGGCCCTTCTTGTTAACCGAGAGAACCTTGGGCTGGTCGCCTTCCATGGAGATGATCAGCGTCTTGACGTTGAGGATGATGTCGGTGACATCTTCCATCACGCCTTCGAGCTGGGCGAACTCATGATCGACGTTGCCGATCTTCACCGAGACGGCAGCCGCGCCTTCCAGCGAGGAAAGCAGGATGCGGCGAAGGGAGTTGCCGACGGTGGTGCCGAAGCCGCGTTCAAACGGCTCGACGACAAACTTGCCATAGGTGTCAGACGAGACGCTCGAATCCGGTTCAACCCGGGTGGGGAGTTCAAGTCCGCGCCAACGGATACGCATAGGGTATTTCCTCCGAAAAATCGTCCCGGGATTATCGCCCGAAAGGGCATCTGTCACGGGGACGAAAAACAGTAGTCAGAAGTCAGAAGTGAGAAGTCAGAAGCTCGTGAGAAAATCAGCTTCTGACTTCTCACTTCTGACTCCTTGCTTTTTCGTTTACACGCGCCGCTTCTTCGGCGGGCGGCAGCCGTTGTGGGGCAGCGGGGTGTTGTCTTCGATGGCGGTGATCTTCAGGCCGCTGTTCTGCAGGGCGGTGATCGCGGATTCGCGGCCGCTGCCGGGACCCTTCACGCGCACTTCCACTTCCTGCAGGCCGTACTTCTTCGCCTTGGCGGCGCAATTTTCAGCGGCGCGGGTGGCGGCGAACGGGGTGCTCTTACGGGCGCCCTTGAAGCCGACCGTGCCGGCCGAATCCCACGCGAGGGTTTCGCCGTTGACGTCGGTGATGGTCACCTGGGTGTTGTTGAAGCTCGCCTTGATGTGGGCGATGCCCTTCACAACGTTCTTTCTGATTTTCTTCTTGCCAGCTTTGGCCATGTGGGGGAACCTTTCTTCTACTGGGGCTGCTCACGGATTCGGCACCACAACAGGCGATGCTAGTCCTGACCCCGGGGGACAGTAATTGGTAATTAGTAATTGGTAACTGGATTTTGGAATTCGCGGCGACGCGCCAGCGAATTACCATTTACCAATTACCAATTACAACCTTATCCATGCAACTCTTTCACGCCCTTCTTGCCGGCGACCGTCTTACGCGGGCCCTTGCGGGTACGGGCGTTGGAACGGGTGCGCTGGCCGCGGACGGGCAGGCTGCGGCGGTGACGGGAACCGCGGTAGCTCTGGATGTCCTTGAGGCGCTGGATGTTCTGCTGGATCTGGCGCCGAAGGGCGCCTTCGACCACGAAGCTGCGGTCGATGATCGCCACGATGCGGCCGACTTCGTCTTCGTTGAGCTCGCGGGCCTTCTTCATCGGATCGATGTTGGCTTCCTTGAGGATTTCCAGGGCATTGACCGGGCCAATGCCGTAGACGTAACGAAGCGAGATGCGGATTTGTTTGTCGAGGGGAAGGTCGACACCGGAAATACGAGGCATGGTTACTCCTAATGGCGACCGGAATCAGCTAAGCCGCGAAGTTGCGGGTTCGGTGCATCCGGCCAGAAATATGAAAAACTGTAATTGGTAATTAGTAAATGGTAATTCGCAGTCGCGTGGCCGAGTCCCCAATTACTAATTACTAATTACCAATTACAACACTTTTTTATCCCTGCCGCTGCTTGTGGCGCGGGTCGGCCTTGCAGACCACCCGCAGGACGCCGTTGCGGCGGACAATGACACAATGCTCACAAATACGCTTGACGCTGGAGCGAACTTTCATGGGGCAAACTCCCGTTCCAATCTGCTGACAACACCGCGAAATGGCTTACCGATTAGGTCTGGGTTCTTATTTAACGTCAGCAGCTCGGTAAGCCGCGGCAAATCACATGTTTAGTTTCGAGTTTCGAGTTTCAAGTCTCGAGTTTCTCAGCGAGGGTGAATTGCTTGAAACTGGAAACTTGAAACTCGAAACTCCATCTAGTTTCTCATTACGATACGCCCGCGCGCCAGGTCATACGGCGACAGTTCCACCGTGACGCGGTCTCCCGGCAGAATGCGGATGAAATTCATGCGCATCTTGCCCGAGACGTGGGCGATCATCGTGTGGTTGCTGCCGTTCTCCAGCTTCACGCGGAACATCGCGTTGGGCAGGGACTCCAGCACCGTGGCTTCGACGCGTAGGGCATCTTCCTTGGGCATAAGGTCGTTAAGTCGTCCAGCCGTCAGGTCGCTTTGCGAGCGGTGACGCCAAGACACTCCTTTCGTTATCTTCCGTCCGTCAGGACTTCAGAGCCGGTCGCGGTAACCGCGATGGTGTGCTCAAAATGAGCTGCCGGCGTGTTGTCCTTGGTGACGACCGTCCAACGGTCATCCAGGACCACCACATCCGGCTTGCCGAGGATGACCATGGGCTCAACTGCCAGTGTCATACCGGGCTGCAGATAAAAATCACCGCGTTTCCGGAACTCGTCGGAAACGAAGTTGGGCACCTTGGGATCCTCGTGCATGCGGGTGCCAATGCCATGCCCGACGAATTCTCTGACGCAGGACATGCCGTTGCCTTCGACATGCTCCTGCATTTTTTTGGCGACATCCGACCAGCGCCGGCCGGGTTTGATTTCCCGGATGGCAATGTCGAGCGTCTCCTGCGTGATGCGGAGGAGGTTGAGCCGTTCAGGCGAAATATTCCCGATGGGAATCGTGATCGCCGAATCGCCGCAGTAACCACCGAGGCGAATGCCGCAATCAACGCTGACGACGTCGCCGTCCAGAAGGACCCTGTCGCCAGGGATCCCATGGACGACCTCGTCGTTAACGCTGATGCAGGTGTTGCCCGGGAATCCTTTACCGGGTTCGTAGGTGGGGTACCACTTGAATAACCCCTGGCCGCCAGCAGACGTGTAAGTATCGTAGACAATGCGATCTAATTCAAGTGTGGACATGCCTGGGTGGGCCAATTCCCGGGCCCGCATCAGGGCGCGGTGAACGACCCGGCCGGAGGCACGCATCAACTCAAGTTCACGTCTGGATTTGAGGTTTATTTTCATAATTGCGATTGAGACTTATTTACTCGTCCTCAAAGTGGCGCCGAATCTTATCCAGCACCATCTTGGTCACCTCATCGATCGATCCGCTGGTATCGATCGTTTTGAAATTGCCCAGCTGAGCGTAATAGGCAATCAGCGGGGCCATGGTTTCCTGGTAGGTCGCGATGCGTTTCGCCACGACATCCGGCCGGTCATCCTCGCGGATGATCAGCTTGGCGCCATCGTTGTCGCAGATGCCCTCCTCCTGAGGAGGCAGCGAATCGATGTGATACACCGACAGGCAGACCGGGCAGACACGCCGCCCTTCGAACCGCCGCGCCAAAACCTTCGGGTTCACCACGAAGTTCAGCACCAGCATCAGCGGCCGATCAAGCTCAAAGAGCATCCGGTTCAGCGACTGCGCCTGGGGCAGCGTCCGGGGGAAACCATCGAGCACGAAGCCCGACTTGAGCCCAAGGATCTTCTGCTTCATCAGCTCGATCATCAGGTCGTCAGGAACGAGCAACCCATTGTCGATGAAGTCGCGGATCTGTTTGCCCAGATGGGAGCCGGAGGCTTTCTCGGCACGGAGGATGTCACCACTGGCCAAATGAACGAGGTCGAAGGCCTCACAGATGCGCTGCGCCTGCGTGCCCTTGCCAGATCCTGGCGGCCCGAGCAGCGCGAGTCTCATGCGGGCAGTCCTTTCGGTCCGTTGTCATATGCAGCAGGCTGGGGCTGGTTGCCGCGGACAGGGCCGCCGCGCGGACGTTTGACTTTGCCGCCACTGTTGGTGTCCATGAAACCGCTGTAATTCCGCATGACCAGGTTGGCCTCGATGCGGTTGACGAAGTCGAGGATGACGCTGATGACGATCAGCAGGCTGGTGCCGCCGAGGAAGTTGGCGATCTGGTACCCCTGCCCGTTGGGAAGATCTGCAAGAAGGCTGGTGGCAACGACCGAGGGGATAATCGCGATAACACAAAGGAACGCCGCCCCGACATACGTGATACGGGACATGACGTTTTCCAGGTAATCGGCGGTGCGCTTGCCTGGCCGCAGCCCGGGGATGAACGAACCGTAGTCGCGCAGCTGGTTAGCCATTTCCTTGGGCTGGAACTGCACCTGGTTCCAGAAGTAGCTGAAGAAGAAAATCAGCGCACAGAAAATCACTTCATAATAGTAAGAGGGAGGCTGCAGCCGCTGGGCGATCGTTTCCACGATCGAGCCGAAACTGGTCGCCGAGCCAAGGCTGCTCGACAGGTACCGCAGACCGACCGACGGAATCATCATCAGCGAGCTGGCGAAGATGATCGGCATGACGCCGGCATGGTTCACCTTCAGGGGCAGGTACTGCTTTGCCCCGCCATAGACCCGTCGGCCACGCATGTGCTTCGCCTGCTGGATGCTGATACGCCGCTGAGCCTGGGTGAGGAAAATCGACCCGGCGACTACGAAGACAAAACACCCGATCAGGAACACGATCGTCGCCGGTCCAATGGAGTTCTGGCTGCCGCCGACCTGGAAGCTGGTGTGCTTGACGATATCAGTGATTGCCAAGGGCATGCGGGCCACGATGCCCGCGGTGATGATCATCGAGACGCCGTTACCGATGCCATAGTGGTCGATCTGCTCGCCCAGCCACATCAGGAAGACGGAACCTGCGGTGAGGCAGATGACCGTCATCAGCATGAACCAGCCGAAATACTGGTCAGTGATGATGCTGTAAAGATTGGCTTCGCCGTTGGGCGTGCGGAAGTGCAGCGAATACCAGTAGGCCTGGAGAATACAGACGCCCACGGTGATGTAGCGGGTGTACTCGTTGATCTTGCGGACGCCGGGCTCACCTTCCTTGCGGAGTTTTTCGAGGCTGGGAACGACCGTACCCAACAGCTGCAGAATAATCGATGCCGAAATGTAGGGCATGATCCCCAGGCCGAAGATACTCCCCTGAGTCAGGTCGCCGCCGGAGAAGACCGACAGGTAGTTCGACAGCAGGGTGAAGGTGGAGTTGTCGCCGCTGGAGGCCGCGATCTGCTGCCGCAGCTGCGGTGCATTCACGCCAGGCAGCGGCACGAAGAAGCCGATCCGGTAGACGCACAGAAGCGCCAGCGTGAACAGCAGCTTGTTGCGCAATTCCGGTATCCGGAAGATGTTGATCAACTTCGTGAACAAGGTACCCTCGCGCCCTGAAGACTAAGAATCGGCAAACCGCATATTCTAGCTCGCCGGTCCTGTGAACCCAAGTCGGTTCTGAAAAGTGGCAAACATTCAAAGACATTGCCCATTGCCCATTGACCACACCCATTCGCGATAGAAGCCGCTGGAAATGGGCAATTGGCAATCGGCAATGGGCAATGTAAGGTTCGTCAGCAGCAGCACTTACTTCTTGGCTGCGCCCTTGGTTTCCTTGGCAGCCTCGGGCTTCTGGCTCTTGAAACGGCCGGTCTTGGGATTGACCTTGCCCTTGTTGCGATCGAGCTCGAGGGTCTTCATCGTGCCGCCGGCCTTGGTGATCTTTTCCGCGGCCTGGGCGGTGAACTTGCCGGCAACCACCGAGAGTTTCTTGGTCAGCTCGCCATCGCCCAGAATCTTGACCGGGTAACGCTCATCGCGAACCAGCCCCTTGGCGATCAGGGAAGAGGCATCAACGGTCGCGCCGCTATCAAAGTGCACTTCCAGATCGCCAACATTCACGATATTGAAACGCTGACGATGATAGTTGTTGTTGAAACCGCGCTTGGGCAGGCGACGGAACAGCGGCAGGTTGCCGCCTTCAGAACCCATCGGGATCTCGCCACCCGCGCGGGCACCGGAACCCTTGGTGCCGCGGCCGGAGGTCTTGCCTTTACCGGAGGACTCGCCGCGGCCAACACGCATGCGCTTCTTGTGAGCGCCGGCCTGGGCGGTGATTTCGTGGATCATCATGGTGGGAAACTCCTTTCGGGAAGGCGGATTCTTGAGAAGTCAGAAGTGAGAAGTCAGAAGACAGAAATTCTGGCTGACACTGGGTTGACTTCGATCCGGTCGACCCTCGCTATTCACTATAAAAACACGGCACATTCGTGCCACACAATAGTCGAAGCCAGTCGTCTTCAGACTTCTGGCTTCTAACTTCTGTCTTCTTCAAAAATTACAGCTCGATGCCGCGATTTTCGACGATCAATTCCTTCGAACGAAGGCTCTGGAGGGCGGCAAGTGCGGCCTTCGACAGGTTCTTCTTGTTGGTGCTGCCGTACGCCTTGGTGAGGATGTCCTTGATGCCCACGAGTTCAAGCACGGGGCGGACGTAGCGGCCGGCCTTGATGCCGGTGCCCGGACGGGCCGGAACCAGGCGGATGGAGCTGGCGCCGAACTTCCCGGTGACTTCGTGCGGAATCGTGCCGCCCTTGAGCATCACCTTGACCATGCGACGGCGAGCGTCCTTGGTCGCTTTTTCGACGGCGGCCGGAACTTCCTTCGCCTTGCCGTAGCCAATGCCGATGTTCCCCTGCTTGTCGCCGGCGGCAACGAGGGCTTCGAACGCGAAGTTCTTGCCGCCCTTGACGACCTTCGCCGAACGGAAGACGCCGATGGTGCTCGACTCCACGTCCCGGGATTCATTATCAAAACCACGCTGCGTCATATGTTTCGCCTTCTAAGGTCTTCTTGCTTCTTGATTCTGCTTCTTGATCTTCGGCTTAGAACTTCAGGCCGCCCTCGCGGGCGGCATCGGCCAGGGCCTTCACGCGGCCGTGGTACTGGTAACCGTTGCGGTCGAAGGCCACCTGCTTGATGCCCTTCTCAATCGCCTTGGCGGCCAGCGCCTTGCCGACAGCCGTCGCGGCCGCCTTGTTGCCGCCATGCTTCAGGGAGACTTCCTTCTGGTCGGAGTTAACCGACAGCAGGGTCTTGCCCGTGGTGTCATCGATGATCTGGGCGTAAATATGCTTCACGCTGCGGAACACAGAAAGACGGGGACGTTCCGTGGAGCCGCGCACCGAACCGGAAACCCGGCTCTTGCGCTGCTCGCGGCGGACGAGCTTGAGATTATTGATTGCCTGACCCATGAGAATCCTCTTTTCTTCGCCCTGTTTATGCCAGGGGTACTAATGGAGATATCGAACAACAGTATCGAACGAGCAGCGTTGCGATTACTTCGCACCTGCACCGGCGAACTGCTTGCCGAGCTTCTTCTTGACCACTTCGCCGACGTACCGGACGCCCTTGCCCTTGTAAGGCTCGGGCTTGCGGAGCTTGCGGATTTCCGCAGCCAGCTGGCCGACGGCCTGCTTGTCTGCGCCTTGAATGTTGATGCGGGTGCCCTGGGCTTCGATCTTGACCGCGACGCCCTCGGGAATGTCCACTTCGAGCTGGTTGGCGTAACCCAGGGAAAGCACAATCGTCTTGCCCTTCATTTCCGCCTTGTAACCGACGCCCTGGATTTCCAGGTCCTTGACGTATCCTTCGCCGACGCCCTTGATGTTGTTGGCAATCAAGGCGCGGGTGAGGCCATGCACTGCGCGGCTGAGTTTTTCATCGTCAATGCGCTCGACGATCACGTTTCCGCCTTCAACCTTGACCTTGGCGGCCGGATGGTGATCGAGCTTGAGCTTGCCCTTGGGGCCATCGAACGAAATCGTGCGGCCATTGACGGCAATCTTCACGTTGCCGGGGACGGGGACTGGCTTCTTACCGATACGACTCATTGTGCTGTTCCTTTCGCCGTCGGGTGACATCCGCCGAGTTCTTCAGGGCGGGCCTTCCGGACGTTTAATGATTCATCCAACTTACGAGATCGTGGCGAGCAGCTCGCCGCCGATGTTCTGCTGACGCGCCTGGCGGTCACTGAGAACGCCCCGGCTGGTCGAGAGGATCACGATGCCCAGGCCCTGGATGACCTGCGGGAAGTCCTTCACGCTGCGATAGACGCGGCAGCCGGGCTTGCTCACGCGGTGCAGCTCACGCAACACCTGGTCGCCGGTCGGCGTGTACTTGATCGTGATCCGGATCAGGCCCTGCTTGGTGCCGTCGTCCAGGATCGCGAACTCGTTGATGTACCCTTCATCCTTGAGCACCTGTGCGATGCCCTGGCAGATCTTGGAGTTCTTGACGTCGACGGTCTTGTGCTTGGCGCCCACGGCGTTCCGCAACCGGGTCAACATGTCGGCGATTGTATCGCTCATAATCTAATCCTGAGTCCTGAGTCGTGAGATTCTTGTCCCGTGAGTCTTCGTCTTACCAGCTCGATTTCCGCATACCGGGGATAAGCCCGGCGTGCGCCATCTCGCGGAGCATGATGCGCGAGATCTTGAACTTGCGGTAATGCCCGCGGCGGCGGCCGGTCAGCTCGCAACGACGCGCCAACCGGGTGGGAGAACTGTTCCGCGGCAGCTTTGCGAGCGCCGCGTAGTTCTTCTCCTCCTTGAGCTTCTTGCGGGTCTCCGCATACTTCTCAATGAGAGCCAGCTTCTTCTTGTACCGAACCATCCAAGCAGTCGTCGCCATATCTATTCAATCCTGAGTAGGGTTCAAGTCCTGTTTAATCTTCGCGGTTATCCGGCCTTCTTGGCGGTTTCATCCTGCCGGAAGGGCATGCCCAGATGCTTCATCAGGGCGAAGCCATTGGCATTGTTGCCGGCGGTGGTCACGATCGTGATATTCATGCCCTGGTGGAAGGTCACCGCAGCAGAATCGACTTCCGAGAAGACGGTCTGTTCCGTGATGCCCATGTTGTAGTTGCCACGGCCATCGAAGCCCTTGGGATTCAGGCCGCGGAAGTCCTTCACGCGGGGGATGGCCAGGATGATCAGACGGTCAAGGAATTCCCACATGCGGTTGCCCCGCAGTGTGACCTTGGCGCCGATTTCCATGCCTTCACGCAGCTTGAAGTTCGAAACCGACTTCTTGGCTTTGCAGACCACGGCCTTCTGGCCGGCGATCTGGGTGAGTTCTTTCACGGCCGCTTCGAGACGCGGACGCTCGGCAATCGCTTTGCCCAAACCCATCGAGATCACAATCTTCTCGACCTTCGGGACCGCGTGCTTGTTCACAATCTTCAGGTCGGCCATGAGGGCCGGTGCGATTTCTTTTTCATACTTCTGCTTTAGGCGCGGGACGTAGCCCTGCGGGAAGGCGATTGCTTCGCCGCCTTCGTCGCGCTTGCGACCGGCGCCGCCGCCGCCTTTGGCACCTTTGCCGCCCTTGCCGGCCTTTTCTTCCTTGGGAGCTTCGGCTGCCGCGGCATCAGCCGCCGCCGTCCCTGCTTCCTTCGCCTTGGCGGCCATTTCCGCCTTCTTGGCGACCTTGGCAGCCTTTTCGGCCTCGATCTGCTCGGGCGTCTTGGTCGGCTTCTTATCCTGTTTCTTTTCTTCTTTCGCCATGAGTCTTTACCTCGTTCTCTCGAACCCCAAGCGGCCGACTACAGCCCTTGGTTGCCGGAGTTAGTTGTCCTTAAACCTTGCTGACCAGGCCCAGATCCGAGCCAGTTTTCACCGCGACGCGCTTCTTTTCACCATTGTTGGTCGGGTACTTCACGCGGGTGCCCTTGCCGGTCTTCGGATCGACGGGCTGCACCTTGGAAATATGGATCGGGGCTTCCTTGCGGATGCGGCCGCCCTTGGGGCTCTGCTGCGTGGGCTTCAGGTGCTTCCACACGACATTGATCCCTTCGACGACAACCTTGTCGCCCAGAATCCGGAGCACCTTGCCGGTGCGGCCCTTGTCGTCGCCGGAGCGGACGAACACGACATCATCTTTCTTAATCCGAGCGGGCATAGCTGAGTTTCCAGTTTCTAGTTTCTAGTTTCGAGTTACTGCTGATAGCTTCCGTTTCCTGCTGGAAACTGGAAACTGCCAACTTGAAACTCCATCAGACGACTTCCGACGCCAGCGACACGATCTTCATGTAGTTCTTTTCACGCAGCTCGCGGGCTACCGCGCCGAAGATACGGGTGCCGCGGGGGTTTCCTTCGGCATCCACGATCACGGCGGCGTTGCGGTCGAACCGCACATAGCTGCCATCCGACCGGCGGATCGGCTGCTTCGTGCGGACGATCACCGCCTTGGCCACTTCGTGCAGCTTCACGTCGCCGTTGGGCGTCGCGGTCTTCACGGCAACCACGATCAGGTCGCCCACGCCGGCCACCTTGCGGGTAAACTTGCCGCGGGCGGTCGAGCCGCCGAGGACCTTGATGCACATGGCAGTCTTGGCGCCGGTGTTGTCGGCAATATCAACGCGTGTCTGCTGCTGAATCATGACTCTATCCTTTGTGATTCATCGCCCGGTTGCCCGTGCACTGAACCTGTAAACCCTGTCTTACTGCTTGGCGCCTTCGGTGCCGGCTTTTTCTTCCTTGTGCTTCTCGAACATCTTGGAGGCTTCGCCTTCCAGGATGCTGGTGTCGATCTGGGTGCCCTTGACCACGATGCGGACAAGGCGCCAGGTCTTGCTCTTGGAGATCGGACGGCAGCTCATCACCTCGACCTGGTCGCCGGTGCGGCTCTCGTTCTTCTCATCGTGGACGTGCAGCACCGTCTGGCGCTTCACGTACTTGTTGTACTTGGCGTGGCGGGCGAGGTATTCGAACACCACCTTCCGGGTCTTGTTGACCTTGTCGCTGACAACCACGCCGATGACGCGGTTACGCAGCTTGCGCTTTTCAGTGCCGGTGGTGGTGGGTTGAGTGGCGGTCGTCATATATCTCGTCCTGCTTCCTTAAGCCTTGGCTTTCTGGGACTTCTTTGATTCGGTCTGCTGGCGGATGGTCTGGATCCGCGCGATATCTTTTTTGATTTTCTTGAACTTGGAGGTGTCCTTGGTCTTCTCGGTCACCTCGCCGGTGCGGAGCTTGAACAATTCCGCGCGGAGTTCCTGTTCGCGCTGTGCCAGCTCGTCGCCGGCCATCTTCCGAAATTCCTTGAGCGTTTCAGTCGCCATGATTCAATCCTGCGTTCGGTGTCCTGAGTCTTACAGCGTGTGGCGGCGCTTCACAAAGCGGCAACGCACGGGCATCTTGTAGGCCACGCGGGCAAACGCCCGGCGAGCCAGGGTTTCATCGACGCCGGCGATCTCGAACAGGATCGTGCCGGGCTTCACTTCCGCTGCCCAGTGATCCGGTTCGCCCTTGCCGGTGCCCATACGCGTTTCCAGCGGCTTCTTGGAGAAGCTCTTGTGCGGGAAGATGCGGATGTAGACGCGGCCTTCGCGGGCCAGGTAGTGCGAGCAGGCCATACGGCCGGCTTCGATCTGGCGGCCGTTGATGCGGCCCGGCTCGAGGCTCTGGATCGCGTATTCGCCGAAGCTCACCTTGTTGCCACGGGTGGCGTTGCCACGCATGGTACCGCGCTGCTGTTTACGCCACTTGACTCGTGATGGCATCATCGCCATGTTGAAACTCCTGGTCTGCGGCGGCTGCCCCGCCGGTTTTCTTAATGCTTACCGACGACGGGGACGACGCGGCTGGTTGCTGCCCGTGGCCGCTGCCTGGGCGTCCGTTTCCGCATACGTGCCCTGGTAGATCCACACCTTGATGCCGATGACGCCATACGGCGTGCGGCAGTGGACCTGCCCATAGCTAATGTTCGCCTGCAGCGTATGCAGGGGAATCGAGCCATTGATCATCTTCTCGACGCGGGCGATTTCCGCCCCACCGATACGGCCGGACAACTGGATCTTGATGCCCTTGGCGCCCGCGTTGCGGCTGGCGTCAGCCTTCTGCTTGAGCACGCGGCGGAAGCTGGCACGCTTCTTGAGCTGCTCGGCAATGCCTTCGGCAACCAGCTGCCCATTGAGGTCAGGACGGCCGATTTCGGCGATCTCCACCTTCACCTTGCGGCTGGTCAGGTCTTCAAGCTGGTTACGCAGCTTGTCGACTTCCGCACCCTTGGGACCGATCACCACGCCCGGACGGGCGGTGTGCAGCAGCACCTTGAGCTCTTCGCGGGTGCGCTCGATCTCGACCTTGGCGACCGCGGCATACGGCGGCTGGCGATTCAGCTTCTCATCCACGAAATCCCGGATCTTCTGATCTTCGATCAAGAGTTCGCCGAAGAGCTTCTTCGGGGCAAACCACCGGCTGTTCCACCCTTCGGTGACGCCGACCCGGAACCCGTTTGGATGAATCTTCTGACCCATTGTGACCTCGTGTATATCCTGCGGCATTTTTCAGTAAGCGTGCCGCGGTTGATCCTTACTTGGTTTCTTCCGACTTCTTTTCCTTGGACGCCGCGGCCTTTTCAGCCTTGGGCTTCTTCTTCGAGAGCCGCTCACGGCGAGCCTCGAGCTGCTTGCGCTTGCCCTTGGGCATCGGCGGCGTGCCTTCTTCCACCTCGATGGTGATGTGGCAAAGGCGCTTGAAGATGCTGTAGCTCTTGCCGCGATCCTTAGGCTGGAAGCGCTTCATGATCGGGCCGTCATCACAGAACGACTTCGAGACATACAGGTTCTCGAGATCGGCTTCCTGGGTGTCCGCGTTGGCGACGGCGCTTTTGAGCACCTTCGCCACCATCACCGCGCCGCGCTTCTTGTTGAACTTCAACAGGTCCAGCGCCTCGCCGACGGGCTTGTTGCGGATCAGGTCGGTCAACAGGCGGGCTTTCCGCGCTGTGATCCGGGCAAACCGCCATTTCGATACAAAGGCCATGACTTACCTCTCAGGTGAGCGGCCCATGGGCCGCTGAATATCCAATCCCGCTTACTTGGCAGCGGCCGGCTCTTCCTTCTTGGCCATCGTGTGGCCCTTGAACGTGCGTGTGAACGAGAACTCGCCGAGCTTGTGGCCGACCATGTCCTCGGTCACGAAGACGCGCTTGAATTCCTTGCCGTTGTGAACCTCGAAGGTGTGGCCCACGAAGTCCGGGATGATCGTGCTGGAGCGCGACCAGGTCTTGATCGACGACTTCGCGCGGCGGGCGTTCAGCTCGTTCACCTTCTTGAGAAGGTATTCCGCCACAAACGGACCTTTTTTCGTGCTACGGCTCATATCTCTCTACCCTTAGTGCCTGAATGAATCAGTGCCTCAGTGACTCTTATTTACGCTTCAGAACCGATTCGCCATAACGCACGGTCATGCGGCGGCGGATGATCTTGTTGCTGGAATTCTTACGCGGGTTGCGGGTCTTGCCGCCCTTGGCGGGCACGCCCCACTTGGAGACCGGGTGACGGCCGCCGCCGGAACGACCTTCGCCACCACCCAGCGGGTGGGAGACGGGGTTCTGGGCGACGCCGCGGACGGTCGGGCGGATGCCGCGATGGCGGGTCCGGCCGGCTTTGCCCCAGCGGATGTTGATCCAGTCGATGTTGCCCAGTTGGCCAATGGTGGCCCGGCACTTCCAGTGAATCTGGCGAACTTCACCCGAAGGAAGTTGCACAGTTGCGAAACCGGCATCCTTACCAATCAGGCGGGCGACTCCGCCGGCGGAGCGGCACAGCTTGCCGCCCTGCCCGGGGATTACTTCCACGTTATGGATTTCCATGCCGACAGGCAGGATTTCCAGGGGCATCGCATTGCCGACGGTTTTTTCGATGTCGGGATTGGTGCCCGATTCAATGACATCGCCGACCTTCACTGCCTGCGGGGCGAGGATGTAACGCTTCTCGCCGTCTTCGTACTGCACGAGGGCGATGAAGACGCTGCGGTTGGGATCATATTCGATCGCTTCGATCTTGGCCTTCACGCCGTCCTTGGTCCGCTTGAAATCAATCCGGCGGTAGAACTGCTTGTTGCCGCCGCCAATGTGCCGGCAGGTGATCCAGCCAGTGTGGTTGCGGCCGCCGGTCTTTTTGCGGCGCTCGACCAGGCTCTTTTCCGGCTTGGTCTTGGTGATTTCGGCGTACGCGTTCACGCTGCTGTTGCGGCGGGCGGCGGTCGTCGGCTTATAAACTTTAATCGGCATGTCTAATCCTGCCTGCGTTGAGTTCTATCTTCTGACTTCTTGCTTCTGACTTCCGTCTTCCGCTTAGAACAGGTCGATCTTGTTGTCCGGGTGGAGTTGCACGATGGCTTTCTTCCACTCGCCGGTGGTCTTGTAGCCCGAACGGGTGCGCCGCGGCTTGCCGGCGACGTTGACCGTGCGGACTTCAACGACCTTCACGTTGTAAAGCTTTTCGATGGCGGCCTTGATCTGGCCCTTGTCGGCCGACTTGTCGACCTCAAAGGTGTAGGAATTCTTCACGTTCGCAAGGAACGTGCTCTTTTCCGAGATCAAGGGAGCCTTGATGATTTCGGTATCGTGCAGTTGGAGACCCATGGTCATATTCCTCAAACACCGGCGGCCAACGCCTCCGGAAAGTTCCGTTAAGCCTTGGCCGCTTCGCCGTTCGATTTCACTTTGCTGGGTTTGCTGTTCTTGAGAACGTCTTCAAACGCCGCCTTGGTGATGATCATCGTGCGCTTGGAGAGGACATCATACGCATTCACTTCCGCCGCGGGCTTGATGATCGTTTTTTCAATGTTGCGGGCGGAACGATAGAACGTCTTGTCGATGCCGTTGGTCGCGATCAGCACCGAACGATCAGCGCCCAGTGCGGAAAGAACCTTGACGACTTCCTTGGTCTTGGCGGCCGGGAGCGTCAGGCCGTCGAGCACTTTGAGATTGTTGGAGAGAATCTTGGAGAGAATGGCGTTATTGCGGGCGAGGCGGCGCTGCTTCAGGGGCATGTCCTGGCGGAACTCGCGGGGGAGCTTGCCGAACGCGTTGCCGCCGCCCTTCATGACGCTGGTGCGAATGCTGCCGCGGCGGGCGTTGCCCGTACCCTTCTGGGCATAAAGCTTCTTGGTCGAACCTTCGACTTCGGCGCGGGTCTTGGTCTTGACCGTACCCTGGCGCTGGTTGGCGTTGTGGCGGACCACGGCCTGCTTAAGCAGGGCGGGACGGATGACGCTGCCCAGGAGGGCTTCGTCGACGGAAATCTTCCCGACTTCCTTCCCTTGGATATTTAAAACCGGCACTTCAATCATGGCTTCAACCCGTTTCGTGTGTTCGTATCTGGGTTTCGTGTTCAGGTTACTTGGTGTTGTTGATGATGGTCTTGGACTGGCGGACGAAAAGCAGGCCGCCATTGGCGCCGGGGACGGTGCCCTTGATCAGGATCAGGTGCTTTTCCTTATCGACGCCGACAACCGCGAGGTTGCGGGTGGTGACGCGCTCGTCGCCGAGGTGGCCGGCCATCTTTTTGCCCTTCTTGATCGCGCGGCCGTGACCGCGGGTACCCTGGCCGCCGCCGATGCCACCGGGTGAACGGTGCTTACGTTCGGTGCCGTGGGAGGCGGGCTGGCCGCCGAAGTTCCAGCGCTTCATGACGCCCTGGAAACCTTTACCCTTGGAGGTGCCGGAGACGTCGACGTATTTGATGTTCTCGAAGATATCGACATCGACGGTGGCACCGGCCGCGAGGGTCGGCTTGGCGTCGAGCCGGACTTCCCGGAAGAAACGCTTCGGACCGGTCTGGCCGGTCTTCTTGCAGTGGCCTACCAGCGGCTTGCTGGAGCGGCGTTCCTTGATGTCTTCGAAACCCAGCTGGATGGCGTTGTAACCATCTTTGCCGTCTTCGGATTTGACCTGCGTGACGATGCAGGGCCCGGCCAGGACGACGGTGACAGGAACGATGGTTCCCTTGTCGTCGTAGACACGAGTCATGCCGACCTTACGGCCGATCAGCGCAGCAATAGAACCGTTACCATTTTCGCTCATGGCATTCCTCACTCCTCAGTTTGCCTCCTAAAACCCGTTTCCCTCTCGCGAAAGAGGTGTCAGGTTTCACCGCGATATCCCGGCAGGTCTTACCAGCCATTCGGCTGGCCTTACCAGCTTCAGAACCGGGACCTGTAGTTGGCGATGAGTAGTTTCGCGTCTCGTTCGCAGCTTCTCAGAAAGAGAAGAGGAGTTGAGGGAAACCTCGCCGTTTCAGGCCCGATCGGGATCACTCAGGTTGGGCACTCCGAGGAAAATCCAGTCGTTGATGCCTGACGCTTGAAGCGTCACTTCACCAGATTCCTTGGCACAATCGCGTCAGAATTTGGTGCAAGACGGGAAAACGTAACAGATACAGGGGAGTATGTCAATGCGGCGGGAGGAAATTCGTCGGTAATGATACTGGGAAAGCGGAGGATCAAGGGGGCCAGATCAAGAGGGCCAAGGGGGGGGACACACCCTGGCCCTCTTGAGCGAATTGGTGAGAGTTTCAGAAAATAAGTGGATGATGATTTCAAGTCGCCACCCAGCGCTGCCAGGCGGCTCGGAAATGCTCATCGAGAGCACGCGTGAAGGCTGCAGCATTCATAATTGGGGATTTTTCCAAGCTTGAGCGGAGGCTTTGCCGGAGGGCGGCGAGCCGAGGAATGTCTCGGGCTAAATGGCAGGCTATTGCGGTGTAATCGCTATTATTATTGGCCACCAGCTCAGGCAGGCCGACGTTTTGAAGCTGCGAATTCCCAGCTCGACCGGTGACCCTGTCTCCCGCCAGCGTAACCGTGGGGACGCCCATCCAGAGGGCATCCAGGCCGGTGGTGTGGGCATTATATGGAAGTGTATCGAGGGCGATATCGATGCCGCAGTAGAGGCGGAGATATTGCTCGCGCGGGAGGCGGGGGAAGAAGGTGATGCGGTCTGGGGAAATACCTTGGGCTTTGAAGGTGTTGAGTGTGCGCTGACGATGGGCGCCTTCGGGGGCGTAGAGATGGAGGCGCGAGGTGGGGAGCTCATTGAGGATGGCTGACCAGCGGGCGATTGTCAGGTTGTTCAGCTTATTGAAGTTGTTGAGGCAGCCGAAGGTGATGTAGCCGTTGGTTTTGGCGGGGAGGTCGTTGACGGGGATGTCTGCGAGGTCGAGCGGGTCGTAGATCCAGAAGGTGTGCGGCAGGCGGAGGGATTTTTCAGAGTAGTACGCATCTGCAGGATCGGGCTGGTCCGCGCGGCCGGGGACCGGAGGTGGATCGAGGTAAGGATCGGTAAGACGGTAGTCGATCGCGGTCAGGCCGGTGGTGCCGGGGTAGCCGGCGAAGGTGAATTGAATGGGGGCGGGTTTGCGGGCGAAAACCAGGAGGCGGTTGCCGGCCATGTGGAGCGAGAGATCAACCAGGATGTCGATTTGATCCTGCTGAATGAGGGCGGCGGCCTGGTCATCGTAGAGCGTGGAGATGTTGCGCCAGGCGTGGGCGAGGGATTGGAACTGGTCTGTGATGGAATCGTGCCGCGGGTCGGTCATGTAGAAAAAGAGTTGGAACTGCTCGCGATCATGGCAGCGAAAGATGGGCAGGGCGTTGCGGGCGACGACGTTGTCGCGGAAATCCGGCGAGACGTAGCCGATGCGCAGCGGGCGGTCGGGGTTGCGATCATTGGTGTGTTTCGGAATCAGGTGAGCGAGAGGAAGGGCGTGCAGGCGGTTCCAATTATCGTGTTCCGCACGGATCATTTCCGGCGTGGCATCGGGGTGGAAAAGGAGCAGGTAGAGCAGGTTGGAATGGGCCAGCGCGTCGCCAGGATGCAGTTGTAGCGTGCGGCGGAAGGTGGCAAGCGAGTCGTCGAACTCACCGATGACGTGGAGGAGGCAGGCGAGATTGTTGAGCGCTTCTTTTGAGTCAGGCTGGTGGCGCAGTGCCTCGCGGTAACAGTGCTGGGCGGCATCGAGCTGGCCAAGATGCTCCAGCGCGGTGCCGAGGTTGTTGTGCGCGGGGGCGTAGTTGGGATTGAGCGCGATGGAGCGGCGGCAGGCGTCGGCGGATTCTTCAAAGCGGCAGAGCGTGCGAAGAGCGACGCCCCGGTTGTACCAGGCCATTGCGTGACTCGGTTCGAGCTGGAGGGCGCGGTCGTAGGCAGCGAGTGCCTCGGCAGGTTTGTGGGCGGATTCGAACGCACTGCCAAGATTCAGCCAGCCTGGGACAAACTTCGGTTGCAGTTCAACAGCACGCTTTTGCATGGCGATGGCTTGATCGATTTTGCCCTGGGCGCGCAGGACATTGCCGATGCCCGTGCAGGGGCCGGGCCAGGTGGGGCGGAGTGCGTGGACTTGTTCGTAGTAAGCAAGGGCGTGGTCGAGCTGGTTGTCCTGTTCGAAGAGGACGGCGAGGAAATAGACGGATTCGGGGTGGGCAGGATCGATCTGGAGGGCTTGATGGAGGAGATTAGCGGCTTGCTGGGGGTTGCCGGCGGCGTAGTGCTGATGAGCGAGGAGGTAAAGATCGTTGGGGGTGGGCATTGTTGGAGTTTAGCGTGGGGAGTTGTAATTGGTAATTGGCGAAATGAGGGAATAGAGAATTGAAAAAAAGGTGTCATACTTGGGGTGGTTCGGCAGTATGACGGTGACTATGAAACCCTCCACTCACAATTCCGAGATGCTGGCGCGGCTGGTGACGGCGTATGTGGATCTTGTGTATGCCGCGGCATTGCGGCAGGTGCGGGATCCGCATTTGGCGGATGATGTGACGCAGGCGGTGTTTCTGGTGGTGATGCGGAAGGGGGATCGGTTGCCGGAGGAGGCGTTGTTGCCGGGGTGGCTGTTGAAGGCGACGCGATACACGGCATTGATGGCGCTGCGGGCGGATAGGCGGCGGAAGCGGAATGAACGGGCTGCAGGGTTGAAGTGTGGCAAGGGAGAGGCGAGGGAGAGAGAAGTGCGGGTGGAGGCGGTGCTTGATGAGGCGCTGATGGCGCTGACGGAAACGGATCGGCAGCTGGTGGTGCAGCGGTATATGCAGGGGCGGACGGTGTGGGAGATCGCGGCGACGCTGTCGTTGAAGGAGAACACGGCGGCGAAGCGGCTGGAGCGGGCGGTTGGGCGGATGCGGGCTTATTTTGAGAAGCGCGGGGTGAAGTTGACGGAGGCGGCGATGGGTGCGGCGATTCCGGTGGTGGCGATGAAGGCAGCGCCGGTGGGATTGGCGGGGGCGATTGTGCAGGCGGGGGCGAGCGGCGCGGCGGCGAGTGTGCCGCTGGTGGGAACAAGTGTGCCGATCGGGGTGTGGCTGATGACGATGCCGGCGGCGGCGAAGGTGGCGGCAGGGGTGGTGGTGGTGACGCTGGCAGTTGGGGGGACGTATGCGACGGTGAAGGCGGTAGTGGCGGAGCGGGAGGTGGTGGTGGCGCGTGAGGAAGTGGCGTCGGCGGAGGTGGGTGGGGCGGCGATCAAGGTGTCAAAGGAGACGACGGAGATCACGGAGCCGCTGGGGGCGGCTGGGTTGCCGGATTATGTGGCGGCGATGAACGCGAAGTATGGGAAAGGGGTGACTCCAGAGAATAATGGGTTTGTGATGTGGTGGGGAGTAATGCCGGATGCGCCATCGATGGAAAGGAAACTAGGGCCCAAGGCGCAAGCGAGATTGGAGGGGTTGATGGGGGTACAGGGGGTGGATCGCACGGGTATTAAGTTTCAGGACTATCGCGATCGGTGGGATAAGAATGATGGTGGACCATGGGAGAAATTGCGCCAGGCGCAAGCGAAGGTATGGGTCGAGAAGGATGATCCGGCATTGGCCGCGTACCTGCGGGACATGGAGCCCGCGATGGAGGTACTCGAGGCGGCGGCGGCGAAGGAGCACTGGTGGTGTCCGGCGGTGACCGATGATGATGGCCAAGCGATATTGGCCAATTCGTACTACAACTCGGTGCTGCCGGCGATTGATGCGATTATCGCGCGTGCATCGTTGCGGTTCGGCACGGGGGATTTTGCCGGTTTTGTGACGGATTATGTAACGGCACGGCGGCTTGCCGCACACATGGCTGCGGGGCCAATGGGTCTCAGTCGCCTGCGGGGACGTGAGGAGGCGTGGCGGGCCAATCGCATGGCGGGTGCCGCGGTGGCTTCGGGGAAGTTGACGCTGGCGCAATGTGAAGCGCTCGCGAAGGCGATGGACGCGATTCCAAAGCTGGGGACGTCGACGGAGCCCGCAGATGTTGCGGACCGATGGAGCGTGTTGGCGGCGATATGCGCTATTGCGCGGACAGCGCAGGGCGGGGATATTCCCAAGGTATCCCTTTGGGCGGATGGGCGTGAAGGGCTGTTGACCGAGGAGGTGCGGAAGAAACTGGGCACGATTGATCGTGAGGCAGTGGACTGGAATTACGTGCTCACGCGGATCAATGCCCAGATTGATGCCGCGATTGCATCATCGCAACAAGTGAAATTCTCAGATTTGCAGAGTGCCCGCGCAAAGGACCTAAAGGATTTTCAGCGGTTCGAGAAAGCGTTGACGGGGAATGCGGATTTGCACAGGCGCCCGCAAGAGAATGATGCAGAATACTCGGAACGCATCCTTCAAGCGCTGAACTCGCAGGTACCTGCGGGTGCGATCTTCTGGGAATTTTTCGCACGGCCGGTGGACATGCATGAGCCGATGCTGCGGGCGCTCTTGGCGGCAGCCATGTTCAAGGCGAAGACCGGGGACTGGCCAGATACGGTGGAACAATTGGTGCCGGAGTATTTGCCAGCGGTGGGGAAGGATATTTATTCGCCACAGGGGGACGAGCCGCTTAAATATGTGGTTAGCAAGAACGGGCCGCGGGTGTATTCGGTGGGGCCAGATGGGAAGGATGATTTTGGGCAGTTGGTGCGGGAGAAGAAGATGGATGATCCGCATGTGGGGGCGGAGGAGGGGGAGCTGAAGTAGGGGGGGGGTGCGGGCGACGTGAGAGTATGTAGTTCCGCCTTCAGGCGGTCAGCGGGGCATGGTGCGTAGGGTGTCTCGATAATTGGAATGGTTTTAAATGGAATCGAATTCTGGGACGAGTCCCCTGCACCCAAAAGACTAGGAACCGCTGCCCGCCTAAAGGCGGAACTACGTACTTTGGTTTAGCGCTGGGGCGGGTCCCAGGAGACTCCGAAATCGAGGATGGGGTATTCGTGCCAGATGCGCGTCGCTTCTTCTGTGCCAAGTTTGGCAAGGTAGGCGGAAGCGCTGGACCAAGGCCAATCCTGCCAGCGGTCGGCGTACCCGTGGTGAACGGGGTTGTGGTGGATGTAGTTGAGGCAGGCCCAGAAGTGGCGTTCGGAGCGGATGGCGCGGTCGGTGCAACGGTAGAAGGACTTTCTGCCTTTGGTGTTCTCTTCTGAGTTCCAGTCGTAGGAAGTGCGGCCGTGGAGTTGACCAATGTGAAGCATGAGCTTGGGGAGGTTGGAGGTGGTAATGAGGAGGTGGTAATGGTTTGGAAGGACGCACCAGGCGGAGAGGGTGGAGATGTGAGGGGAGACGGTGGTGAGCAAGGTTTCAGAGAATGCATCCATTCGTTCTGGAGACATGCCGATGAGTGCCGCGTGGTTGTAGCAGGCGGCGCTGAGGTGGAACTGGGTTTTGTGGGCCATGGCGGTGTGGGAGGGGGCGTGCCAGGGGTGGTGGTTTTGCTTGCGGGATTGGAGGAGGTCGTTGCGCTGATCTAGGGTGAGTTTGCGCCAGAGGTATTGCGGTTTTCGGGACACGGAACTTTCCCTGGTTCTTAAGGGCATTTGGCAAAGATGCCAGACCCAACCGGTCAGGAGGCGCTGACCGCCTGAAGGCGGAACTACGTGCAGACATGGTGGTTAGGATACATGTAGCGCTTGGACAGGTGTACAGAATATAGGATATATGCGCGCGCTTTCGGGGGGCGGGGGTTTGGTCTATACTGCGCGGCTTTCCCAAAGGGCCCCCCCACCGTGGGCGGGGGCAGGAATTATTGGCCACTGCGCGTGGAGTTTTGATCGATGTTTGAAATTCTTGTTGCGGATTCGCTGGCGGCAGAAGGGCTGGCGATTTTGAAGAGTCAGCCGGATGTGAAGTTGACGGTGCAGGAGAAGTGGAAGCCGGGGGAGTTGGGCGAGGTATTGGGGAACTATGATGGGGTGATTATTCGCTCTGGGGTGAAGATCAAGGGGCCGGACCTGGCCAAGCCGGGGCGGCTGAAGGCGATTGCGCGGGCGGGCGTGGGTGTGGATAATGTGGATGTGGAAGCCGCGACCAAGGCGGGCGTCTTGGTGATGAATACGCCGGACGCGAACACGATCACGACGGCAGAACACGCGCTGACGCTGATGATGGCGTTGTCGCGGAAGATTCCGGCGGCGGATGCGTCGATCCGGGCGGGCAAGTGGGATCGCAAGAGCTTCATGGGGACGCAGCTGGCGGGCAAGACGCTGGGGATCATTGGGTTTGGTCGCATCGGGCGGGCGGTGGCGAAGCGGGCGCTGTCGCTGGAGATGAAGGTGATTGCGTTTGATAAGTTTTACTTTGCCGAGACGGCCCTGGATGGCCAGGTGAAGATGATCAAGGACCTGGATGCGCTGTTGCCGCTGTGCGATTACATCACGCTGCACACGCCGGGCGGGGAGACGCTGCTGGACGCGGCGGGGCTTGCCAAGTGCAAGAAAGGTGTGCGGTTGATCAATGCAGCGCGTGGCGGGCTGATTGATGAGGCGGCGCTGGCGGAGGCGATCAAGTCTGGCCATGTGGGCGGGGCGGCGATTGATGTGTATGAGCCGGAGCCCAAGACCGATGCGGATGTGCCCGCGTTTATTGAGAAAGAGAAGGCGCTGATTGAGTTGGGGAACAAGGTGGTGCTGACGCCGCATTTGGGGGCGAGCACGTCGGAGGCGCAGACGGTGGCATCCACGGATGTGGTGGCGGGGATTTTGACGTACCTGCGCGGGCAGGGGCTGGTGGGTGCGGTGAATGCGGGCGGGGTGGAAGTGAATCTCTCGCCGCAGGAGAAGGCGTATGCGGATCTGGCGCAGCGGATGGGGACGATCCTGGCGGCGATCACGGACAAGGGGTTTGATTCGATCACGCTGCGGACCAGTGGCGAACTGCCCAAGCGCATCGCGAACACGCTGCAGCGGCTGGCGGTGATGAATTTGCTGAAGCCGTTCATGACCGAGTCGCTGAATGTGGTCAATGCGTTTCACCTGGCGGAGGCTCGGGGGATTTCGATCAAGAGCGAGACGGTGGGGCAGGCGACGCAGCGGGCGATTCAGAACTCGATTGAGCTGGAGATCACGGAGAAGTGCGACGGTGAGACCAAAACGCACAACGTGATCGGCACGGTGTTTGGGGATAATCAGCCGCGGGTGCTGGGGATCAAGGGGTACTGGATGGACATGATTCCGGCGGGGCCGATGGTGCTGATTGTGAACAAGGATCAGCCGGGGGTGATTGGGCTGGTCGGCAATACGTTCGGCAAGCTGGGGATCAACATTGCGGATATGACGATCAGCCGCAAGGGAGATCGGGCGCTGATGCTTTTGAAAGTGGACACTGCACCGACGGCCGAGGCGGTGGCGACGTTGAAGGCGGATCCATCGCTGGAAGTGGTGAAGGCGATTTCGTTGCCTGCGGTGGGGTGAGGGGTGGTTGGAATCAGGAAGCCCTCGACTCGGGTTGCCGTGTCGGGGGCTTTTTCTTTTTTGGGATCGTTTGGTTTAACCACAGAGGACACAGAGGGAAGAGGTTTAACGACGAGAATTCAGGTGGAGATTACGATTAAGATGAGGAGGGTGGGTGTATGATGGGGGTTGGTTGAGCGCGTTGTGCGGTTGTTGGATGGGTGTATGTCGAAGTTGAAACGAGGATCGGCAGGAGTGAAGCAGGCGGGGGTACGGCGCGCGAAGGTGCGGGATGAGGCGATGGATTGGTTTGCGACGGTGTTTGCGGCGTTGGGGGAATCGACGCGGTTGAAGATCATGCAGATGCTGCCGCGGGAGCCGATTTGCGAGGATATGTACAATGTGGTGGAGCTGGCGGAGGAACTGGGGCTATCGCAGCCGACGTTGTCGCATCATTTGAAGATCCTGTTTGAGGCGGGGCTGATTGAGCGGCGGCGGAGCTGCAACAGTTTGTACTTTTATGTGAAGCAGGAGGCGGTGGTGGGGTGGTTGTGCGAAGTGAAGAAGCGATTTGGCTGTGACGGGTGCAGGGAGTCCTGAGATCTGAGTCTTGAGTTCTGCGATGATGGGATTGTGGATCATCTTGATGGGGGAAAG
>JADMIO011000774.1_pt1 | contig 31508 bp, 26 predicted proteins | sample 8958161 | NCBI WGS metagenome assembly JADMIO01 (sample SAMN16585339, study PRJNA669376) | soil metagenome | isolation source: Crop rotation soil | place: USA: Cullars Rotation, Alabama | collected 2011 | reverse complement strand
GCACCGCCCGGCTGGAAGGCCCCGATGTACGGAGCGGCAACGAATGAGCTGTTGATCAGGGTGCAGTCCGCGGCCGGATGCGTCGCGGCCAGCGTGCCGCCCGCGGGCACGAGGTTCGTCCGCGGGAACGAGCTGCCGCCGATCGCCGCGATGCTGGCGTCGGTCGTCCCGAGCACGTTCTTCGCAGCCACCAGCAGGTTGAAGTGCTCGGTCGACGAGCACTGGCAGCCGCCGCCGCCGCCGCTCGGACAGCTGGCGTTGTCGAGCGCGTGCACCGTGCCGCCGGTCCCGTTGTTGTTGAAGAGGCTGTTGACGATCTGACCGATCGGCGGCGTGGTGTTGAGCGGACCGCCTGGAGCGACGCAGGCGTGGACCGACGTCTCGGGATCGCGGAGCTGATAGCCCGCCTGCCGGAAGTCCTTGATGATCGAGTTGGCGATCGTGATCGCGTTGCCGCGCCGGCTGAGGATGCCGAGCTGGTTCGTCGTGCCCGGATTGGCGCCGCTGTACTTCGCGCCCAGCATCGTCACGTTGCAGTACTTCGGGTTGTTGATCGGCGTGTTGTTGAAGCCGAACTCGCTGTTGTCGTTCTCGAACCCGTTGCTGCCGGGCGTCTCGACCGACTCGGCCTCCTGCTCGCCGAGCGCGAACTGCACGCCGCCGACGGTCCCGAGCTGGGTGTCGAAGCAGTCGTCGCCGCACGCCGAGGCGACGAGGAAGCTCGTGTTCACCGTCCCGCCGAACCACTCGATGTCGTCGTCGAAGCCGCGGTGCGCCTGGACGTGATTGATGATGGTCTTGCGGCCGACGCCGGCGAGCGTGAGGTTGTTGAGCTCGTTGTCGGGCGTGAGCTCGCGGCCGCCGTAGTTGATGCGGGTGTACTGCATGCAGCCGCTGAAGTCGTTGCCGTCGGTGCCGCCGTAGACGAGGTCCGCCGAGGGCGGGAGGCCTTCGAGCGTGATGTTCGGCTGGTTGACGGGGGCCTTCCCGAGGATGTTGACGCCGCCCCAGTCACCCGCGACCGGCGGCGCGCCCGCGCTGGTGAACACGATCGGCTGGCCCGGGGTGCCCGTCGAGTTGATGCGCGCGCCGGGCTTGACGATCAGGGTCGAGACCGGCGAGCCGGCCGTGCCCTTGATGGTCGTGCCGGCCTGGATGTTCAGGATGCCGCCGGCATTCACGAACGTCTGGCCCGTGATGCGCGCGTCGCAGGTATTCGGCACGAAGAGGTTCACGCCCGACGCGACCGTCGGGATGTTCGTCGGCCCCGCGCAGGTCAGCACGGTCTCGTGGATGCACTGATCGGGCTTGCAATTGACGATGCCCGACGCCTTGTTCAGCTCGAGCACCACGTCGTTCGTGTCGGTCCCGATCGGGCCCTTGCCGTCGAGGTCCGCGCAGTTGGCGTAGCCCGCGCCGCCGCACGCCGTCGCCGCGTTCCCGCCGTTGATGATGTTCAAGTGCAGCACGACGTCGTTGATCGCGACGGTGCCGTTGTTGTCGAGGTCGCCGCACTTGGCCGCTTGCGCCGTGGACGCAACGCCGCTCACCGCCAGCGTGGCGGCGATGCCGGCCACGAAGCCTTTCCATGTCTTGTGCATTCCGAGTCTCCTCTTTCTGTCGTTGGTTGCTTGCGTGATGGACGGCTCACTGCGTACGCGCGGGTCGGCACTCCACCGGCTCACCCGAGCGTCGAAGGGGGTCCTCCTTTCCTCTCGACGAACGTCTACGCGCCGGGCGTGAAGCCCCTCCGTACGCGCGGCGACCGTTCCGTTACGGTTGCGGGTTTCGGACATGTGCGGACGATCGGACCAATGACGTCGCGAACGACCGAGGAGGCGGCGACACGTTCGCAGCATGCCGACGGGGCGTGAACGCGCGGTGGACCGATCACGAACCTTCGGTTACGGCGGCTGCGGAGTCCGTCGCGGCGCGCGCGCGCCGAAGAACGTCGCCGGCTCGCGCCGTTACGCCGCGCGGACGGTGCGCGCGCCGATCATGGCGCGCGCAACCGTAACGTCATTGCACGCTGAGCGTGCACACCTCGTCCGGGATCGTGTCGGCGCCGGACGTCGATGCCGACACCACGGTACACGCGAAGGCGCCCGCCGCCGGCTTGTGCGTGCCGGGGATGCAGTCGAACGACACCGTGAAGACCGGGCCCGGCGGGTCGTCGACGCCGCTCACGAAGCTCGCGTGCAGGGTGTCGTCGACGCCGTCACCGCCCTGGTCGTCGTCGTCGCTCACGGTGCTGAGGCCGCCCGTCACGGCGAACGTGACGCGGTTGCCGACCGCATTCCCGCTGCCGGGGATGTTCACCGAGGTCGTCGGGTAGGCGACCGTGATCGCGAACGCGGCGAACGCCTTGTCGAGCGCGGCATCCACCATGACGTGCTCGCCGCTCGTGCAGGCGGGGCCGCTGCCCGGCGTGGCGGTCGCGGTCGGCGACGTCGCTCCCTCCGTCGGCGTCGCCGTCGCGCTGCTCTCGGTCGGCGTGACCGACGGGCCCGCGCCGGCCGTGGCGGTCGACTGGTTGGTCGCGACCGGCGTGGACGTCGGTTGTGCCGGCGTCGACGTCCGCGCAGCCGGCGTCGGCGTGCGCGTCGCATTGGGCGCGTTGTCGTTCCCGTCGAAGTCGTTGTCGTTGTCGCCGCAGCCGGTGAGCGGCAGCATGGCGGCGAGCGCCAACGAGACCGCAATGATCGTCGATCGCATACGCATGACCCCCTCCTGTTTCCTTCGCGTGGTTCGTTCTCAGTACGTGTAACCGATGCCCAACGAGGCGGTGATTCCGGTCTTGTAGTCTTCCTGCACCTGACCACCGACGGTCGTCAGGTAGTTGTCGTTCAGCAGGTTCTCGACCGACAGCTTGACGTTCAGCGGGACGCCGAACGGATTGATCTTCCCGAGCAAGACGAGATCGAGCTGGTCGCGCCGCGCCGTGACGAAGTCGGGCAACCCCGTGACGTCCTGCACGGCGGCGATCTTCGGACCGACCGTGTTGTAGAGGAGACGGATCGTGCCCCAGTCGGGGTGCGCGTACTCGAGCGCCGCGTTCACGACGTAGTCGGCCTGGCCTTGCAGCGCGCGATTGCGCGTGGTGCCGAGCTGGGCGAGCTCCGCCGTCACCTCGGAGTGGACGTAGGTCACGTTCGTGAGGAAGCTCAGGCGGTCGAGGTCGTGCCCGAGGAAGCCGAAGTTCTTGCGGCCCTCGAACTCGAACCCGGCGAGCTTGCCGTCCTCGTTCTGCGAGAACGTGTCTTGGGGAGCGGAGCCGGAGATGAAGACGGCCGTCTCGATCGGCTTGTCGATCGTCTTGTAGAACCCGCTCACCGAGACGAGCTCCGAGGGCGTGTAGAACCACTCCCAGCGCGCGTCGTAGCTGTCGACGCCGGTCTCCTCGAGATCGGGGTTGCCGACCAGCCCGCGCAACCCGCGCGTCGCCGGATAGACGGCCGGCGACAGCTCGCGGAACTCGGGACGGGAGACGGTCTTGCTCCAGGCGAGCCGCACGTTCATGTCGGAGCGCGGCGAGTACACCAGGTTGACGCCCGGCAGCGGATCGAGGTCGTTCTTGATGATGGTGCGCGGGTTGTCGTTCGGGTCTTTGATCTTCAGCTTGATGTACGAGTACTCGGTGCGGACGCCCGCGATCAGCCTGAGACGGTCGCGGACGAGCGGCAGCTCGAACATCAGGTACCCGGCGCCGATCTCGTGCGACGCCTTGAAGTCGTTCTGCGGGTTCGTGATCTCGCTGAACTGGACCGGGAACGGGGGCGCGCCGCCGACGTTGCTCGGGTTGAAGATGTCGTTGAACGGCGCCGAGAGGTCGATGGGGGTGGTGTCGTTCCGGGTCTGGGCGCGGAACTGGAAGATTCGGAGCTCCGAGTCCCGGTTCCGGTAGAGGTACGCCGGACCGAACGTGAGCTTCGCCGGCAGGCCGGACCAGACGTCGGTGAACGGGAGCCCGGTCGTGAACGGCACCGTGAAGTCGACCTGCGAGTCGGTCAAATACTCCGTCAGGCTGCCGAAGGTGCGCTCCCCGCCGTGCGCATCGCCGTTGAAGATGAACGTACCGGTCCCGGAGGTGTCCGTCGCGTTCGTGAAACGCTGATCCGGGATGTTCTCGGTCGTCCGCGAGAGCGCCGTCCGCCAGTCGACGTCCAGCAGCGTGAAGTGATGGTTGCCGCCGAGCTGACCGAAGTCGAGCTCGTCCTGCTTGTAGGTGAAGACGGTCGACCGCGTGGCGGCGCCGCCGGTCTGCTCGGTGGTGCCGGTACCGACCAGCGTCTCGTCCTCGCTGTTGCGGTCGACGAGGGCTCGCATGGTGAGGCGGTGCGCCGGCGAGAGCTCGTAGGCGCCCGTGAAGACCGCGCCGAGACGCGTCTCGAAGACGCTGCGGTCGAACCTGAAGTCGTCGGCGAGCTCGGGCTGCGGGTTCTCGTTGGTTCCCGTCTGGATGAACTGCCGGTCGACCTCGTCCCGGCGCGTGCGATACTTCGTCTCGTAGATCGCGGCGAGCCGCGCACCGAACGGACCCCAGCGGTCGCCGACCTGGAAGCTCGTCTTGAAGTCGACCGGCGCCGTCATGGAGTCGGTCTCCCAGATGTCCTTGAAGGCCCGCCCGAACGCGCCGAGCTGTCCGGCGGGACGCGACGCCCCGGCGATGTTGATCCGGTCGTCCGGGATGATCGACGGCAGCGCCCGGTAGTGGCCGCCCGTGCCGACGTAGTCCCACTTCGATCCCTTGTAGGTGTCGAAGTCCTGGAAAGTGGTCTCGCTGTTGCCGGAGGTCGAGAGCCCGAAGCCGTAGGTGAGCTGCGAGGGGAAATCGAGCAGCTGGATGTCGGCGAGACCGCCGGAGAAGTCGCCCGGAAGGTCGGGCGTGTAGGTCTTCACGATCGAGATCGAGTCGATGAACTCCGCGGGGAAGAGATCGAGCGGGACGACGCGTCGCTCCGGGTCCGGGCTCGGGAGTCGGCTGCCCTCCAGGATGGCGCTGCTGTAGCGCTCCCCGAGCCCGCGCACGAAGATGAACTTGTCGTCCTTGATCGTGACGGCGGGCACGCGCTGCACGATCTCCGCGGCGTCGGCGTCCGGCGACTTCTTGATCGTCTCGGCGGCGATGTTGTCGCTGACGACCGGCGCCTTCTGGCGCTTGATCAGCTGGGTCGCCTCCGCGGCTTTCGCGGCCTGCGCGACGACCTCGACGACCTCCACTCCGGCTCTGCCCTCGGGCTTGAGCGGGACGTCGGCGGTCGCGGTCTTGTTCGGCTGCACCACGACCTTTTCGAGCCGGGCCCCCTGGTAGAGCGGAGCGAAGAACCGTACCTGATACGTGCCGGCGGGGACCTTCACGGCGAACCGGCCGTCGAGGTCGGTGCGGAGCTGACCCTTCACGCCGATGACCTCGACGCCCGCCTCGATGATCGGGTCGCCGGTCGTGGCGTCGATGACCTGGCCGGCGATCGTACCGATCCCGCCGGAAGCGGGCTCGCTTCCGGTTTGCGCCGCGGCGCCGCGACCGCAGACCAGGAGGATCGCGCCAAGGAACACCGCCGCCGCGATACGTCGCTCGCTCATCAGTCTCCGACCCTCACTCGACGACGTCGGTGGCTCGCGCCGCCGACCACCAGCGATCGCGGCATCAACCCCCGATCGGCGAGTCGCTAATAGCCGTGCGGGTGTTACGCATCGGTGACGAGCGCGTGCCGCGCGCGTGATGCTATCGGCGCGTCGCGCATCGGCGGGACGTGATCCGATCCGGACGTAACCGAACGGTCGTGTCGCCGACCGCGAACGTTCAACCCGAACCTCCAGATCGGCGTCCCGACGCCGAGCTGTCCCCGGCATCACCAACGGCGGCGGAACGCTCGGCGCAGCCGGCGTGACGGGCAAGACGGTGATCGGCTGCGTCGACAAGCACGCCGACTTTCGCTCGCAGTGTCAGGACGCGGTCGGCGCGACATTCGCGAACGGCGGCGTGCGGCCGGGATCTGCGTCGACGCGCCCGTCGACTGCACGCCGACCGGTCCGACGCACACCGTCACGGTGAACATGACGGTGGACGGCAGCCTCGCGCTCGCCGGGGTGACCGTGAACCTCGGCTACGAGGGCGTTGTGTTCCCCGGCACGGGCGACGTGACGGCCTCGCCACGCATCGCCACTGCGGCACCCCACGCCGGGACCGTCGCCAACGACAACGACGACTCGATGACGCTCTCGGTCACCGATCTCGGCAACCCGATCGTGAGTGGCAACCTCTTCACGGGGACGTTCAACGACTGCGGCGCCGTGCCGACCGCGGCCGCCAACTTCGGCTGCGTCGTCCGCAGCGCGTCGGACGCGAGCGGCACGGACGTCAAGGACCTCGTCAGCTGCTCCGGGGCCGTTCCGTGACCGCAACCGGCGCGTGGGGCTCGAGCCAAGGCGCCGCACGCGCCGTTCGTTGCGGCGGCGCCTACGCGGTTTCGTGACCGCGGCGTGATGAAGTCGCGGCCGGCGTCCGACCGGGCTCTCGGGTCAGCGCGGACGCTCTTCCACGCGCCCGTAGAACGCGCGTCCGTACCCGTCGGCGCAGACGCACGAATCGCCGTCGTACGTCCGCTGTGGCGCCCGGCACGCGACGGTGTTGCCGGCGCCGTCGGACGCGAGGCAGCGCGGGTAGCCGAGCTCCGCGGACGGCGACGGCCTCGTCCTCGTCGGCGCGTGGCACGCCGCCGCTTCGAAGCACACCACGAGCGCCGCCACCGCGTAGCGCCGACCGCGCGAGGGGCGCCTCAAAGACCCGCGCCGCTTCCGGGGCCGCTGTCGCGGGCGCTGCCGGTCGGCGGATCGTGGTACGGGCCGCCCGTCGGTCTGCTGTCCTTCCCGGCGGTCGGCGTCCGCTCCTTCGCGTGCTTCGTGGTAGCGCCGGACTTCGTCGCCCCCTTTCCCGCCTTGGGGGCCGCCGTCTGGCTCGGGCTCGGGTCCTTCGCCTCGGCGAGCCGGACGAGCGCGTGGCGTACCCCGGAAACCTGGACCCCGAGGACCACAGCCGGCGAAACAAATGCCCATCGTCGTGTCGTCACTACCGTCTCCTTTCGGGTCCCGGCGCCCATGGCACCGCAGCGCAGGCCGGGAGCGCACCCGCTGCGCTCGATCGCACGGGGTCGCTTCACGCCCGCGCAGCCGTGACGGCGATCGTCGTCGCCTGCTCGACGGTCAGCCCGTCGGTGTTGATCGCGACGTCGTAGTGCGTCGGCAGCTCCTCGCGGACGTCGTAGAAGCGGTGCAGATAGTGGGCGCGCTCGCGGTCCGACTCGGCGAGCCCGACTCGTGCCTCGTCCTCCGAGAGGAACTTGCCGCTCAGCCAGAGGCGGCGCGTCCGCGCCTCGAGGCCGGCGGTCACCATGACCCGCAGCACGTCGGGCCGCGCGCCGAGCGCGAAAGAGGCGGCATGGGCGACGATCACCGCGTCGCCGCGCTCGGCGATGACGTGGATCGCCTCGCGGATGAGACCGCGGAGCTCGTCGCTCCTCGGCTTGTGGCCCGCGACCGGCTTCTGGGTATCCGAGGCGGTGGCGGTGAGCGGGAAGTAATGGCCTTCGAGGATCGGCGTCGCGAAGAGCGCGTCGACCAACCGGTGGATGAACGACGTCCGGTGCTCGACGCCCGCGACCGACGCCGCATCGACCCGCCCGCGCCCCGCGGCGACCGCGATGATCTCCTCGTCGAGGTACCGATAGCCGAGCTCGCGCGCGACGTTCCGGCCGATGGCGTCGCCCTCGGCCGCCGTCACCAACGAGATGCACACCGTACGTCTGGCCATGCACACGCCCCCTCGGCTGGGTCTGGTACCAGCAACCGCGCTGCCGGCGCGCACGATCCGCATCCCGGTCCACATGATCGAGACGATCAACAAGCTGATTCGCACCTCGCGCGCGCTGGTGCAGGAGCTTGGCCGCGAGCCGACCTCGGAAGAGATCGCCAAGCGGATGGACATCCCGGTGGCGAAGGTCCGCAAGGTGCTCAAGATCGCGCAGGAGCCAATCTCCCTCGAAACGCCGATCGGCGAGGAGGAAGATTCGCATCTTGGCGACTTCATCGAGGATCGCAACATCGTGTCGCCGGCCGAGGCGGTCATCAACCTGAACCTCAAGGAGCAGACGGAGGCGGTCCTCAAGACGCTGACGCCGCGCGAGGAGAAGGTGATCAAGATGCGCTTTGGCGTCGGCGACGGCAGCGAGCACACGCTCGAGGAGGTCGGCCAGAACTTCGCCGTCACCCGCGAGCGGATCCGCCAGATCGAAGCGAAGGCGCTGCGCAAGCTGCGGCACCCATCGCGGTCGCGTAAGCTCAAGGCGTTCCTCGAGGGTCGTACCTAGTAATCGCGAATTATCAATCGTGAATCGTGAATCATTCGCGATTCACGATTCGCAGTTCACGATTGAGTTGGGGGCCCGTAGCTCAGCGGTTAGAGCGGCCGGCTCATAATCGGTTGGTCCCTGGTTCGAATCCAGGCGGGCCCACACCTTCGCTCGCTGCGCGAGCTACGGTGCGCAAGCATCCCGGCTTGTCCACCGAAGCGCCGCATGCGCGCAGGTGGAATGGCGAGCCAGTTCACCCTGGCGAAGGATGTCCACCGTAGCGCCGAAGGCGCGACGTGGACCACGGTTCGGCAAGCTCCCACATATGTCGCCAGACCTCGAACGGCTCATCAAACTCCAGCACCTCGAAACCCAGATCGCCGAAGCGAAGGCGATCGCCGCCGCGCACCCGCAGCGGCTGGCGGACGCCGATGCGCGCTTGAGCGCTGCGCGGGCCATGCTGGACGCAGCAAAGAAGCGGTTGACCGACAATCAGGACGCGCGGCGTGCGCTCGAAAAAGACGTCGCGATGTATCAGGGGCGTCTGTCGAAATTCCGCGACCAGCAGGGAGCCGTCAAGACGAACAAGGAGTACCAGGCACTCGGCCACGAAATCGAGACCGCGCAGGCCGACATCGCCAGCGTCGAAGAGAAGGTGCTCGAGCGCATGGTGGAAGCGGACAGCGTTGCCGCTGACGTGAAGAAGGCCGAAGCCGAGTTCGCCGCACAGCAGAAGCAGATCGACGCGCAACGGAAAGAGCTCGCCGAGGAACTGGTGACGGTGGAAGCCGACTTGAAGCGCGCCTCGGAGTCGCGAGCCGAGCTGGTCAAGGCGCTCGACCCGCGACTGCTGACGCTGTTCGAGCAGGTCGCCCGCGTCCGGAAGGGCACCGCGGTGACGACCGCCACGCGCGACGGGCTGTGCACGATGTGCCACGTCCGCCTGCGCCCGCAGGTGTTTCAGCAAATCCGCACGAACGAGCAGATCATCCAATGCGATTCGTGCCAGCGGATCCTGTACTACATCCCGCCCCCGCCGCCGATCGAACAGGCCGTGGTCCGTACCGGACCGGCATAACCAATCGTGAATCGTGAGTCGTGAATAGGGAATCGTGAGTGTAGTCGTCCCTGTTCGACGAGCTGCCTGACGGAACCGCCGTCGAAGTGAAAAGGGCTCATCCTCCGCGCGACCCTGCGCGAGCGCAACAAGGAAGCCGACCAGCTGTGCAATGAAGCCATGGATGAGGCTGGCGCCTGATCACACGCTGACGTGTTGAGCAGTACCTCGGGGCGCGAATCTTGCTTTTTTCGGTGCAGGAACATGAGCGCCCGGGGAAAGCCGCCGACGTGGGAGGAGATTCACAGCCTCATCAAGCGTGTTGACGAGGTGTGTCACGACTCCGCGGTCTTGCGATCACACGCGGAGCGCACGATGCGGCGGCGCGAATTCTGGCCTGATCGCCGCCAGCCGCCACGGCATCACGACCGCGGCGAACGCCCCGGCTCGCGTGACGATTCTCCCCCTGAGGGGAGCGACGGGACGCTATAGCGTCCGCGCCACAATCGCGCACGCAATCCGGCCTGCCTGTTCCTTTTCAATCCTGAACGAAGTCAAGACGTCGAGGTTCATGGCTGTGCAGAGCCCCGACAGATAGATGTTCTCCTCAGGTACTCCGGCCAGCATCAGCTGATCGCGATTGGCACCCGCAACGTCCAGGTGTAACGGCGCCCGCGCGCGGGAGCCGCGGCCGGGCGGGGGCGCCACGAACCACCGCTCAATCAGATATCGCTCGTGGCCGGCGGCAGCAAACGCATCGACCAGCTCGGAGCCGACTTCATAGCAGCAGCGGCCGATGCTCGGGCCGATGGCGGCGACCATCGTGTGAGGGTCGGCCCCGAACTCGCCTCGCAACGCGACGACGGCAGCCATCGCGGCCTTGGCCGCTGTGCCCCTCCACCCGGCATGCACCGCCGCGACCGTTCCGGTCGAGCGATCGGCGATCAGGACTGGGACACAGTCCGCCGCCCGCACCGCAATCGCCACGTCCGGGTGATTGGAGATCAGGACGTCGCCTTCCGGGCGCCCCTCTGGCGTCGGCACGCCGTCCCGCACGACGACCACATGCGCCTGGTGGACCTGGTGAACCATCACGACGCGCGCGACCCCGAGAGACGCGCCAAGCCGATGCACGTTCTCGGACTGCCCCAGGTCCAGTTGACGGGTGGTAAAGAGGTGGCTCGCGATCGCCTTCAGCGGCCCGCATCGTAGTGCGCTGCCCCACGACTCGGTCGTCCAGTGGAAATCGGCGGGAACCGCAGGGAGCGCTGGCGGCGCGGCGCCGCCGTCGAGTGTCATACGTTCAGGATCGCACGGACCTCGACGTTCAAGGCAATCGTTTCCGCGCCACGAACACCGCTGCAATGTTGTCTGAGTAGACCAGGTCGAACCGTGGGTCGCCGCGAAGCAGGACCGCCAGCGGCAGATGGACTTGAGCGATCACCAGCCGCGCGGCACAGAGCTCGGGGTCTTGCGCCCACCCGTCCGCCCCGCTCCATGTCGCCACGGCACGCGCGATTCGTCGATCCCCGTGGAGGTTCGCCCGCCCGTCGATGCTCACGGGAACGCCCGGGAAGCGCCACATCAGGAACCCACCCCAGTCAAAGTGATTGAAGAGGGGACCCGCGTAGTGGTGCGACTCGATGAACCGGAGGGCGGCCGCCGGGTATTCCGTCGCGAGGTCTGCTTCGAGATCCGCCGGTGAGAGCTTCTGCCTGCCCGCAAGCACCAGCGTCATCAGCCCGACCACGACCACCATCGACGACACCATCCAGGCGGGAAAGCGCCACCACTCCGCGCCAGCGTTCTCGTGCTTCGAGCTCGCCACGATGGCGGCCGCCGCGATGATCGGCATCCAGATATCGCGCGTCGCGCGAAAGCCGACGAACACCCCGGCGCCAAGCAACAGCCAGGGCAACGGCCGCACGTCGCGTTCACGGCCGAGCGTGAACGCGGCACCCAGGACCATGCCGAGCACGATCCAGTGAGCGGGATGCCGGAAGTCCATCGCGTGCAGCTCGGTGATGTACTGGAACATCGTCGTGCTCTGCGCGACTTCGAGCACCGGCACGTAGACGTGGATGCCGTATGGATTCACCAGCGTTGCCGCCACGCAGGCGGCGAGCAATGCGCCGCGCCGGATCAGATCGTGGCGGACATCGCGCCAGGACACGCCGCGATCGAGCCACGTCGCGATGAGCGGTTCCACGGCGTACATGGCGATGAGGGCCAGGCCGTAAACAAACTGGATGTGGATGTTGGCCCAGGCAATGAACACCACCGGAATCCAGAACAGCGGGCGGCCGCGGCGAGTCTGGTCGGCGATCGTCAACAGGTGAAGCGTGAGGATGAAGAACAGCGTCGTGAAGAGCCACGGACGCGGCGCGAAGAGCGGTGTCAGCGCCACGGCCGCAAGCCCTGAGACGATGACGGTTTTCTGGACACCGGCGCCCAGCCGGCGCAGGAGCAGTTGCAGGGCGAGCATGTTGGCCATGCACAGGGCCACGGTGTAGGCGATGACGCTGATGGGGCCGAGGCGGCGATACGCGCTGGCGGCGAGGACCTCGAACAACCAGCTGTAGGCCACCCATGGGCGGTTCTGGCCGTAACTGGAGAACGGGTCGGTGACCGGCACCGCCCGGTGATCCAGCATCCATTCACCAGCCCGCAGGTGCCACCCCAGATCCGGGTCCTGGACGTGTTCGGGCCGCATCGACAGCCAGGCCAGCAGGATGTAGAGGGCCGCCAACAGGGCAGCCCGGCGCAGCGCGACGGCGTTCGACGTGGAGAGTTGAACCATGGGCGGGCGGCCGTGCAGGACCGGTCCGATTCAACGTATCGGCGTCATACGATGAGGACAGCATGGACATCATCGGGACCGGCCTGGACGCCACGGAGATTCACCGGATCGCGGAAACCATCGAGCGTTTTGGCGACCGGTTCGTTCGGCGCATCTTCACGGAAGGGGAAATCGCGTATTGCCGGCGCAAGCGCGACGCGGCGTCCTCGTTCGCGGCGCGCTTTGCCGCCAAGGAAGCCGCGATGAAGGCGCTCGGGACCGGCCACTCTCGCGGGGTCTACTGGACTGGCATCGAGGTCGTCCGCCGCGGCGGTCCACCGCAGTTGCGCTTCCATGGCGGGGCGGCTGCGCGCTTCGATGCGATGGGCGCCACCGGCTCGCTGCTCACCCTGACTCATTCGCAGGAGCTCGCCATCGCGCACGTCCTGCTGGTTCGCGCGTAACCGCGGTTCACGCGCCGCCGGTCTCACCACGCGCACGATTGTTGCGCGTCGTCCTAAATCTTCCGCTCACATCAGTTGCGCCGACACGCCGGCGCGCGCCCGTCGGCGGCTCCCTTGCTCCTCCTTCCGCCGACGGAGGACGCGATGGTCGTCAAGATTTCGCCCAACGACAAGAACAACCCGCCAGGCAAGCTGGCCGATGCGGAACTGCACTTCACGGAGGGCCTGCTCGAGGGGCTGAAGCTGATCGGCTTCGCGGTCTGGGAAAGCCGTGCGAAGAGCGGCGGCCGGAACGTGACGTTCCCGTCGCGGCAGTACTCGGTCAATGGTGAGCGGCGGTCGTTCTCGCTGCTGCGGCCGGCGAACGGCGACGCCACGGCGCAGGACAAAGTCCGCGAGTTGATCCTGCAGGCCTACGCTGAGTTCGAGGAGAACGCCGCGGTCACATCGTAGAGCGGGATCGCTCGTAGGCCGGGTTCCGCGGCTGGTCGCGCCGTAGCCTTGGCGCAGGCGGAAGCGGTCCCGCCTGCTGCCTACTGCAGGACCGGCAGCAGCCGCGCGTTCTCTTTCTGCCGCTTCGGCGGCAGCGTCCACTCCTCGCGGAGGCCCTTGTCGAACTCCGCGCGGAAGAACGAGCTCTTCATGCCGCCGTCGATGATGTCCCACGGCAGCACCGGATCGCCGGAGCGATCGCGGAACACGAAGAAGTCGGCATCGACGTCGGCCTCCTTGACCGCGGCACGCCAGTTGCCGCCGTTGCGCTCGGCTGCTTCGATCGCCGGCGCCACGCGCCGATCGCCCAGCGACAGCAGCGCCTGGTAAAAGGAATGACGCTCGGACTTGATGTTGAAGTAGACGTTATCGATGCCGGCCACCAGGCCGCGCATCCGCTTGATCTTGTGGTCGATCGACGCGTCCGACTCCATCGCCAGCCACTGATAGGCCGTGCCCGGCTTCGGCACCAGCGGGTTCACGCTGCCGACGATGCGCCCGACGTGGCCCCGGGGACGGGCATGTTTCATCATCACGTCGCGCAGCTGCAGCGTGAGCTCGCGGATCGCGTCCAGGTCCTCGTCCGTCTCCGTCGGCAGGGCGATCATGAAGTAGAGCTTCAGGTTCTCCATCCCGCTCGCGAAGATCATCTCCGCCGCAGCCAGGATCTCGTCGTTGGTGACGGTCTTGTTGATCACCCGCCGCAGGCGGTCCGAGCCGGTTTCTGGCGCGATGGTGATCGTCTTCTCGCCGCTCTTTCGCAGCAGATCGAGGATGGTGGGCGTGAGGTCGTCGAGCCGCAGCGAAGCCGGGCTGATCCCATAGCCCATCTCGACGAGCTCAGTGAGGATCTCCTCGATCTGCGGGTGATCACACAGTGCGATCGACACCAGGCCGGCGCGCTTCGAGTACGGTTGCGCCCGCTTCGCCAGATCCAGGATCCGATCCTTGGGAAACGCGCGCACCGGCAGGTAGTTGTAGCCCGCCCAGCAGAAGCGGCACAGATTTGCGCAGCCGCGGACGACCTCGATCAGAAATCGGGAGCCGAACTCCGTCTCGGGCGTGAAGATCGTGGTGGCCGGAGGGTCAACAGCCTCGGTCGTCTTCAGCGCGGCCTTCTTCACGACCAGGGGCGCGCCGGTTCCCTCGCGAGGGACGAACGCCTCGATCGGGCCAGCGGCCGAGTAGCGGACGTCGTAGAACGACGGGATGTAGAAGCCGCGCTCCTGCGCCAGGCGGTGCAGCAGGTCGTCGCGATCGCTGGCGGATTGAAACGCCCGCAGCAACGACGGGATGAGCGCTTCGCCCTCGCCGGCGGCAATGACGTCGGCAAACGGTGCCAGCGGCTCGGGGTTGACGAAGGTCACCGCCCCGCCCACCAGGATCATGGGATCGTGGTGCGTGCGCTTCTCCGCCCACGGCTGGATCCCCGCCAGCCGCAGCATCGTCAGCACGTTCGTGTAGTCCCACTCGAACGAGACGGAGAAGGCGAAGACGTCGAAGTCGCGAACCGGCGTCTGCGACTCGATCGTCACCAGCGGTTCGCCTGACGAGAGCTGGGCCTGCAGTTCGGTCTTCGGCGGCAGGAACACCCGCTCGCAGACGATATCGGGCTCGGCGTTGAACAGCCGGTAGACCGTCTGCAAGCCGAGGTTCGACATGCCGACAAAGTAGGTGTTCGGGAATGCGAGCGCCACCCGCAGCCGTCCGCCGTGCGGCTTGCGCACGTATCCCACCTCTTTCGAGAGGAGTTCGAGGGCACGCTCGCGCTGCGATTGGGCTTTCATATGGTGGTGGTACTGCGGCTCAGGCGCCGGCGATCCCGGCGGCCTGGGGTGCTTCTAGTCTACGGGGTCAGGACCCGGCACGCCGGCGGAAGGTAGAGGCCGACCTTCAGGTCGGCCTTTGGGCTACGGGCTCCGGGCTTCGGGAGGGGGCTTCGGGCTTAGCCCGGAGCCGGAGCTCGCAGCCCGCAGCCCCGTACCCGTAGCCTGGAGCCCGTAGCCCGGAGCCCTTTCTAATTCTGCCGCCGCAGAAACGCCGGCACGTCGAGCGGCTGCGAGCCGTCGATCGGCGATTCGTCGGCTGCCAACGCGACGCCGCCGTTCACCGCAATCGGCAGGTTCAGCTCGACCGGGGGGCGACGGTGGACCGACACCGACGGCGCCGATCGGCCGTTGCCGCTGTTGTACGACGCATCCATGGTGATGGTCGCCTCGTGGCTGGCCTGCGGCGCCGGGCCTCCGGCTTCCGCCGTGCGGCTCAGGTGCGTGGTGTAGTGCGAGAGATCGACCGGCGTCTGCATCGCCGCTGCCGGAACCGCCCGGCTCGAGGTCTTCCGGTCAAAGCCGGTGGCGATCACCGTGATCTTCACCTTGCCGGCCAGGCCCGGGTCCTCGACCGCGCCGAAGATGATGTTGGCGTCTTCGTGCGCCGCCTCCTGGATGACCGAGGACGCGTCGTTCACTTCCATCAGCGACAGGTCCGGGCCGCCGGTGACGTTGATGATGACGCCCCTCGCGCCGTTGACCGAGCTGTCTTCGAGGAGCGGGCTCGACACCGCCCGCTGCGCGGCCTGCAGCGCGCGCCCCTCGCCCTCGGCAATGCCGGTTCCCATCATCGCCACGCCCATGCCCGACATGATCGTCTTCACGTCCGCGAAGTCGAGGTTGATCAGGCCGGGCACGAGGATCAGGTCGGAGATGCCCTGGATCGCCTGGCGCAGCACGTCGTCCGCCATCCCGAAGGCATCGCTCATCGGCGTCTTGCGGTCGACGATTCCCAGCAGCCGCTCATTGGGAATCGTGATGATGGTGTCCACGCACTCGCGGAGCGCCTCGAGGCCCGCCTCGGCGTGGATCCGTCGCTTCTTGCCCTCGAACGGGAACGGCTTGGTGACCACGGCGATCGTGAGCGCGCCGAGCTCGCTGGCCAGGCTCGCGATCACGGGCGCCGCGCCGGTGCCGGTGCCGCCACCGAGCCCGGTCGTCACGAAGATCATGTCGGCGCCGGACAGCGCCTGGATGATCAGGTCGGTGTCCTCGAGCGCGGCCTGCCGGCCGATGTTCGGGTCGGCGCCCGCGCCGAGCCCCTTGGTCAGCTTGTGGCCGATCTGCAGCTTGACCCCGGCGCGGTTGTGATCGAGCGCCTGGACGTCGGTGTTCGCGACGATGAACTCGACGCCGCCCAACCCGACTTCCACCATGCGATTGACGGCATTGCTGCCGCCGCCGCCGACGCCGACGACTTTGATCTTCGCGCCGCGGCGCGTCTCGGAATCGAGCGTCAGTCGAAGCTTCTCATCGCGTCCGTTGGGACCGTCGAATTCCTTCATGTCTCCTCCTGGCCCGTCAGCCGCCGGGCACAACCGTCACGAGTCCGGACATCGCCGGACGCCACAATCAAAAGAACTCTTTGAAAATCCCGCGCAGCGCGCCGCGCATGCGCACCAGCGCGTTCGAGGTGCGGTGGTCGTCCGGCACGCGATTCCGGTGCGCATACAGCACCAGGCCCACCGGGGTCGCGAAGACCGGGCTGCTCACGTGATCGGCGAGGCCGCCTACGCCAACTGGCAGCCCGCGCCGGATCGGCAAGTCGAAGATCTGTTCGGCGATCTCCGGCATCCCTTCCAGAATCGCGCCACCGCCGGTGAGCACGATTCCTGAGTTAAGTGACTTCTCGTAGCCGGCGCGCCGGATCTCATCCCACACAAGATGAAAAATTTCCTCGGCGCGAGGCTGCAGAATTTCCGAGAGGATGCGGCGCGCCATCAGCCGCGGCTTGCGGCCGCCGACGCTCGCGACCTCGATGGTCTCGTCCTCGTCCACCATCGACGACAGCGCACACCCGTTCTTCCGCTTGACCTTTTCCGCATCGGGAATCGGCGTCCGCAGTCCGACCGCGATGTCGTTGGTGAAGTGATCACCGCCGACGGCGATCACGCCCGTGTGCCACAAACTGCCGCGCTCGAAGATCGCGACGTCGGCCGTGCCGCCACCGACATCCACCAGCGCAACCCCCAGTTCTTTCTCGTCCTGGGTCAGCACCGCCTCCGCCGCCGCCAGCTGCTCGATCACGGTGTCCGCGACCGCGACGCCGGCCCGGTTCACGCACGCGACGATGTTCTGCGTGGACGAGACCGCACCGGTCACGATGTGGACGTTGACCTCGAGCCGCGCGCCGGTCATGCCGACGGGGGCGCCAATCCCGTCCTGCTCGTCCACGACGAAGTCCTGCGGCAGGACGTGGAGGATCTCCCGCCCGGTCGGGAGGGCCACCGCCTTGGCCGCGTCGATCGCCCGCCGCACGTCGTCCTTCGAGATCTCGCGGTTCTTGCCGGCGACGGCGATGACGCCGCGGCTGTTGAAGCCCTTGACGTGCGGCCCCGACAGCGCCAGGTGCACCGAGTCGATCTCGATGCCGGCCATCAGCTCAGCCTCCTCGATCGACTTCTTGATCGATTCGACCGCCGCCTCGAGATTGACCACGACGCCCCGCTTGATGCCGCGGGATTCCGCCGTGCCGATCCCGACCACGTCCAGGCTGCGGTCGGCGAGGATCTCGCCGACGACGCAGCACACCGTCGACGTCCCGACATCGAGCCCGACGATGTATCGCTCTCTCCTCGCCATTTAGCCGCCCGATCCCTTCTGTGCCCTTTGCGTCTTGAGGCCCGGACCCTGCGGCCGGACGTAGACGCGATCGCCGAACCGCAGATCCACGTAGTCGATGTCCGCGATGCGGTCCCGCAGCGCGTCCGCCAGGTCCAGGTACGACTGGAGCCGCTCCACGAAGTTGTCTTCGCCCACCCGCACCAGCACGGTGTCGTCCTTGAGAATCACCACCGCGTCGTGGGCGTCGGAGACGTCGATTTGCGACACCCGCTTCGCCAGGTCCGGCCGCCGCGCCACCTCGCTGAGGAAGCGGCCCGCCAGTGCGGCGCGCATCTCGTCGACGAGCAGGCCGTCGGCGGCGCCATGTGCGGCCAGTCCGTCGATGATCGGCAGGTCGAGCTCCGCGTAGTTCGGTCCGTACTCGTCGATCACGGCGCCGCGCTGATCGACCAGGTACAGGTTGTTGTCGATCCGGCCGATGCCGAGCGGCTGCCGCTCGCTGATCGCCACCGCCAGCGTGCCCGGGAACACCCGCCGAATCGCCGCGTCGGCCACCCACGGCGAATCGAGCAGCTTCCGCCGGAACCTGGTGAGGTCGGCGGTCAACATGTTGGCGCCGCGGAGGCCGTCGAGCAGCGCGATCACCTCGCCCCGCGAGATGCGCGAGTTCCCGGTCACGGTGATCGTGCTGATCGTCAACGACTCCGCCGACAGCACCCGGTCGGCCACGAAGTAGAGCACCGCGGCGACGAGCGCACATGCCGCGCCGATCCGCACCAGCCGCGGCCAGAGGTCGCGCAGCGTGACGCGCCTGGCCGGGCTCACGTGGGCCCGCCTGAAGCGCTTGTCCGCGGGGGCGGCAACTGGCATCAGCGTGCGACCGTCCGATTCTTGAGCGCGGCGACGACGCGGGTCGGCAGCGAGCCGATCGAGCCGGCGCCCAGCGTGATCACGGCGTCACCTGGCCTGGCCAGGCCGACGACCACCTCGAGTACCTCGTCCAACTGCTTCGCCACGTGAACCGGCTTGCCGCTGCCGCGAGCGATCGCCTGCGCGAGCGCGTCCACCGTGACACCCGGGATCGGGTCCTCGCTCGCCGCGTAGATGTCGGCGAGCACGATCTCGTCCGCTTCCCGGAACGACGGCCCGAATTGATCGAGCAGTTGCTGCGTTCGGGAGTAGCGATGCGGCTGAAACGCCACGATCAGCCGGCGGCCGAGCGTCGCGCGCGCCGCCGACAGCACCGCCGCGATTTCGGTCGGGTGATGGCCGTAGTCGTCGATCACCATTACCCCGTTGATCTCGCCGTGCCGCTCGAACCTCCGCTCGGCGCCATGGAAGCCGCGCAGCGCCCCGGCAATCCGATCGAAGTCGAGGCCGATCAACTCGCCCGCGGCGACCGCCGCGAGCGCGTTCTGCAGGTTGTGCCGCCCCGGCACGATCAGTTCGAGCGTACCGAGCCGCTCGAGTCCCTTCGCGGTCCGCCGCTCGACGAAGCACCGGCCGCCGAACGCCCCAAGCTCCACCCCGCTGCCGACGTAGTGCGCGTCGCGGCTCACCAGCCCGTAGGTGACCAGCTTCCGCTTCAGCCGCGGAAACACCGCAACCAGGCTCGGGTCATCGGCACACGCCACCACACCACCGAAAAACGGCACCTTGTTCGCGAAGTCCGCGAACGCCTGCTGCAGGTCGGCGAATGTGCCGTAGCTCTCCATGTGCTCGTGATCGATGTTCGTCATCACCGCGATCGACGGCCACAACATCAGGAACGACCGATCGCTTTCATCCGCTTCCGCCACCATGTACTCGCCACGTCCCAGCCGCGCGTTGCTGCCGAAGGCGCTGAGCCGGCCGCCAATCACCGCCGTCGGATCCAGCCCGGCCTGCTCCAGCACCAGGGCGATCATCGACGTCGTCGTCGTCTTGCCATGCGACCCGGCGACCGTGATGGCGAACTTCAGCCGCATCAGCTCCGCCAGCATCTCCGCCCGCGGGATCACCGGGATCGCGCGGCGCGTCGCCTCGACGATTTCCGGGTTGGTCGGACGGACCGCGGACGAGAAGACCACCACATCCGCATCCCCGACGTTCCCGGCCGCATGCCCTTCGAACACCGTGATCCCAAACGTCGCTTCGAGCCGCGCGGTCGCGTCGGACCGCTTCGCGTCCGACCCGCTGACCACGTACCCTAGATTCGCGAGCAGCTCGGCGATGCCGCTCATCCCGATGCCGCCGATCCCGACGAAGTGGACGCGTCGCGTCCGGCCCAGCATCACTACCCTGTTCCCGCCAGCTCGATGACCTTGTCGACGATCAACCGCGCTGCATCCGGCCTGGCGAGGGCGCGGGCCTTCGACCCGATCGCGGCACGCTGCGCGTCGTCACCCGCCAGCGCGATGAGCTCCGTCGCCAGCCGCTCGCCGGTCAACTCCCGCTGCTCGACCATCCGCGCCGCTCCCTGCCGGACCAGCGCCTCCGCGTTCTTCCGCTGGTGGTCGTCCGTCGCCGTCGGCAACGGGATCAGCAGTGCGGGCCGTCCCGCCGCCATCAGTTCCGCCAATGTCGTCGCGCCGGCGCGGCTGACGACGACGGCGGCGGATTTCATCTCTCGGTCCATCGCGAAGAGGAACGGCTCGACCCTGGCTTCGAGGGCGGCGCGCCGGTACCCGTCGCGAACCATCTCCAGATCCCGCTCTCCTGTCTGGTGCGTGATCGCCAGTCGTGGTGTGGCGGCTGCCAGCCGCGGCGCTGCCTCCACCATGGCCACGTTGATCGCGTGCGCGCCCTGAGAGCCGCCAAAGACTAGGACCCGAGCCGCCCCAGGCGGCCTGCCACGTTCGTCATATGCCTCCTCTGCCCCCACGGCCTGGGCAGACGTGGAAAAGAACTCTGGTCTCACCGGGTTGCCTGCAATGAACGCCTTCTTTCCGAAGAACGGAATGCTCTCGTCGTAGGTCACCGCCGCCGCGTCGGCCAGCCTGGCGAGCAGCCGGTTCGTCAGACCGGGGACGGCGTTCTGCTCCATGAGCAGCGTTGGAATGCCGCGTAGCGAGGCGAGCCCCACGACGGGTCCGGAGCTGTAGCCGCCGACGCCGATCACCACCGACGGCTGCCGGCGTGACAGCACCCGCCACGCATCGGCTGCGCTCAGCGGCAACAGCGCCGCGCCACGGGCCCGCGAGCCGAGCGACTTCCCCTTGATTCCCGCACTGCGGATCACCTCCAGCTCGAATCCCTCGCGCGGCACGACGCGCGCCTCGATTCCGGCAGCGGTCCCGACGAACGTCACCTGCGCGCCGGGCACTCGCGTCAGCAGCTCGCGCGCGACCGCGATGCCCGGGTACAGGTGTCCGCCCGTCCCGCCGCCCGCGATCAGCACCCTCATGCATCCGCCGATTCGTGCTGTGAGATGTTCAGCAGCACGCCCATCCCGAGCAGGTTCACCAGCAGCGATGAGCCGCCATAGCTGACGAGTGGAAGGGGGAACCCCTTGTTCGGCAGCAGGCCAATCACGATGCTCATGTTGATCAGCGCCTGCACCGCGATCATCACCGTCAAGCCAAGCGCCACGAACGATCCGAAGGAGTCCTCGGCGCGCATCGCGATCCGCAGCCCGCGCCAGGCGATCACGCAAAAGCAGAGGAGTACCGCCGTGGTGCCGACGAGCCCCAGCTCTTCCCCGATGACGGCGTAGATGAAATCGGTGTGCGGCTCCGGCAGGTAGAAGAGCTTCTGGACGCCGTTCATCAGCCCCTTGCCGAACACGCCACCTGTACCCACCGCGATGAAGGACTGGATGATTTGGAAACCATCACCCAACGGGTCTGACCAGGGATTCAGGAACGTCTCGACGCGACGGCGCGAATAATCGGCGCTCATGAGGATGAAGTAGGCCGTGGGCAGCGCCGCGACAGCCGTGACCGCCAGGATCCGGTAATCGAGGCCGGCCGCGAACACCATGGCGGAGATGATGAGCAGCAGCGCCACCGACGTCCCACGATCGGGCTGCAGGATGATCAGACCGACCAGGATGCCGGCGACGATGGCAATCGGCAGCAGGGCATATTTCCAGTCGTTGATCCGGTGCATGCGCCGCTCGAGCACCAGCGCCGCGAAGAAGATGCAGGCGATCTTGGCGAGTTCAGACGGCTGGATGCCCAGTCCGCCGATCCCGAACCACCGGCGCGCACCGTTGACAGGATGGCTGAACAGGACAGCTACGAGCATGAGGCCGACGACGCCGAGGAATGCCCAGATGAACCGATCGTTCTTGTAGGTCCGGTAATCGATCCGCATGCCGACGCCCAGGACGACAAGGCCCAGCACCGCCCAGAGCGCCTGCTTGGTCAGGAACATGGAGGGCTGACCGGACTGCTTGTCGGCGATCACCGCGGAGGCGCTGTACACCATCACCACGCTGGCGCAGACGAGCAGCACCGTCGCAATGAACAGCACCTTGTCGGACTTGAGCTTTCTCGCCACTTGGGTCTCCGGACGGCCACGCCTCAGTCGTGCATTGATCTTGAAAACCAGACCCGATCTGGTTTCCCCTATAGGGCCGTTCGCTTCGGCCCGAAATACCTCCTGCGCGTCCCGAGGGACGGGCAGGAGCGGAAGTCATCAGTCGGCGCGTGGGATGGGACACCGACCTCGCAGACCGGGGTAGTCTGCGTTCCCAGCGGCAGGCTCCCAACCGCGCCGCGCCGACTGATGACTTCCGCCGTTACCCTTTCTTCAACCTCTCCACGGCGGCCTTGAATGCCTCGCCACGTTCCGCGTAATCCCTGAACCAGTCGAAGCTCGAACACGCCGGCGCCAGGACCACGACGCCATCCGGCCTCGCCGCCGCGAACCCGCGCGCAACCGCGACGTCCATCGACTCGGCGTCGAGCACCGGCACCGTTCCCGCCAGCGCTTCCCGTACTCGGGGCGCCGCCTCGCCGATCGCAACAACCGCCCGGCCCCTTGCCCGCAGCGGCTCGCGCAGCTCGCCGAAATCGCCGCCCTTGTAGCGCCCACCCACGATGGCGACGACACCGTCCGTGAAGCTCTCGATCGATCGCCGGGCCGCCTCGACGTTCGTCGCCTTCGAGTCGTTGACGAACCGGACGCCGCCGATCTCGCCTGCCGGTTCCATGACGTGCGGCAGGCCGTGGAATCCGCGCAGCGCCGCAACCATCGCGTCCGGGTGCACGCCGGCAATCGAGCTCACCGCGACGGCCGCGATCGTGTTGTGCAGCATGTGCACGCCGGTCAGCTCGACGGCCGACACCGGCACCAGCCGCTCTTCCGCGGTGGTCGTCCGCCGAACGATCCAGTTGCCGCTCGCCACGAACCCGTCGTCGATGCGTCCTGACGGCGAGAACCGCACCCGCCGCGCGCGCCCCGTGGCGCTCTTCTCCATCACCACCGCGTCGTCGGCGTTGACCACGGCCCAGTCGTCCGAAGTCTGATTGGCAAAGATCCGGGCCTTGGCCGCCGCATACGACGCGACGTCCGGGTGCCGATCGAGGTGGTCGTCCGCAAAGTTGACCCACAGGGCGATCCACGGCCGGAACGTGGTCGTCGTCTCCAGTTGAAAACTGCTGGCTTCCACGACGTGCACCGATTCCGGGGTGGACTCGTCCACCTGGGAACTCAACGGCACGCCGATGTTTCCGCCCACGAGCACGTGACGTCCGGCCGCTGACAACATTCGCCCGATCAGGGTCGTCGTCGTGGACTTTCCTTTCGTGCCGGTGATCGCGATCACCGGACCTTGCAGCCAGCGGAAGGCCAGCTCCAACTCGCCGATGATCTCCACGCCCGCCGCTCGCGCCGCATCGAACACCGGCTGTTCGAGCGGTACGCCAGGGCTGGCGACGATCAAGTCGGCGCCGGCTAACGTTTCGCGCCGATGAGCGCCGAGCTCGAGCTCCACTCCTGCCGCCTGCAACCGTGACGCGGCGTCGAGCGTGGCTCGCGTGTCGGTGAGCGTCACGCGCGCACCTCGACGGACGAGCAGTTCTGCCGCGGCGATCCCGCTGCGCGCCGCGCCGACCACGACCACCCGACGACCCGCCACGCTGAACCCGGCTGCCACGCCATCACCGCAGCTTCAGCGTCGCCAGGCTGAGCAACGCAAAACAGATGGCGACGATGATGAACCGCGTGATCACCTTCGGTTCCTTCCATCCCAGCTGCTCGAAGTGGTGATGGAGCGGCGCCATCTTGAACAGCCGCTTGCCTCCGGTTGCCCTGAAGTAGCCCACCTGCAGGACGACCGACAGTCCCTCGAGCACCCACACGCCGCCGACAATCGGGAGCAGCAGTTCCTGCTTGATGAGGATCGCGACCGTCCCGAGCGCCCCGCCCAGGCCCAGCGACCCGACATCCCCCATGAACACTTCTGCCGGGTACGAGTTGAACCAGAGAAAGCCGAGGCTCGCGCCGACCAGCGCCCCGCAGAACACCGGCAACTCGCTGGTGGGAGGGAAACGCACGAGCATGAGGTACTCGGCGAACACCCGGTGCCCGGTGACGTACGCCAGCCCGGTGAACGCCGCGGCGGCAACAGCCACCGTGCTGATGGCCAGGCCGTCCAGGCCGTCGGTGAAGTTCACCGCATTCGTCGAGCAGAGCAGCACGATGACGGCGAAGGCCACATAGCCCCATCCCAGATCGGGTATGAGGTTCTTGAAGAACGGAAAGATCAGCCGGGTGTTGTACTGGCCCTTCGACGCGAGGTACAGCACCGCCAGCCCGACGAGCACGCTGACGATGAACAGGCCGCCCATCTTGTAGCGAGGCAGCAGCCCGTGGTGCGAGCGCCGGGTCAGTTTGAGGTAGTCGTCCACGAACCCGACCGCGCCAAAGCCCGTCGTCGCCAGCAGCGCGATCCAGACGTACGAGTTGAACAGATCGGCCCAGAGCAGCGTCGGGATGATCGTCGCCGCGAGAATCAGGACGCCGCCCATCGTCGGCGTACCGGCCTTGGCGTGATGGGACTGCGGCCCTTCCTGGCGGATGATCTGGCCGACCTTGAACTCGCGCAGCCGCGCGATGACCCAGGGCCCGAAGATCAGGCTGATGGCGAGCGCCGTCAGGCTGGCCGCTGCCGTCCGGAACGTGTTGTAGCGGGTCACGTTCAGGACGCTGAAGTACGGCGCGAGCGGCGGCAGCAACAGGTAGAGCATCAGCCCCGCTCTGCCAGGATGCGATCGGCAACGACATCCATCCTGATGCCGCGCGATCCCTTGACCAGGACCACGTCGCCATCGCGAAGTTCGGCGGCCACCGCGTCCGCCGCGTCACTGCTCTGCTCGAAATAGCGCACCGCGCCTTCGTTCATCCCGCCGGCAACGGCCGCATCGGCCATCGCCCGCGCCGGGCCGCTGCCGACCACGAGCAGCAGGTCGAGACCGGCCGCCGCAGCCGCATCGCCGCACGATTCGTGGAGCGCCACCGAGTGCGCGCCGAGCTCGAGCATCTCGCCGAGCACCGCCGTCCGGCGGCGCGATTTCTCGTGACGGAGCACGTCGAGGGATCGCCGCAAGGCCGACGGGCTCGAGTTGTACGAGTCGTCCACGAGCGTCACGTGGCCGCGCAGCTCGTGCACGGCACCGCGGCGATCGGCCGGACGCAACAGCCGCGTTCGCTCAACAGCCTCCTCGAGCGGCACGCCGACCTCGAGCGCGACCGCCATGGCCGCCAGGACGTTGGCGAGATTTCCCCGGCCCAGGAGCGGTGTCGCGATGTCCGCCTGGCCAGCCGGCGTGATGACGTGCGCGCGCGTGCCGGCGAGTCCGAGATCGGCGATGTCGGTGGCGCGCACGCTGGCGGCAGCGTCCTCGCCGAACGTCAACACGCGGCCGGCGAACTGCCGGACCCGCCGCATGATGCGTTCGTCGTCCGCGTTGCACACGAGCACGTCCTTTGGTCCGGCCCCTTCGAGGATTTCCGCCTTGGCGTCGGCAATCGCATCGGGAGACGCGAAGAAGCCGATATGCGCATCGCCGACGTTCGTCCAGACCCGGACGTCCGGCTCGGCAATCGCCACCAGCGTGCTGATCTCCCCTGCGTGATTCATCCCGAGTTCCATGACCGCCACGTCGGGCGCCGATCTGAGCTGCATCAGCGATAGCGGCAGCCCGATGTGGTTGTTCAGATTTCCCTTGTTCTTCACCACGCGGAATCTGCCCGCCAGCAGCTCCGCGATCGCTTCCTTCGTCGTCGTCTTGCCGGCACTGCCGGTGATCGCCACCACCCGCGTGGCCACCGCGCGGCGAATCGCATGCGCGAGGTCCTGCAGCGCCTGCAGCGTGTCGCGCACCCGGATCGCCGGTCCGCCGACCGCCGCTCCCGCCGACAGCGCGGCGCCCCCCTTTTCCAGGACGTCCTGCACGAAGTGCTCGCCGTTGAACCGCGGGCCCTTCAGCGCCACGAACAGGTCGCCGGCCTTCACCACGCGGCTGTCGGTGATGACGTCACCGACCGCCATCTCCGCGTCGGCGCCCACCAGTGAGCCACCGACCGCGGCCGCAATCCATCCCAGCGTGAGTTCCAGCGTCGTTACCCCGCCGCCCGCGACTTCACGCGCCGGGACGTCAACGCGGCGCGCGCCACCGCCACGTCATCGAACGGATCGGTGCGCCCGGCGATCTCCTGGTACTTCTCGTGGCCCTTGCCGGCGATCAGCACCACGTCGCCGCTCGCCGCCAGCCGGACCGCGCGCTCGATCGCTTCACCACGATCGGGAATCGCCATCACCTCCGCGTTGCTCTGGCGTGTTTCCGGATCGGCGCCGCGCTTGACCTCCTCGATGATGCGGAGCGGGTCCTCGCTGCGCGGGTTGTCCGAGGTGATCACCACGACGTCGCTCAGGCGCGCCGCCACCATCCCCATCAGCGGCCGCTTGGTGCGATCGCGATCGCCGCCGGCGCCAAAGACCGTGATCACGCGGCGCGGCGCCATCGCCCGGGCGGTCTCGAGCAGGTTGCGCAACGCGTCGTCCGTATGCGCGTAATCGACGACGACCGTCACGTCGTCGTCCGGCATCGAGACCACCTCGAAACGTCCCGGCACACCCGGCAACGCGGCCAGTCCCCGCTCGATCGCGTCCAGCGGCAGGCCGAGGGCCGCGGTGGTCCCGACCGCGGCGAGGATGTTGTAGACGTTGGGCCGGCCCACCAGCCGCGAGCGCACGTTGACGGATCCCTGTGGCGTGCGAACCTCGAACTGCAGTCCGGTGAGCGAAAACGAGAGCGGACCCGGCGACACGTCTGCCGGCTTGTTGATCGCGTAGGTCACCGGCCGCGCGGCGCCCGCGACGAGCGTATTGCCGCGCGGATCATCCAGGTTGATCACCGCCGGCGCGCTCTCGAGAAGTACGTCGAACAGCCGGCGTTTCGCCGCGAAGTAGCTTTCCATGTCGCCGTGAAAGTCGAGGTGATCACGCGTCAGGTTGGTGAACACGCCGGCGCTGAACCGGATGCCGTCGACTCGATGCAGCGCGAGCGCGTGCGACGAGACCTCCATGACGCAGGCGCCACACGCCGCGTCAACCATCTGCCGCATGAACCCCTGGACCTCAGGCGCTTCGGGCGTGGTCCGCGTGGCGTCGAACGACTGGTCGCCGATCCGATAGGTGACCGTACCCATCAGGCCGCAGCGGATCCCGGCCGCTTCAAAGATCGCGTTGACCAGGTAGGCCGTGGTCGTCTTGCCGTTGGTGCCGGTGATGCCGACGACACTCATCTGCCGGCTGGGATGGTCGAAGAATTCCGCCGCGAGCAGCGCGAGCGCAAGGCGCGCGTTCTTCACGACGACCCAGGGCAGGCGGCTAATCGAGGAGACCGGGTGTTCCGAGACGATTGCGGCGGCGCCTGCCTCGATAGCCTGCGGCACGAAGGCGAGGCCGTCAGCCTTCAGTCCACGCAGCGCGACGAAGATCGAGCCTGGCACCACGCGACGGGAGTCGTGCGTGACGCCGGCACACTCCAGCGCCAGCGCGTCGGCATCCGCGACCATCTCCGGCCGCTCGGCGTCCGGCAGCGTGCGCGCCAGGGCCCGCAGCAATTCGCCGACGGTCATTCGGTGGTACCGCTCGCGGGAGGTTCCGGCAGCCGGCGCCGCAGCTGCAACGTCACGGTGGCAGCAGAATCGACCGGCAACCCGGCGGACGGTTCCTGCTGGATGACCAGGCCGTCGCCGATCATTCGTGCTGACACACCGATCTGGCCGAGCGTCCGCAATGCGTCGCGCGCGCTCAGGCCGATCAGGTTTGGATACACGGCAGCGCTCCCGGACTGTGCCGCCGGCAGCCGGATCAGTGTCGGGACTGCGACCCGCACCGCCTCCTCGCGAGCGTCACCCTCCGGCCGGCGCGCGAGCAGGATCGGCGGCTGCGGGTTGATGTTCGGCGCCACGCCTCGATACCGGAGCGCTGCTTCGGCGATGCGCTTGAAGACGGGCGCCGCCGCCACACCGCCGGTATGTCCCTTCGTGTGCGGCGCGTGAATCACCACGATGATGGTGAACACCGGCTGTCGCGACGGGAGGAACCCGACGAACGACGCGTTGTAATTGGACGTCGAGTAATGACCGTTGATCAGCTGGGCCGCCGTGCCGGTCTTGCCGGCGACGGTGAAGCCGTCGATCTGCGCGGCGCGGCCGGTGCCGTCGGTGACGACCCTCTCCATGATCGGCGTCAGCTCCGCGGCGATTTCCTTCGACACCGTCCGGCCGACGACCTTGCGCGGAACCGGCAGGCGGCGGCCGTTGCGGATGACCGCGCCGACCACTCGCGGCTCGAGCAGCTCGCCGCCGTTGGCGATCGAGCTGGCCGCTGCCGCCATCTGGAGCGGCGTCACGCCGATCTGATAGCCCATCGACATCGAGGCCAGCGCGCTGTCCTTCATGCCTTCGGACTTCCACACCATGCCCGCGGTCTCGCCGGGAAAGTCCGGGGACGTGCGGCGGCCGAAGCCGAACCTCCTGACGTATTCGCCCAGCCGTTCGGGTCCCAATCGGAGACCGACCTTGATCGCCCCGACGTTGCTCGACTTGACGATCACGTCGGTAAACGACAACACGCCGTAGTCGTGCGTGTCGTGGATCACGCGGCTGCCGAACTGGATCCGTCCGCCCCTGACATCGATCGGGTCGTCGGGGTGCACCACGTTCTGTTCGAGCGCAGCCGAGGCGGTGACGATCTTGAACGTCGAGCCCGGTTCGTAGATGTCCTGGATCGCGCGGTTGCGCCGCGCCTCGTCCTTAAACAGGTTGAAGGTGTTGGGATTGAAGGTCGGATAGTTCGCCAGCGCCAGGATCTGCCCGTTCCAGGGATCCATGATCAGCGCCGCGCCGCTCTCGGCGCCGTTCTCGCGCACGCCGTCGGCGAGCTCGTGCTCCACGACATGCTGGAGGTATTCGTCGACGGTGAGCTCGAGGGCGTCGCCAGCGGTCGCGGGCTGCTCGACGCGGCCGAACGCGCGGCTGTGGGCGTCCGCCTGCACCAGGATTCGCCCAGGCTTGCCCTTGATCAGCTTGTCGTACGTCGCCTCGATGCCCGCGAGGCCGTCGCCGTCCACGCCGGTATATCCGAGCAGGTGCGCCGCGAGCTCCTTGTTCGGGTAGTAGCGGCGGTTCTCCTTGTAGAAACCCACACCCGGGAGATCGAGCGCCGCCAGCCGCTTCACCTGGTCGGGCTTGAGGAACCGGCGGATCTGCCCCCACGATTTTCGCCGGCTGAAACGCTCGAGCAGCCGCTTGGTCTCGTCCGGGGTGCAATCGCCGAGGGCAGTACAGAAGGCGGCAACCACCTGCGCCGGATCCTTGCCCGCCTTCAGCAGCTCGGTGGGCACGCCGTAGGCCGAGTCGCCGTCGACGCTGTAGGCCAGCAGATTTCCGTTGCGATCAACGATGTCGCCACGCTTCGCCGACGTGTCGACGACGCTCGAGTGCTGGTTGTCGGCGCGCGCGGTGAGGTCGGCGTGCTCGAACACCTGGAGGTAGACCAGGCGCGCTTCAATCGCACACGACCACAGCATCACGACGGCGGTCGCGACCGTGAGTCGGCGCTTCAGCGTCGTGCGCCAGTCGTTGGTGGGCTGGTCAGCCACCGATTCTCCCCGAGGACGAAGGTTCAGCGCCGCGCGACGACCGACTGAGGCGGCGGCGACGCAGGGATCACGCGCTCGATCACCGCGGCATCGTCAGCTCCGGGCATCACCATGTGCAGTCGCCCCGTCGCCAGCTTCTCGATGCGCGCCGGCGAACGCAGCGTTTCAATCTCGAGACGCAGATGGCGCGCGACTTCGGCTTCCACGGCGCGCTCCCGCTGCATGTCTTCGACTTTGTAGCCGTGGCGAAGCAGCTCCACGCGCTGCCACGCCGAGAACAGGAAGGCGATCACCAGAAACGCGCCGACCCCGACCGAGCGCCACATCTCGCGGTGCCGCTCCTCGTCCACCTCGCGGACGATCGGGTTGTTCCGGACGTCCTTCTTGATCGCGTATTCGAAGGATTCCCCAGTCATGACTGCTCCGCCCGTTCCGCCACTCGCAGCTTTGCGCTCCGCGCTCGCGGATTCCGCTCGACCTCGGCATCCGACGGGACAATCGGACGCTTGGTCAGCACCTTCAACCCGATGTCACCCGCCGCCTGGATCTGCCGCAACGTGTGCTTGACGACGCGATCCTCGAGCGAATGGAACGTAATAACCGCCATCCGCCCGCCCGGGTCGAGCCGCCGCGCGACGTCGCTGACGAATACCTCCAGGCCGTCGAGCTCCCGATTGACCCAGATGCGGATCGCCTGAAACGTCCGCGTCGCCGGGTCGATTCGTACGAACCCCTTTCGTGGCACCGCCCGGCGGACGACATCGGCCAACTGCCCGGTCGTCTCGATCCGGCCGGCTGCGCTCGCCGCGACGATGAACCGGGCCACCCGCCGCGCGTGGCGTTCCTCGCCGAAGCGGTAAATCACGTCGGCCAGCGTCCGCTCGTCGACTCCCGCGATCAGATCCGCCGCCGTGGGACCGGTCGACGTATCCATCCGCATGTCGAGCGGATCGTCACGACGAAAACTGAACCCCCGTCCCGGCGCGTCGAGCTGCAGCGACGAGACGCCGAGATCCGCGAGCACGCCGGCGACGCCGGCAATTCCCCTGGCGTCGAGCACACCGGCCAGCTCGCGGTAGTCCGTGTGCACCAGCTCGACGCGATCGCCAAATCGCGCCAGGGTCTGCTTCGCGATCGCCAGCGCCGCGGGATCGCGATCGAACCCGATCAGCCTGGTCGCGCCATGCTCGAGCAGTTCCGTCGCGTGACCGCCCAGTCCAACCGTGCAATCGACGAACACCCCGCCACGGTCCGGTGCCAGGTGCTCGAGCACCTCGGCCACCATCACCGGTTCGTGGAGACGGCTAGATTCCAAATTCCGACAGCTTCAGCCCGTCTTCATCCGTCCAGGTCTCGCGCTGGAGCTTCTGCGCGAAGCGCTCGTCGTTCCAGACGTCGAGGTAATCGATGCGCCCGAACACCCGCACATCGCCGACAATGGAGGCGCTGTCGCGCAGCAGCTGCGGGATGACGACGCGGCCTTGCGCGTCGAGCTCGCTCGACTGCCCGTAGTAGTTCACGCGGTCCAGGAACTTGAGGCGTGACGGGTGATTCGCCGGCATGGCGGAGAGCTTCCGCTCGATCTCGAGCCAGACCGGCCTTTCCAGCACATTGGGATCCTAAGCTTAGAATTCCACGTGGACAAGTTGTCGCG
>JADMIO010983877.1_pt1 | contig 31508 bp, 30 predicted proteins | sample 8958161 | NCBI WGS metagenome assembly JADMIO01 (sample SAMN16585339, study PRJNA669376) | soil metagenome | isolation source: Crop rotation soil | place: USA: Cullars Rotation, Alabama | collected 2011 | reverse complement strand
GCGACAACTTGTCCACGTGGAATTCTAAGCTTAGGATCCCAATGTGCTGGAAAGGACGATCCGCACACCGCGCTCGCACGTGTCATCGCCGGCGAGGTGCGCGATCAGCCGCGCCGGCGCCGCGTACGTCCGGATCGCCGGCGCCTCGTCGCCCGCGACGAGGATCCCGTTGTCGACGAGCGCGTTCGGCCCCGCGAGCCACCGCGCCAGCGCCGCCGCCGGCGCCGCCTCGAGGCCGACCAGCCGCGCGAACAGGCTCACCGACGCGCCCTTGCGCGCCGCGCTCCCCGCCAGCGCCTCGACATGCACCGCGAGCAGCGGATCTCCGGCCACCGCCACCGCGATCCACAGCAAGTCCACCTGCACCGCCGACAGCCCGAGCCGCGCCGCCAGCGCGGTCATCGGCGACGGCGGCGTGTCTCGCATCGCCGCCGCGATCTCGCCGCGCTTCGCCCGAAGCTGCTCCACCTGCGGCAGCGCATCCCGCTCCGCCACCGCGAGCATCGCGAGGTTCCTGGCCCACGTGAGCCGGAGGTCGAGGGCGCTGGTCACGAGAGCCTGCATGCAGCCCGCATCACGGTGAGCCTGCGGAGAGGACGTTCGCGAGCATGCTCGAGACGTCCTTGTCTTGCTCGATGTGTTGTCGCGCTTCGAGCAGTGCACGGCTGGGCTCCACACCTAGAGCGGCGAGCGCGCGCACGGCGCTGTACCTCACGTTCGATTCCGCGTGATCGAGCAACTGTTCGATCGGGCGACGGGCGCGCTCGTCACCTCGTTTGCCCAGCGCATCGACCGCGCGCGACGCTTGGTGTGGATCCGAGGACGCAGCGCCGTCGAGCAGAGCGTCGAACGCCTCCGGTGAGGGATGCAGCCGTAGCGCGTCGGCGGCGCTGAACGCCTGTGTCTCACTTGCCTTCAAGAGCCAATCGCGGAGGAGTGGAACATCGGCCGGATCACCGATGCGCCCCAGGATTTGGAGCTCGAACTTGATGTTGATCCCCCCGGCGTTCTGCCGGCTCAGGTCCGCGCGGAGGATCGGCCTGGCTCGCTGCGGATGCGCGACGAGCCACTCGATCGCGCCGGAGATGCCATGACCGTCCTCGCCGCTCAGAATGGTCGCGTAGCGCTCAGCCTCTACGTCCTCGACATAGGCATCGGGCGTGGGCGCACCCGCGGCGATGGTCGAGGCATCGTGGAAGACACGATCGGTGCGAGCCGGTCGATCGTCGCCCGCCGGCGGCCGGCTGCAGCTCACGAGGAGCAGCGCCGCCGCCCAGCGCTTGTAGCCGTCAGAGCACATCGCCCATCACGGCGCGAACATCGCGTAGGAACAGCTCGCGGGCGCGGTCGACGATCTTCGGATCGTTCTCGATGCGGTGCCACAGTGCTTGCACCAATCCTGGCAGCAGCGAAGGCGCGGTGCGTTCCTTCGCCTCGCCGAGCAGCTCCCTCACGTCGTTCATGTCCTTGTTCTTCGGGTGCGACAGCTCATTGCCGGACGCGTCCACGTCGAATGGGTGATCGGTGAGGTTGGCGTCGGAGTCGTAGGTGAACTCGTAGAGCTCGGCGAAGATCTCCAGCTCCCAGTACCCGAAGATCATCCAGGCGTGCTTCGGGTCGGACACCTTGTCCAGCTCTGCGTCATCGAGGCTGTTCACCGCCTCCTGGCCGATGCCTGCGGCGATTCGTTTGCCGTGCGAAGCGTGGGCCACCATCTCGTGCATGACACTGGCGGCCACACGCTCGAGATCTTGTTCTGCCGCCTCGACCCACTCCATGCCCACGAGCATGTTGCCACCGACACCCGTCGCGAAGGCGTTTCGGGCGAGCACCTCGTGAGCGTCGAACGCTATGTGCCCGGCGCCTTTGTCTTCCGCCGCCTGGATGACCTCTACGATCTCCGGACGGCTCTCGGTGCGGACTCTCGGCTCGATCGCGTCGAAGCGCTCCTGCCAGGCTTCCTGTTCTGCGGAGCTGAGGTTGTCCCAGCCCGAAGTGTCGACGCTCCCGCCACTCCCCTGCGCGAGTTGCTCGATGTATTCGCCGACGCTGATTCCTCGCGCCTCGGCTTGCTGCTCCATGAAGTACCGCTGCTCCGAGACCATCTGCGAGTAGGTCATGCCGGTGTTCGCGGAGACCTCGAGCATTTGCAGCAGCGCATCGCCTTCGAGCCCGTCCGTCATCGCGCGAAGGTTCGGATCGTTGGCAGTGAGGGCTTCCAACGCGTCTGCTGGCGGGATCTCGAGGACAGGCAGCGCGAGCACGTCGCCGTTACGAATCAAGTCACGCGTTCCGTTCGACCGTGCACGAACCTTCCCCGGATTCGCGGCGCGGATCCTCTTCCAGTACTTCCCGTGGCCGTAGGTCGTCTTCGAGAGCTCCCACAACGAGTCCTTGCGCGTGACCTCGTGCGTTCCGCCGCCGAGTCGGACCGTCTTGCCGCGCTTCGCGATCACCTTCGCGCCGTCGGTATCTAGCTCGGACTCGTCGACGTCCGGGCTGGTCTCCCTCGCTTCATCGTCCGGCAGCTCCTCGCGCTCGATCGCTTGGTGCGACTCGCGCACCGCGACGCGCTGATCGGCGGCATCCTGCTGCTCGTCGACGGCCTCGGCCTGCTCGGCTTCGGTCTCGACCTCTTCGTCTTTGCGATGCGCGACTCCCGGCACGGCTCACACTCCCAGCACTGGTACGAGCCGCAGCGTAGCCGGCTTCCCGTCGAGGAGTCACTCACCCTGCGAGGGTGACGAGACCTTCGGATCTGGCCGGCTGCCGGACACCTCGTGGCCGGAATCCGGCCACCACTGGACGGTGGTCGGACAGGCGAACGTAGCTTCACGCTGTTGTGCGCGGCACGCGGCGTGCTGAGCCACGGTCGTGTCGTCAGAAAATTTGCCCGCGCAGTTGCGCGGTCGAGGATGGACCGATGCGCCCGGGCTCAGTCGTCGAGCTCCTCGACGACTGAGCCCGTCACACCGGCGACGTAAGGTGCCGCGATGAAGGCGAAGCGCGCGCGATCGTTCCATCGGTGCCAGGCGTGCGGGCACGTCGAGAGCAAGTGGTGCGGGCGGTGCCCGGCGTGCAACGAGTGGAGCTCGATGGTCGAGGAGCTCGACACGAGCACGCAGGCGCGGGGCGCGGCGGTGGCGATCAGCGCGGGCGCGCCGGTGGCGATCAGCGAGGCGCCGGCGATCGAGGTCGGCGATCGGCTCGGGTGTCAGCTCGGCGAGGTGGATCGGGTGCTCGGCGGCGGGCTGGTGCCGGGCTCGCTGGTGCTGCTCGGCGGCGAGCCGGGCGTCGGCAAGAGCACGCTGCTGCTGCAGATGCTCGCGGGGCTCGCGCGCGCCACCAAGGGCAAGGTGCTGTACGCGACCGGCGAGGAGTCGGTGGCGCAGACGGCGCTGCGGGCGCGGCGACTGGGCGCGACGCCGCCGAACCTGATCGTCGTCGCCGAGACCGACATCGATCGCACGCTGTCGCACGCGCGCGACTGCAAGCCGGCGGCGCTCGCGATCGACTCGATCCAGACGGTGTACACGGCGCAGCTCGACTCGATCCCGGGCGCGATCGCGCAGGTCCGCGAGTGCGCGGGCCGCGTGATGCAGTACGCGAAGACGACGAGCACGCCGACGCTGCTGGTCGGGCACGTCACCAAGGACGGCAACATCGCCGGCCCGAAGACGCTCGAGCACCTCGTCGACGTGGTGCTGAGCTTCGAGGGCGACGGCGCCGGCGCCTACCGCATCCTGCGCGCGCACAAGAACCGGTTCGGCTCGACGCAGGAGATCGGCGTGTTCGAGATGCGCGGCTCGGGGCTCGTCGAGGTGCTCGAGCCGAGCGCGATGCTGCTCGCCGAGCGGCCGGCCGGCGCGCCAGGCTCGGTCGTGGTCGCCAGCACCGACGGCAACCGGCCGCTGCTCGTCGAGATCCAGGCGCTGGTCGCGGCGGCGGCGGCGGGGATCGGCCGGCGCACCGCCGCCGGCGTCGACGGCAACCGCGTCGCGCTGCTGCTCGCGGTGCTCGCCCAGCGCGCGGGCTGCGACGTGCTGTCCAGCGACGTGTTCGTCAACGTCGCGGGCGGCGTGAAGCTGACCGAGCCGGCGATCGATCTCGGCATCGCGTGCGCGCTCGCGTCGAGCGCGCGCGGCCGGGCCGTCGACGCGAAGACCGTGGTGTTCGGCGAGGTCGGCCTCGCCGGCGAGATCCGGGCGGTGCCGCTCGCCGATCAGCGGCTCGCCGAGGCGCTCAAGCTCGGGTTCACCCGCGCGATCCTGCCCCGGCAGAACATCACCCGGCTGGAGCAGAAGCCGGCGGGAATGGAGCTGGTCGCCGTCGACCGGCTCGCCGGCGCGCTCGACCTGGCGTGAGTGTGCGCGGGATCTCCTACCAGCCGAACGGGTAGTGGACACACTTCTTCACGCGGCCGGCAAGACGCCGAAACGCGGATCGACGAGGATGGCGCCATGTCAGGTAGTCCTCCCGCGCAGTCGTTCGAGCTCGAGCTCACGAAACCGCAACGCGTGTTCACGATGGTGGGCGCGCTCCTCGGGATGCTGCTCGCCGCGCTCGACAACACGATCGTCTCGACCGCCGGCCCGCTGATCCAGCACGACCTCAACATCCGGCCGGACAACTACGTCTGGATCACGACGGCGTACCTGGTGTCGTCGACCGTGCTGGTGCCGATCTACGGCAAGCTCAGCGACCTCTACGGGCGCAAGGCCGTGCTGCTCACCGGCATGGTGATCTTCCTGATGGGCTCGACGCTGTGCGGCCTCGCGCAGACCTCGCTCCAGCTGATCCTGTTTCGCGCGGTGCAGGGCGTCGGCTCGGCGTCGCTGTTCGTGTCGGCGTTCGCGGTCGTCGCGGATCTGTTCCCGCCGAGCGAGCGCGGCAAGTACCAGGGCATCTTCGGCGCGGTCTTCGGCCTGTCGAGCGTGATCGGCCCGCTGGTCGGCGGCTTCATCACCGACCACGCGAGCTGGCACTGGGCGTTCTTCATCAACCTCCCCGTCGGCGCGCTCGCGATCGCGTTCATCGTCGCGCGGATGCCGCCGCTCAAGCGGCCGCGGACCGGCCCGGTGCGGATCGACTTCGCGGGCGCCGCGGCGCTGGTGGTCGCGGTGGTGCCGCTGCTGCTCGCGCTCAGCATGGGCCGCAACAACGCGCACGACGTCGCCGAGCACGGCGGCTACCTGTGGGCGTCGGGGCAGATCTTCGGCCTGTTCGGCGTCGCCGTCGTCGGCGGCGTCGCGTTCTACTTCATCGAGCGCCGCGCCCCCGAGCCGGTGATCGACATGAAGCTGTTCGCGTCGCGGCCGTTCCGCATGGGCAACCTGTCGGCGTTCACGATGGGCCTCGCGTTCCTCGGCGCGATCGTCTACCTGCCGGTGTTCATGGTGAACGTCGTCGGGCTGAGCGCCACCGACTCCGGCCTCACGACGGTGCCGCTCACGTTCGGCATCGTCGGCGGCAACATCTTCTCCGGCCAGCTGGTCTCGAAGATGGGCCGCTACAAGCCGCTCGCGCTGGTCGCGATCGCGATCGCGATCGGCGCGTTCGCGGTGATGGCGTTCACGCTGAGCACCGAGTCGACGCAGCTCGAGGTGTCGATCAAGATGTTCTTCGTCGGCCTCGGCATCGGCCCGGCGATCCCGCTGTTCACGCTCGCGGTGCAGAACTGCGTGCCGCCGCAGCAGATCGGCGTCGCCACCTCGACCGCGACGTTCTCGCGCCAGATGGGCGCCACGATCGGGCTCGCGATCGCGAGCGCCGCGTTCGCACAGGCGGTGGCCGGCGGGATGCCGACCGGCGGCCCGCCGACCCAGCACCAGGTCCAGGCCGCGCTCACCGCCGGCGTCGAGCGGATGTTCCAGGTCAGCATGGGCTTCGCCGTCCTCGCCTTCCTGGTGACGCTGTTCCTGCCCGAGGTGCCGCTGCGCGGCCGCGGCGCCGGCGGCCCGCCGCCCGCGATGGCGGAGTAGCTCAGCCGAGCTTCTGCGCTTCGGCCGGCGTGAGCAGCGAGATCTCGCCGGACTTGCGCTTCTCGGGCGTGCGCGCGGCGAGCGGATCGATCACCGCCTGGTGCGCCGGGCTCAGGTGTGGGCGCGCCATCGCGGCGATCGCGCCGAACCGCGCGGCCACGCCGGCGTCGGCGTTCCAGGTGAACAGCCGGATCAGCTCCTGGTAGAGCCAGGTGCCGAAGTCCGGTGCCTTCACCTCGACGGCGTACTCGGCGTAACAGACCTGGCCCTGATCGTCGAAGCCGTAGACGCAGCCGGCGCCGTCCTGCGCGAACGGCAACAGGCCGTGGTTGACGTCGCTGCCGCGATCGGCGGCGAGCACGTCCGCGACCGGGAACCACTCCAGATCCTGCAGGACCAGCACGCGGCCCTCGGCGCGCGCCGCGCCGCCGTCGCGGAGGTGGCCGGCGGTCACCAGCGCGCGATACGCCGCGGGGAGCTTCAGGCCGTGGCGGGCTTCGATCTGATCCAGGACGTCGGAATCGCTCATGCGAGCGACGTTACACCGGTCAGAACCGCAGGCCGAGGCCCACACCCGGGGAGACGCCGCCGGTCGTGGTCGCGATCGGCATCGGCGCGACGTCGAGCGACGCGGTGCCGGCCTCGAGCGCGCGGTTGACGCGCGACTTGTCGATCATGCCGCTGAACAGCGCGCGTACGCCCCAGAACGTGACCGCGACGCCGGCGACCACGCCGATCGCCGCCCACAGGTTGTCCTTGCCGTGGGCGAACGGGCACGCGAGCGGGAACTCGTTCTGATCGCACTCGAGGTAGAGCGCGCTGACCACGAACAGGATCAGGCCGCCGCCGATCGCCAGGCCGCCGCGCACCATCTGCGTGCCGGCGCCGTGCTTCATCGAGCCGATGTCCTTGCGCTCGACCTTCTCCTCGACGCCGCGGTTGTCGACGTAGACGTACAGCGCGTCGGCGTGATCGATCACGCCCTCGACGCGATCCGACTTGCCCTGCGCGAGCCGCCGGTTCTCGGCCTCGGCGGTGAACCGGATCGTCGACGGGTAGTGCGTGCACGCGCCCATGAACGCGACGGTGACGAGGACGGCGACGATCGACTTCATCGGTCAGCTCCTGGCGGCGCGGTCGTGATGACGGCGTCCTGGCAATCGGCGAGCTCGTGCTTGGCGTCGCGAAACACCAGCTTGCAGGTGGTGATCGTCGCGCCGCCGCCCTCGTGCTCGTAGAACGCGGTGACGATCCGGCCCTCGGCGGCGCTGGGCGCCGTGGTCGAGCCGCTCGGCGCGGCGGATCGGCGGACGCCGGCGCGCTGGCAGTTGCCAACGCTCGTCGCCTCGAGGTCGCCCTTCTTGTAGAGGAGGTCGCACGTGGTCACGACCAGCACCGCCGGATCCTCCGGCGAGGCCTCGATCGCCGTGACGATCCGACCGAACCGCTTCGGACCGCACGCTGGCATCAGCGCGAGTCCCAGGCACAACAGGGCCTTTCCCATCGGAAGCACCGTATCAAACGTGACGAAGGTCGCGCCACGTTGACACGACGTGATCTAGAAGACGAAACTCGCTCGCGATGTTCCGACGGAGCGCGTGGATCGTCCTGGCCGCCGGCCTGTTCCTCGGCGGCTGCCGGGTGTGCAGCGGTGTCTGCAAGAAGTCGCAGGGCCGCGTGGTCAGCGACGTCGAGGCGGCCGCCGACGGCTCGCTCACGGTGACGAGCTGCGATCTCACCACCACGAACGGCGGAGCCGAGACGTCGCGCTGCACCGAGCAGGATCTGCCGGCGCCGGGAGCTTCACGATGAAGAAGCTGCTCGTCGTCGCGCTCGCGCTCGCCGGCTGCGTGTCCTGGACCGATCCGAAGCCGTACGCGTCGCGGCGCATGGAGTCGAGCGGCGCGGAGCTGCGGCGCGACGAGCTGCCCGGCCAGGGCGCGATCGGCGACCTCGGCAACTTCACGTTCACCGTCGATGCGGCGCGGATGTGCCAGCGTCACGATCGCACGATCGAGAAGACCGAGCAGGTGCAGCACAAGAAGCTGTCGACGCCGGGCCTGGTCGCCGCGCTCGCCGGCGCGGCCCTCGTGGTCTCGGGCATCGGGTTCATCGCCAACGACGACGCCAGCAGCGGCATCACCCAGGGGGTGATCGGCGGCGCGATCCTCGGCTACGTCGGCTACCAGCGGTTCCTCGACACCTCGCGCAAGGGCAACCCCGACGAGAAGACGGTCAGCGACGAGACCACCGAGGTGCCGTGCGAGGGCGGCACGCTCGCGGAGCTGCTCGGCCCGCTGACGATGACCACGCCGTGGGGCGAGACGCTGGTGTCGCCGACCGGCGACGACGGCAAGGTCGAGTTCCGCGTCGACTGGGCGCACACCGGCATCGACGCCTACGCCGATGGCGCGCGCGACAAGATCCGCGTCGCGTGGCGGGTGGCCAGCGAGAAGCTCGCGCTGGTCGCGCAGTGGCAGCCCACCGAGGGCGACGCCGATCGCGCGATCACGCTGATCGCGTCCCAGGCGCCGGAGCCGCCGGACCTCGTGGTGACCGCGTTCGAGATCGACGGCGGCCAGTTCCTCGCCGGCAAGACGCAGACACTCAAGCTGACGATCGAGAACCGCGGCGCGGGCGCGGCGGTCGACGTCAAGGCCGACACGCGGTCGAGCATCGCCGAGCTGCACGGCCAGCACTTCGTGTTCGGCGACATCCCCGGCAAGGAAGCGCGCACGCGGACGATCGAGGTCGCCACCGACGCGCACGAGCCCGAGGCGACGGCGACGATCGTGCTCGCGTTCAGCGAGGCCAAGGGCCACGCGCCGAGCAACTACACCGTGAAGTTCCCGGTGACGCGCGAGGTGTGCCCCGAGGGCAAGCTGACGCGCAAGCAGTACAAGACCAAGCGCGACGCGCTCAAGAAGGCGCTGGCGTCGGGCGGCATCACGCAAGAAGAGTTCGAGCGCTACGACGCCGAGCTGGTGGGCTGCCTGGAGTGACCTACCGCGGCCGGGTGGTCCTGAACTACGAGCTCACCGCCAAGCTCGGCGAGGGCGGGTTCGGCACGGTGTACCTGGCGCAGCACGTGGAGATCGGCCGCAAGACGGCGTGCAAGATCCTCCACCCGCAGTTCGCGCAGCGCCCGGAGATCGTCGAGCGGTTCTTCCGCGAGGCCAAGGCGGTGTGCGCGATCGGCCATCCGGCGATCGTGGAGGTCGAGAACTTCGGGCGGCTCGACACCGGCGAGCCGTTCTACCTCATGGAGTACTTCCCGGGCCGCTCGCTCGCCGAGCTGCTCGCGCAGCGCGCGCTCGACGGCGACGAGCTGATCGCGGTGTTCGCGCCGGTGGCCGCGGCGCTGACCGCGGCGCACGCCGCCGGGATCATCCACCGCGACCTCAAGCCCGAGAACATCATGGTCCGCGAGGACCGCGGCCGCGTCACCGAGGTGAAGCTGCTCGACTTCGGGATCGCGAAGCTGCTCGACCAGAACGCGATGGGCTCGGCCACCGGCTCGACGTACGGCACGCCCGCGTACATGGCGCCCGAGCAGGCGCTCGATGCGAAGAACGTGGACCAGCGCGCGGACGTCTACGCGTTCGGCGCGACGGTGTTCCACGCGGTCACGCGGCGCCCGCCGTTCTGGGGCAACAGCGCGACCGAGATCCTGATCAAGGCGCAGACCGAAGCGCCGCCCGGGCTGCGCGATCTCCGGCCCGACGCCGGCGTGCGGCTCGAGGCCGCGGTGGCGCGCTGCCTCGCCAAGCAGCCCGATCTGCGCCCGGGCTCGATCGCCGAGGCGTGGGACGCGATCGCCGGGTCGCTGCCGTCGCACACCGCGACCCTGACCGGCGCGGCGGGTGGCCTGCCCATGGCGGTCGCGCGCACGGTGCCGGCGCCGTCGGAGCAGGCGACCGTGCTCGCCGGCGGGGCGCCGTCGCCGCCGCCCGGACCGCCCGATCCGCCGACGCGCCCGTGGGCCGGCGGCGCGCCCGCGACGGTGCTCGCCGACGCGCCGACGATCACGCCGCCGCGTGGCAAGGCGCCGCTGATCGTCGCGGCGGTCGCGGTGGCCGCGATCGTCGTCGTCGCGATCGTCCTGCTGACGCGCAAGGGCGGCGAGCCGCGGGCCGCGGTCGCGCCCGACGCGCCGGTGCGGATCGACGCGCGACCGCCGGACGCCGCGCCCGCGATCCCGCCCGACGCCGCGCCCGCGATCCCGCCCGACGCCGCGCCCGCGGCGCCGATCGACGCCGCGCCGCCGCCGATCGACGCCGGCCGCAAGAAGCCGGATCCGCCGAAGCTCGACTGCGCGATCGCCGGCTTCGCGCGCGTCTACGACCAGGACGCGCCGTCGCCCGACGCCGTGAACGCCGCGCTCGCGCGGCTGCGCAAGTGCAAGGCCGAGCTCGGCGACGCGCAGTTCAAGAAGATCCAGACGGCGCTGATCGCGAAGCTGTGACTACAGCGCGCGCTCCACGTCGTCGACGCGGATCACCAGCGCCGTGGCGTGGGCCTCGACCGCGGCCGCGTCCTTGGCGAGGACGGCGGCGGTGATCGCCGCGACGTCGTCGTCGAGCTTCGCGAGCTGCTCGGCGCCGCGCTCCTCGAGCGCCGGCCGCAGCGCCGACCACCGCTCGTCGAGCAGCGAGGCGTGGGTGCCGGCGTGGCGGAAGTCCTCCGCCTTGCCGTCGAGGATGATCTCGCGGCCGAGGTAGTCGAGCTCCATCACGCCCGAGGCGACCTCGGGATCGTAGAGCGCGAACAGCTCGTCGAGCGAGCCGGTGATGCGGTTGGCGGCGCGGCCGAGCTGGATCGGATCGACGCTGGTGCCGGCGAGGCTGCCGAGCGCGAGCACGGCCTCGTCGACCTCGCCGAGGAGATCCTGATCGCCGCCGCGGCGGCGCGCGTCGCCGCGCAGCTGCGTCCAGTCGTCGAGCGCGCGAGACGACGCGGTCTGCACCGCCGCGGTGTCGCCGGCGAGCGCGCGCTCGTACGCGTGCTCGGCGGTCAGCTCGAGATCGACGAGCGCGTGCGGCTGATCGGCGAAGTGAGACTCGCGCGTGGGGTGCCCGCCGCACGCCGGCGCGAGGCCGACGACGAGCAGGAGGAGGGAGGCGCGGGGCGTGGACATGTCGGATAGACGCGCGACACGCACCGACAGTTCACATCCACGTGATGCCGAACACTAGGCAGCGGCGGCGCGCGCTGCCGCACGCTTCCGCGACGTCAGCACGATGGTGAAGCCGATACCGGCGAGCAAGCCGACGACGCCGCCGACCTGCATCAGCGTGCCCTTGCCCTGCTTGCGCTGCTCCCTGTCGATGCGCGCGCGCTTCTGCGCGATCGCCGCGTCGACGTCGTACTCGGCGGTGGCGGCGTTCGCGCGGATGAAGTCGATCTCGCGCTCGATGTAGCCGATCTGCTTCACCGACTCCGCCTTGTACGCGAACCCGATCGGCAGGAGCGCGAACAGCAGGATGCCGAGCGCGAGCGGCCACCGCACCCACCCGAGCGCGCTGGTGCGCGTGTCGCCGATCTGCACGCGGTAGCGATCGTTGGCGGCGGTGAGGTTGCCGCGGTGCTGCCACTCGGCGGCGGCCGCCGCCTGGCCCTCGGGCGAACGCAGCGTGCCCGCGGCGACGTGCCGGCACAGCCAGTGGAGGTAGACGTTCACGAAGTCCACGTGGCCGTCCACGCTCTTCGCGCCCACGATCGTCGGGCTCGGCACCGCGTAGCCGACGCGGCCGCTCGGCGTGTCGAACGCGAGGTTGAACGTGAGCGCCCCGATCGTCCGGCTGGCGGCGTTCGCGAGCTGCGCGAGCTCGTAGCTCACGACGCCGTCGTTGCCGATCTTCGGCCCGCCCGACATCAGGCTGCGGCCGGTCTGGATCACCACCAGGCGCTGGTTGGTGCCCACCGCGAAGTAGCGCTCCTGCTGGTTGCGCCAGTCCAGGCCCTTGGCCATCCAGCCGATGGACAGCATGACCTCCCCGGGGCGGAGGGTCGGGCCGATCAGGTTGCGGGCGAAGTCATCGAGCTCGGACATGCCCCGTAGTGCGAGGCCGATCCGGCGTGTGACTCAATAATCGTCCAGGCCGCCGTAGCCCTCGCCGCCGTACTCGCCGTCGTCGCCGAACACGCCGAGCTCGCTGAGGACGCCCATGTCGACGCCGTAGGCGACCTCGACCGGGAAGTCCGCCGGGCCGCTGGCGACCCACTTGTGGCCCCACGCCTTTTCGAAGTAGCCGCGGGTGTCGTGGATGATCAGGACCGAGCGCGCCAGGCCGGCGACCGTGGTCGTCGGGGCGTCCGACGCCTTCACCGCGTCGAGGCCCTTGGTGCCGAAGTCCGCGGGCACGATCGCCGCGAACGCGCCCATCGTGGAGATGCCGAGGGCGTGCAGCTCGTCGATCACCTCCTCGGCGACGCCGCCGGTGCCGAAGTCGAGCTCGATCACCCCGGCCGCCACCGCGTCCGGGTACGTGTCCCGGAAGTAGGCGGTCAGCGACTCGGGCGTGATCGGGCGCGCGTCGACCACGACGGCGGCGTGCTGCTCGGGCGGCTCGACCGGCGCGGGCTTGCTGCTGCAGGCGGCGAGGCACAGAGCGAGGAGGAGCGTGCGCATGGGCCGCGAGCCTATCAGTTCGTGACCGCCTCGATCTTCCAGCTGTTCACGGTGCCCACGTCGGCGGCCGCGGTGTCCACGACCTCGAGCGTCCAGTCGCCGGCGAGCGCCTTGCCGGCGAGCTCGGCGGGCGTGAACGTCGCCATCAGGTTGTCGTCGCCGCCGCCGGCGCGGTCGGACAGCGTCACCGTGGTGGCGCCGTGGACGAGCCGGACGACGAGATCGCCGCGGTAGCTGTGCGCGATGTCGACCGTGACCTTCACCGAGGTGGTCGTGCCGGTGTCGGTGACCGCGATCGTCGAGCGCACGCCCGCCGGATCGTTGTCGGGGATCGCGGCGCCGGGCGTCGCGGTGTACGTGTGCGTCGTGCCGGCCGGCGGCGGCGGCGGCGGCGGGGTCACGCTCGGGACGTCGCTGACGAACGCGGAGCCGTACTCCTCGACGTACTTCATCGACAGGTAGCCGTAGCCCGGGCCGTTCGGGTGATCGACGCCGAACGAGCCGGTGCCCCACGAGTTCTTGAAGATCCAGAACCCCTTCTCGACGACGGGGTTGCCCATCGCGTCCTTGACGATCTCGCCCTTGTCGTCGACGGTCGGGACCTCGAGGTCGTCGTCCCAGCCGATGATCACGATCGCGTGGCCCGCGCGCTTCGCGAGCGACAGCTCCTCGTCCTTCGCGTTGGGGTAGAGCACGTAGCCCTTGCGCCAGTACGCGTCGTTGACCGGCAGCTCGCTGCGGCGGTGGTTCCACGACTGGTAGAAGAACGTCATCCCGACGACGAGCGGCGTCTTCTTGGTGGTGAGGTGCGCCTTCATCGACCGGCGCTGCGTGTTGACCCAGCGGCCCGCCGGCAGCTTGAACTTCGCGGCGTCGCGCGCGCGCTGCGGCGGCTCGCCGTTCGTGTAGCACTTGGTCGGCAGGTTCTCGCCGCCGGTGCACGCGGCGTCGTTGGCCGCGCCCCACGGGTAGCTCTCGTACGGCCAGTCACCCTCGGCGACGATGCCGTAGCCGCTGATCGCGCGGAGGTTGACGTCCGCGCTCGAGCCCTCGGTGTTGGGGAACCCGCGCGCCTCGTTCTTCGCGGACCACTGCAGGTACTGCTCGGAGAAGTCCGGGTTCGCCGTGCCCGCCTTGAGGTAGAGGCTCTCCATCAGGCCGACCGTCGCGAAGATCGAGCACACGCCGCGGCTGCCCTGGCTCTTCACCGGCGACTGCACCGTCGCGAGCTCGTTCCACTTCGCGGGATAGACCGCGTCGGCCTTGCCCTCCTCGGGGAGCTGGTCGTTGCCGGGCGCGTCCATGAACAGCGGGTCGTAGCTCGACACCGGGAAGTCCTCGTCGTACGGGGTCGGACCTTCGTCCTCGGTGACGCACGCCGACAGCGGCAGGAGCGCGAACAGGATGGCAGGGAGGCGCATGCGGCCGCGTGTTGCCGGATGTGTGCCATCGCAAGCGCGCAGCGGGCGCGGAGGCGCCCAAATCAGATCGATGGCTTCCCGCGGCGCAGCCGCGGGATGTCGAGCGTGGCAAGTCGACTTGCCGGCGGGGTCGCTCGCCTGGGACGCGTCCCCCACGCCTGGGACTCGAGTCCGCACCGTGCGAACATGCGCTCGTGGTCGCCGCCGCCGCCGCTCCTGTTCCCGTCGAACCCGGGTTCGCCGCGCGGTGGTGGGAGTGGGCGCTCGACGGCTGGCTGCCGTGGCTGCTGATCGCGCTGGTCGTGATGATGGCGCTGGTGCAGCGGCTGCCGGACAGCCGGCGACCGCGCGTGCGCCTCCACGTGACGCTGGTGATGCTCGCCGCGGCGGCGGTCACGATCGCGGCGGCGTTCGACGCCGCCGGCTACGACCCGGAGCTCTACCTGGTCGCGGCGCTCGCGTTCGAGCTGTTCGCGGGCATCAGCATCGCGTCGGCGGTGCTGTTCCGCGTCGTGCTGCCGCGGCTCGGCTGGCAGCTGCCGCGGATCCTCGTCGACATCATGACCGGCGTCGTCGTGATCGTCGCGCTGATCGCGGTCGGCAAGCGCGCCGGGTTCAGCGTGGCCGGGCTGATCACCACCAGCGCCGTGCTGACCGCGGTGCTCGGCTTCGCCTTGCAGGACACGCTCGGCAACATGATGGGCGGGATCGCGCTGCAGCTCGACCGCTCGATCAACATCGGCGACTGGATCGTGCTGCCGCCCACCGCCGGCGTCGCGATGCCGCCGGGCCGGGTCACCGAGATCCGCTGGCGCTACACCGCGATCGAGACCCACAACTGGTCGACCGTGATCGTCCCCAACAGCATGCTGATGAAGGGCCAGGTCACGGTCCTCGGGCGGCGCACCGGCGAGCCGACGCAGATCCGCCGCGACCTCGACTTCTTCGTCGACTTCCGCGCCGCGCCGTCCGAGGTGACCGAGCCGGTGTGCGCCGCGCTGGTGTCGAGCCCGCTGGCGCGGATGGCGCGCGATCCGAAGCCGCAGGTGCTGTTCTTCGGCACCCGCGACGGCCTCGGCCAGTACCGCGTCCGCTACTGGCTGACCGATCTCGCCGTCGACGAGGTCACCGACGCGGAGGTCCGCGTGCGCGTGTACTACGCCCTGCGCCGCGCCGGCCTGTCGTTCTCGATCCCGGCGCAGACGGTGCTGCACACCGCGCGCGACGAGGCCCGCGCCCAGCGCAAGAGCGACGCCGAGATGGCGCGCCGGCTCGAGGCGATCGGCAAGGTCGACGTGCTCGGCGTGCTCGGCGTCGAGGAGCGGCTCAAGCTCGCCGAGACGGTGCGCAGCGCGCCGTACGCGAAGGGCGAGGCGATGACCCGCGAGGGCGATCGCGACGACGGCCTCTACATGATCGTCGCCGGCGAGGCCGCGGTGCGGATCGGCGCCGGCGACGCGGCGCGCGAGGTGGCGCGGCTCGGCCCCGGCCAGTTCTTCGGCGAGATGTCGCTGATGACCGGCGAGCCGCGCTCGGCGAGCGTCGTCGCGCTGACCGACGTCGACACCTACCGGCTCGACAAGGCGGCGTTCGAGGAGCTGATCCGGATGCGGCCGGAGATCACCGACGCGGTCGCCGAGCTGCTGACCGAGCGCAAGATGAGCCTCGAGGCCGCGCGCGACGCGCTCGAGGACGCGACCCAGCGCGCCCACATGCGGGCGTCGTCGAAGTCCGACCTGATCGGCCGGATCCGCGGGTTCTTCAAGCTATGAGGGTCGCGTCGCTGCTGCCCGCGGCGACGGAGATCGTGTGCGGGCTCGGCGCGCGCGACGCCCTGGTCGGGCGCTCGCACGAGTGCGACTGGCCGCGCGGCGTCGAGGCGCTGCCCGCGCTGACCCGGGCGCGGCTGCGCGCGCCGACGCGGTTCGCCGAGATCGACGCCGCGGTGCGGGCGCTGGTCCGCGAGGCCGCGGCGATCTACGAGGTCGACGATCTGGCCCTGGAAGCGGCGGCGCCCGACGTCGTGATCACGCAGGATCTCTGCGAGGTCTGCGCGGTCGCGCGCGGCGACGTCGAGCGCGCGCTGTGCAAGCTCGCCCACCGCGACGTCCGGCTGGTCTCGCTCAGCCCGCTGCGCCTCGCCGACGTGTGGGACGACGTCGAGCGGGTCGGCGCCGCGATCGGCGTGCCCGGCGCCGCGTACCGGCGACAGCTCGAGGCCCGCGTCGCCGCGCTCGCGCGTTCGCCCGCGTCGCGCCCGAAGGTCCTGACGATCGAGTGGATCGATCCCGTGATGATCGGCGGCACGTGGATGCCCGAGCTGGTCGCGCTCGCCGGCGGCGACCCGCTCGTCACCCGCGCCGGCGAGCACGCGCCGACGCTGCGCCTCGCGGCGCTCGAGGCGCTCCGCCCTGACTGCGTCATCGTCAAGCCGTGCGGCTTCACGCTCGCCCAGACCGTCGCGCAGGCCGACGCGATCCGCGCCGCCCTGCCCGCCTGGCCCTGCCCGATCTGGCTCGCCGACGGCAGCGCCTACTTCAACCGCCCCGGCCCGCGCCTGGTCGAGTCGCTGGCGCTGCTGATCTCCGCCCTCGACGGCGAGGCGCGCGCGGGCGAGCTGGTGCGGCTGCCGTGAGGGTCAACTACACCTTCCCCACGCGCTACCGGTTCGGCTGGGGGCGGCGCGTCGAGCTCGACGACGAGGTGGCGCGCGCGGGGATCACGCGGGCGCTGGTCGTGACGGATCGCGGGGTCGCGGCGCAGCCGTGGTTCGGCGAGCTCGCGCGCGGCGAGGTGTTCGCGTTCGCGAGCAGCAACCCGACCGAGGACGACGTGCGCGCGGGCGTGGCGGCGTACGCGGGGTGCGATGGCATCGTCGCGATCGGCGGCGGCGCGCCGATGGACGTGGCGAAGATCGTCGGGCTCGCGGTCACGCACGAGGGCGCGCTCGCGGACTTCGCGGTGGGAGGCGCGCGGGTGAAGTCGATCGGCAAGCTGCCGCCGATCGTCTGCGTACCGACGACGTCGGGCACGGGCTCGGAGCTGTCGACCGGCGCGGTGATCGTGGATCCGGCGGCCAAGGTGAAGCGGACGTTCCTGCACCCGGCGCTGATGCCGCGCGCGGTGGTCGCGGATCCCGAGCTCACCGTCGGCTTGCCGCCGGCGATCACCGCGGCGACGGGCATGGACGCGCTGACGCACGCGATCGAGGCGCTGTGCGTGCCGAGCTACCAGCCGATGTGCGACGCGCTCGCGGCCGAGGCGATCCGGCTGATCGACGCGCACCTGGTGACCGCGACGCGGGAGCCGGCGAACGTCGAGGCGCGCAGCCAGATGATGATGGCGTCGAGCCTGGCGGCGATGGCGTTCCACAAGGGCCTGGGCCTGTGCCACGCGATGGCGCACCCGCTCGGCGCGGTGACCGGCGTGCACCACGGGCTCGCCAACGCGGTGCTGCTGCCGCACGTGCTCGCGCTGAACGAGGTGCGTGGCATGCCCGACGTGGCGGCGATCGTGCGGGCTTGCGGCTTGCCGGCCACGCTGCCGAAGGGTCCGGACGTCGACGCGCTGACGCGGCTCGCGCTCGCCGAGACGTTCTACCTCGCGACCAACCCGCGCGCGGTCACCGCCGACGAGATCGCCGCGATCTACGCGCGCGTGCTCAGCGCGTGACCATCAGCCAGCCGAGCAGCAGCATCACGGCGATCACGCCGGCGGTCAGCATCCACGGCGCGCCGCGGGTCTTGCGCGGGCGCGGCGCCACCGCCGGCGGGCGCGCGCGATCGAGCGACACCGGCACCACCGGCTCGTGCTCGAACAGCGCGACCAGGCGGACGCGCGGCGCCGTGTCGTCGGCGTCGCCGACGGGTGGTGCCATCGAGCCGCGGGCGAACCGCGTGCTCCGCGGCGCCGGCTCTTCCAGCGGCGTATCGGACTGGGGCGTCCAGGGCTCGCGTCCGGTCATGCCCAACCCGTAGCAGAGGACCCGCGGATCCGATCCCAACCACGGTGCGGCGCGACCGTCCGGTGCGCGGACAGCGCACGAGGGTTACGTCCGCCGCCGCCGGCGGCCGGCGAGGCCGAGACACGCGAGCGCGAGGACGATCGCGCCGGCGGGCTGGGTGCCGGCGTCGCAGCAGCCGCCGGGTGAGCCTCCGACGTCGTCACCGACGCCGCCGTCGTCGCCGGCCTCGCCGTGGTCGCCGACGTCGCAGATCCCGTCGCCGTCGGCGTCGGGGCCGTCGTCGCTGATGTCGCGCATGCCGCTCGTGCAGTCGTCGCATCCGTCGACGTCGAGGTCGCCGCAGCACATCGCGTCGTTGGGGCACGCGTCCTCGCCGTTGTCCACACCGTCGCCGTCGCTGTCGACGTCGGTGCCGTTGTTCGGCCAGTTGGCGTTGGTCACGCAGTCGGCCTCGAACAGCGCGTTGAGGAACAGCCGCTGGCCGCGCTGGCCCTCGTACTTGTGGCCGCCGAGGTAGCTGACCTTGCCGCCGCAGTACTTCGGTTGGGGACCGCGGCGCGGCGCACCTCCGCCGGGCGCGCCGGGACCGTTCGGCTTGGTGACGATGATCGGGTCCTCGTCGATGTCGCACTCGCCGTCGAGGTAGCCGGTCATCCACACGTCGTCGACGCCCGGGCCGTCCTCGCCGGTGATGAACGTGACCTGCTGGTCGTTGTGGTACGCGGTCATCAGGTACGGATCGAGGTTGTAGGCGGGCTCGCTGCCGCCCTGGGGCGCGAACACGCCGTCGAACTGGTTGTAGGCGACCTCCGGGCGCAGCACCTGGATCGGGTTCGGGCTCACCGCGATCAGGAACCCCGCGCCCTTCTCCTTGATGTCCATCGGCTGACACGCGCCGGCGACGCAGGTGTATCCCGTGGCGCACGCCGGCGGGCACGCGGGCGGCGTGCCCTGCGTGGTGAGGAAGTGGCCGAGCCGCCCCGGATCGTCGAGGAACGGCCACGCCGGGTTCGGCACCGTGTTCTCGTACGCGTTGACCGCCTGGCACTCGCCGAAGAAGTGGGTCGGGTAGCCGAGGAACGTGCGCACCTCCGCGACCACCTCGTGGCCGTGATAGGTGATCGTCTTGCCGCCGCACGCCGCCTGCGACGCGCCGCACGTGCCGCCGTTGCACTCGACGGTCTCGCGATCGGCGACGTCCCAGTGCATCGACATGATCTGGCAGAACGCCGGCTTGCCGTCGGGGTCGAACAGCGCGCCGTTCTTGTGATCGTAGTTGGGCGCGTCGCACGTGCCCATGTCGCCCGCGATGCTGGCCTCGGTCAGCAGGTCGGGGTTCGCGGTGCCGGCGCCGCAGTTGCTCGCGCCGCACATGATGTCGGGGAACTCGGCGCCGTTCGACTGCGGGATGCCGGCGGTCCGCAGGTAGTTGTCGGCGATCTTCTCGTTGCCGTCGGCGAACACGGCGATCGTCGGCGCCGCGATCATGTGCTTGCGCACGAACGCGTCGAACGACGCGGTCGCCTGGTGGACGCTGACCACGTGGAACACCGACCGCGTCGACGACGGGTCGTTCCACGCGTCGATGATCACCATCGCGGCGTCGTGGTCGGCGGCGTCGATCACGAACGGTCCGCCGCGGTAGCCGTGGTTGGTGATCGTCGCCGCGGCGTTCGTTCCGTCGCTGTACACGACGGTCGCGGCGGCGAAGAAGTCCGGGCTCGCGGTCGGGTACGTGCACTTCACGTTCGAGCCCTGCTCGGCGCAGTCCCACGAGCACAGGTCGCCCGCGGCGTTGCAGTTGGCGGCGTGCCACGTCTTGTCGGGATCGATCACCCACGACACCTCGATGCCGCCCTTCAGGAGCTGGTACAGCAGGCCGTACGCCTGGTACATGCCCGCCTCCTGATAGGACGCGTCCATCGGGATGATCAGGCTCCCCGCGGCGAACGTCTGCGTCTCGGCGTGCACCGCGCGCGGTCCGGCGATCAGGACGGCGGCCACGAGGACAAGGTTGCGCATGTCCTCATGGTGGGCCTGGCACCCAGGAAGGTGGCAAGGAGCCGCTGGGCCTACATGTCCCCGCCGCTACTTCGGCGGCATGCGCAGCGCGCCGTCGAGCCGGATCGTCTCGCCGTTGAGGTAGCGGTTCGCCACCAGGCTCGCGACCAGCTCGGCGTACTCGGCGGGATCGCCGAGGCGCTTGGGGAACACGACGTCGGAGGCGAGCGCGGCGCGCTTGTCCTCCGGCAGCATGCCGAGCATCGGCGTGTCGAAGATGCCGGGCGCGATCGTCAGCACGCGGATGCCGACGGGCGCGAGGTCGCGCGCCGCGGGCAAGGTCATGCCGACGACGCCGGCCTTCGACGCGGCGTACGCGATCTGGCCGATCTGGCCGTCGTAGGCGGCGACCGACGCGGTGTTGACGATCACGCCGCGCTCGCCGTCGACCGGCTCGGTCTTCGCCATCGCCGCGGCGGCCACACGCAGCACGTTGAAGTGGCCGACCAGGTTGATGTTGACGACGGTCTGGAACAGCGCGAGGTCGTGCGGCTTGCCGGTCTTGTCGAGCGTGCGCGACGCCCAGCCGACGCCGGCGCAGCCGACCGCCACGCGTAGCGAGCCGAGCTCGCTCGCCGCCGCGACCGCCGCCTCGACCTGCGCGCCGTCGGTGACGTCGGCCTTCACGTAGATCGCCTTGTCGCCGAGCGCCGCGGCGGCCGCCGCGCCCTTCGCGTCGTCGCGATCGACGATCACCGCCTTCGCGCCGCCGGCGACCAGCCTCTGGACGGTGGCGAGGCCGAGGCCCGAGGCGCCACCCGTGACGAGAACGACTGCTCCGTCTAGCTTCATGCCGGCGAGGCTATCAGTCTCGACGGCACGCGAGCAGCTGGAGGTACGGCATTCCCGCCGCCGTCGCGGACGACGTCGTCGACGCGACGTCGACGGTGTGCGCGTGATCGCCGCTGGTGCTCGACGTGGTCACGCCGACGTTGACGGTGTGCGCGTGGTTCATGCTCACCGACGCGTCGCCCGACTGCGTCGAGGGCACGTCCACGGTGTGGACGTGGCTCGCGTCGTTGGCGGTGTAGAGCGTCCGCGACGCGCCCTGCGTGTCCTCGACCGGATAGTTTCCGACGCCCTCGTTGCCGATGCCGTCGTCGAAGTCGACGAGGTCGATCGGTGCACCGGTCGACGAGTAGCTGGTCCACGTGAGCAACGCCTGGTTCCACACCGACCATGCGTGGTTGTGGCTGCCGCCGCTGATGTTGAACGCCGCCGGGTCGACCGTGTGCGTGTGCGCCAGGTCGACGGCGGAGCTCGTGACCTGCGCGGGATCGACGGTGTGGGTGTGCGCGCCGGTCGTCGACGTCGTCGCCGCGGCAGGATCGACGGTGTGCGTGTGCGTGCGGTTCTCGAGATCGCCGAGCGCGGCGCCGACGGTGCCGCCGAGCGTGCCGCCGGTGGGCAGGCCGACGATCGCGCGGCCGCGCGCGGCGTCGAGCGGGCTCCAGCCCGCGGGGCACGCGTCGAGATCGAAGAACATCACCGACCCGGTCGGCACCGCGCCGCAGTCGTCGGCGTACGCGGCGCGCACGGCGTACGGCACGCTGCCGATCGCGAGCCGCGGGCTCAGCACCGTGCTCTCGACCGTGACCTGGAGGTACAGATCGCCGCCGTCGATCACCGCGAGATCGAGCGGCGTCGTCGCGCCGAGGCGCGCGGCGACCAGGCCGAGCGTCGCGTTCGCGGTCGTGGACTCGGACCACAGGCTGGTGCCGCCGGTCGCGGACGTGTAGAGGTCGAAGGTCAGCGCCACGTCACCCTCGTAGGGTGTGTCGCCGTTGACCAGGCGCGCCGTGAACGTCATCTCGTGGGGCACCGCGGCGCGCGCGGGTGCGGCGAGCGCGGCGAGCAGGAGCAGGACGCAGGACAGGATCTTCATCGTCGGTCTCCGGGGTCAGGGGTGGAGCGGCGCGCCGGTCTGCGACGCGGGCTGGTGGATCGGTCCGAGCTGGACGTCGACGGTCCACGCGCCGCCGGTGAGCCGGCCCGCCGCGGGCACGACCTCGCGGCCGGGGCTCGGCGGTGGAGTCGGCGGCGCGTCGGGCGCGACCTCGGCGTCGATCGCGGGGCTCGCGTCGACCTCGAGCGTCTTGCTGTCCACCGAGCACGCGGCGAGGGCGATCGACGCGAGGCAGATGCGGATGGTCGTCATCGTCGGCCCACAGAGCACGGTCCGTGCCGCGCGTAACGCGGCGGATCGCCTCGCGCCCCGCGGCGTCCTCGTGTCCTCACCCTGTCCTCGCCATGTCCTCGTGTCCTCGGCTATCGTCGGCGCATGGGCGGGACCGCGGTGGACGACACCGAGCGCGGGCCGGGTGGCGGCGACGCGTACGCGCCCGGCGTCCGCGTCGCGGGCCGCTACGAGATCGTCCGGTTCCTTGCCGCCGGCGGCATGGGCGAGGTGTACGAGGCGCGCGACCTGCTGGTGGGTGGTGCGGTCGCGCTCAAGACCTTGCGCGCGGATCTCAACGGCGCCGCGCGCGCGATCGAGCGGCTGCGCCGCGAGGTCGCCCTCGCCCGCCGGATCACGCACCCGAACGTGTGCCGCATGCACGACGTCGGCGATCACGACGGCCGCGTGTTCCTGACGATGGAGCTGCTCCGCGGCACCACACTCGCCGACCGGATCCGCACCGGGCCGGTGCCCGACGCCGAGCTCGCGCGGATCGCGGGGCAGCTGATCGCCGGCCTCGCCGCGGCGCACGCCGCTGGCGTGGTCCATCGCGACCTCAAGCCGGGCAACGTGATCCTCGACGGCGACCGCGCCACCATCACCGACTTCGGCCTCGCGCGATCGGCGGAGCCCGACGACGAGGTCGCGCTCACCGGCGAGGCGGCGCTGCTCGGCACGCCCGGCTACCTCGCGCCCGAGCTGGTCGAGGGCCGCACCGCGACCGCGGCGAGCGACATCTACGCGCTCGGCGTGGTGCTCTACGAGCTCGCCACCGGCCGGCCGCCGTTCCGCGAGGACACGGCGATGGCGACCGCGACGGCGCGGCTGCACAAGGATCCGCCGCCGCTGGGGCGCGACGTCGATCCGCGGTGGTCGCGCGCGATCATGCGCTGCCTCGCGCGTGACCCGGCGCGGCGCTACGCGCGCGTCGAGGACGTGGGCACAGACGCGCCGCCGCGCCGGCGGTGGCGCTGGCCGGTGATCGCCGCGCTCGGCGTCGCGGTCGCGGGTGGCGTCACCTGGCGCGTGGTCGACGACGCGCCCGCGCGCCGCGCGGCGCCGATCCACGCGCGGCTGCGGCCGGCCTCGGAGAAGGCGGCGGTGCACTTCGAGGAGGCGCAGCGGGCGCTGGCCGCCGACGATCGGGTCGCGGCGCGCGAGCTGCTCGAGCAGGCGGTGGCGGCCGCGCCCGACGATCCGCTGTGCCAGGCCGCGCTCGCGGACGTGCTCGCCCAGCTCGGCTACACCGAGCGCGCGCGCGACGCGATCACCCGCGCGCGGGGCAAGGCGGCGGCGCTCACCGGCGAGCCGCGCGCCTACGTCGACCTCGTCGCCGCGACGATCGATCACGACCCGGCCGCCGCGGTCGCCGCGGCGAAGCGCCTCGATCGTGGGTTCGCGCTCCGCCTCGCGGCCGCGCAGCTCGACGCCGACGATCCGACCGCCGCGGCGGCTACCGTCGATGCGCTCGGCGCGTCCGAGCCGATCGGCGTCGACCTCGCGCGCGCACGGATCGCGCGCGCCGCCGGCGATCCCACCGCGATGCTCGCGTCCGCGACGCGCGCCGCGGAGCGCGCGCACCAGGCGCACCGCCCTCACGACGAAGGCGAGGCGCTGACGCTGGTGGGCTCCGCGTCGTGGCTCGCCGGCGACACCGCCGGCGCCGCCACTGCGCTCCGGCGCGCGATCGACGTCGGCGACTCCGGCGTGATCGTGCGCGCGCGCGCCGAGCTGATCGATCTCCAGATCACCCTCGATCGCATGGGCGACGTCACCGACCTCTACGTCGCGCAGGCCGACACCGTCCGGACGCTCGGCGACCGCGCCGCGCTGACCGAGCTGCTGCTCGACGGCGCCGGGTTCCTCGTCGAGAACGGCGAGCTCACCGACGTGCCCGCGATGCTCGACGAGGCGCGCGCGCTCGCCACCGCGCTACACGACGACGTCGAGCTCGGCTGGTGCGACGCGGTCGACGCGTTCTTCGCGCTGCAGACCGGCCGGCTCGCCGACGCCGCGCGGTTCGCCGAGCGCGCGTTCGACGCCGGCGATCGCCTCGCGGTCGGCAGCCTGCGCGGGAACTCCTTCCACACCTGGACCGAGGCGCTGCTCGAGCTCGGCGACGACGCGGAGCTCGCCCGCGCCCGCGCGCGCCGCGGCGACTCGGTGGAGCGCCTGATCGACGCGTTCGCCGCGCTCCGCGAGGGCGACCTCGATCGCGCGGAGCGGATCGCGCGCACGCTCGCGAACCTGCGCACCGGCGAGGGTCGGTTCGCCGAGGGCGTGGTCGCGCTCGTCGAGGTCCGCCGGGGCGCGGTCGAGGACGCGCAGCGCCGCCTCGACGCGCTGGTGCCCGTCGCCCTCGGCGACGGCGCGAGCTTCTACGCGCGCGACCGCCTCGTCCGCACCCAGGCCGAGCTCGCCGCACGCCGCGGCGACCTGCCGCGCGCCCTCTCGCTCCTCGACGATCACGCCGCCAAGTGCGCCGCCGTCGGCCTCGGCCTCGGCGAGGTGATGAGCCTCGCGCTCGCGGCGCAGCTGTCGCGCGATGCAGGTCGCGAGGCGAAGGCGATCGCGCGCGCGGAGGCGCTGGGGTTCCGGCGGGTGGTGCGCGAGCTGGAGCGGTGAGAGCCCAGAGAGGGGGAGATTGGGAGGGGAGCGGAGATCGGGAGAAGAGATCTATCGAATCTCTTCTCCTGATCTCCTCTCCCCTCCCGATCTCCCCCTCTCTGGGCTCTCACCGGAACTGCGCGGCATCCAGCCCGTACCTTCGCAGCCACCGCCGGACCTGGACCGGATCCTTCTCGAGCGCGCGCGCGATCGCGCGGACGTTGCCGCGGTGCTCCTCGAGCAGGCGGACCAGGGCGTCGCGCTGATCGTCGGCGACCGGCGCGGCGGTGGTCACGGTGTCGGGCAGGTGCTCGAGCTCGATGGGCCCGTCGCCGGCGAGGGCCGCCGCGGCGCCGATCAGCTGCGCGAGCTCGCGGACGTTGCCCGGCCACGCGTGGCCGAGCAAGGCGCGAGCGGCCCGCGGATACAGCGTCGCGCCGGCGGGGAGGAACCGCGCGACCAGCAAGCCGAGATCGTCGATCCGATCCGCGAGCGCGGGCAGCGCAAACGCGAACCCGTGGAGGCGGTGGAACAGGTCGGCGCGAAACGCGCCGTCGCGCACCGCCTGCGCGAGATCGCGATGCGTCGCGGCGACGATCCGGACGTCCACCGCGACCGGCCTGGTCGCGCCGACCGCCGTGACCTCGCGCTCCTGCAGCACGCGCAGCAGCGCCGCCTGCGCCGGCAGCGGCAGATCGGCGATCTCGTCGAGCAGCAAGGTCCCGCCGTCCGCCGCGCGGACGACACCCGCCTGATCGTCGACCGCGCCGGAGAACGCGCCGCGGCGGTGGCCGAACAGCGTCGCCTCGACGAGATCCTTGGGGATCGCGCCGCAGTTCACCGCGACGAACGCGCCCGCGCGCTCCGACCGCGCGTGGATCGCGCGGGCCACGAGCTCCTTGCCCGCGCCCGTCGGCCCGGTCAGCATCACCGTCGTCGCGCCGCGCGCGATCGTCGCGAGCCGCTCGAGCTCGCGCGCGAACCACCGCGTCACCGTCGGCAACCCGGCCAGCGGCTCGTCGGGGCCGCCGTCGAGCACGTCGTCCGGCGACACCTCGACCTCGCCCTCGAACCGGAGGAACGTGCGGCCGATCTCGACGACGTCGCCGCCGACGAGCAGCGCCTTGGCCGTCTTCACGCCGTTGATCACGACGCCGTTCTTCGCGCCGCGATCCTCGATCTGCCACCGCCCGGCCGGCCGCGACAGCACCGCGTGCGTCTCCGACGCCCAGCCATCGACGATCGTCAGCGCGAGGACGCCGCCGGCGCGACGCCACCCGCCCGAGGTGCCGCGCCCGATCCGCACCTCGGTGAGGCCGTCGAGCACGTGGCGGCTGGGGACGACGGCGGGATCGTGCGCGGCGAGGACCAGCGCGAGCTGCGGACTGACGCGCGAGCGGGACGGCCCCGGCTCGCTCGTCTCGTTCGACAGCGTCTCGCTCAGGGCAGCCAGTCCGTGTGCACGAAGCCCTCGTCGGGGGCGTCGCTGCGCTGGTAGGTGTGCGCGCCGAACGCATCGCGCTGCGCCTGGGTCAGGTTCTGCGGCAGGTTCGCGGTGCGATAGCTGTCGTAGTACGCGAGCCCGGCGGTCATCGCGGGCACCGGGATGCCGTGCGCGACCGCGAGCGCGACGACCTTGCGCCACGCGGGCACCGCGGCCTGCAGGTCGGCGCCGATCGCCTCGTCGAGCATCAGGTTCTCGAGCTTCGGGTTGCGCTGATACGCCTTCATCATCGTGTCGAGGAAGCGCGCGCGGATGATGCAGCCGCCCGTCCAGATCCGGGCGATCTCCTTCATGTCGATCGCCCACTTGTTGGCCGCGCCCGCCGCCTGCAGCAGCGCCGCGCCCTGCGCGTACGCGACGATCTTCGTCGCGTAGAGCGCGTCGTGGATGTCCTTGACCAGATCGCCGCCGACCGGCGACGACGCCGGCGCCGGCAGCGTCTTGCTCGCCGCCACGCGCTGCGCCTTCATGCTCGACAGCACGCGCGCGTCGATCGCCGCGGCGATCGACGGCACCGGCACGCCGAGGTCGAGCGCGACCTTCGCGGTCCACTTGCCGGTGCCCTTCTGGCCCGCCTGATCGAGGACGTGATCGACCAGCCAGCCGCCGGTGCGCTCGTCCTTCTTCTCGAACACCTGGCTGGTGATCTCGATCAGGAACGACTCCAGCGCGCCCTGGTTCCACTGCTTGAACGTCTTCGCGAGCGCCGGCGCGTCGAGGCCGCCGAGCCGCTTGAGCAGGTCGTAGCCCTCGGCGATCACCTGCATGTCGGCGTACTCGATCCCGTTGTGGACCATCTTGGTGAAGTGGCCCGCGCCGTCGGTGCCGCAGTGCGTGACGCACGGGCCGTACGACGTCTTCGCGGCGATCGCCTCGAGGATCGGCTGGATCCGCGGGTACGCCTCCACCTTGCCGCCCGGCATCAGCGACGGGCCGTTGCGCGCGCCGTCCTCGCCGCCGGACACGCCGACGCCGAAGAAGTTGAGCCCCTTCGCGGTCAGGCGCGCCTCGCGGCGCTGCGTGTCCTCGTACCAGGAGTTGCCGCCCTCGATCACGATGTCGCCGGGCTCGAGCAGCGGCTCGAGCGAGTCGAGGACGTAGTCGACCGGCTTGCCGGCGGTGATCATGATCAGGATCCGCCGCGGCTTCTCGAGGCACGCGACCAGCTCCGCGACGGTGGCGCAGCCGTGCAGCTTGCCCGGCGCCGCGGCCAGGACCTCCGCGAGCATCTCGGGCTCGCGGTTCCACGCGGCGACGGTGTAGCCGTGGTCGGCGATGTTCCACGCCAGGTTCCGCCCCATCACGCCGACGCCGATGATGCCCATCTGATAGCTCGTCATGGTTCCTCTTCGTAGATCAGAGACGCGGCGGCCTTGTCGACCAGCCAGAATGGAGCGGCGCCGCCCGCGCCGCGCACGCGCGCGGCCGGCAGCTTCGCGCGACCGGAGCGGATCTGCCCGTACACCTCGGCGAGCCGCGCGGCCTTGGCCTCGCCGGTCACCAGCATCGTGACGATCCGCGCCTGCGCGATCGCGTCGAGCGTCATCGACACCCGCGCGGGCGGCGGCTTCGGGCTGGTCGTCGCGATCACCATCGCGCCGTCGTCGGGATCGGGCGTCGCCGGGAACAGCGACGCGACGTGGCCGTCGTCGCCCATGCCGAGGCAGACCAGATCGAGCGGCGGCGCCATCGCGAGCACGTCGGTGTAGCGGGCCGCGGCCTCGCCGGCGCCGAGCTCGGCCTCGATCCGGTTCACGGAGCCGACCTTCACGTGATCGAGCAGCGACTCCTTCGCCATCCGGTAGTTCGAGTCCTCGTGATCCGGCGGCACGCAGCGCTCGTCGCCGAAGTAGACGTGGACCTTGTCCCACGGCAGCGTCATCTCGCGCAGCAGCGCGTGCATCGCCCTGGGCGTCGAGCCGCCGGCGAGCGCGATCGACACGCGGCCCTGATCCTCGACGGCGGCGGCGATCGCGCCGGCGAACCACGCCGCGGCGGCATGGGCCAGGCGCGCGGGATCCGGATAGCGCCGGATCTGCGGCGGGGTCAGCGGCCCTTCCACGATTCCTGCCACAGCTCGGTGTCGGTGATCGCGAGGTGCGCGGCCTGCGGCGGGCCCCACGTGCCCGCCTCGTAGCCGTAGATCGGCGTCGGGGTCTCGAGCAGCGGCGTGTACAGCTTCCACGAGGTCTCGACCTCGTCGGAGTGCACGAACAAGGTCTGGTCGCCCTCGAGCACGTCGAGCAGCAAGGTCTCGTACGCCTCGGGCATCGCCGGGTAGCGCTCCTTGTACGAGAAGTCGAGCGGGATGCGCTCGGTGCGGAACGGATCGCCGGGCACCTTCACGTCGAAGTGGAGCGAGAACCCGGCGTCGGGCTGGAGCGAGATCACCAGCGCGTCGGCGGTCTCGTTCTTGGCGCCGAACGAGTTGAACAGCGCGGCCGGCGTGGTGCGCAGCTTCACGGCGATCTGGCTCATCGTCTTCGGCATCCGCTTGCCGGTGCGCAGGTAGAACGGCACGCCGCTCCACCGCCAGTTGTCGACGTAGAGCGGCACCGCGATGAACGTCTCGGTGTCGGAGGTCGCCGGGATGTCCTGCTCCTCCATGTAGCCGATCACCGGCTGGCCATCGATCTTGCCCGGCGTGTAGCGCCCGCGCACCGCCGCGGTCGGATCGATGTCGCGCGTCGAGCGCAGCACCTTGATCTTCTCGTAGCGGATCGCGTCGGCCTGGTACGCCGACGGGATCTCCATCGCCACCAGCGTGAACAGCTGGGTCAGGTGGTTCTGGATCATGTCGCGGAACGCGCCGAACTTGTCGTAGTAGCCGGCGCGCGTGCCGACGCCGAGGTTCTCGGCGACGGTGATCTGCACGGCCTCGACGCGATCGCGGTTCCACACCGACTCGAAGATCGTGTTGGCGAACCGCAGGACCATCAGGTTCTGGACGGTCTCCTTCCCGAGGTAGTGATCGATCCGGTAGATCTGCCGCTCGTCGAAGAACCGGTGGATCTGGCGGTTGAGCTCGGCGGCCGACGCGAGGTCCTTGCCGAACGGCTTCTCGACGACGACGCGGGTCCAGCCGCGGCTGCGGTGCAGGCCGGCGGCGCCGAGGCCCTCGCACGTCGACACGAACACCTGCGGGGGCAGCGCGAGGTAGAACGCGCGGTTGCCCGGCAGATCGCACTTCGCCTCGAGGTCGGTGAGCTTGCTGGCGAGCGCGTTGAAGTCGTCGGGGCCGCCCGCGCCGATCGAGTGGTAGTGCAGCGGCCCGAGCAGCTTCACGTCCTCGGCCTTCATGCCGGCGGCGACGAGCGCCTCGGTCGCGAGCTTCTTGTAGCCCTCGTCGTCGAGGGCCTCCTTCGCGACGCCGATGATGTGGCACCGCGGGTCCATGTGACCGTCACGGGCGAGGCGCGCGAGCGCAGGCAGCAGCTTCCGGCGCGCGAGATCGCCGGTACCGCCGAACAGGACATAGATGCCCGGATCCGGAAGCTTCCCCATCGCGGAGAGCCTACGCCTTCGGCCGCGCGCGTGGGCGGGCGCGGGCGCCACACCGGGCGCCGCGCGTGCGGGAGTGGGTCAGGTGAGGGCGTGCTCGGGGTGGACGGCGAACCAGGCGAGCGTGTATCGGGCCTGGTCGATCAGCGCGGATCGGTCACGGACCAGCTCGTCGCACAGCGTCGCGAGGCGGAGGTCGTCCTGCTCGGCGGCGACCACGCGGAGGAGCCGCGCCACGTCGACGCCGTGCTCGAGCCCGAGCAGCGTGATCCGGAAGCTGCGCTCGGCGTCGATGAACCGATCGAAGACGAAGTGCCGGGCCGCCGAGAAGAATTCGCCGACGGCGCGCCCGAGCTTGATGCCCTTGGGCGGGCAGACCCCCTCGAGCAGCTCGTTCATCAGGTCCGAGTGGCGGGCGATCGCCAGCAGCGCGTCGGCCGGCGGGATGTCGCCCAGCCGGCGGGCCTCGCGGCGGGTGTGGAGACGTGCGTCGTGCTCGCTCTGCGCGAGCTCACGGCACAGCTTGTGACGCAGACGGTCGGTGGGCTCGTGCATCCCCGGCCGTAGTGCACGGCCGGTGCCAGCAGGGTTAGCATCGGCAGATGGGAATCTCGACGAGGTGGGTGGCGGTGTACGTGGTCATGGTCGTGGGCGCGTGTGTCGTCCAGCAACAGGCGCAGCCCGAGCAAGCGTCGTCCGATGGCTCGGACCCGACCGGGTGCGGCGCCGCGTGCGCGCACTACCTCGAGTGCAAGGGGATCGATGACGAGCAGCAGTGGACGATGTGCACCAACGAGTGCCAGTCGTCGACGGAGCTCGACCCCGCGGTGGTGGCGCAGTACCCGTCGCTCGACTGCGCGACGGCGATCGAGCTGGTCGAGAGCAACCAGGGCGGCGCCGCCGAGAGCGGCAACCAGGGCGGCGCGTGCAACGCCGACTGCACCAGCTGCGTGTGGGACGGCTCGTCCTGCTACTCCAACTCGATGGCCGCGATGGGCACCGTGATCGAGTGCGAGGCGTGCTGCTGCGCCGAGGGCGGCCCCGCCCCGCGCTGGGACTAGCCGTCGGTCATCGGGCGCACGACGACGACGTCGACGTTGTCGGCGAGGCGCCAGCCCGACGTCGTGGTCTCGATCAGCTCGCGATCGTCGTCGAGCAGCGCGCGCAGGGTCTGGCGCAGGCGCTTGACCGCGACGTAGACGGTGTTGCGGTGGCGCAGCGGGTGGTACTCGTGGCCGCCCCACACGCCGAGGAACAGCTGCTCGGCACCGACCGCCGCGCCCTGGGCCTCGACCAGCGCGGCGAGCAGCTCGCACGCGAGCGGGCGGCCGCGATCGACGCGCGGCTCCGCGCCGGGCGCGCCAGGGATCGCGGTGATCGCGGCGCGCGCGGGCTCGACGACGACGGCGTGGTGGCCGCGCACGCGATCGAGCTCGGCATCGCCGACGATCCTCGACCCGGCGCGCGTGGTGATGCGGTGGCGCGCGCCGGCGACGAGGCCGAGCGACGCGAGGGCCGCGCGCACGCCGGGAGGTGCGCCGGCGCCGGCGACCACGGCGCGCAGCGCGCGCGCCTCGCCGTGCTCGCCGCTGGCCCACGGCTGCGCGGTCGCGGCGACGAGCCCGGCGCGCGCGCCCTCGGGATCGCCGCGGCGAGTGG
>JADMIO011837043.1_pt1 | contig 31510 bp, 44 predicted proteins | sample 8958161 | NCBI WGS metagenome assembly JADMIO01 (sample SAMN16585339, study PRJNA669376) | soil metagenome | isolation source: Crop rotation soil | place: USA: Cullars Rotation, Alabama | collected 2011 | reverse complement strand
GCCGCGACTTCAAGTCACGTGAATTCCAAGCTTCGGATCCCACTGTGCTGGAAAGGGCATAGAAGGCGGCTTCCTGATGCGGGTTCTCGCCATAGCGCAGGCCCTGGCGCAGCAAGCCGCCAAAGGCGCGGCGGCGCGGCGGCTCTTGATCACCGTCTTTCACCAGCTCAGCGGCGAACCAGTTGGACACCGCCGCATCATAAGCGGCAGTGCGGGCGAAGGCGCGCTGGGCCAATTTCTTGCGCAAGCCAAAGCTGGTGGCGCCGCCATTGGCCGCCATCTCCTCCAGCACCGTCTTATAGTCCTCGACATCCACCACCACCGTCACCCAGTCATGGTTCTTGGCGGCGGAACGGGTCATGGCGGGGCCGCCAATATCGATATTTTCGATGGTGGTCTCGAAATCGGCGCCGTGCGCCACAGTGGCTTCAAAGGGATAGAGATTGCACACCAACAGATCGATGCCGGCGATGCCATGTTCCATCATGGAAGCCGCATGATCGGGCTTGTCGCGCAAGGAGAGAAGGCCGCCATGCACCATCGGATGCAGCGTCTTGACCCGTCCGTCCATCATCTCTGGGAAGTTGGTGATCTCCGCCACGTCGGTGACTTCAAGTCCCGCATCGCGCAGCGCCTTGGCGGTGCCGCCGGTGGAAATCAGCATCACGCCATGCGCCGCCAGTCCTTTGGCGAAGTCGAGCAGCCCCGTTTTGTCGGAAACCGAAAGCAGGGCGCGGGAAATCTTGCGAACAGTCATGGAACCGGCTCGGGGCTGGAATGCCCCTGGCTCTTAGCGCCTGTAAAAGAAATATAAAAGGCCGAGGGTCGCGCTTACGCACAAGGACCAGGCGACCGGTATCCAGTAATGCTGCTTGCCCCAGCTGAAGATGAAATCGCCGGGCATGCGGTCGGGGTCGAACGCCATCACAATGGGGGCCAGGATGCAGGCGCCGAGCACCAGAATCAGGGCAAGCAGGACCAGTTTTCTGGTTCGGTAGCTCATCGCATTTAGATCAGGTTGGGGCCAACGGCATGGGAACAAGGCCCAGTTTGGCAAACAATACCCGGTCGCGGTCGGCCAGCGGATTGGGGGTGGTGAGCAGCTTGGGGCCACAGAAGATGGAATTGGCGCCCGCCAGGAAACACAGAGCGTGGGTTTCATCGCTCATGGTTTCGCGCCCCGCCGACAGCCGCACCATCGACTTGGGCATGGTGATGCGGGCCACTGCGATCATGCGGACAAAATCCAGCGGGTCCAATGGCGTCGCCAAGGATTGCGGCGTACCTTCGATCTGCACCAGGGCATTGATCGGCACGCTTTCGGGATGCGCCGGCAAGGTGGCCAAAGCGTGGATCAGCCCCACGCGATCTTCGGCGCTTTCGCCCATGCCGACAATGCCGCCGCAGCACACCGCGATGCCGGCATTGCGCACATGCTCCAAGGTGTCCAAGCGGTCCTGATAGGTGCGGGTGGAGATGATGTGGCGGTAATATTCCGGCGAGGTATCGAGATTGTGGTTGTAATAATCCAATCCCGCCTGTTTGAGGCGCACCGTCTGTTCCGCGCTCAGCATCCCCAAGGTGACGCAGGTTTCCATGCCCAGCGCCTTGACGCCTTCCACCATGGCGCAGACCTGGTCCAGGTCCTTGTCCTTGGGACCGCGCCAAGCCGCGCCCATGCAGAAGCGCGAGGCCCCGGCATCCTTGGCGGCGCGGGCCTCGGCCAGCACCTTTTCCACCTCCATCAGCTTGGAAGCCTTGACGCCGGTGTCGTATTTCGCGGACTGGCTGCAATAGCCGCAATCCTCCGGACAGCCGCCGGTCTTGATGGAGAGCAGGGTGGAGGTCTGCACTTCGCTAGGGTCGAAATGGGCCCGGTGGACACAGGCCGCGCGGAACATCAATTCGGGAAAAGGCAGGTCGAAAAGGGCCGCGATCTCCTCGCGGGTCCAGTCGCTGCGCGCGGGGGCATGGAGGTCTTTGGCGGGGGCGTTCATGCGGCCAGTCTAAGGGGGTTCCTGGGGAGGGAAAAGGGTGGCGCAAAAGAGTGGACGAAGGGTGGCCAAAACGCTAACAAAGCCACCCTTCCGGGTGCCCCGGTGGTGGAATGGTAGACGCGGCGGACTCAAAATCCGTTGCCGCAAGGCGTGGGGGTTCAAGTCCCTCCCGGGGCACCACTCAAAACCCACATTTATCTCCTGGACTGCCGCGCCCGCCCTCAGTCGCGCGGCCACTAGGCTGTCGCCACGCCGCCGCGGACGGGCTGAGATATGAGAACATGAGGGGAAGGAATGTTAGGGTGGGATGAATCGGCCAGGGAGAATATTGGTGGGGATCCGAACACTCCTTTTTGCTGCAACGATGGCGATGGCAACTGCCGGCGCCGCTTGGGCCGCTCCCCCTTTACCGATAGCCAAGCCTGAAGCCGTTGGTATGTCGCCCGAGCGGCTGGCCCGCATCGGTGAGGTCTTGAAGGCAGACATCGCGGCTGGACGCATACCCGGCGCGGTGATTGCCATTGCCCGTCACGACAAGTTGGTGATGTTCGAGGCTTATGGCTGGCGCGACAAGCAGGCCGGCCTGCCCATGACCACCGACACCATCTTCAACATCGCCTCCATGACAAAGCCGCTGACGGCTGTGGGCGCACTTGTGCTCTATGAGCAGGGCCGCATCCAGATCGACGATCCGTTATCCAAATATTTTCCAAAGTTCGCCAATTCGCGCGTTGCCATGCGCGACGCCGCAGGTGAGCCGACACTGGATACGGTGCCGGTGCTGCGGGCTATCACCGTTCAGGACCTGATGCGCCACACCTCTGGCCTTATCTATGGCAGTCGCGGGACCACCGTGATCCACAAAATGTATCCCGGCTCAAGCGCTGGCCTCACTTACGATGGCCTCGCTTTTCTCGACAAACTGGCCGGCGTACCGCTGTTGTGGCAGCCGGGTTCGACCTGGGACTATGGCTTCGGCCTGGATGTCACCGGCTTGATCGAGGAAAAACTCACCGGAAAAAGGCTGGGCGATCATCTTCAAGAAGTCTTGTTCATGCCGTTGGGCATGACTGATACCGCTTTCTATGTGCCGTCGGAAAAAGCGACGCGTTATGCAAAGCCCTTGCCGGCGGACCCTGACACAGGCGCCGCCCAATCGCGCACCCCAGAGCTGACACAGCGGCAGACATTCGACTGCGGCGGTGGTTGCGCGGTGTCCACGGCGAGCGACTATCTGCGCTTTGCCGAAATGCTGCTGCACAAGGGCCAAAGCGGCAAAGGGCGTATCCTGGGACCGAAGACGGTCGATTACATGCTGGCCAATCAGTTGCCGCCAGGAGCCACAAACCTGATCGGCAACGCCGACCCCACCCGCGCGAATTTCGGTTTCGGCCTTGGGGTCGCCGTCAAGCAGAGCGTGGGCGTGACAAGGCTCAATGGCGCGCCGGGAATGTTCACATGGCCCGGCGCAAGTGGGACCGACTGGTGGGTCGATCCGAAGGAGGATCTGGCTGTGGTATATTTATCGGCGGCGCCTGGCCCGTTGCGCTGGCATTATCGTCAGAAGATCAATGCCCTTGTCTATCAGGCTATGGTCGAATAGCTGATGCCGGGCAGCTGCGGGCTCAGTCCGGCAAGGCGAAGGTCGACAGGATATTACCCGCAATGACCGAGACATATTGCTTGCCGTCGATCTCATAGGTGATCGGCGCATTGACGATCGAGCCGCCCAGATTGGTTTTCCACAGCAATTGGCCACTCTTGGCATCCAAGGCATAAAAATATCCCTCGCGCCCGCCCGTGAACAGCAGGTCGGTCGCGGTGGTCAGCATGCCCGCATCGGTGACGTCATATTGGGAAAAGGTCCAGGCGCGTTTGCCGGTGCGCGGGTCCATCGCGATCGTCGCGCCATTGCCCACCTCGCTGGTCCAATAGTCGATCGGTCCGCGGCGGCCGATACCCAAGGTCGGCGCGCCGGGCGCGGGCGAAATTCCTGCGGGCGCGCCGCCGACGAAAACGCGGCCGGATTGATACACTGCTTCCTCGCGCCGGTAGGTGGTGGCGTAATTTTCCCAGGCCGAGAAATAAAACAGCCCGGTGCGGGGACTATAGGCAGGCGGGTACCAATTGGTGCCGCCCTGGTTGCCCGGAAAGACGGGCGTGTCCGGCGCCAGCATCGCCACAATGGGCCGGCCATTTTTGTCCAGCCCGCTGGCCCAGTTCACCTTCACAAAGGGCGCACCCTGAAGGAATTGTCCGGTTACGCGGTCAAGGACGTAGAAAAAGCCGTTGCGGTTGGCAAACAGCATCAGTTTGGCCGGTTTGCCGTTCCAATCCATGTCCGCCAGCACGGGCACCTGGGTGGAATCGTAATCATTGCCGTCATTGGGCGTGAACTGGAAATGCCACTTCAATTTTCCCGTCTCAGGGTCCAATGCCACCACACTGTCGGTATAGAGATTGTCGCCGGGCCGCTGCGCCGGATTCCAGTCGGGACCGGGATTGCCGGTGCCGAAATAGACCAGATTCAAGACCGGATCGTAGGAGCCCATGGTCCAAACCGATCCGCCGCCGGTTTTCCAGTCGTCACCGTTCCAGCTTTCAAAGCCGGGTTCGCCCGGACCGGGGATTACGTTGAAGCGCCATGTTTCCTTGCCCGTTTGGGGATTGAACGCCGCGACAAAGCCGCGGATGCCGTATTCGCCGCCGCCCACGCCGACCAAAACCTGGTCCTTCACGATCAGCGGCGCCATGGTGATGGAATAGCCGCTCTTCACGTCACCCACGACGGTGTTCCACAGCGCCTTGCCGGTCTTGGCGTCGATGGCGATCAAATGGGCATCCAGCGTGCCCATGAACAGCGTGTTGCCCAAAATCGCCACGCCGCGATTGTTGGAGCCGCAGCAGACGCGGGCGCCCGGATCGGGCGCCCAATGGTAGATCCAGAACAGCCGGCCGGTCTTGGCGTCCAGCGCCATCACGTCATTGGGGCGCTGGGTGACATACATGATGCCGTCAACAACCAGCGGATTGGATTCCCAGGCGCCCGGCACCTGATTTTGCACAACCCAGACCTGATTCAGCTTTTTCGCATTGTCGCGGGTGATCTGGTTGAGCGTGCTGTAACGCTGATTGTCATAGCTGCCGCCATAGATCATCCAGTTGCGGGGCTCGCTTGCCGCCCGCTCAAGCCGTTGCGAGGTGACTTGGGCCTGTACTGGTGTGGCTGCCAGGGCGAATATTGCGAACAGAAATGATATCGCGCGGAGCATCATTTCCCCCTCAACGAAACGAGATAGGCAAGGAGATCGGCCAGCTCGGCCTCATTCAGCCGCCCCTTATAGGAGGGCATCCGGGGCGTCATGCTGACCTCGTAGCGGCGAATGTCTGATTTCTGAATCGACCGCATATTCTCTTGCTGGTCGATCAGCTGCACTGAGAAAGTGTCTTCGTTGAACCGCCGGCCCACAATTGTGCGTCCGTCCGTGGTGACGATGGTGACAGCCCGGTTGATCGGCATGGTCCCCTTTGTGGGATCGGTGAGAGCGGTCAGGATTTGGCCTGGGCGGCGCGCGGACCCGATATCGTCAAGGGCTGGCGCGGTGCGCGGCCCTTTGCCGTCCAAGCGATGGCAAGTAGCGCAGCCGGCGCTTTCGTAGATCGTCTTGCCATGCATCGCGTCTCCCAGCCTGAATCCGGTGCCGGTCTGGTCCATGCCGGACCGTATAAAGGCGACCAGGCCATCCAATTCCTCGGCCTTCAGGGTGAAGGGCGGCATGCCCGCGGGATTGCCTGTGGTAATGGCCTTGCGAATATCATCGTCCGTGACGGCGCGCGGAAATTGCTGGCGGGAGAGGCTGACGCGCGCGATGCCGTCGCCATTGAAGCCATGGCAGAGCTGGCATTGGCCGACATAGATCCGATAGCCGGCCTGGATTTGCTCAGCACTATATTGATGATCCTGCGCCGCCGCCGGCGATGCCAGCGCAAGAGTGGCGCCGAAGACGGCAAAGCAGAGTCCCGGCACGAACCCTCGCCAACCGTGAAAGGCTTTCCGCTTGCCCATCAGCTCATCCCCATCGGTCCAACATCGGTCATTTCCGTCCGTCTTGCGCCAAAAGTAAACAGTCGGCCGCCGTGCTGGCACAGAAAAGAGGAGCGGCGGCCCGACGGCCACCGCTCCCGCTTTCGCAAATCACCGGTGAGGCATTACTTCCGGTCGAACACGATATTGTAATAGGCCTTGGCGCCCTTGGTGGAGGTGCGTGAGCCGTCGATGGTCAAGATGCTGTTGTCCTTGGAAACAGCCAAGGTCCCGCTATTGACCACCGCTCCCGCCTTGGTGAAGGAATAGCGGTAGATCCCAGCCCCCACCGATTTGGCCGTGACAGCGTCATGGTCCTTGCTGTCGGTGGTGGCGTGGGCAGCGCCATCCCATGGGCTTGGATCGCTGGTGTGCGACGTCTGCTTGCCGTCCGCCCCCGTGACATTGGACGTCAAGGTGATGCCCTTGTCCGAACTGGCAAAGGTGAAAGTCTCACTCTTGGGCGGGTTCTCGACCGACGACTTGGCGATATTCATCTCCCAAGTCCCCACCACCGGACTGGTGGCGGCAGAGGCGGCACTTGCCCCAATCGCCAGTATGGCGCCGGCCGATATCGTCGTCATGAAGCGTCTAATATTTACCGTCATGCGTGTTCTCCTGTTGTCGTGTGCAAAATGGCAGCGTTGCAGATCATTTCACGGCTACGGTGATGACGTGTATCGCCGTATTGCCGATATTCTTGATGGAAGTCGGCCGCTTGTCGGTCGCCGAAATGATCACCGCGCTGCCGGTCTTGCGGACCACGGTTTCCTTTTTTCCGTCGGCATAGGTGTACTCCACTGTCCCGCCGGTCAGATAATAGCGGGCAAAGAAGGGGCCCGCCGCCGCGTTCACCTTCACGACGGAGCCTGCCGCCACTATGGCGTCGGTGACCGTGGCCTTGCTGTTCTCGGCGAGGGTTTTGGTCGCATCCTGCGCCAAGGCCGGCGCCAACAGCGCCAGGGAAATTACTGCTCCATATGTCAATGTTTTGAAATTGCGCATTTATTGTTTTCCTTTTTGTTGGTCCGGCCGGCTTGCGAAATTGAAAGCCGTATCGGCATCACGCAAAATCAGAAATTCCCAGTCTGTCTTGCCGCGTCCCTCCTTTCTGTTTCAAACGGATCCCGCCGAAAAACTTGCAGGATTGTTCGGTGCGCATCTCCTCCATCTGCAGATGCGGCAAGCGGCGCTGATCATCGAAAAATGGCGTGCGCCTTTTCACGGCCGCGCCGACAAGCGCTACAGTCGCGCGATTGATATCCACGCTGTTGCGGCCAGAGCCGTTATCGGCTCCATCAACGTCCTCAGACACCCGGCCGCCACAGCCTGTTTGTACCATTGATGGGAACTTTTCTTGCAACAAAGTTCCTTTTTTTGAAATTTACAATCATTCCAGTGGGATGTGCGCCGCCCAGCTCGGGTCGGGCACGTCAGGGCCCCCGACCGGCCCCTCAAGGCGGCCAGCGAGCGGGCGCGAGACAGGGACTTATTTAACCTCGACCAGCATGGCGTGGATGGTGCCGCCGGCGGAGCCGAGGGTTCGGGCCTGGCCGCCGGGCAGGAAGATCGCCTGGCCGGTCTCGACATGCTGCACTTTGGCGGGCTGGCCGGGGACGGCGATGGAAAAGTCGCCGCTTTGCGCGAAAGCGATGAACATGTCGCGGCCATCGAAACCGGAAATCCCTTCCGCTTCGCACCGGCGAGATTATTTCGGATGGTCTTAGGGTTGAATGTATGCAAGGCATCATCACACTCGCGCCATGGGTCACAAATCCACTCATCCGGACCTGGTGTTGGCCACCTGCATCCTGGCCTCGAGCCTGGCCTTTGTGGATGGCTCGGTCACCAATGTCGGCTTGCCGGCAATAGGCCAATCGCTTCAAGCTGGCGGCGCCGATCTGCAATGGGTGATCAACGCTTATCTTTTGCCGCTGTCCAGCCTGCTGCTGTTGGGCGGCGCCGCCGGCGACCGTTATGGCCGCAAGCGATTGCTGATTGCAGGCACTCTTCTGTTCGCCGCCGCCTCGATTCTCTGCGCCGCGGCTCCGAGCCTGTTTTTTCTGCTGGTGGGTCGGGCCTTGCAAGGTATCGGCGCGGCGATCCTGATGCCCAACAGCTTGGCTATATTGGGCGCGAGCTTTTCCGGCGAAGCGCGCGGCCGCGCCATCGGCATTTGGGCGTCCATGGGGGCGGTGCTGGCGGCGATCGGACCGGTTTTGGGCGGCTGGCTGATCGACGTCGCGGGATGGCGCGCCATCTTCCTGATCAATCTGCCGCTGGCGGCCGGCGCCATCATCCTGGCCTGGCTTTATGTCAGCGACACCCGCGACCAAGACCGTCCGGCTTTGGATATTCCGGGTGGTGTTCTGGCGACCGCGGCGCTGGGCGCGCTGACCTGGGGCCTCACCTTGGGAACGGGACGCGGCGGCTGGAGTATTTTTGCCATCGGCGGCGTCATCGCCGGCCTGGTGTTGATGCTGGCTTTTGTCGCCGTGGAGAAGAGCCGCGGCGAACGCGCCATGATGCCGCTGGCCATGTTCGGCTCCTCCAGTTTTATCGGCCTGACTGTGTTGACCTTGCTGCTCTATGGCGCGCTGGGCGCGCTGATGGTGTTGATGCCTTATGTCCTGATCACGGCGGGCAACTATAGCGGCACACAGGCCGGCACCGCCTTGGTCCCCTTCGCCATTGTGCTGGCGCTGGGTTCGCCGGTGATGGGACGCTTGGCGGGACGGATCGGCGCGCGCCTGCCTCTTACCGTCGGTCCCTTGGTGGTCGCGGCGGGTTTTCTGTTGCAATTGCGGATGGAGACTCGCGCGGAATATTGGACACAAGTGCTGCCTGCGATTTTGGTGATGTCCTTTGGCATGGCGGGCGCGGTGGCGCCATTGACCAACGCCGTTTTGGGGGCGGTCGATGCCCGCCATACCGGCTCTGCTTCAGGCTTCAACAGCGCCATTGCCCGTACCGGCGGGCTGGTCGCCACCGCGCTGTTGGGCGGTGTGCTGGGCGCCAAGGGCGATGCGCTGATGGCGGGCTTTCATGCGGCCATTTTGGCGTGTGCCATTGGCTGCGCGCTTGCTTCGGCGGCGGCGTTTTTCCTCATTACCGCCAGCGAGCGGAAGTGATAGCCTTTGGCCATAAATCAGAAATGTCCGGGGAGAACCTCATGCGCCTAGCCGTCCTTATTTCCTCTTGGACTATCGCCGCGTCGTTCGTCGCTACGTCTGTTGTGGCGCAGCCCTTGCCGTCGCCTGCCAGCTATCCGCCGGTGGTAGGCGAGAAAGGCGTGGTCACCACGCATGAACTGTCCTTGGACATGGCGGAAAAGATCGCCCGCGCCAGCATCGAGGCCTGCCGCAAGATGGGCTTCCACACCACCATGGTGGTGATTGACTCCTCCGGCACCATGAAAGCCTTCCTGCGCGACGACAAGACCGGCCCTCACACCATCAACCTGGCCCAAGATAAGGCCTATACCGCGCTCACTTTGGCCGGCCGTTTCGCCACCTCGCTGGCCTTCGCCAATGCGCGCAATTCCACCTTGGGTTCTCCTGCCAGCAATATCCGCGGCGTGACGGGCGTGGGCGGCGGCGTGCCTATCAAGTATCACGGCGAGGTGATCGGCGCGGTGGCGTCTTCGGGCGCGGTGGGCGGCGACAAGGACGAGCTTTGCTCGCAAGCGGGCATTGATGCTGTGGCCGACCAGCTCAAGTGACGAATTCACTATTGCGCCGGCGCGCAGCACCATCGAGCTGACCTCGACGGCGGCGCTGTTTCGCGCCTATGCCAAGACCTTGCCGGTGGATCTTGCGCCCCAGGGATTCTCGCAGGAGCTTGCGTCTCTGCCCGGCCTCTATGCGCCGCCCAGTGGTGAATTGCTATTGGCCAAGCGCGGCGACCATGTCTTGGGCTGTATCGCCTTAAAGCCGCTTGAGCCACCCGCCATCGCGGAGATCAAGCGGCTGTTTGTCCGGCCCCAGGCCCGCGGCAAAGGCGTGGGCAAGGCCTTGGTGGAAGCGGCGATAATCACCGCCCAACGCTTGGGCTATGGCGAGATCAAGCTGGACACCTTGCCGGAGATGACGGGCGCGATTGCGCTTTATAAAGCCGCCGGTTTTGCATCCATCCCGCCTTATGGCAGCCATCCCTATCCGGGGCTGGTGACTTTGGGAAAAAAATTGACTTAAGCAGCCGTCCATCCGCCATCGATAGAGATGATGCTGCCGGTAATCGAACGCGCCATATCACCTGCCAGATACAGGGCCAGCGATGCGATCTCTTCCACTGTCACAAACTGCTTGGTGGGTTGCGCCAAGAGCAGCACATCGTTGATCACCTGCTCGCGAGTCATCTTGCGCGCCGCCATGGTGTCGGGAATTTGTTTTTCCACCAGCGGCGTCCAGACATAGCCGGGACAAATGGCATTGCAGGTAATGCCGAAAGTGGCGGTCTCCAGCGCGATGGTCTTGGTGAAGCCGGCGATGCCGTGCTTGGCCGAGACATAGGCCGATTTGAAAGGCGAGGCCACCAGCGCATGCGCCGATGCGGTGTTGATGATGCGGCCCCATTTCCTGGCTTTCATTCCCGGCACGGCGGCGCGGGTGGCGTGAAAAGCCGATGACAGATTGATGGCGATGATCTGATCCCACTTCTCCGGCGGAAATTCCTCCACCGGGGAAACGAATTGAATGCCGGCATTGTTGACCAGAACATCCACCGATCCCAATTGCTTGATCGCATCAGCGATCATGGCTTCGGTCTCGGGCCCTTTGCTCATATCGGCGCCGCTATAGATGGCTTTGACCCCGAAATCCTTTTCGATGCCGCTACGTTCTTTCTCGATCGCCGCCGCGTCGCCAAAGCCGTTAATGCAGATGTCGGCGCCTTGCTGGGCAAAGGCGCGGGCAATGGCCAGCCCGATGCCTGAGGTTGAACCGGTGACCAACGCGACTTTGCCTTTGAACGACATGACATTTCTCCGAGAATGACGATTGAACAGCATGACACGCCCATGCCGGACCTGAAGGGACTATAAGGCCAACAGTGTGTCGGAATATGAGACAAAATCGGCTATGATTCGAAGATGGACACCAAGCCCATACATCCGCCCCATCCATCCGGACATCGCTATGTACCGGTCGCCAGGCCCGACAATTGCGGCCGCATTGCTTTGGTTTTGCAGGGCGGCGGCGCGCTGGGCGCCTATCAGGGCGGCGTCTATCAGGCGTTGCATGAATCCGGACTGGAGCCGGAATGGGTTTCCGGGGTCTCCATCGGCGCCATCAATTCTGCATTAATTGCAGGCAACGCGCCCGACAGGCGGCTGGCCGCGCTCTGTGAATTCTGGGACCGTATCACCGATCGCTCGATCTGGCCCTATACGCCGGACGGCGACATCTATCGCCAGACCCGCAACACCGTGTCGGCGCTGACCACCGCTCTTTTCGGACAGCCCGGATTGTTCAATCCCCACAAGGTCAATCCCTGGTTCCTGCCGCCGGGCGCCAAGGATGCCACCAGCTTTTACGACAACACGCCGCTGAAAAAAACGCTGGAAGAGTTGGTGGATTTCAAGCGGCTGAATGACGGCGAGATTCATTTCTCGGTGGGCGCGGTCAATGTGATGACCGGCAATTTCATTTTCTTCGACAACCGCCAGGAAGAAATAAGGCTGGAACACATATTGGCCAGCGGCGCGCTGCCGCCGGCCTTCCCCATGGTCAAGATCGGCACCGATTATTTCTGGGATGGCGGCATCGTTTCCAACACCCCGCTGCAACATCTGCTGGCGCAGGACGACGACATCAACAGCCTCGTGTTTCAGGTGGATCTGTTCAGCGCCCGGGGCGACTTACCCCGCACCATGTCGGACGTGTTGGGGCGGCATAAGGACATCATGTATTCCTCGCGCACCCGCGGCGTCACCGATAATTTCGCCCGGCTGCAGCGCTGGAAAACCCGCGCTTATGAAGCGCTGGTCAAGATACCGGAAGACGTGATCAGCGATGAGCAGCGCGCCATGCGCGACAAGCTTTCCAGCCTACCCCAGGCCACCATCCTGCAGCTGATCTATCAGCAGAAATCCTATGAAGGGAATGCGCGCGATTATGAATTCAGCCCGGAATCCATGCATGAGCATTGGAAGAACGGCCATGAAGACACGTTGAGTACCTTGAAGCGCAAGGATTGGCTCAAGATGCCGCCCAAGGATATCGGGGTGGTCACCCATGACGTGCACCGCGAAAATGAAGGCCGCTGAGAGCTGAGCGCCGCCGCCATCACCACAAGACTGGAAGCCTTGCCGGTCACGCGCGGCTTTTGGCGGCGCATCAGTCTGTTGTCGCTGGGCGGCTTTTTTGAATTCTATGACCTGTTCCTGGCGGCCTATGTCGCGCCGGGGCTGGTCAAGTCGGGCATTCTCACCACCACCACCCAAGGCCTGTTCGGCACCAGCGGCGTCGCCTCTTTTGTCGCCGCGTTTTTCTTAGGCCTGTTCGTGGGCACCGCTTTGTTCGGCTTTGTCGCCGACCGGCTGGGGCGGCGCGTCATCTTTACCGCTTCGCTTTTGTGGTATGCCGCCGCGTCTTTTGTGATGGCGTTCCAGCAAGACGCCTTCAGCCTCAATCTGTGGCGCTTCATCTGCGGCGTCGGCATCGGGGTGGAGCTGGTGACCATCGACACCTATATCGCCGAACTGTCGCCGCCCGCCTGGCGCGGCCGCGCCTTTGCTTTCTCCAACATCATTCAATTTTCCGCCATTCCGGTGGTGGCGTTTCTGGGCTGGTTGTTGGTGCCGCGCACCCTGTTCGGCTTGGACGGCTGGCGCTTTGTGGTGATGGCGGGATCGGTGGGGGCTTTGCTCGCCTGGTTTGTGCGCACACGCCTACCGGAAAGTCCGCGCTGGCTGGCCAACCACGGCCGCTCCCAGGAAGCGGAGGCGATTGTCGAAGCCTGGGAAGTGGAAGCGAGGTTGGAAGGGGCGCAATTGCCCACGCCCAAACCGCATGTAACAGAACAGGGCAGGGGTTCGTTTTGGGAGATCTGGCGCCCGCCCTATCTGGGACGCACCGTCATGCTGATCGCCTTCAATCTGTTCCAAGCCGCCGGTTATTACGGGTTCGCCAGTTGGGTGCCGACTTTGCTGATCGCCAGCGGCATCGAAGTCACCAAAAGCCTGGGTTACACCTTCATCATCGCCATTGCCGCGCCCATCGGTCCGGCGCTTGGGCTGCTTTTTACCGACCGCATCGAACGCAAATGGGTAATCGCGGGCGCCGCTTTGTCTATTGCCGCCGCCGGCCTGGCCTTCACCCAGGCGCATGGCATGGCCGGGGTGATCGCCTGTGGGGTGGCGTTGACCCTGGCCAACAATATCTTGTCTTTCGCCTATCACGGCTATCAGCCGGAGCTGTTTCCCACCCGTATCCGCGCCCAGGCCGTGGGCTTCGTCTATTCCTTCTCCCGCCTGTCCACCATGTTCAGCGCTTTTGTTATCGCCGTCCTCCTCAAGAATTTCGGGCCGCCCGGGGTGTTTGTCTTCATCGCCAGCTGCATGGCGGTGGTGGCCGCGGTGATCGGGCTTTTCGGTCCCGCTACAAAGGGCCGGCCGCTGGAGCATATCTCCGGCTGACCGGCCGTATCAGGCTTGATAAGCTGCTGCGGCTTTTGGGGGTGGCGATGAATGCGCAACATCGGGCTGCTGGGTGTTTGTGTCTTGCTGCTGGCGGGCTGCGAGAAGGAGGAGGCGCCTCCGGTAGAGAGCAATGCGGAGTATCAGCGGGGTTATGACATGGGACATTCCGCCGGGGTGTTGGAGGAGCGCGCCCAGCTTTGCTCCCAGGTCGCCAATTTCCAGGCCGCCATGGCCGCCTCGCTGCGGCAGGCGGATATTTGTCCCAAGGCGCCGTAAGGGGCCAAACATTTTGGCGTGCGATTTCATCTCGCGATCGGGTGTTCAAAAAGTTGCACGGAACGGCCCCCATATCTTCGCATTATCCTTTGTTATGGGGGAGATCAGGGCGGATCCATGCAGACGGCCGAAAGGGAACTCGGAAAGTATCTGATCAAGGCGCAGCGGGCCGAACATGTGGCGGCGAAGTTCGCGCCGGACTCTTGCGATCACCAAGGCTGGCACAAGATTGCGGAAGGCTATCGGCAGCTCGCGGAACAAGCGGTTCCCAAACAACGCGCGGATGAAACGTTCTAAGCTGTCGCGCCAGGCTTGCGGGTCACGCGTGCCATTTCGATTCCTTGCCGGGCGCCAAGTTGGCGAGTTCTTGATAGCCAGCCGCGATCTGTTCCCATGCTTTCCGGGCGACCGGATCGATAGCCCTTGCAACCTGCGCCTTGGCCTCGCTCGCCTTCTTGAGATGGTCTTGGCGGCGTTCGCTATAGATCATGTTGATACCCCAATTTCGGTGTACCCCAACGCTCTGCTAGGGACTTGGTTCCTCGGCCCCTGGTCCCCCGAAGCTGGACGGCTGGCACCCAGTCGTCCTCCGGCATCGGCCAGTCCAAATCGGGGAAAATGGCCTTCCACGGCTGGCATGCGTGCTCGCGCCATAATTTCCGCACCTGCGGTGGGACTGGGGCAAACACGAATAATTCCAATATCTTGACACCGATATCAGAAAAATCAATTTTTACTGCTTGAAAAATTGATTTTCTCAAGTATCTCTACGAACGTCCCGATGAGGCCGCCCATGGCAGACGCACCCTTAAAAGACTGGCAGGAGCTGACCAAGCTCACCCAGGGCGTAGCCCTGGTGGTGGAGCGGGTCCGGTTGGGAGATATCGCCATCGAAGGCCAGTTCGAGCTGCCGCAACTGGCGCGGCTCACCTGGGAAGACCAGGTCTTTGTCGCCGCCTTTCTGAAGAGCCACGGCTCGATCAAGGAAATGGAGCAGGTGTTCGGCATCAGCTATCCCACCGTGAAGGCGCGGCTGAACCGCATCGCCGGGCAGCTGGAATTCGTCGATACCAATCCGGCGCCGCTCAAGACCGGGCGCAGTGAAATTCTCGACCGGCTGGAGCGCGGCGAGATCACGCCCGCGCAAGCCATCCGCCATTTGGAGGGGAACTGAAATGAAAGCCGAAATCCTGCCTCCCTTGACCGCCACCCTGCATGTGAAGCCGCGCGGATGGCGCTCCGGTTTCCGCCTGTGGCTGCCCTTGTTTCTGTTCTGGCTGCTGCTGTTACCGCTGGTGATTTTGGCGTTGCCCTTGCTGTTTGCCGCGGCGCTGGTTTTCGGCGTGCGCTTCTGGGCCTCCATCCGCGGCGCGCTGGCCGTGTTGCATGCGTTCCACGGCACCAGTGTCGAAGTCGAAAAGGCCGACACCCGTGTCTCCATCAACCTGCATTGATTTGTATCGAAAGGACTTTTCTATGACCGACAATCGCCGCCAGATCCTAGACATGCTGGCCAATGGCAAAATCACCGCCGAGGAGGCCGAACGCCTGATCGTGGCGCTGGAGCGCAATGGCGCCGGCGCCACCACGATGAGCGAAAGCGATAAGATCAAATATCTGCGGGTGCTGGTGGACACCAAGGATCCGGTCGACGGGCCTACGAAAGTCAATGTGCGCGTGCCCATGCAGCTGCTGCGGGCCGGGGTGCGGCTGACCGGGGTGATCCCGGCTGGCGCGCGGGAAGAAGTCAATGCCGCTTTGCGCAAGGAAGGCATCGCCTTCGACATCAACAATGTCACGCCGCAGAATCTGGAAGAGTTAATCGAACAGCTGCGCGAGCTGACGGTGGATGTCGATAACGAGAACACCAAAGTAAGAGTCTTTTGTGAATGACCCCCTCCGGTTTCAGCTTACGCTCGGTCGCTCCGCTCCTCTCGCACGCTGAAATCACCCTGCCTCGCGCGGCTCACTGCGCTGTCGCGCGCCGCGCTGCCCCGCTTCGCCCCCTTCATCCGCGCTTGCGCACGCGAAGGGGAGGCGGGCTTGAGCTCGGCATCGGCACATGAATTATCGTCACGGCTATCACGCGGGCAATTTCGCCGATGTGGTGAAGCATGTCGCGTTGGTGGCGATCCTGCTGCATCTTCGGAAGAAAGATACCGGCTTTTCGGTGATCGACAGCCATGCCGGCCGCGGCGCGTATGATTTGGCGGGCGAACAGGCGGCGCGAACCGGCGAAGCGCAGAACGGCGTGGCGCGGCTTAAGGACCTGTCGGGTGAAATGCCGGAGGCGCTCGCCACCTATCTGTCGCTGGTGAAGGAAAGCCCAGGAGCGTCGGCGAAAGCCGGAGCGGCCATTAACAAGTATCCCGGCTCGCCGCTGATCGCCGCCGAGCTGTTGCGCGGCCAAGACCGGCTGACGGCGGTGGAAAAGCATCCCGAGGAATTCGCCGCACTAAAGGAAGTGCTTGCGCCTTACCGCAATGCCGGGGCGGAACATGCCGACGGTTATGCGCGCAGCTTGAAATTGTTGCCGCCGCCGTCGCGGCGCGGTGTGATGCTGATCGATCCGCCCTTTGAATCGCCGGATGAGTTTTCCGATTTGGCTCACGTTGTGCGCGAGGCTACCCGCAAATTCGCCACCGGGATTTACCTAGTGTGGTATCCCATCAAGTCCGATGCCGAAGCCAAGGCCTTTGCCGGCGAGGTGCTGGCCGGCGGCATCGACAAGGCGCTGACCATCGAAGTCAAAGTGCCGGCGCCGGAAGGCAAACTCGGCCGCGCCGGGCTCTTGGTGGTCAATCCGCCTTATGGTTTTGACGCCGCCATGCGCGAAGCGGGGCGGCTTCTCGCCCCTTTGCTGAACGGCGAGATCACCCTGGTGTGGCTGGCAGGCGCCGAATAGCGCTTTCAGGTCAAAGGCTTGAAACAGCTTGCCATTGCCCCCTTGCTCCCTTATCACGCGGAATTGGACGGGTGGTCGAGTGGTTGAAGGCACCGCACTCGAAATGCGGCGTAGGTGCAAGCCTACCGTGGGTTCGAATCCCACCCCGTCCGCCATAAAAAGGCCCCCGAAGCGGGGCCTTTTTTATGGCGGATTGGGTTCGGTGAACGGACCCGCCCTTCGCTTACGCTCCGGGCGTTCGTCGCTTGAAATGGTCCACTGGACCATTTCATTGGCCTTCGGCCAACCGCTCCTCACTCAACAAAATTGCCGACAGGCAATTTTGGGCGTGAGCGAAGCGAGCGATCCGAGCGAAGCGAAGGACGAAAAACATGCCAAAGCATGTGCCGACGCACGCCTAGCTTTCGTTAGCGAGTGTAACGAGCTTACGAAAGCTGGCGCTGTACCGAGCCCCAATAGCGGCGAGGACTGATCCCACCCCGTCCGCCAGTTTTCCTTTCGACATCGCGTAGTGAGATTCCCCGCCCGTCGCTTCGCTTCAGGCGTGCGTCTGTTAGTCGAGCTGTTTTTTCTGCGCCACGAGATGCAGAGCTGGACTTAGAAACGCAACCCAATCGAGTCGACGGTCCGCGCGTACCGGTCGGTCGCTAACCATGTTTTACTCCCCCAAAAAAGGCGCAAACTCTTATGACTATTTGTCAGAGCCTTTTCCGCCTGGCTTGGGGCGAGGGTATGTGCGGTCGAGCCGTCAAAAAGATGACTTTTCCCGCGTGTAGCCTGTGGAAATCTGCCCCGATATGACGCAAAAATCCCAGAGGGCGGCAAGACCGGTATGCGGTCTTAGGGGGCCAGTATGTCGACGATCAACGGCACGCCGGGCATGTCCGTGCATCTGCTGACAACCAACCTCGGCAACATCACCCAAGGCATCGGCACCGGCACCATCTTGAGCAATTCTTCCATGACACCGCTCTTCAGCATGCCTCTCAATTCGCTGGCGACAACCCTCGCTGGCATATCCTGATCGTTGTTTGGAGCAGGCTCAGGGCGGCCTAAAATGTGCCTCCCGGACAAGCTGGTAAAACCAATTGCCACCTTAATCTCCTGTCATGCGCATATTTGTCACGGAACCGTTTCCGCCTCTTTGCTTTTCCCGGATTGGGGAGGCGTGGAGAAAATCGCATGAAATTGGCTTTTGTTATTTCGTCTGCTTTGATTTTGTCGCTGTCTGCCGCGCAGGCAGCGGAAACAAGCGCGCCCTTGGCAAGCGGCAAGCCGGCCGGCCTGCATCAGGCGCAACTGGAAGACGGCAATGGGATGTTTGTGGTGGCCGGCGCGGCGCTGATCGGCATCGCCGTTGGGCTGGCAACCGCGCCTGGCGACGCCGGTGTGGCTCCCAATACCAATCCCTCGTCAGGTGGCTCAACGACCGCGACCACTACGCCTTAACAACTCACTTTGGCGGCCCGTGGCGGCTTACCCGCCGTTGCGGTCAGGCCAACCTATCCAGCAGGGTGCCGATGCCGGGCCCGGCATCGCTCACGCGCGCGATGGCGGTTTTTTCCAGCTGTTCGGCTGAACGCTGAATCTTGGCCGCGGTTTCGGGGTCGGGCGTTTTGCCGGCCGCGCGGCGCAAATCGCCCGCATAGCTGACCATTTCCACCACCGAGCGGATCGTCTGTCCCATAGCCCTTGCCTACCAGCATCCCAGCTCCAGTCAAAAAGGAATGGAGGACAGCGCTAAGGCATGGTTAAACAGAAACAATAGCTGGGGGAAGGTAATGAGTAACGATCTGTCCACCATGACCGTGGCGCAGTTGTCCGACGGTCTCGCGGCGCGGCGGTTTTCACCCGTGGATGTCGTGGAAGCCTCGCTGGCCAAGATCGCGGCGCTGGAGCCCAGGCTCCAGGCCTTTGTGCAGGTTCATGCCGCCCAGGCGAAGCTGGCGGCGGAAGCGGCCGACAAGGCGATCCGCTCCGGTCACGGCCTGGGCCCGCTGCATGGCATTCCCATCGCGATCAAGGATCTGGTGGAATTCAAGGGCCATGCTACCACCGCCGGCTGCGCCTTGTGGCGCGAGCGCGTCTCCACCCGCAGCGCCAGCTTGGTGGAGAAGCTGTTGGCGGCCGGCATGATCGTGTTGGGCAAAACCCACACTGTGGAATTTGCCTATGGCGCCTGGGGCACCAATCAGCATATGGGCACGCCGTTAAATCCCTGGGATTTGAAAACCGCGCGCACGCCGGGCGGATCGTCCTCGGGTTCGGCGGTGGCGGTGGCGTCGCGCATGGCGCCTTGCGCCATCGGCACCGACACCGGCGGATCGGTGCGCGTGCCGGCCAGCTGGTGCGGCATCACCGGATTGAAAACCTCGATCGGGCGCATCAGCACCCATGGCGTGATCCCGCTCAGTCCGACCTTGGACACGCCGGGCCCGCTGGCGCGCAGCGTGGAAGATTGCGCGATTTTGCTGATGCTGATGCAGGGTCCTGATCCGCTGGACCTCTTGACGGCGCGTCTGCCGCCCAGCGCACCGATGGAATCCTTGCGCCGTGGGGTGAAAGGATTGCGGCTGGCGCGCTTGCCCGATGGCGAACGCGGCGAGTTCGATGCGCAAGTGCTGGCAGCCTATGACCTTTCGCTGAAACAATTGGCGGACATGGGGGCGGAGATCGTGGATTTGGCGAAAGGGGGCCGCACCTTGAAGGAAAGCGGCGATCTGGTGGGCAAGATCATTTCCGCCGAAAGTTATCCGCGGCTGGCCGAACTGGTGGATGACGACAAGGCGCAGCTGGACCAGGCGGTGCGGGCGCGGGTGCGGGCAGGGGCTTCCATTTCCTCGCGGCAATATCTGGATGTGCTGGCCGACCGGGAAAAAGCCAAGCAGGAATTCGCGCGCAGGATCGACGGCGTGGATGCGGTGCTTACGCCGGGCACGCTCACGCCCGCGATTCCCTTGACCGAGGTGGACCAGACTAAGACGCCGGCCATTTCCACCCGCTGGGTGAATTATCTGGATCTCTGCGCGCTGACCTTGCCCAATGGCATGACCAAAAGCGGCTTGCCGATCGGGCTGCAGATTGCTTGCCGCGGCGGTGACGAAGCCATGGCGCTGCGCATCGGCTGGGCGCTGGAACAGGCCACCGATTGGCACAGTCACGCGCCCGCGCTTTAGAACGCGACCTTGTCGCCGCCTTTCAGCGCCAGGATTTCGCGCGCCTCATCCGGCGTCGCCACCGTGCGGCCCAGGCCTTCGATGATCTGGCGCGCCAGCCGCACCTGTTCGGCATTGGACTGCGCCAATTTGCCTTTGCCCGCCCATAGTGAGTCTTCCAATCCCACCCGCACATTGCCGCCCATGGCGGCGGCCTGGGCGGCGATGACCAGCTGGTTTTTGCCCGCGCCCAGCACCGACCATTTGTACTGATCGCCGAACAGCCGGTCGGCGGTGCGTTTCATATGCAGCACGTCTTCGGGATGCGGTCCGATGCCGCCCAGAATGCCGAACACGCTTTGCACAAACAAAGGCGGCTTGACCAGGCCGCGCTCCAGGAAATGCGACAGGTTGTAGAGGTGCGAGATGTCGTAACACTCAAACTCAAACCGCGTGCCGCTGTCGCCCAGGGTTCTGAGCACGAATTCGATATCCGCAAAGCTGTTGCGAAACACCAGGTCGCGCGAAGCCTCCAGCGCCTGCGCCTCCCAGTCATGCTTGAACTCCTTGAACCGGTTCAGCATGGGAAACAGGCCGAAATTCATCGAGCCCATGTTCAGCGAGGCCACTTCCGGCTTGAAGGTCTCGGCCGGCTTCACCCGCTCCGCCACCGTCATATAGGGCGCGCCGCCGGTGGTCAGGTTCACCACCGCATTGGTCGCCTGCTTGATGCGCGGCAGGAAGCGGGCAAAGGCCTCCGGCGTCTGGTCGGGCTTGCCGGTTTTGGGATCGCGGGCATGCAGATGCACGATGGCCGCGCCGGCTTCCGCCGCGCCGATGGCGGCTTGCGCAATCTCGTCCGGCGTCACCGGCAGATAGGGCGACATGGACGGGGTGTGGATCGCGCCGGTGACGGCGCAGGTGATAATGACTTTGTCGCTCATGGGGAATCTTTCGGGTTGCTTACGGAATTTCTTTGGCGACGCGGCGCTTGTGGGCGGCCAGCGCCATCAGCCGGCGGTCGCGCCAGGCCTGACGCTGCTGCAATTTGTCGTGCGGCAACCGCTTGCGGCGTTCGCTTTCGATTTCGTCCAGCACCGGCCCCGCCCAATCGGCATGCTCCTGCATGCTGGGATTGAGCCGCTTGTAGATGGACTCATAACGCCCGACATAATCGCGCACCCCGCCGGGCGCGTTCAGGTCGATGGTCTCGAACGGCCCCATGAAGGACCAGCGCAACGCCAGGCCCTCGCGGATGGCGATATCGACATCCTCCACGCTGCAATGGCCGTTGGCCACCAGGCGGAAGGCTTCTTCCAGCAGCGCGCCTTGCAGCCGGTTCATCACAAAACCGTCCAGCTCGCGCTTCATCACAATGGGGGCGTGGCCGGCGGCGCGCAGGAATTCGGCGGTGCGTTCCACCACACCGGCGTCGGTCCAGGGCGCGGGCACCACTTCCGCCGCCGGGATCAGGTAGGGCGGGTTGAGCGGATGCACCACCAGACAGCGCGCGCGGCCGGGCAGATGCTCGGTGAAGGCGGAGGGCAGAATGGCGGAGGTGGAGCTGGCCAGGATGGCCTCCGGTTTCGCGGCCGCATCCAGCCGCGCGAACACCGCCCGCTTGATCTCGACAGTCTCCGGCGTGTTCTCCTGCACATAGTCGGCGCCACCCACCGCCTCTTCCAACGTCGCGGCGGCGCGCATGCGGTTGCGCACATCGGTGGCGGTGCCGCCATGCAGCAGGTCTTGCGCCTCAAGGTCGGGCAGCAGCGCCTCGATATAGGTCAGCGCCTTGCCCGGCGCGGCCCCGTCTTCATCCCACAGCGCGATCGTATGGCCGGCGCGGGCATAGCTGATGGCCCAGGCGCGCCCGACAAAGCCTGCGCCGATAATGGCGACGTTACTCATGATGCTCCCCGGCCTGTTCTTCTTATTGACGGCAAAACTTCGCACGGCCCGCGGCGGGGTTGGAGCGATTTTGCGCGCAATCCTCGTTTGACTCGCCGGCATTGTTCTCGTTACGTTCCAGCATGCACACGAAGGATCAGGAGGCCATCAATTTGTTTTTCGCGTTGAGGCCGCCGTCTGCGGCGGGTGTCGCCATCGACGCGCTGAGCGCTCACTTGCAGCGGGCCCATCGCCTGCGTGGGGCGAAGATCGCGCGGGAACGACTCCATAATACCTTGGCGGCTGCGCAGGATCAGCGCCGCACGCCCCAGGACATCATTGCCCGCGCGCGATCTGCGGGCCGGCGCGTCCGGTTCAAGCCGTTCAAAGTGCGGTTCGAGTGGACGGAAAGTTTTGACATCCACCGCGACCGTTATCCTTTGGTCCTGCGCGGTGATTTGAACGTGTTGAGTGATTTTCGCCAGTGTCTGTGTGCCGAAATGGCGCAGACCGGTCTCGCTGTGCCTCGTTCCTACACGCCGCATGTTACCTTGATTTGGGCTGATCGCCGTGTGGAGGCTTATCCCATCGCGCCGATCGACTGGCTGGTGACGGATTTTGTGCTGGTATCAAGCGTGTTTGGGCAATCCCGTCATGACATTCTCGATCATTGGCAGTTAGGCTAAGACCAGCGACAATCCCCGAAGCAATCCAGGATACGGCACCATGACCACCAATTCCGAAACCGTTCTCATCGCCGAAACCGGCCTGGGCAAATATCAGGTGGAAGCCCGGATGGGCGATGCCGCCTTCCTGATCGATGAGCCGGTGGCGGCGGGCGGGCTGGGCGCGGGCCCCAATCCTTACGACCTGATCAGCGCCGCGGTGGGCGCCTGCACCACCATGACGGTGCGGCTTTACGCCAACCGCAAGGGCTGGCCGCTGACCAAGATCCGCACGGCGGTGCGCCATGAACGCGCCAGTCTTCATGACAAGGACAGTTTCACCCTGGACATCACCTTGGAAGGCGCGCTCAGCCATGAACAGCGGGCGCGGTTGCTCGAGATCGCGGAACGCTGCCCGGTGCATCTCACTTTGGCGCGCGGTTCGGATGTTTCCGCCCATCTGATGCCGGTGGAGCAGGGGCGCGACATGAAACCCTTGGAAGGCGCGGGCCACATGAAATGCATGATGGAAGCCTGCGCCGACTGAACGTCGCGAAATTATCACGGCAACCGGCGCGCGGTTCCCGCATTCAAACATGAGCAGGCCCAGTTGGAGCATGCCGTGTTTGAGAAAGCCGTTCCCGCCAGCGCAGATGCCAGTCCGGACACCTACCGGGCGCGAGCGAAAGAAATGCTGCAGAAAGCCAGGAAGGCCCATACCCAGGCCGCGCGGGCACAGTATATCGCCCTGGCGGAACATTGGAACAAAGTGGCGAAGTTCATCAGCTTCGCCGCGCAGCACTAAGTTGGATCAGGCGTTCGCCGCTTACGGACTTTAGACCGTTGCGGCCTGCGGCCGGCGCGCCGCTACAAACTTTTTGTAGTTCTCCAAGGTGATCATCTGGTCGTAGCGCGCGGTCTGGGCGGGATCGAGAAACTCGATCATGAAGGTGTTTTCCACCCATACTTCGCAGAGCGAGAACAAGCCGTTGCCGCGTTCGCAATGACGCGCCTGCCAGCCGGCGGCCTCGGCGATTTTGATGATTTCGCTTTCGCTGCGTTGGACGCAGATGGCGAGATGCACTTCGCAATAGCGGGTGGATTGCTCGGTCTTGGTCCAGCCCTGGTCCTGGCCGAACGTGATGACATTGCCGCGCGGCGTCACTTCCAGATTGATGCTGCTGTCGCCCGCCCAGGCCATCCAGGCATTGGGTCCCGCCGGGGGAAAGGGCAGGGCCTCGCCTTGCAGGATGTCGGCCAGTATTTGGGCGACCTGGTGCGGATTGTCGGCGGGAATGGAGGCGTGCGCGATCTTCATGATGTGGCTCCTTCAATGTCTTTGGCGATTTCTTTGGCTTTAAATTCGTTGGCGGTGGCGGGCATCTCGCCCAACAGAATGGCGATGGCCTCTTGGGCGGCGCGTGCGGCTTCTTGCGTGTCCATGCCCCAATAATCCTTGAAGCAGGCCCAGCCATGGGAAGAGCCAATCATTTGGATCACGGCGGCGCGGCGGCGGCGGGTGGCCTCATCCAGTTTGGGCTGGACTTGGGCAACGCAACCGGTAATGGCTTCATGCCGCGCGGCATTGGCCGTGGCGCGGATTTCGCGGCCCGCTTGCGAATACATCGAGGCCCGCACCGCGCCGGCTTCGGCATCAAAGCGGGGGTAGATCCGCCCCGGCGCCGCGATCAGCGCCTCGACGGTTTGTGGAAAGCCGGAGGTGCCGATCCGGGCTTGCATGCGCGGCCACACCGCTTTGATCAGCTCCTCGCGGGTCTGGAAATGGCGATAGACGGTGCGCTCGGTGACACCCGCATCCGCCGCCACTTTGGCGATGGTCAGGCCTTCCAGATCGCCTTCCTTGAGCCCGTCGATGGCGGCGTCCAGAATGCGCATCCGAGTCTGGGCGGCATATTGCTGGCGGAGGGGCGACACGTATGTTGTATTCATGTCATAATTACTGACATGAATAATTGGGGCGGTCAAGCGCATATTTACAGTCACCATAAATCTCCTATAGTAGACGTATGAATATTATAATAGACGATACCGCAGCCCTATTGGCCCAGCGAATCCGCCTGGAAAGGGATCTGCGGACCTGGTCCCTGGCCGATCTGGCCGAACGCTCCGGCGTCTCCAAGGCGATGATTTCCAAGATCGAGCGGGAAGAGGTCAGCCCCACCGCCGCCATCTTGGGCCGGCTGGCGGCAGCCTTTGAGATGACCCTGGCGGCCCTGTTGCTCAAGGCCGAAGGCATCCCCCGCCTGTCCCGGGCTGCCGTTCAAAAGACCTGGCGCGACCCCGCCACCGGCTATGTCAGGAGACAGGTATTCAGCCGCCCCGACCATCCGCTGGAGCTGGTGGAGGTGGAACTGCCGCCCGGCCAGAAGGTCAGTTTCCCGGCCTGGTCCTATGCCCATATCCGCCAGATCGTCTGGGTGAGGAAAGGTCAGCTGGTAATCACCGAAGGCGACACCCGCAACGAACTCAATCCCGGCGACTGTCTGGGGTTCGGTCCGCCCTCGGCGGTGAGTTTCATCAATGAGAGCCGGGGTCCCTGTTCCTATGTCGTGGCTTTGGCGCGGAGTTGAGCATGGCTTTCGAGATCGCACCGCTGACCGACACCCCTGCCATTCGCGCCGGTCTGCGCGATCTGCTGGTGGATGTGGTGGATCATGGCGGCGCGGTGCATTTCATGGCGCCGCTTTCTCCCGCCGAGGCCGAAGCTTTTTGGGATGGCGCGCTGCAGGCAATGGCGCAAGGCGAAAGGAAGATTTTCGGCGCCTTTGATGACGGTTTGTTGGTCGGCACCGTGACTATCATTCTGAAGTCGCCGCCCAATGCGCAACATCGCGGCGAGATCGCCAAGATGATGACCTTGAGCAGTCATCGCCGCCGCGGCATTGCCCGCGCCTTGCTGCGGCACGCCGAGCGCGAAGGTTTGAAACATGGCAAGACATTGTGGATGCTGGACACCGCCGCCGAAGGCGGATCATCGGCCTTGTATGAATCCGAGGGCTTTGTTTTTTGCGGCACCGTGCCGGACTTTGCCCTGTGGCCGTATGGCGGAAGCTGCGCCACCAGGTTTTATTACAAGCAAGTGCTTACACTGTCACAAAAATGAAGCAAAACGACGCAGCCGGGAACATTGCAACAGTCGCAATCCGCGCTTAGCCTTTTGTCCATGGCTTACAAAATCCAGTATTTCCGCGACGGCAAATCGTACACGGAAGTGTATTGGGATGAGACCCTGCCGGAAACGCGTGAGACCGCGCGCAAGGGCCTGAAACGCAACCGCGCCCAATATGCCAATATCCTGGATCTGGAGCATGGCGCGCGCCAGGTCGAGACGGTGACCGTTCAAGCCACCCCCTGAAAGCGGGGCAAGCACTGTAAACTTGGCGGACGCAACCGATTTGTTTCTGGTGCGTAGCAGGATCCATGACTCTGACGGGACAATGCCATTGCGGCCGCAACCGGTTTGCGATTGACGGCGAACTGCCCGAAAAACTGACCCGTTGCACCTGTTCCTTCTGCTCAAAGCGGGGCCATCTCTACGCTTATTTTCCGCCGGAGCGATTCAAGGTGGAACTGGCCGACAGCGATGCGATCTATCACTGGAATACGCGCACGGTGCACAATCATTTCTGCAGCGCTTGCGGTTGCGATCTTTATGCCGACAGCCCGGATTTCAAGCCTGACGGCAGTTGGGACGGGAAAACCCGCCGCATCGCGGTGAATGCCCGGCTGTTGGACGATTTCGAGGCGGCGGATTGGCCGGTCACCGTGATCGACGGCAAGCATCTGTGGTGACGTTTACGCCGCGTCGTGGAAGATGATGCCCAAGGTATGGCGGCTGCCGGAAATGATCCGGCTGACGCCGTGGCGCATTTTGACCTGATAGTCTCCGCGCATGCCTTTTACCGGGCGGTTGTTGACGGCAAACACCACGCCATCGCCTTTTTTCAGCGGCACGACCATGGCGCGCGATTGCATCCGCGGGCGCTGTTCGGTCAGGACGAATTCGCCGCCGGTGAAATCCTTGTCCGGCTGTGACAGCAGGACCGCCACCTGCAGGGGAAAGACTTCCGTGCCATAAAGATCCTGGTGCAGGCAGTTGTAGTCGCCTGGGCCATAGCGCAGCAGCAAGGGCGTGGGCCGCCTCTGACCGTTTTTGTGACAGCGGGCGATGTAATCGGCATGGTCGTCCGGAAAGCGAAGCCTTTGGCCCAGCCGTTCCTGCCAGCCGTTGGCTAGGCGTGCGAGAGGAGGATAGAGCGCGATGCGCATCCGCTCCACCAGGCGTGGCAGGGGGTAAGAGAAATAACGGTACTCGCCCCGGCCAAAGCCATGCCGCGCCATCACCACCGTGCTGCGGAAGATATCGTCCTGGTCGTAGGACGCGGCGATGCGGTCGCAGTCGGTGGCGCTGACCAGGCTCGGCAACACCGACCAGCCTTGGCCATCCAGCTCAGCGCTGGCTAACCCCCAATCCTGTTTTAATCCTGTCATGGGGAAAGATTAGCCGCTTTCACGTCAGCGGCGCCTCCCATATTCTGCGTTCAAATTGGAGAGCAACGTGGCTACGATTTACGGCATCAAGAACTGTGACACGATGAAAAAGGCCCGTACATGGCTTGACGGGCACAAGGTGGCTTACAGCTTCCACGATTATAAAGCGTCAGGCATCGACAAGCCGACCCTGGAAGGCTGGGCCAAGAAAGTGGGCTGGGAGATTTTGCTCAACCGCGCCGGCACCACGTTCAAAAAGCTGCCCGACGCCGACAAGGAAAATATCACCGAGAAAAAAGCCATCGCCTTGATGCTGGCCCAACCCTCGATGATCAAGCGGCCGGTGCTGGAAGCCAAAGGCAAGCTCACTGTCGGCTTCAAGCCGGAAGACTATAAAAAGCTTCTCGGTTAAGCCGTGTAGTGCAAGAAAACCTTGCCGTTCTTGAAGGTACGGCTATTGGCCAATTTCAAAGTCGGCCGATCGGTCACGCCTTCGAACAGAGTACGCCCGCTTCCTAGGATCACCGGACAGACCATCAGCTGATAGTCGTCAATCAGGCCCGCCGCCGCTAGCAGTTTCACAATGCTGCCGCTGCCCAGGATGGTCAGCCCGGGTCCGTCGGCGCGTTTCAGCTTGGCAATTTCTGCAACGGGATCGCCGTTCAACACCGTGGTGTTGGCCCAGTCGGATTTTTTCAGGCTGCGGGAAAAGACGTATTTCGTAGAGCGATTCATTCCGGCCGCGACATCGGGCATCTGCTGCGCCGCCGCCGGCGTGGGCCAAAAAGCCGCCATCATCTCGTATGTGATACGGCCGAAGATCAAGCCGCCCGCGCCGCTGGCATTGCCGGCAACAAAGGCGCGGAATTCGGCGTCATCGCCACCGGCATGGGCCCAACTCATATCGTTATAGGCGTCGGTGAAATAACCGTCCAAGGAAAGGCTGTTGAACATGTTCAGTCTGGGCATGTTGATCCTCCATCAAGGCTTGGCCCCTCCTTGGTGGTTATTTTCCGGCAAATGCGTCTTCCAATTTCTTCGCATCGATCTTTTTCATGCCCATCATCGCCTTGAACGCACGGTCGGCGGCTTTTTGATCACCGCTGTCCAGCATTTCCGGCAGGCGCTTGTAATTGACCTGCCAGATCGGCCCGAAGCGGTCCTGCACCCAGCCGCAGGCCTGTTCCTTGCCGCCGTCCGCCAGCAATTTTCCGTACAGCTCGTCGATCTCGGCCTGGTTGTCGCACCACACCAGCAGCGAACTCGCGGCGCTGTGCTGGAATTGCGGCCCGCCATTGATGGCGGCGAATTCCTGGCCATTGAGGACAAAGCTGATCGACATCACGGTGCCTTTGGGGCCGGGGCCGGCATCGCCATAGCGTGCGACCTTGGTGATTTTGGAATCCGCGAACAGGCTGACATAGAAGTTGACCGCTTCTTCCGCGTTATTGTCGAACCACAGATGGGGAATGATGGTGTGCTTGATTTTCATGGCTTGTTCCTCGGATGGGTTGATCAAATCGTCGCGGCTCAAATCGTCTTCGCCAAGGCTTCCAGCTGCTCGGCGCATAGGCCCCAGCCGGGATAGAAACCCATGGCTTCATGCTTAGCGCGGTCGGCTTCGCTCCAATGACAGACCGTAGCTGTGTAACGGGTCTGGTTGCCTTCCGGTTCAAAGGTGATGGTCGCCACCATGAAAGGCGCGCCGTCCTTGGGAACCCAGCCGCCGGTGAAGGCATCGGTGAAAACGATCTTCCGGTTGGGGATCACTTCCAGATACTGGCCGGGGCAGGGGATCTTCTGGCCGTCCGGGCTTTGCATCACCACCATGCTGGCGCCGCCCGGGCGATGGTCCACTTCCACCACCGGGGTGGTGTAGGGCTTGGGGGCAAACCACTGTTTCATCAGCTCCGGCGTGGTCCAGCAGCGGTATAGCTTGTCGGCGGGGGCGTCCATCAGGCGGGTCAGTGACATTTCATATGTTGTCATTTTGGTCTCCAAATTTGAGGGGCAGTGTTCGGCCCAAGGACGGCGGGAAAGGGGGCCGCCCGACAAAACCGCCTTAAATTATTTTTTCCGTGAAATGTCGGGGCGGGGCATAGTGCGCCGTCCTTGAAATAATCAAAGGTGCCCAATGCTCTACACCCTGCTTTGCTACAATAAAGAAGACGTCGTCTGGTCCTGGACCAAGGAAGAAGACGCTGCCGTGATGGGCCGGCTTTCGGTGGTTCATGAAAAACTGGTGCGGGACGGTAAGCTGGGGCCCTCTTTGCGGCTTTTGCCCACCACGGCCGCCACCACCCTGCGCGGCGGCGATCTGGTGATCGACGGTCCTTTTGCCGAAACCAAGGAACAGCTGCTGGGCTTTTATGTGATCGATGTGGAAAATCTGGAAGCCGCGCTGGATGTGGCCAAACAGCTTTCCGCCGCCAATCCCACCAGCGTCTATGAAATCCGGCCCATCGCCCTCTATGTGCCGGAAAGCCGTCCCAACGCACCCAAGGAAATGGTCAAGGTCTACTGATGACCGATTTGGCTTGGATCCATGGCGCCTTGACGGCGGCCCGCCCGCAGGCGGTGGGCGCGCTGTTGCGTTATTTCCGCGACATGGACCGGGCCGAGGAAGCCTTTCAAGACGCCTGTCTGCGGGCCTTGAAAAGCTGGCCGGACAAAGGCCCGCCGCGCGATCCAACCGCCTGGCTGATCCTGGTGGGCCGCAACGCGGCGCTGGACGGGGTGCGCAAACAAAGCCGCACGACCGAACTGCCGCCCGATGATCAAATCTCGGATCTGGGCGACGCGGAAAGCGAATTGGCCGAGCGTCTGGACGGTTCGCATTACCGCGACGATGTGCTGAGGCTGTTGTTCATCTGCTGCCATCCCGAACTGCCGCCCACCCAGCAGATCGCGCTGGCCTTGCGCATTGTCTCCGGCCTCACTGTGCGGCAGATCGCCCGCGCCTTTCTGGTCAGCGAGGCGGCGATGGAACAGCGCATCACTCGCGCCAAGGCGCGCATCGCCAACGCTGACGTTCCCTTCGAGGCGCCCGGACCGGCCGAACGCGCTGAACGTGTCGCGGCGGTGGCGGCGATGATCTATCTGGTGTTCAACGAAGGCTATTCCGCCGGCAACGATCCCGAGCGCGCGCCTTTGTGCGATGAAGCCATCCGCTTGGCGCGGCTATTGTTGCGCCTGTTCCAGACCGAGCCGGAAATCATGGCGCTCACCGCCCTGATGTTATTGAAGCAATCCCGCCTGCGCGCCCGCTTTGACGCACAAGGCGAAGTCATATTGTTGGACGACCAGGACCGCGCGCTGTGGGATGCCAAGCTGATCGGCGAAGGTTTGGCGCTGGTGGACAAGGCCCTGCGTCACAACCGTCCCGGTCCCTATCAGGTGCAGGCGGCCATTGACGCCACCCATTCCCGCGCCGCCAGCGCCGCCGAGACGGATTGGACCAATATCGATCACCTCTATCGCGCGTTGGAACAGATGCAGCCCTCGCCGGTGGTGACGTTGAACCGGGCGGTGGCGGTGTCCAAGCTGCAAGGCCCGGCGGCAGCGCTTGCCTTGATCGATCCCCTGGAAAAACCGCTTTCCGGCTATTTCTATTATTTCGGGACGCGCGGCGCCTTTCTGTTGCAATTGGGGCGTAATCAGGAGGCGCGGGCGGCGTTTGACCGGGCCATTTCCCTGGCCAATACCCCCGCCGAAGCCGCCCATATCCGCCGCCATCTGGACCGGCTGACGCAAGAGGCAAAAGAAAAAGCCAAAGAAAATATCTGACCCCATGTCGGATGACGGAACATGCCGCCGTCCTTGGAAAACAACCCAACGGAGAGTTCCATGAGCGACACATTGACCAAGGAAGCACCGGCCGGTACGCCCGAAGGCGCCATCAAGGGCGGCATCGTCGCCTATCTTTCGGTTGAAGGCGCGATCAGGTGCGGCGATTTTTACAAAAAGGCTTTCGCCGCCCAGCCGGTGCATATCAATCCCCCCGACGAACAGGGGCGCACCATGCATGTGCATCTTCTCATCAATGGCAATTCGGTGATGCTCAGCGATCCTTATCCCGAACATGGCTGCCCTTACGTCCCGGCCGCCGGATTCAGCCTGATGCTGCCGGTGGCGAACGTCGACAGCTGGTGGCAGCGCGCGGTGGATGCCGGCTGCACCGCTACTATGCAGCCGCAGGATATGTTCTGGGGCGACCGCTATGCCCAGGCCAAGGACCCGTTCGGCGTGACCTGGGCCTTTGTGGGTCCCAAGAAGGGCTAGTGTCATGGACGGCAAAGCGGTGCGCTTGACCGGATATGCGCTGACCGGAGCCTTCTTTCCAGCACATTGGGATCCTAAGCTTAGAATTCCACGTGGACAAGTTGTCGCG